>ERZ1036416.29-NODE-29-length-90509-cov-388.692064_pt1 | contig 90509 bp, 74 predicted proteins | sample MGYA00514219_ERZ1036416 | MGnify/ENA primary metagenome ERZ1036416 (study PRJEB33795, sample SAMN09464945) | human gut metagenome | host: Homo sapiens | place: USA: Stanford, California | collected 2016-11 | study: EMG produced TPA metagenomics assembly of the...
TATCAACAGATATTTTACCCATTATCCTATTGTTTACAACATTGATCGTTGTATCGCTCGGCCAAAAATTAACCGCATGAGAATAGAGATTTTCCTGAACAGCAGTATTATAATAAATATGAATAACATACTGGCCAATTTCAGGCATCTGCTTATTTGCACGCCATACTCCGTCACTTTCTTTTGCAAGGTGAACCCATTCAATATCATCCTGTCCCCCATTAATCGACCATGTAGGAAATTTAATCAGCGTTACATTATCTGGCACACCTGTTACTTCATATTTTACATAATGGTTGTCTGCAAGTGTAGACGATAATTTTACATTTACTTCTTTACCTTCAATCACTGCTGTAAAAACACTTCTGTCGATATAGCCGTCTAATGTAAATTCCTGTTCGTATCTCGAAGAAGCTGTATATCCATTTGGCACTGTTTCCTCTACCTTAAATTTACCTTCATTAAGATCTGTTTTTTCTAAAAAACCACTTTCATATAGTTTATCAGCAGAATTATATGTTAACTCCCTTAATTTTTCATATTGACTAGTTGCATTGTTCCACTGTAATAAATCAAATTTAGCGTTAGAAATATTTTCACCATAATTATCTATCTTGTTTATATTAATCTGGCTTCCATCTAACCAATTAATATTCAGATTTATTGTAACGGGATCTTGAACTGTTGTTAATGTTCCCTCATCTTGGTAATTACCGCCACTTCTAATAACTAGCGGCGCATATTTCACTAAGTTTTTTCCATTTAAATTACCACTTGAATAATCTTCTCTTTTTTCAAGTGTTGTACTTAAATAAAATGTTTCTCCACCGTTGACGGAAACAGTTCCAGTATTAACAGTTCCCTTTGTTAGATTATGTAATTCCACTCCATCTTGTAGTGGTATATTTACAACTACATCGTTATTAGCATTTAACTTAATTTCCTCAGTTCTTTGCTGACCATTCTCATAATATGCGTTAAGACTCGATTTTGAAAAATTAAATTCATTTGTTGGTACAGGCATGGACTGAATCTGTTCATATCTCCATTTCAATCCAATTCCATTAGCCAATAAATCATCCCATGACTTGCCACCATAAATATCTCCTGAATAAGCATAACTAGCCATAATATGTGTATAAAGATATTTATTAGTATCGTTTGTAACCTGATCATCTTTAAAAACATCTCCAGGTCCGCCATAACCGTAGTAAAGAACTTTTAAAAGAGCTTCATTTGTATCAATGACACTATTTGCATATTGTCCTTCAGGTGGAGTATCTTTAGAAGATTCCAAGCAATACGCTAAACTGCCGTTTATATAGCATTTTTTTGTAGACCAGTTTCCAAGCCAGCTCGGATAGTAAATTTCCTGTCCCCAAGTCAGATTAGATGTAAAAGCACTCACATTGTTAAAATTATTAAGCACTAAAAAAATAGAAATAGATAAGGTAAATAAAATTTTTAAAAAACTTTTATATTTTCTCATATCTTTTATTCCTCATTATTATTTTTTATTCAATAGGTCTTACTTATCCTTTTCGATAATGCCTTTAATAATATTGACGGCTTTCGCCGTCAATATTTAGCCCTCATAAATATAAAAAATATCATAATTTATCCCCCTATTCTGTACTTTAAGAATAATAAAAGATGGCTATTATAAACAACCATCTAATATCCCATTATTTGTTTGTACTCTTCATAAGTTATACTCTTCTTATTAAAACCTGAGAAATCATAAGCATCATTCGGTAATGACATAGCATTTGGATTCCACTTTTCTTCTCTACCTGCCCAAGAACCATTAAATGTTCTATCACCAACTTTATAAGACCATTCTACATAAATATATTTTTTAGTAGTTTCTCCTGTTGATCCAGAATTTCCTCCAGTATTTCCTGCGCCTGATCCACTTCCAGAACTTCCACCTGAATTACCATTTCCTCCAGAACTGTTACCACCAGATGTTCCTCCATTTGAAGGCTTGTTAGAACCACTACCAGATGATCCTGAGCTTCCTCCAGTAGAACCTGAAGGTTTGCTTCCAGAACTATTAGAGCTGCTATTTGAATTGTTTCCACTAGATACTACTTTATCTCCAGATGAATCCGCTTTTTTCTTAACAGTATTTTTTACTGTTTTCGTTCCATCAGCATTTGTTACTGTCTCTTGCACTACCACTTCGTCTTCAGCAACTGCAGGTGGTGCAATTACTGTAATCTTTACATCTTTTTCAGCTTTATTTCCATTTGTATCTTCAATATTGGCTTTTAACATATATTCAGCAGGTACATTAATATCTACTGTACTGTAATCAACTGTCAATTCATTCATTGTTGCTAAATCAGTCGCTATAATCAATGATTTAAAATCAAATGTTGCTAAATCAGTACCCTGTAATATTTCTATATTTTCAGGTGCTGTAATCTCTGGAGCAGTTGTATCTTTCACAACTACCTTAACTGTTTTAGTTTCATCTTTATATGTTAAATTTACTTTATAATCTCCTACTTTAGCAAACCCACGATCTTTTTCTTCTGTAGTACCATCCTCTTTAGTCACACTTTCAGTATCATTTTCAATATCTGATTTTATTTTAAGGTTTTTTTTCAAATATTCCTTATCTTCTTTATTTAATCCTCTAGTATCAACTAAAGTGTCAAAATCAGCTTTGAATTCTTTTCCGTATTCAAGATTAATCGTATTTTTCTTTAGTTGTAATTTTGGTGAAGTGTCTCTTGTAGCATATACAATTCCTCCGCCACAGCCCAAGACAATTAAACCTGTAACACAGCCTACAATGATCCTGTTCTTTTTGGTATTTAAATACTTATCAATAATATCTTTTCTAATGTCCATACTTTATCCCTCCATCTAAATTTTATAATTTATTACTCTATAATTCAAACTTTAGTATAAACTATTTGAATTTTGATATATTCCTATTAAAGTATCACCTTGCAGTGACTGTAATATACGAATCATATTTGACTGACTCACACTTATACATCCTGCTGTAGAACCGCCAGTTGAGCAGTGTAAAAAGATAGCACTACCCGCACCTGGTGTACAAGCAGTATTATAATTTACAGCAATAGCATATTTATATGCTGTTGGATAACCAATTAAATGCTCAGCACTGCTCCATTGAATTCCAGTCTGACTAGCATCAACTAATTTATTGTAATATGGACTGTTTACATCATCTACCCAGTAATGATTGTTATTTACCTGTAACCATCCTCTAGAAGTTCCTGGATTCCCTGCTACACCAAATGCTTGACCAAAACTATAGATTCCCGTAGGTGTTTTTCCATCACCTTCACGTTTATTGCTAGTTATACCATTTTTCCCCACTCTTGCTGAACAGCTTAATGTTTCTGTCCAGATACCGTTACGCTTAGTATGCAGTGTTAACGTTGCATAGCTTCCACCGTTTCCAACAACTGTTATTGCCTGTGTAGTTTGTCTCGAAATTGACATATTAGCAACAAAACTATGATTCACTCCAGAATTGGAAGATGAATTAGAACTATTGCTGCTTGATGAACCTGTAGATCCTTTTTTATTTGTACTGCTTCCTTTACTGGAATTAGAACTAATTTTAGTATTTGCTGTATCGTCTTGAGCCGTCGCTTTATCTCTTAATGTATTGCGAATAGATTTTGTTCCATCCTCATTAGTTACTGTTTCTGTTACTAATTCCTGATTTTCATTTGGAGTTTCTGTTATATTAACTGTTAATTCTTTAGTAGTTTCATTACTAGAAGTATCCTTAGCAGTAACTTTTAATACATATGTTCCTACTGTACTACTGTTAATTGCACTGCTGTCGTATCCTGCCTCTACAGGCGATAGATCTGTTGCATTAAATAAATTAAGACCGCCGAAATCATAGGTATTTAGATCAGTACCTTTAACTATATCAATATCACGAAATTCTGTATTAAGTTCTGGTGCAGTCGTATCAGCAACTTTAACCTTTTTAACAAGTGTATCATCATTAAAGATCATTGTTATCTTATACTCTCCAACTGCTGGATAATCTTTACCGTCCTCATATTTAAAATTAGATTTTATACTTAAACCATTTTTTAATATTTTTTTATCTTTATCATCCATACCTTCTGTATTCAATAATTTCATGCCGTTAACAGAATATTTATCTCCATATTCTAATTTAATAGTTTTACTATTACTTAGAACGAAATCGGGTAAATTATCTTTTGTTAAAGCATATATACCCAGTGTACTAGCTAAAATCACTGCCACTACACTAATTCCTGCGATAATCTTTTTATTTCTTGTATCTAAATAATTTAATAACATTTTTTTCATTGTGCTTTTTCTCCCTGTTTTACCTTTTCAACATCCTCACTATAGGACTTCTCTATTCCACATAAATAGTCAATCGATACTTTATATAGCAAAGCAAGCTGCATTAGCTTATCGATTGGTGGCACTCGGATTCCTAATTCATATAATGATAATGTAGATCGATTTATGCCTGTTAACTCTTCTACTTCGAACTGTGTTAACTTTCTTTTTATCCTCAACTGCTTTAAGCGTTCTCCTATTTCCATAATGAATGTTCCTCCCGTGCAAATCATATAAAATCTGTTGCTACTTTAGGTAGCATTGCTACAAAGAGAAACAAAAATAGTAGTATTAAAACTAATTCAATTCAATTGTTCTCATCTGTATTCCTCCTGATATTTCCTTTACAATTTAATGATATCAATAAAGAAAAAAGGTTAGGGCACAATTTTTTTTACGTATATAACTGCAATAAAAAAAGCAGTCATTGATCGAAATACCAATAAATGCTCTCAATTTTTGGATACAATTTTAACTATACTAATTTTAACATATCCTTTGTTTCAAAAAGGCACAATTTTTTTTCAAAAAAGTGAATATTTTTTGAATAATATTCACACTATTTAAAAAAAACTGATTTCATCAGTTTTTTTCTTTTGTTAAATCATTATATTAGTAATGCAACTACTCATTTTCTACTAAAAATATCTACTAAAAATATTTCTTGACTATAAAAAAGAGGCAATTTGCCTCTTTTTTTAAGTTATTAATAACAACTTTCCATTAAAACATTATCAATCCAAGTCTTATCGATTGTTTCATACTGCTGTATTTTTCACTTCACTTCATTCGAATTATTACACCCAGTAATTTATCCCCCAACAATTAAAATAGTTAAAACTCTTTTCATTTTTATTCTTCCCCGATTCCATTATAATACAATAAAAATTAACCAAAAAGAAAGAGTGATGAGAACTCCACTCTTTCTTGTATAAAGGAAAAAAATACAGGTAATCATGCAAACATCGCTTTTCGACAGACAGTTTTCTAATCCAAAAGTATACTATTATTTAATTGTCTACATTTATTACCTGCAAACACATCTTAGCATATTTGCATATTAGAGAGGGCACAATTTTTTTTGCGTTTTATCTTACAACCATTACTTACAAAAGGCAGTGTATTACATGCATCTTGTACATTTATACATTGACATCAATACTTGGAACATATTCTTTATCCTGTATAATTAATACGATTTCTTCAATAGTTAATTTACCCTCTCTATTTAAATCTGCAAGTAAATCTACAGCCTCTTCCTTTTTGTCAGCAGTTATAGTTTTTCACAGCCATATATTATTTAACAAAATCCCCTCGAACAAGTCATTGTGATAGTTAATCCAAAAAGTTGACTGTTTCCGTTTGAGGGCTTTCTTCAATGTTGCTAAAATAACATTAACTTAAAAAATTGTTATAATTATTATTTTTATTTAGACACATATAATAAACAGTGATGTAAAAGTATCTTACTCTCTTTGCCTTCTCTATCTGTACACAGTTTCCTTCAGGCACTGGAAGATCATTTATCATTCTTTGAATTTCTTCACACAATTTTCTATAGCACACCACTCTATCTTCTTTTTCCATCAAATTTTCCTCTTTATCATTCATTGTGCTGTTTAATATTATATTCTTATTCAACCACCTGCTCTTTAAAATCATTATTTAGATACTCATAGTTTTCCATTTCCAACAGTTTCTCAATTTTTTTATTAATGGACTCATCTGCTCTTTCTTTAACAAAATCAAAAAATGTATAATAACTGTCTTTTAGGTACGATTCACAAAAATTCTTTGCAACTATCATTCGATGAAGTTCTGAAATAGAAATTTCAAATTCATTCAAAATTTCTGTTAAATTCTCTACCCTTCTAAGCTGATGATCGCTTACATCCTTAATCTCTTGATAATTTTTTTTGAATTTAAGTAAAAACTCTTCCGCTTTTCTATCACCGTAATTATCTTTATAGTATTTTTCTATCTTTTTTGTCCCGACTTCAACTGTTAAAAGTAAACTTTGTTTGCCGAAAATTAATTCATATTCAAAATCCTCCAACAAAATGTCTATTTCATTTTTCATTTATTTCACCACCAATCTATTAACTGCTTATAGTAAATATATTCACATAAAAAATATGATTTTTTTCTCACAAAAGTTCGAGTTCATTATCATTTTCTATTTCCTTCTCTAACTTATTTATAGCATTTTTCTCTATATATTCTTTAACAATTTCTTTTGAAAGCTTGTCACCCCTGCTTACTGGAACTAAAAAGTATTTGATCATTTTATCGACTTGTACTTTAACAAATTGACTGCCATCTTCATCACTTTCTATTCCACCTAACAAATCAATAAGATCCATGTATTTATCATAAGATAGAATATTATCTGATATAAAAGTATCTTTTTTACATTCATTCAACATAAAATTGTCATCATAGTTATTATTAAAAATAAGAACTAATCTCTGCGCCTGCTGTTTATAATTATCAGGTAAAAAGATAGAGATTTCATCATCATTAAGATAATCATTAATCTCCTGGACTATTTCTTTTCTTTTTTTATATTTAGAAATATTTTCTCTGATATCTTTCATTTCATGATGAGTAATTCCTAATACACTTTTTAACACAACTGCTAATTTGAAATACTCACTATTTACGACATTTTCCATTTTTACCTCCTTCTGCAAAGTAAAAAAGAGGCAAAATGCCTCTTTTTTAAATTATCATTTCCGTCACATCTTCTTCTAACCAAATTTTTTTGTCATTATTCTCACACAGCTCTAAAGATTCATAACTGTTTTGTAAATTATCTGTATTATTTATTTCAGTGTATTTTTCTTGACGATCCCCTACAATAGAATAATATTCATTCTCACCTATCACAATATAATCAAGGACTTCTATTTCTAAAATGCGCCCTCCCTTGATTAATAAATTTGTCACGTCAATATCCTCCTGACTTGGAGTACAGTCACCAGAAGGATGGTTGTGTATAATCATTACCCTATTTGCTCCTGATAGTAGAGCTGATTTAAAGACACTTTTTGGATCAACTATTCCCATATTTGCACTTCCTATCTAGCATACATGAGCATTAATAATTTTATTTTTACTATTCATATTTAAGGTCATTAAAATTTCTCGATCTAAAAACTTTAATTCATTTGCTAAAACTTCGACAGCATCCAGCGGTGTTCTTATACTCTTTTCACATAAAAACTCTCTTTCCTTAACTAATCTGATTCCAACAACATCAATACTGTTCATTTGCTCTCTTCACCTTTTTTATTCCATTTTCATCTATAACAATCTCCTCATCGTCCTTTATATTATCTATCAGTTCCTTTAAAATACTGTAACTAATTTTTTTCATCCTGTTCTCCTTGTTATAATTCTCTCTCATTTTCATCTTCTTCAGCATAGTTTTCACGAGAGATTGATGTATTTTTCATCAAGTTCCTCGATTATATATTCATGCTTCACATTTATTAGCTCCTTCTTTATAAAATAGTACTGTATGTAAAAAAGAGGCAGTTTGCCTCTTTTTTTACATAACTTAATCATAATTCCATATCTTCATCCTGTTCATTATCAACAGTGATATTAAAATCTAAATTCAAAAGCTGCTTACATAGATCAGTGTATATGTCCTGCTCATTTAAACAGGTTTCAAACAGGTACGTCCTGTCTCTGTCATATTCTTTTAATCCACGTAAATAATACGGCTTGTCCCTATCAAGAATAATAAAAGGAACAATATTATTTTTTAAACATTCCTTGAACATGATCGCACGCCCAACACGACCATTGCCATCACCAAACGGATGAATTCTCTCAAAGCGTAAATGGAAGTCAACAATATCTTCCAATGTTACTTTGCCTAGCCTGTTATACTCTTCAATGAGTACGTCTATATCTCTTTCAACTTCGTCTGGTTTTGAGGTTTTAATAACATTTACCAGTCCAATTACATTGGGATGGATTTTAAATCCTCCTACATTATATCTGGGATTTGATTCATCAGAAGTTCCCTTTTTTAGAATTTTATTCATTTCAATAATCATATCTTTATTTAACCTATCATCAATATGATCCAAGATGAAATCAAAGAGTTTAAAATGATTTACTGTTTCTGTAATATCATCTACTCTGACTACCTTCTCGTCTTTATCAGGAAAAAAAGAATTAGTTTCAAATATCATTTCAGTCTGTTCTTCTGTTAATCGACTTCCTTCTATTTTATTTGAATTATATGCAAACAATACCTGTGAAACATGATAAATGTTACCAGGAAATTTTGATTGTTTTTGTTCTATAAGTTCCTTTTTTAATTTTTCTATATCTGTCATTTCCAATCTCCTATACTTATGTTATAAGTATATCACTTTAAACATAAAATGTAACACAAATTGATTATTCCTATAAAAAAGACAAAATATATCTTTTCCTACATCTCCATGTTATCATTGCTTTCTCTATCTTCTAATTCTGACTGTTCCCTTAAAATTCTATTTTCTTCATAATAAACAGTTACACGTAAAAGGTCGTTTAAATCCTTAATTTTAAGATTTGGTTTTCCATCATAGCCGTATGTTTTTATTTCTAGTGAAACTGAATTACCATTATCGTTGAACACCCCTTCATTGTCATACCATTTCTTTATTTTATTACTCGCTATCACACCAGCATCATCTAAATCTGGCATAATTTCTATTTCTTCTAAATTTTTTAGAGCAGGATTATTCTTTAAATTATATTTAAGTGTGTTAAGCATCGTACCTACTCCGCTGCACATTAATACATGAGCAGTTAGATTGTTTCTATTTAGAGAAATATAGCTAAGTCCATCAATTACGCTTTCTGTAACTACAATTTTTTTTATTCCTTCAAAATTCTGATAAAATAGCCCGTTATTTTTAAATGACCCTTTACAGTCTATATGAAATTTTGAATTGCCCGTACCTCTGCGGATTGCAAAAACTGGTTTTTTTTCTTTTATATTATTTACATCATATCCAACAAATACCACATTGTGATATATATCTTCATATACAATGCCATCCTCTATTAGTTTGCTAACAAGTGAATCGCTTAGTTTTCTTTCATTGGTCAGATAATGAATTGCTCTCTCATTATTATCGTTTTTTTGTGTTAATACAAGTCCTTGGCTGATATGACTTTCGTCCATAGAAAAATCATACAAATACTGCTCAATTTCATTTGGATTTCTTGAATAAAAGTACTCTAAAAGTATATTAATTGCATCATATGTTGAAGTATTAGTGTATTCACTGTAAAACTCAATTACATTTAAAGGTACTGACCCGCAACGAGCATTCCAGTATACTTTGTTTTTTAAAATATCAAATACCATCGAACTATGTTCAACTGGTTTAAGATATCGTTGACTTCTACTGCTTTTATGAACAGTAAGATTAAAAACATTTGTTGCAACTTCTATACATGTAAGCTCCTTGAGCATTTCACTTACGATAGTTTTACGGTATTCTTTTTCAGAATTGCTTAATATTTTTACATTAGTCATTTTTATTCACTCCTATAAATATAAAAAGAGGCAAATTGCCTCTTTTTATATAATTCCATTTTGTTACATACTTTCTTTAATAACTTTAACTATATTTTCTATAATTCTCTTTCATCTACAAATTCATCTTCTGTATATCTAAAATGCGTTTCGAGTTCATCACTTAAATATGATTTTCGAATTTCATGATTCAATGTTTGAAGGTGATTAGGATAATGTTCATATATATCCAGCAACATTTCCCTATTTTCTATGATAAGTGCCTTTTCATCTGAATTTATTCTTAGGTTATCAATAAAATCATACAAAGCGCTCCATCTATATCCATGATGGAATTTTTCAGACTCTTCTGGATGTTCAATAATAATCCGCTCTATGCCAGTTTTATTATTCTTTTCAAAAAAGCTTTCGAAACAATACTGCTCATCTAGAGTAACAAATAAGCCTAATAAACATTTAAAATTATCATCATTTAACAGTTTCTTAAATTCAGTACCAATATTTTTTTCCTGCTTCAAAGACAATTTAATATTATTCTTTTTGAGATACTCCTTAAAATAATTATTTATTGCACTATCAAAATCTTCTTGAGATGCAAGCTTTATATATTTATCTTTTCCCAATTTCACGTTTATAAATTCCATATTTGCTTTGTTTCTGTAATAATCGTTGATCCAGTCGTGACATCCTAATTGTTCCATGATTTTTACTGGTAAAACAATTTGAGAATTAATATATATTTTTATAGGGCTAAAAATTCTTGACATTAATAAATTATTAGGATTTTCAATTGCTGGCGTAACCGTAGTCGCTCCATCTGTTAAAGCCCTATAAATATGGCAGTATATATTTTTTTCTAATAATTCTTTATATGAATCATAATAACTGGTAAATTCGCATTCACCATACTCATCATAATTGGGTGATACAATAGTATGAAGCTCAATTTTAAATTTCTGATTGTCCATTGTTTCTTCAATCCAGCACTCTAAGAAAATATCATGCTTTTTAAACATACTGCTGTTATTTCTGCTGTAGAAATCGTTTGCGATTTTTTTTGCCTCCTTTTCGGTTAATATGTTTGTCATTTTTTTGAATTTGAACATTTCTTTTATTTCCTTCTTTCTTTGTTAAAATATAAAAAAGAGGCAATTTGCCTCTTTTAAGATTTGCTATAACACAATTCTCCTTTATTGCATAATTTTAACTATACTAATCTTAGCATATCCTTTGTTTCAAAAAGGCACAATTTTTATACGAAAAACACAATAAAAATCTGATTATCCACTAAAACACAGTATCTATCAGCATTTTCAAGGAAACAAATACATCAATTTACTACTTATTTACTACCATTGAATGAGCCTTGATACGCAAGTTTTCCTAGATATGCAAAGATATAGTACAGCACATCAGTATTGAAACAAGAAAAAATTGAATATTTCATAGACTATGGAACGCATAACATGACGTTCCTTTTCTATTTCTAGCCGTTCTTATTGGACGGCTATTTTATTACTCAAAATGAAAGGAGCATTAGATTTATGAAAAAGATGTTAAAACGATTGTGTACGGGCTTCTTAGCTCTTGCAACTGTCGTTACTGCTTTACCAACTACAACCGTTCATGCTGAAAGCAAGCAATACTGGACGGAAAGTGCAGAGCGTGTCGGTATCATTGAAAAAGTGATGAATGACGGTTCTATCGGTTCTACATTCAATGAGGGCATGATGAAAGTCGAGGGCGAAACTGCCTATTGTATTGACATCAATACAGATTTTAAGAACGGCTACAAGACCAGAGCTGACGCAAGCTCACGCATGAGTGCCGACCAGATTTCAGATGTGGCGTTATCCTTAGAGTATGTCAAACAGTATGGCGAAGCTCACAAGGAACTGAACTACAAACAAGTTTATCTGTTGGAACAATGCGTTGTCTGGCAGAGATTAAGCGTACATCTTGGCTGGCAATGTGATAACGTGCGAGCTTCTTATGATGAAATTCCAAAATCTACGCAGGACGAAGTTTTCGCTGGTGCAAAAGCCTTTGTTAAAGAGAATAAAGGACGCTATGAATGTGGCGGTTATATCTACTCTGGCGAGGGGCAGGAATTGGGACAATTCTGGGCGAAACTGAATGTCGGAAATACGAAACTGCAAAAGGTTTCCAGTAATACCAGCATTACAGACGGTAACGGGAATTACTCTATTGCAGGTGCGACCTATGGTGTCTTTTCTGATAAGGACTGCACGAAACAGCTTGCCACCCTTACGACTGATGAAAACGGAAATACAGATATTGTAGAGGTAAAAGCAGGCACAGTCTATATCAAGGAATTATCCGCACCAGCAGGATATAAAGTGGATAAAACTGTATATTCCTTAAAGGTTGAAGCTGGAAAGACAGCAACCTTGAAAGTATCAGATACACCGAAAGTAACGGACACTTTGATTGAGCTTTTCAAGATTGATATGGAAACACAGAAAGACAATCCGCAGGGGAACGCTTCTTTAGCAGGTGCGGAATTTACATGGAAGTATTATGCTGGCTTCTACAATAAAGGAAATCTCCCTGCCGAAGCTACTCGTACATGGGTTACAAAGACAACCGCTGAAACAGACAGCGACGGAACAACCCACTACATCACAAAATTAGCGGACACATACAAAGTATCTGGCGACAGCTTCTATATGCAGGACGGCAAGGCGGTTCTTCCACTTGGAACACTAACCGTAGAAGAAACAAAAGCTCCAAACGGCTACTTGTTAGAGGGTGCATATATGCAGGCTGGCGATAAGTCCGAACAGATAAAAGGCTTATATGTAACACAGATTACCGAGGACGGCGACCTTGCCGTATTATCTGGAAGTAACCAGTTTTCCGTATCAGACAAGGTTATCCGTGGCGGTGTCAAAATTCAGAAACGAGATTTAGAAACGGGCGATACAAAGCCACAAGGAAGTGCCACTTTGAAAGATACTGCCTTTGACATCATTTCCTTAAATGATAATGCAGTATTGGTTGAGGGCAAGTTATACAAGAAAAATGAAGTGGTAAAGACAATTCGTACCGATATTGAGGGTGTCGCTTCTACTTCTTCTGACCTCTTACCTTATGGAAAATTCCGTATCGTTGAGAGTGAAGCTCCCAACGGTTACTTAACTGACGGTGCAAAGCCGATTGATTTTACAATCACAGAAAATGGAAAAATCGTGGACTTAACCGAAAAAGCCCATTCTATCTATAATCAGATTAAGCGTGGAGATATTGAGGGTGTAAAAATCGGTGCAGGCACACACAAGCGTCTTGCTGATGTTCCTTTTAGGATCACAAGCAAGACGACGGGCGAAAATCATGTAGTGGTAACTGATGATAACGGGCAATTCTCCACTTCTGCTGACTGGGCTTCTCATAAGCACAATACCAACGCAGGCAAGACTAGCGAGGACGGTGTGTGGTTTGGAACTTCTGAACCAGACGACAACAAGGGTGCGTTACCTTATGATACCTACATCATTGAAGAATTAAAATGTGATAGCAACAAAGGCTTTGAGCTTATCCCACCGTTTGAAATCGTGGTATCAAGAAATAACCTTGTGATTGATTTAGGGACTTTGACTGATGAATACGAAAAAGAAATCTCTATCCATACCACAGCGACCAGCAAGGACGGAGAAAAGACAATCCTTGCAGGAAAAGAGATTACGATTGTTGATACTGTCAAATTGGACGGACTTACAAAAGGCACAAAGTATCAGCTCAAAGGCTGGCAGATGTTAAAGGAAGAAAACGCAGAACTTCTTATTGACGGGAAACGTGTAGAAAACGATTATACCTTTGTCGCTGATGATGAAGAAATGAAAGTGGAAATTTCCTATACATTCAATGCGTCTGCTTTAGGTGGCAAGAACCTTGTTACCTTTGAAGAATTGTATGATTTCAGCAATCCAGACGAACCCGTGAAAGTTGCGGAACATAAAGACATTGAGGACGACGGGCAGACCGTACTTATCACAGAGCGTATCATCAAAATTCATACGACTGCTACCGATAAAGACGGCAATAAAGAACTTGAAGCAGGAAAAGACGTTACAATCATTGATACCGTAACCTTAGAGGGCTTAGAAGTCGGCACAAAATATCAGTTAAAGGGCTGGCAGATGTTGAAAGAAGAAAATGCAGAGCTTCTTATCAATGGAAAGCGTGTGGAAAGTGATTATACCTTTACTGCTGACAGTGAAACTATGAAAGTGGAAGTTGCTTTTACGTTTGACGCTACTTCTCTTGACGGCAAACAGCTTGTAACATTTGAGGAATTATACGATTTAAGCAATCCAGACGAGCCGAAGAAAGTTGCCGAGCATAAGGACATTGAGGACGAGGGACAGACGATTACCTTTAAGGAAAAGCCAGAAGTCCCAGAAAAACCAGAGAACCCCGAAACACCACAGACACCAGAAAAGCCTAGCAGACCGAGCGACAGTCCCAAAACGGGCGATAACACCAACCTTTACGGACTGCTTGCACTTCTTATGACTTCTGGTGCTGGGCTGGCAGGTATTTTCTTCTACAAACGCCGTAAAATGAAGAAATTATAAGGCGGTAACGGTATGATGAAAGAAAAATCACGCTCTCCGCCGAAGCTGTCAAACGGCAGACTTCCGCTTATTCTGGCTTGTCTGCCTACAACCTGCAAGAACACGGATAGTCAAGGGTGCGAAGCATACATTTTACCCTTTACTATCTGTGGGATTGCTGGTATTTCCCGAACCGCCAGAATAAGAAATCACAATCAATTAACTTATCAAAAATAGAAAGAAACGAGGTAAAACACTATGGAAATGAAATATGTCGTGCCAGATATGGCACAGTCTTTTGGAACTCTTGAATTTGCAGGCGAAAGCGAGCCAGTCTTTGAAAAAGATAAAAATAACCGCAGGGTCTTAACCAGACGAAGCTATAACCTTTATTCCGACGTACAGAAAGGCGAAAATGTTGTGGTGGAAATTCCCGTGCAGGCTGGCGAAAAGCATTTCAAGTATGAACAGAAAGTAAAACTTGTCAATCCGAAGTTATACGGCAGAGGTTACGCAATCGGGGATATGGGACATACCGATTATGTGTTGCTTGCTGATGATATTGTAGCAGTTGAAGAAAAGTAAAGGAGTGAAGAATTTATGAGATTATCAAACGGGTTTGTCATTGACAAAGAGAAAACATTTGGAGAATTAAAATTTACAGCGGTGCGTGATGTGTTCTTGCAGAATGAGGACGGGACACCAAGTACCCAGCTTAAAAAGCGTATCTATGATTTGAAGTGCAGTCTGCATGGTGGAATTATCCCCGTGTCCGTACCGCCAGAAGTACCGTTAAGAGAATTTCCGTACAATGCAGTTGTGGAGCTTGTCAATCCCGTAGCAGATACGGTATCAAGAAAGACGTTTGGTGGTGCAGATGTGGACTGGTATGTAAAGGCAGAGGATATTGTGTTGAAGAATAAAGGCAACCAGAACGCAGGCAATCCACAGAATAATAACACGCAGGGACAGCCGAAAAAACAAAATTAGAGATTAGATTTTTATTGTGAGGTAATTCGTTGAATGATATAATTAGGATAAATTGTGAGGTGCTTATCTATGAAAGTATTAGTTAGTTCATGTATCATGGGAAAAAACTGCAAATATAACGGTGGGAATAATCTCAATCCGAAAGTTGTAGAGTTTCTAAAAGACAAAGAGGTTATCGAAATTTGTCCAGAATTATTAGCGAATATGCCTACACCACGTCCTAGTGCGGAAATAGTAAATGGTATTGTCATGGATATAAATGGAAATATTGTTGATGAGGAATATCGTCATGCGGTACAGTTGGCTCTAAATGAAATAAGAAGTATGGAAATAGATTTAGTTATTCTGCAATCAAGAAGCCCAACTTGTGCAGTCAAGAATATTTATGATGGTAGTTTTACGGGAAAATTGATAAAAGGTCAAGGTCTGTTTGCACAAGCGTTAATTGAGGCTGGATATAAAGTGTTGGACTCAGAAGATTTTTAATGAATGGTAATGAAAAAGCAGTTAGTCTTAGGATTGACTGCTTTTTTCGTACCCAGAAAGGAGTGATTGATTTATGCGTAAGATTTGGAATAAAGGACACCGTATCAGAGCCAGCGACAAGCACCTTGTTTATCATTTTTCCATAGGGACGCTTCTGTTGGTATTCGTGGCGGTTCTCCTGCTACTGAATACAAAACAGTTCATGCGTACCGATTGGGAACATTTCAGCTTGTTAGAAAATGGCTTGACGCTTTCCCCTTACAACTTCATAACCATAGGGATAGCGACTGGTGTTTGTGCATTGGTCGCTTTTCTGTATTACCGCTTCTGTTACGACAGTTTCAAGAAGCTCCTGCACCGTCAAAAGCTGGCAAGAATGATACTGGAAAATAAGTGGTATGAAGCTGATACCGTACAAGACAGCGGTTTTTTTACTGACCTGCAAAGCAGATCAAGGGAAAAAATCGTCTGGTTTCCAAAGATTTATTATCAAATGGAAAAAGGCTTGCTTCATATCCGCTGTGAAATCACATTAGGAAAATATCAAGACCAGCTTTTGCGGTTAGAGGATAAGTTAGAAAGTGGATTGTATTGTGAGCTGACCGACAAGACCCTGCATGACGGTTATATCGAATATACCCTGCTTTATGATATGATAGCAAACCGCATTACCATTGATGAAGTAAGGGCAGAAAACGGCTGTCTTAGGCTGATGAAAAATCTTGTCTGGGAATATGACGCACTCCCTCACGCTCTGATTGCAGGTGGGACTGGTGGTGGTAAAACCTATTTTCTGCTGACGCTCATTGAAGCCTTACTGCATACCAACGCTGTCCTTTATATCTTAGACCCAAAGAATAGCGACCTTGCCGACTTGGGAACGGTTATGGAAAATGTATATCATACCAAAGAAGAAATGATAGATTGCGTCAATGCCTTTTATGAGGGCATGGTACAGCGAAGTGAGGAGATGAAGCGACACCCGAACTATAAGACGGGCGAAAACTACGCCTATCTGGGACTGCCACCCTGCTTTCTTATCTTTGATGAATATGTGGCGTTTTTTGAAATGCTGGGGGCAAAGGAAAGTGTGAGCCTGCTTAGCCAGTTAAAGAAAATCGTTATGTTAGGGCGACAAGCAGGATATTTCCTTATCGTTGCCTGCCAGCGTCCAGACGCAAAGTATTTTTCAGACGGTATCAGAGATAACTTCAATTTCCGTGTGGGATTGGGGCGTATCAGCGAATTAGGTTACGGTATGCTGTTTGGTTCAGATGTGAAAAAGCAGTTTTTTCAGAAGCGTATCAAGGGGCGTGGTTATTGTGATGTGGGAACAAGCGTTATCAGCGAATTTTACACGCCGTTAGTCCCAAAAGGACATGACTTTCTACAAGAAATCGGCAGACTGGAAGAAAAAAGGACTGCAAGCAACGAAAGCTGACAGTCCTACTTCAATTTCAATATGTCGTTTGGGGAACATTCCAGAAAATCACAGAGCTTTGCAAGGATTGTGAGGTCAATTCTGGAAACCTTGTTCTTGCAATAGTTATTAAGCTGTGTCCGCTGTAATTTACACGCTTCACAGACTTTGTTTTTGCTGATATTCTTCTCTTTCAAAAGATTTTCTAAATCAATATATACCTGCATACGCTGTACCTCGTCTTTTCTTTGAATTATAAGATACAACTGTATTGATAAATAAGATGTATTACCGTAGACTGTATTATAATACACCCTACAAGAAAGGACAGTAACAGTATGTGCAAAAAGAGAAAAATAATAACAATCACGGTACTTTTTGTACTGGGAGTGGCGGTTTCCTATCTGCAATGGGGACGTGAGATTGATGTAGCAGGAAGTATAGGCACTTCATCAGAAAACTTCCATGAAGAACACGTTACCTTTACGCTCAACCGTCTTATCATAACAGACAAAGAAAAGTGTGCAGAGGAAATCATCAAAAAATGCAGGGAGAATGATTTTGCTTCTACTCTGTTCAGCTATGATGTGGCAAAGCCAAACGCTTTATATGGTACGGTGTACCGTTCCCGTTTTTCCATGAAAGGACAAAAGCCTTTGTTTCACTTCCGATATACGCAGACAGCGGACACGCTCGGTTCATACAACATTGTTGATGATCCAGAAGCGTTCACGCTGGTAATCGAATAATGCAAGGCAGGACGGGACGGCGACGTGCGAAGCGAAAGGCGACGGCACGGACTAGCCGTTGCTGGTGTGGCGTAAGCCACGCCAGCAGGTAAAACCCCTCGGCATCTAACAGAGGGGTACGTTTGCAAATAGACAATAGACAAAAAACATAGGAAACATAAGGCTTCTGGCATGGTTTCCTAACAAAAATCGACTGTGAAGTCGCCTTAAAAAACTTCACACTTGACAGATTGGGGGTATGGTTCTGAATGAAGAACAATGGATAAAAGAATTACGGGAGAAACGGATTGCTTACGGTATCTCACAAGGCAGGCTGGCGGTGGCTTCTGGTATCACAAGAGAATATCTCAACAAGATAGAAAGCGGAAAAATGAAGCCGTCAAAGGAACTTCTGGAAACTTTGCATAAGGAATTGGCAAGGTTCAATCCAGAAGCACCGCTTACCATGCTGTTTGATTATGTAAAAATTCGTTTTCCCACGCTGGATATACAGCACATAATCAAAGATATATTAAAACTGAATGTCAATTATATGCTCCATGAAGATTACGGACATTACAGTTATACGGAGCATTATTCTTTAGGGGACATCTTTATCTATACGTCGGCTGACGAAGAAAAAGGTGTCCTTTTAGAATTAAAGGGGCGTGGTTGCAGGCAGTTTGAAAGTTACCTGCTGGCACAGCAAAGAAGCTGGTATGACTTTCTCATGGACGCATTAGTAGACGGTGGCGTGATGAAGCGTATCGACCTTGCTATCAACGACCATACGGGCATTTTGGATATTCCAGAGCTTGCGGAGAAATGCAGGAAACGGGAATATATCGGAAAGTCCAGAAGCTATAAGTTTTACCAGTCGGGCGAGCTTATCAAGCACAGAGAGGACGACAGAGAATATATGGGACGTACTCTTTATCTTGGTTCGCTGAAATCAGATGTGTATTTCTGTATCTATGAAAAGGACTATGAGCAGTACGTCAAGCTGGGGACACCGCTGGAAGAAGCCGACATTATCAATCGTTTTGAGATACGGCTTAGAAATGAACGTGCCTATTATGCAGTACGAGATTTGCTGACCTATTATGACGCAGAGCAGACCGCCTTTTCGATTATCAACCAGTATGTGCGGTTTGTTGATGAAGAACCAGACAAGCGGAAAAATGACTGGAAACTTAATGACCGCTGGGCTTGGTTTATCGGCGATAACAGACAGAGCTTAAAGCTAACGACAAAGCCAGAGCCTTACACCTTAGACCGCACATTGCGGTGGGTACAAAGGCAGGTAGCACCGACCTTGAAAATGCTGAAAAAGATTGATAAAGGAAATGGTACAGACTACATGGAAACAATCGAACAGCAGGCAAAGCTCACAGAAAAGCATGAAATGATAATCAAACAGCAGACGACCCCTACAAAAGATTTGGTGGAAAGTTAGGAGTGATGAAAAATGTGGGTATTATTAAAAGACTTCCTGCTGGTATCTATGGGAATGGGTATCGGCGTAGTCTTGATGTGTATTTTGAATGTCGGCAAAGAAGCTGACTATGAAATGAAACAATTAGAAGAAAGCGAGGACAATTAAATGAATTTCGGACAGAATTTATATCAATGGTTTTTATCAAACGCACAGAGCTTAGTGCTTATGGCGATTGTGGTTATTGGTATCTACTTAGGGTTCAAGCGTGAGTTTTCAAAACTTATCGGCTTCTTGGTAGTTGCCTTGATTGCTGTCGGCTTGGTGTTCAACGCTGGCGGTGTGAAAGATGTATTGTTAGAACTATTCAATAAGATTATCGGTGCATAAAATTTTATTGTGGTGCTGATATGAGAATGGTATAATTTAGAATATGAAATAAAGTGAATACTATTTGAGGTTGAAAATATGATTATTTATAGCAAATTGGAAATCAATAGAATAAAAGATTTTTGGGAGTTATTAAATCGTTTAGATACTGAAACAGATTACATGATGTACGAACCAAATGAAAGAAAAGCGAAAACTACTATTCAAGAATTAAAATTAGATATTCAAGACAATGTAATTCAAGGTTTTGATTTTTTGCAAGTGGCAACAGAAAATGACAAAATAGTTGGTTATATTAGAGCAGAAAGAGGAAAATTTGAAAGAAATTTTCATACGGCATATATTGTTATAGGTATCTTAAAAAAATATAGAGGAAAAGGTATTGGAACTACTTTTTTTAATAATTTAGATTTATGGGCTAAAACAAATAATATTGTCCGTTTGGAACTGACAGTTGAATGTTGTAATAATACTGCAAAAAATTTGTATGAAAAAAATGGTTTTAAAATTGAAGGAATAAGAAAAAAATCAATGTTTGTTGCTGGTTCCTTTGTTGATGAGTTTTATATGGCAAAAATTCTATAAAATAAATTTTCAACTTCATTATTTACAAAGTAATTGGTCTTAGGATTGAGGTGTTTTATTATGAATGAGAGAGAAAAAATCATTCGCTTATGGTTCGATATGTGGCTTAAACAGCAAGATTTAGGAATGGATAAAATTTTTACAGAAGATGTTGTTTATACGGAAAGCTGGTGTCCTAAATATGAAAATCTTAAAACAGTAAAACATTGGTTTAATGAATGGAATACTCGTGGTAAAGTCATTATTTGGGATATTAAACAGTTCTTTCATAAAGAAAATCAAACTGTCGTAGAATGGTATTTTAAAAATGAAATGAATACGGGAAGTGTTGAAGAATTTGACGGTATTTCCTTAATTGAATGGACAGAAGATAACAAAATCAAATCATTAAAAGAATATGGTTGCAATTTGAATAACTACAATCCATATCAGCACAGCGATAACCCTCAATTTAGAGATGAAAAAATAAGCTGGTTTTAAAACTTAATCAAATTATATCTATACACACAAAGCAGTTAGTCTTAGGATTGACTGCTTTTTTCTTACCTAAATTTCAGATTGGAGTGATGAAATGAACGATATTTTTAAGGATATGCAGGTAAAAGTCGGCTGTGAATACATTTCCGACCTGCCCTCTTACAAGCGTAAGGTGTGGCATGAAATGAAACGACTGAACCCTGCCGACTATGAAGAAAGACAGTTAGAAGATTTTTCAAAGTATGTGTTTGGTATGTCGTACCAGACCTTAAAAGATGTGATGAAACAACAGAAAGGACGTGAGGAACAATGCAGGAAACAAGGGTGCTGGTGGAAACGAGAGGAACAACTGGCGAAGAAACAATATCATACTGGTTCGACCTGCCGATAGATGTTGCCGAGTTTGAAGAAAAGCTGGGTGTCGGTGCAGAAAGTGGGGATTACCGCATTATCGAAAAGGTGTTGCCTTATGCTGATGAAGTCCACGAACATACCAGCGTGTACCAGCTCAACGAATTAGATTTTATGTACCGCCAGCTTTCGAGCGATATGCAGGAAGAATATACAGCACTTCTTACGGTGTATGAAAATTTAGAAGCACTTTATATTTGCAGAAATGTGATTACGGTTTATCACGACTGCAAAATCATGATAGATGTTGCAAGGCAAAAGCTGATGAACGACCCGACGTTCAAACATCTGTCCGAGGACTGTCAAGAATATTATTTTGACTTTGAAGCCTATGCTTCTCACTTGCAGGAACACGGGAAATTTTTAGTAACGGAACACGCTATCTTTGAACTGCCAGAGTAGGAAATGAGGTGGTGCTTATGATTGATGATATGGCGGTTTACATTGCTAATCTTGGCAAATACAATGAGGGCTATTTAGTCGGTGCTTGGTTCACGTTTCCTATTGACGAGGAAGATGTGAAAGAAAAAATCGGCTTAAATGAACAATATGAGGAATATGCTATCCATGATACCGACAACTTCCCTATTGCGATTGGAGAGTATGTTTCCATTGAAGAACTCAATGAAATGTATGAAATGATAGAGGAACTTCCCGACTATATCGTAGAGTGTCTGGACGAATTTATCAGCCACTACGGGACGCTGGAAGAAGTCGTGGAACACAAGGACGATATTTATTATTATCCCGACTGTGAAACCATGACAGACGTTGCCTATTACTACATAGACGAATTGCAGGCACTAGGGGATATTCCACCCAGCTTACAGAACTACATTGACTATGAAGCCTATGGGCGAGATTTGGATATGGGTGGTTGCTTTATTGAAACAAGCCGAGGTATGTGCGAGATACCATACTAACGCTGGAAGATCAGCGACAAGCATTGTTGCTACTGACAGCGTATTTCTCTTTTAAGGGACAGTCTGAAACATGGCTGTCCTTTTCTATTTTGAAAGGAGCTGAAAGAATTTGAAAAAGATTAAATCTTATACGGGTATCTGGAACGTGGAAAAAGTCTTGTATGCAATCAATGACTTTAACTTGCCCTTTCCCGTTACCTTTACACAGATTACATGGTTTGTGATTACAGAATTTATCATCATTCTGTTTGGGGATATTCCCCCACTTTCCATGATTGAGGGAGCATTTCTCAAATACTTTGGTATTCCTGTTGCTCTCACTTGGTTTATGTCGCAGAAAACCTTTGACGGAAAGAAACCGTACAGCTTTTTGAAATCACAGATAACTTATGCGTTGCGACCTAAAATCACTTATGCAGGAAAAGCCGTAAAACTGCATAAGCAGATATTGAATGAAACAATCACGGCAGTAAGGAGTGTGAACTATGTTCCCGATAAAATATATTGACAATAACCTTGTCTGGAACAAGGACAATGAGGTGTTCGCCTATTATGAGCTGATACCGTACAACTATTCTTTCTTATCCGCAGAGCAGAAATTTATCGTGCATGACAGTTTCCGACAGCTAATCGCACAGTCCCGTGAGGGAAAAATTCATGCCTTGCAGATTGCCACGGAAAGCTCCATACGAAGTATGCAGGAGCAGTCAAAGAAGCTGGTAACGGGAAAATTAAAGGAAGTTGCCTATCAGAAAATAGACGAACAGACCGAAGCGTTGGTATCTATGATTGGGGACAATCAAGTGGACTACCGCTTTTTTCTTGGTTTTAAGCTCATGGTTACGGAAGAACAGCTCAATCTGAAGAACATCAAAAAATCGGCGTGGCTGACGTTCACGGAATTTCTCCATGAAGTGAACCATACGCTGATGAATGATTTTGTTTCCATGCCGAATGATGAAATCAACCGTTACATGAAAATGGAAAAGTTACTGGAAAATAAAATCTCCCGTCGCTTTAAGGTGCGTCGCTTGGAAATCAACGATTTTGGGTATCTCATGGAACATCTTTACGGCAGGGACGGTATCGCTTATGAAGATTATGAGTACCAGCTACCAAAGAAAAAATTGAACAAAGAAACGCTGATAAAATACTACGACCTTATCCGTCCGACAAGGTGTGTGATTGAGGAAAGCCAGAGGTATTTAAGATTGGAACATGAGGACAAGGAAAGCTATGTATCCTATTTTACCGTCAATGCGATTGTCGGGGAGCTTGATTTTCCGTCGTCTGAAATCTTCTATTTCCAGCAACAGCAGTTTACATTCCCCGTTGATACAAGCATGAATGTAGAAATTGTGGAGAACAGAAAGGCTCTTACCACAGTAAGAAATAAGAAAAAGGAATTGAAAGACCTTGACAATCACGCTTATCAAGCAGGAAGTGAAACCAGCTCAAATGTGGTGGACGCATTAGACAGCGTGGACGAGCTGGAAACAGACTTAGACCAGAGCAAAGAAAGTATGTATAAGTTAAGCTACGTGATACGGGTGTCTGCACCCGATCTTGACGAGCTGAAACGCCGTTGTGATGAAGTCAAAGACTTTTACGACGACCTCAATGTAAAGCTGGTGCGTCCTGCTGGGGATATGCTGGGGCTTCATTCTGAATTTCTTCCTGCCAGCAAGCGATATATCAACGATTATGTGCAGTATGTAAAATCAGACTTCTTGGCTGGGCTTGGCTTTGGTGCGACACAGCAGTTAGGGGAAACTACGGGTATCTATATGGGCTATTCCGTTGATACGGGAAGAAATGTGTACCTGCAACCGTCCCTTGCCAGTCAAGGTATAAAAGGTACAGTTACCAACGCTTTAGCTTCTGCTTTTGTCGGTTCGCTTGGCGGTGGAAAGTCATTCTGTAACAATCTTCTGGTGTATTATTCGGTTCTCTTTGGGGGACAAGCAGTTATCTTAGACCCTAAATCAGAGCGTGGCAACTGGAAAGAAACGCTCCCAGAAATCGCCCATGAAATCAATATCGTAAACCTTACCAGCGACAAGGACAATGCAGGGCTTCTTGACCCGTTTGTGATTATGAAGAATGTAAAAGACGCTGAAAGTCTGGCAATCGACATCTTGACATTCCTTACTGGTATTTCCTCTAGGGACGGCGAAAAATTCCCCGTGTTGCGAAAAGCGGTTCGTTCCGTTACCCAGAGCGACAGTCGGGGCTTGCTCCATGTAATAGACGAGCTACGCCGTGAAGATACGCCAGTATCAAGGAATATCGCAGACCATATCGACAGCTTCACGGACTATGATTTTGCACACCTGCTGTTTTCAGACGGTACGGTAGAAAATGCTATCAGTCTGGATAACCAGCTCAATATCATTCAAGTAGCTGACCTTGTACTGCCAGATAAGGACACAACCTTTGAGGAATACACGACCATTGAATTATTGTCAGTATCTATGCTGATTGTGATTAGTACCTTTGCCCTTGATTTTATCCATTCGGACAGAAGTATTTTTAAGATTGTAGACCTTGACGAAGCGTGGGCGTTCTTAAATGTGGCACAAGGCGAAACCTTATCAAATAAGCTGGTTCGTGCTGGACGAGCTATGCAGGCAGGCGTTTATTTCGTTACACAATCTTCTGGGGACGTGGCAAAGGAAAGTCTGAAAAACAATATCGGCTTGAAATTTGCATTTCGTAGTACCGACTTGGGCGAGATAAAGCAGACCCTAGAATTTTTCGGCATTGACAAGGACGACGAAAACAACCAGAAACGCTTGCGTGATTTGGATAACGGACAGTGCTTGTTGCAGGACTTATACGGGCGTGTTGGTGTAGTACAGATACACCCCGTCTTTGAAGAACTGCTACACGCCTTTGATACCAGACCGCCCGTACAGAGAAATGAGGTGGAGTGATGAAAGAAAGGATAAAAGGTGCGTTCACAAAAAGGAAGATACTTCACTTTCTCAAAATGGCTCTGTTCGTGGTGGCACTCTCCCTTATCCTGCTTTCACTTCTGGGGACGGTGGCTCATGCGACGGGGCTTGTGGACGATACCATAAACGAAGAAAATCTATATTCAAAATATCCCCTTTCCAACTACCAGCTTGATTTTTATGTGGATAATAGCTGGTCGTGGCTTCCGTGGAACTGGCTGGACGGTATCGGAAAATCGGTGCAGTACGGGCTTTACTGTATCACTAATTTTGTCTGGACGATAAGCCTTTATTTAAGCAATGCCACGGGCTATGTAGTGCAGGAAGCCTATAAGCTGGACTTCATCAACGATATGGCAGACAGTATCGGAAAAAGCATACAGACCCTTGCAGGCGTAACACAGAACGGTTTTTCCAGCTCTGGCTTTTATGTTGGTTTCCTGCTTCTCATTATCTTAGTGGTGGGACTTTATGTTGCCTATACGGGACTTATCAAACGGGAAACCAGCAAGGCACTTCACGCCGTTATCAACTTTGTAGTGGTGTTCGTACTGTCCGCTTCGTTTATCGCCTATGCTCCCGATTACATCAAGAAGATAAATGAATTTTCATCAGACATCAGTACCGCTTCACTTGATTTGGGAACAAAAATCATGCTCCCCAACTCTGACAGCGAGGGCAAGGACAGCGTAGACTTGATACGGGACAGCTTATTTTCTATTCAAGTGGAACAGCCGTGGCTACTCTTACAATTCGGGAACAGCAACGCAGAAGAAATCGGGGCAGACCGTGTGGTCGCTCTTGTATCGGCAAGTCCAGAGGACGAGGACGGGAAAACCAGAGAGGAAGTCGTGAAAACAGAAATCGAGGACAACGACAACAACAATCTGACGATACCGCAGGTGGTAAACCGTTTAGGTATGGTGTTTTTCCTCTTGTTCTTTAACTTAGGTATCACGATATTTGTATTCTTGCTTACGGGCATGATGTTGTTTAGCCAGATACTTTTTATTATCTTTGCAATGTTTTTACCTATCAGCTTTTTACTTTCCATGATACCGAGCTATGAAAGCATGGCAAAGCAGGCAATCGTAAGGGTGTTTAATACCATAATGACACGGGCAGGCATAACGCTCATTGTAACGGTGGCGTTCAGCATTTCCAGTATGTTTTATAACATCTCCAAAGATTACCCGTTCTTTATGGTAGCGTTCTTGCAGATAGTATGTTTCGCTGGTATCTACATGAAGCTGGGCGATTTAATGAGTATGTTCTCTTTGAACGCTAATGACAGTCAAAGCATGGGACGAAGAATTTTCCGCAGACCGTATCTGTTTATGCGACATAGGGCTAGGCGTATGGAACACCGTATTGCAAGGGCGGTAAGTGCTGGCGGTATTTCGGGCGGTGTGGCTGGTGCGGTGGCTGGAAGTGCCGTTGCTAATAAACGAGCTGAAAGAAAAAATACAGCTTCTAAAGAAAATCGGGGCAATACCACTTCCAGCATGGGACAGCGTGCAGGCTCAAAGGTGGGTGCTGTCTTAGATACGAAAAATAAAGTGAAAGACAAAGCAAACGCTGTCAAAGAAAACATCAAGGATATGCCGACACAGACCGCTTATGCGGTGTATTCCGCAAAGGAAAAGGCAAAGTCCAGCGTGTCCGACTTCAAGCGTGGCATGGTGCAGGAACAGCAGTCCAGACAGACGGGACGATTGGAAAAGCAGGAACAGCACAAGAAAAATATCGCTGACAAGCGTATGGAGCTTCAAAAGGCACAAGAAGCAAGGCAGGCACAGCGAAAGGCTGACGGATCAGCGACAACAGGAGCTACCCGTCCCCATGAGCGACCAGCCACAGCTTCAAAGCCGAGTGCGGAAAAAATGCAGGAAGTCAAACGTCCTGCCACAGCGACCACTTCAAAAGCAAGTGAGCCAGTCAAGACAAATGTTATCAAAGAGCGTCCGTTATCTTCTGGTGCTTCTGATAGGAAAGCGACCCAGTCTGCACAGCCAGTACATAGGCAGAATGTAGAAAAAGTGGTATCGCAGGAAACACGCCAGAATTACCCCAAAGACCGCAGGACAAAGGTTCAGCAGACGCAGAGCGTCCAGAAGAACCAGCAGACAACAGAGAAAACCCGTAACCTTGTAACGAAGAAAGGACAGAAGAAAAAATGAAACTGAAACATATCGCTATCATTGGCAGTCTGTTTCCTATCCTCTTTTCTCTGGTGCTTTTCTTTGGAGTGTTGATTAGTGCGGACAGCGACGACGAGAACAGCAATTTTTCTTCTGGCATTACGGGTATGAACCTATCCGCAGAAGTCTTGAAACATCAGCCTATGGTAGAAAAATACGCCAGAGAATACGGCATTTCCGAGTATGTCAATGTGCTATTGGCTATCATTCAAGTAGAAAGTGGCGGTACGGCAGAAGATGTTATGCAGAGTTCAGAAAGTCTTGGTTTACCGCCCAACTCTTTAGATACGGAAAGCTCAATCAAGCAGGGGTGTAAGTATTTTGCGTCCCTGCTTTCTTCCTGCAAAAATCAAGGTATCGACGATTTGAATGTAGCGATACAGTCCTATAACTATGGCGGTGGCTATGTGGGTTATGTGGCAGGAAAAGGAAAGAAACACACTTTTAATCTTGCAGAGAGCTTCGCTCGTGAGAAGTCGGGTGGAAAGAAAGTAACCTACACCAACCCGATAGCTGTTGCGAAGAATGGGGGCTGGCGGTATGGCTATGGAAATATGTTCTATGTGGAATTAGTCAATCAATATCTGACTGTGGCACATTTTGATAATGCGACGGCACAAGCGATTATGAATGAAGCGTTGAAATATCAAGGCTGGAAGTATGTGTATGGTGGCAGTAACCCGAACACTTCCTTTGATTGTAGCGGACTTGTGCAATGGTGCTATGGAAAAGCTGGTATCTCCTTACCGAGAACAGCACAAGCACAGTATGACGCTACCCAACATCTTCCACTCTCGCAGGCAAAGGCTGGGGACTTGGTGTTTTTCCATTCTACCTATAACGCTGGTTCGTATGTAACGCACGTCGGCATTTATGTAGGAAATAATCAGATGTACCATGCAGGCGACCCGATAGGATATGCAGACCTAAGCAGTAGTTACTGGCAACAGCACCTAATCGGTGCAGGACGAGTAAAACAATAGAAAGGACTTGAAAAATATGTTTAAGAAGAATAAGAAACAGACAGAAACTCTCAAAGAACCAAAAGAAAAAAAGGTGCGTACTGTTAAGGTAGGCACACATAAGAAAACCGTGATTGCGTTGTGGGTGGTGCTTATCGCAAGCGTGAGCTTTGGGGTGTATAAGAATTTTACCGCTATTGATATGCACACCGTACATGAAACAGAAACCATACAATTAAGACTTACCGATACCAACGGTATTGAAAATTTCGTGAAGAACTTTGCGAAGTCCTATTACACATGGAATAACAGCAAAGAAGCGATTGAAGCAAGGACGCAGGCAATCAGCGGTTATCTGACAAAGGAATTGCAGGACTTGAATGTGGATACCATTAGAACCGATATACCGACCAGTTCCACGGTTACAGATGTGATTGTGTGGAATATCGAACAGTCGGGAACGGACACTTTTTCTGCTACCTACGAAGTAGATCAGCAGATAAAAGAGGGAGAACAGACAAGCAATGTGAAAGCAACCTATACCGTAAAAGTCCATGTGGACGCTGAAGGGGATATGGTAATCGTTCAGAACCCTACCCTTGCACCAGCAATCGAAAAATCGGACTATGAGCCTAAGACACCAGAAGCAGATGCAAGCGTAGACGCTGATACTGTCAATGACGCTACCTCTTTTCTGGAAACATTCTTTAAGCTGTACCCAACAGCCACAGAAAAAGAACTTGCCTATTATGTAACGGGAAATGTGCTTGAACCTATCGGCAGGGACTATCTTTATTCTGAACTGGTAAACCCTATCTTTACAAAGGACGGGGACAATGTGAAAGTTAAGGTTGCTGTAAAATTCCTTGATAATCAGACAAAGGCAACACAAGTATCGCAGTATGAACTTGTACTACATAAGGATAGCAACTGGAAGATTATAGGATAAATCAAGAGGCTTGTAGTTAGCATTTTTGCATGATTACAAGCCTAAACTTATTGACAATCGTATCATATAATACTATACTGTACTTGTAAAGTTAATACAGTATAAGACAAGGCGGTGGTATAGTGGATATTTTTATCAATAATCATGCCAGCATACCGATTTATGAGCAAATTTCTTCACAAATAAAGGCAATGATTATCAACGGAGATTTGAAAGCTGGAGAAGCACTTCCCTCTATAAGAGGACTGGCAAAGTCGTTGCATATTAGTGTTTTAACGGTGCAAAAATCTTATGATGTACTTCAAAAGGACGGTTTTATTGAAACAACTGCTGGAAAAGGTTGCTTTGTATCCGTTCAAAATCAAGATTTCTACTTAGAAGAACAACAAAAGAAAATAGAAAATTATTTTATAGAAGCGATTGAAATTGCAAAGGTAAGCGGAATAAAGCTGGATAAATTACAATCTTTACTTGCACTATTATATGAGGAGGAATGAGATTATGGAAAAATATGCTTTGGAACTTAATGGAGTAACTAAACAATATAGTGACTTCAAACTTGACAATATTTCCTTTACTGTTCCGCAAGGTAGTATCGTTGGATTGATTGGAGAAAACGGAGCAGGGAAAAGCACAACAATTAAAGCTATTTTAGGTTTGATTGTTACTGAGCAAGGGAAAATTTCTGTATTTAATGGGAAAGATGTCAACGCTGAAACGAAAGAACATATCGGTGTTGTATTTGATGGAAGTAATTATCCCGATAATTTAACACCCAAAAAGTTAGGAAAAGTTTTTCAAAATATTTATGCTGAATGGAATAATGAAAAATATTTTGAGCTATTAAATAAGTTTGAACTTCCTATCAATAAAAAATTAAAAGAATTTTCAAAAGGAATGAACATGAAGTATTCCTTAGTGGTTGCTCTATCTCATAATTCAAAATTGCTTATTCTTGATGAAGCAACAAGTGGGCTTGACCCTGTTATACGAGATGATATTTTAGAAATGTTTTTAGATTTTATTCAAGATGAAGAACATTCCATTTTGGTTTCATCACACATCACAAGTGATTTAGAAAAAATCGCTGATTATATCGTATTTATACATGAGGGGAAAGTATTATTTTCAAGACCTAAAGATGAATTGACTGAGCAATACGGTATCATCAAATGCAATGCTAAACAATTTGATGAATTGAATAAAAATGATATTATCCGTTATAAGAAACAAGATTATGAATGGCAAGTGCTTGTTGCAAATAGACAAAAAGCAAAAAAGGAATATCCACATACTTTAGTTGTACCTGCTTCAATAGACGATATCATGTTACTTTATGTGAAAGGGGAATGTTGATTATGAAAGGCTTATTATTAAAAGATTATTTTGCTATTAAATCTTCGATGATAATATTACTCATTGGCTTTGTTGTCTTTGGGTTCGGAGTTTCTTTTTATGCTCCACCCTATGTTTTAATGCTGATAGCTTCTATTATACTAGGGCAATTTGTAACAACTACAATTTATTCAGACAGAAAATGTGGTTGGTTGAAATCATCAATAACATTTCCAACATCAAAAAAATCACATGTTAGCAGTAAATATATTATGTATGCTCTATTATGTTTGTTAGGGGTTGTTGTTGGTCTAGTTTTAAGTATTATTATTACTTCAATCCGTAATGAACTAGATACACATTTGCTTTTATTATTTACTTGTATGACAACTACTATGATATTTATGTCAGGGGCTGTTCTTATTCCTTGTTACTATTTTATCAAAGAAGAATTAAGCGGAGCTATTGGAATTTTAGCATACGGAATATCGGGTGTATTTTTCTTTGGCATGATTAAGTTAATTGAAAATCATGTTTTGGCACTTACTATTAGCATTTTTACAGCGATAATACTTTTTGTTATTTCTTGGTGCTTTCTTTGCCAACAGATAATAAACAGAGATATTTAGGAGTGATTTAATGCTAAGAATAAAAAAACGAGATATTAAAAAAGCGTTAAAAGCAGGTGCAAAGGCTGGCGGTATGTCATTAGCTGATGTTCGGGAAAATATTGAAGCAACGATTGATGAAGCTATGAATAGCACCGACCCAGAGGTGCAGGCAAATTTCAAAAAGTATTTTGGGAATAAACGCCCTACACCAGAAGAATATATTTATATCATTACGAAAAAGACAAAAGTAAAAGTGTAAATAAAAACGCCGTGGGAAACAACTCACAGCGTGAGATCTGATTATCACGGCGTTAAATTATTTTTGGAGCAAATAGTTTTCTCCCCAGTTGCATAGTTCATCAAGAATAGGGGTTAAGGTTTTTCCAAATTCAGTTAAAGAATATTCTGTTTTTGGCGGTACAACTGGGTAAACTTTGCGGTTAATCAATCCGTCTTTTTCTAGCTCACGGAGTTGTTGTGCTAACATTTTATCTGTTGCTTTGGGAATGAGCTTATGAATTTCGTTATACCGTAATGTTTTATTCATTAAATGCCACAAAATGACAGCCTTATATTTTCCACCGATTAGTTGAATGGTTGCTTCAACTGGACAACTAAAACCACAGCAATTATTTTCCATAATGTTCTCTCGCTTTTCTTTTGGGTAGTATATTACAAAATAGTGCGTTCTTGTCTAATAGACTATTACGAATATAATTATAGTATAGGTTGACCTAATTCACAAGAACAAAGGAGATTGAAACATGAATGTATTAGATATTGCAAAAAAGAGGTATTCCGTTAGAACATACGAAGATAAACCAGTAGAAAAGGAAAAGTTGGAGAAAATACTTGCTTCTGCTCATGTTGCACCAACAGCGGCGAACTTACAGCCAGTTAAATTATTGGTGGTGCAGGACAAAGAACGATTGAAAAGTATTGCAAAAGCTGGAAACATATATAATGCCCCATTGGCAATTATTGTTTGTGCAGACCATTCAAAAGCATGGACACGACCTTTTGATAACAAACAGACAACAGATATTGACGCTACTATTTTGACAGACCACATGATGTTGCAGGCAACAGAGTTGGGATTAGGTACAGTTTGGGTATGCTTTTTTAAACCAAATGTAATCAAACGAGAATTTCAATTACCAGATAATTTAGAACCAGTCAATATATTAGTCATTGGTTATGGGAAAGAAACACCAGCAGACCCAGAACGTCATTTTGCTACACGTATTCCTATGGAAGAATTGGTTTCTTACGACTATTTATAAAAGGTTTGTAATTGTAATTTTTTAGACAATGAAAGTAACGGGTCGTGAAAATGCTTCACAGAATTGTGATCTGCATTATCACGGCTCTTTTACTCTCTGTTTACTTTCAAAACTGTAAGTGTAATTGAATACTGCCCTTGCTATAATTTAATCGTATTCCAAAACAAATAAATGTGGCAGGAAGAAAGGAGCGATTTTAATGGAACACATTTTAAATTTAGAACAAGTAAAAAAATACTACGGGGGTAACTCTGGAAATATCACAAAGGCAGTAGACGGTATTTCTATGTATGTAGACAAGGGCGAATTTGTCGCAATAATGGGAGCTAGTGGTTCTGGAAAGACTACCCTATTAAACTGTATCTCTACGATTGATACCGTAACCAGCGGACACATTACAGTCAACAATCAAGATATTACCAAAATCAAAGATAAAGATTTTGCTGATTTCAGACGTGAAAATCTAGGGTTCATTTTTCAAGATTTCAACCTTTTAGATACCTTAACGATTGAAGAAAACATTTCTTTGTCATTGGTAATCAACAAACAGAACCCTGCTGATATTGACAAACGAGTTCATGCTATCGCTGATAAATTGGGTATTCGTGATATTTTATCGAAATTTCCTTATGAAGTTTCTGGCGGACAAAAACAGCGTTGTGCTTGTGCAAGAGCCTTAATCAATGAACCGAAACTGATATTAGCTGATGAACCGACGGGAGCTTTGGACTCAAAATCTTCCAGATTGTTACTGGAAACAATGTCTGACATCAACAAGAAAATGCAGGCTACTATTTTAATGGTAACACATGACCCGTTTAGTGCGTCTTTTTGTAAACGTATTTTGTTCTTGAAAGACGGTAAAATATTCAATGAAATTTTCAGAGGGGAAAAAAGCAGAAAAGATTTCTTCAATGAAATACTGGATATATTAACCTTGCTCGGAGGTGAAGTGGGAAATGTTAGGTAAATTAGCGGTTAGAAATACAAAAAGAAGCATTAAAGATTATTTGATTTATTTGATAACTGTTACTATCGCATTTTCTCTTATATTTGCTTTTAACTTAGTGGCAAGTTCTGAAGAAGTAATAGAATTATCGACAGGCATGGATACGTTTAAGTATATTCTAGCTTTTGTGAATGTTGTTATTATATTTGTTATCTGTTTTTTGATTAACTACACCACAAAATTTATGTTTGAAAAGCGAAGCAAAGAGCTTGGAACATATATGCTTCTTGGAATTAGAAAAAAAGAAATTGCTCGATTGCTTGTAATTGAAAATGTGTTATTAGCGATATGTGCTTTGGTTTTGGCTATTCCTCTTGGGTTCATATTTAGTCAATTTGTATCATTGGTAATTGTAAACTTATTAGGTATTCCAGAAGTAATCTTTATTTCAATAAATTTTGTTTCCATAGGATTGCTTGCTATTTACTTTTTGGCAATATACGTATTGGTTCTGCTTAATCTTTTACGAAGAATTAGAAAAATGACGGTACATGATTTTCTTTATTTTGATAAGCAGAATGAAAAGAAAATGTTCCGTAGCAATAAAAAGAGAAATATTATTTTCATTGTTAGTGTTATATTAGGAATTACTGCTATTTTGCTTTGGGCTTCACGTTGGACAATGGAAAACAGCGGTAAACAAGAAACTCTTACGTATTTGATGATTAGCATGATGATGTTGATTATCAGTATTTATGGTGTATCAGCTACTTGTGCAGATATGTTGTTGTCGGTTTTATTGAAAAATAAAAAACTTAAATATCAAAAAGATAACCTTTTTGTAACAAGAACTTTTGCGTCAAAAGCAAGAACAATGAGTTTTACGTTCGGGACACTTTCCATGTTGATATTACTTTCTTTGTTATGTTTAAATTTTTCAAGTATCAATAAAGGAGTGTATAAAGCAAGCATAGAAATGACAGCTCCGTTTGATGTTCATGTGTTTGAAGAAAAACAACCATTTAAAGATTTTAAAGAATATGTGAATGTTGTTGATGAAGATTATACAATAAATAAAGCAATCGAATTTGATGTTTATAAAGAACCGAAACATCAAATGCAGAATTATTTTGACGTGCAATTTTATGATTATGACCCAGTAATGAAATTAAGTGATTATAACGAAATACTGAAATTAAAGAATATGGACACCATAGAATTAAGTAATGACGAGTATTTTCTTGTAACTAGCAAAGATTTGTTATATAAAGTTGAAAACAACAAGGATATTGAAAAAATTCAGTTGACAAGTGGAAAAGAATTAAAACTAAAGGGCATTGATACAAAAACGTATTGGTATCAAATAAATAATACTGGAAGATTTGCTGTTATTGTGCCTGATGAATATGTTCAAGGCTTGGAAGTATCTGAGCAACATCTGATTATAGATACCATAGAAGAAACAGATACAAAACTTAGAGAAAAAATCAAACAAGATTTGAAACATCGATTAGTAATAGTAAATGATGATGGTGAAACAGTCGTACAATATTATAGACTTTCTGTAAGAGGTTCTGCTATTGAAGAACAAAATACGATGACCGCTATGATTGCAAGCATTTGTCTTTATATTGCTTTTATTTTGATTTCGGCAGTTGGAACAGTTCTTGCTATTCAATCACTAAGTGACTCTACAAAGTACAAATACCGCTATCAAACATTAAAAAGATTGGGAGTGAATGATAAATCATTATTTAAAACAATCAGAAAGCAATTACTAATATTATTTGGTGTTCCAGTTATTTATTCAATTCTTGCAAGTTTCTTTATGCTGGTATCAGTCAATAATGTTTATAAAATTTATTTAGAAAGTGAGTATAGTTATTTAATTTACTTCGTAGTAGGTTTGGCGATTTTCTTCTTTATCTATGGAATTTATTGGATAGCAACGTATATCGGTTTCAAACGAAATATCAATGAGGAGAGTTAGATTTTTCTAGCTCTCCTGCTGTGGAATTATTATAATGGTAAATCAAGGGGGTGTGGAAATGAGAATAGCAATTATCGAAGATGATGAAATCACTCGTCTGGAGCTTTCTAAACTATTGAACACACAAGGATATGAAACAGTCTTGTTGACTAACTTTGAAAATCTGACAGAGGAATTAAAGCAATATTGCGTAGAGCTGGTTTTGCTTGATATTAACCTGCCGTATGAAAATGGCTATGAAGTATGCAGGAAAATAAAACAAGCTATGCCAGTACCTATTATCTTTGTAACAAGCAGAGATACAAATGCTGACGAATTGAAAAGTATTCAAGTGGGTGGAATTGACTTTATCACAAAGCCGTATGACACGCTTATTCTTCTTGAGAAGATCAAGCGTGCATTGCAGTTATCAAACCCGAACAATTTCCGTGAGCTTGTCAAAAAAGATTGTACCCTTGATTTACATTTATCCATTTTGAAGTATCAAGAGAAAAGCATTGAACTGACAAGAAATGAATTTCGTATCTTATACTACTTCTTTATGAATGAAGATAAAGTTATTAGCAAAGAAGAACTATTGGAAAAGCTGTGGAACGACAAATATTATTTAGACGAAAATGTATTACTGGTTAATATGACCCGTCTAAAAAAGAAAATGAAAGAAATCGGTATTGTTCATTTATTGGAAAATATACGAGGAAAGGGTTGGAAACTGTGAGCTTTTTTACATTCTTAGAAGAAAAAATAACAGAGATATTGTTTCAGCTTTTCTTTCTTGCCTTAGTAGTATTTCTCTTGATTTTCTACGGTGTAGATACGCTATTTGTTGTATTGCTGGTAATTCTGTTCATCAGCATACAAGGTTTTTTTCAATGGTGTTTGTATCGGAAGAAACGTAACGCTTCACAACATATTATTGATTTAGTAGACGGACTGGAAGAAACCTATTATATTGCAGACGTTTTACCAAAGCCAAAAGAATTTCAAAATGAAGCCTATTACTACGCACTAAAAAAAGCCTGCAAATCTATGAATGATGAAATCAGTAAAATCACAGAAGAAAAGCAGGACTATCAAGAATATGTGGAAAGTTTCGCCCATGAAATTAAAATACCGATAGGGGCATTGTCTTTGACGTTTGATAATACGAAAAATTATACGTTAAAAAAAGAAACTGATAAGATATTTCAGTTAGTAGAGCAAATGCTCTATTATGCAAGAAGTGAAAATACGGAAAAAGACTACTTTGTAAAACAGTTAAATTTAGACGAAGTGATACATAATATCATTTTGAAATTCCGTCATTCACTTATGGAAAGGAAAACGGTTATCAATATCCATGATATAGAGAATGTTGTTTATACCGATGAAAAATGGCTGACATTCATTCTATCTCAAATCGTGCAAAATACGATTAAGTATTTTGACAAGCAGGAAAATAAACTGACGATATACAGTCAAGACAATGAAACAAATATACTGCTTGTGATAGAAGATAATGGCTGTGGAATAAAAGCGTCAGACTTATCAAGAGTATTTGAAAAGGGTTTTACTGGTTCAAATAGAAACAAAGCAAATGCAACGGGCATGGGACTGTATTTATCGAAAAAATTATCTGATAGACTAGGTTTGAAATTAGATATTACTTCTAAAGAAACGGAATATACAAGACTGACAATTACATTCCCAAAAGGAACAGTCCATAATTTACATTAAGCATTGAATAGTTGCTTATTGATGATAAAACAAAGGAAGTGATACACATGGAGTTATATCTTAATGATGTTTACCCTTATGCACAACAAATATCAAATTATATAGAACGAGAAATTTTTCAACAGAAATTAAAAGCAGGTCAAAAGCTACTTTCAATAACAAATTTAAGTAAAGAATTAAATGTTAGTAAACATACAATTCAATTATCTTATAAAATACTGAGAAAGAAAGAGTTAATCGTAAAAAAAGGAAATGATTTTTTTGTTACAAAAGATAACTGCTGTATAATAACAAAAATGAAAGAAGAAACAGATTTACAGATAATCAAATGTCTGCATGAATTAGCAGAAATGGGATATTCAAGAGAACAAACAAAATCCTTGATTTTAAGAAAATTAGAAACTTTAAAATTTCCTCAATAAGTTCGATTAGGCATTGCATAGTATTTTGCTGTAAGGGGGCTTGAGTTATGGAATGTTTTAAGTGCAATTCTTTACAATTTAATTCCACCTAACAGTACACTATTAAAAAATAAATATTATTTAGCTTTAAAAGCTCGTACAGACTATATGTTTTGTGCGGGCTTTTTTCATACCCGAAAAAAACTTAAAAATTTTTCAAAAGAGGTCATTAAATCACACCTAGCTGTCCTTATATGGTGCGGAAAGAGGGATAAACACTTTTCAAATCATAAAGGAAAGGGGGTGAGATTGATGAAACCGTCTGACTTCCAGAAAACAGTTCAATGTCGTTTTGAAAGTTGTTTAAAGAAAGTTGTTCGTAGTGTCGTGAAAGATTATTACAAGGAATTAAACCGTCGTAAAAATAAAGAAATATCTTTCAGCGAATTGCCAGATGTCATTGTTGATAAAATGACTGTTTGGGACGACTACGAAACAGATTATACAATCTTTTCAGTATGTGGCATTGATATTCGTGTCCTTGATGATGAATTGGCAGAAGCATTGAAGAAACTTCCAGAAAGAAAACGCAATACTCTGTTGATGTATTACTTTTTGGAAATGACAGAAAGTGAAATTGCCAACTTGCAGAAAATCACGCAAAGCGGTGTATTTAGAAATCGACATCACGCTTTGGAAATTATGAAAAAAATACTCAAGGAGGAACATTAGAAAATGAAACAGTTATTTAAAAAGCCGTCCTATTACTTGATTTCATCAGCTATGGACGGAAACGAAAAAGCGATTGAGAAATTGCTGGCATTTTATGACCCGTACATATCAAAGTGCTGTTTACGTTCACTTTATGACGAATATGGCAATGTTTATATTGTTGTAGACATGGAATTAAAAGGACGTATCAGAGAAGCACTTATCAAAATGATTTTAGGTTTTAATATTGAAGATATGGACTTGGAACCAGAAAAATAAGCAGTTTTTAGCGGAGCATGATTTAATGTCCCCCTCTTTCCTGCTCTGCCCCTGCTTCTACATGAAAGCAACACGCTTTCGCTACAGCTCTTTGACAACTGAATAAAGCAGACAGATACGTTTGTGAGATAGCGAGCCACGGGAACTGTACGCCACGACCTTTTAAAAGAAAGCGAGCGACCCACGCAGTGATCCGAGAGCGACTGTTGGAAAAGTCGTTTTGCCACGACCTATCCTCACAGAATAATGATACGTCCGCATGGTGCGGTTCTGCCCACAAGAATGGGAATAGTTGAGATACTAACGGAGCTTTCCAAAGCCGTCTGCCTGCTTGTAAAAAATGACACACAGTAAAGGGGGTGCATAGATTATGAACAATACTGATGTGCCTATCTGGGAAAAATATACGCTGACGATTGAAGAAGCGTCTAAATACTTCCGCATTGGCGAAAAGAAATTGCGTAAATTAGCCGAAGAAAATCTTGACGCTGGCTGGGTTATCGTGAACGGCAACCGTATTCAGATTAAGCGAAAACAATTTGAAAAAATCATAGATACATTGGACGAAATCTAATGTCATTGAGCCGTAGATATGGTATAATAAGGTATAGCGTATCACGGCTCATTCCATGACGGAAAGGAGCTTTACACTATGTCTAATGTAAAACGAAAAGACAGTAAAAATCGCAATTTGCGTAATGGAGAGAGCCAGCGAAAAGACGGAAGATACGTTTATAAATATACCGATATATACGGAAAGCCACAATTTATTTATTCTTGGAAACTTGTACCGACAGACAAGACACCTGCTGGAAAACGTGATGATATATCGTTGAGGGAAAAAGAAACACAGATAAAAAAAGACCTTAACGACGGTATCGACACAGCAGGCGGTAAAATGACAGTCTGCCAGCTCTACGACAAGAAGAACAGCCAAAGAAAGAACATCAAAAGGGCTACTGAAAAAGGACGACAGTATCTTATGAACGCTCTGAAAAATGACCCGTTGGGTATGAGAGCGATTGATACCGTCAAGCAGTCGGACGCTAAAGAATGGGCTATCAGAATGAGTGAAAAAGGATATGCCTACAAAACGATTGATAACTATAAGCGTTCCTTGAAAGCGTCATTTTACATGGCGATACAAGACGACTGTATCAGAAAGAACCCGTTTGAATTTAAGCTAAGTGATGTTCTGGAAGATGATACGGAGCAGAAAGTTATCCTTACACCAGAGCAGGAAGAACGCCTGCTTGCCTTTATGGAAACGGATAAGATTTACAGCAAGTATTATGATGAGATTGTGCTTCTGCTGGAAACGGGACTTCGTATTTCTGAATTTTGCGGACTGACGACGCATATTGATATGCAGAACAGAATACTCAATATAGACCATCAGTTATTGAAAGATAGCGAAATCGGCTACTATATTGAAACGCCAAAGACCAAAAACGGAAAACGGGAACTTCCATTGACAGAACGGGCTTATCAAGCAATCCAAAGAATACTAAAGAACAGAGGAAAAGCACAACCGCTGATTGTAGGTGGTTACAGCAATTTTCTATTCTTAAACCGTGAGGGCTTGCCTAAAGTTGCAGGAAACTATGAGGGCATGGTGCGAGGACTGATTAAGAAGTATAACAAGTATCACACGGACAAGTTACCGAACATCACACCACATTCATTCCGACATACTTATTGTACGAATATGGCAAACAAAGGAATGAACCCTAACACTCTGCAATATCTCATGGGACACGCTAACATAACCATGACACTTGGCTATTATGCACACGGTACATTTCAATCTGCAAAAGCAGAACTGGAAAGACTGGCTTGTTAATATCGGAGCTTATATTTACTACTCATTTACTACTTTTGGTTGCATTTTCATGCTGGTAAATGCCAGCTTATGCAAGGTATCTTCCAAAAAGAAAATACCGATAAAGCCCTAAAATACGGGATATATCGGCATTTACCAACTTATGAAAAGATAATCAGAAATTTAGTAAGTTTTTATACGAAAAAGTGAACATTTTTTGAATAATATTCACTTTATTTTATTTACCTTTTTCTGTTCTTTAGTAAGTTTTGTCGTAACAAAACTTACTCTTTTTAAATTTCTAGTTCGATTTCCTCAGCTTCATTTTCCTCTAATACAACTCCATTGTTATTGTCAGTTAAAAGATTAGTGATCTCTTTTTGTCTTTGTCTCAAACTAAGCAGTTCTTCCTGTGATTCAAATTTTTTATTTATAATATCATCAAGTTTTGCATAATTTTCTTTCATGTTATTAATTTGTATAAAATACTTTTCATAATCTTTTTTTATTTCAAAAATTTTTCTAATCATTCTCCCAACATTAACTCTGCCTACTGCGTTTAACAATCCAGCATTGTACAGATAGTTATTCGCTCCTTTAAAACAGATATTCCAACCATTTCCAACATTATAATCAAGAATAAATTCAAAACCCATCATTTTTCCAATAGGAATTGAATTTTTTTCTTTATTCATGTCAGATAATCTGATGATAAAATCACCATACTCCTTTAAATCGGTAAAGACTTTGTCTTTATATTCAACTTTAAAATCAATATCCATTTTCTCATTAATCATTTCATATTCAAAATTGATATGCTTTTTAAATACAGAATAGTCTTTACTTATACGATCGAATTTCATTTCTAAATTTTTTATTTTTTCAGGCATATTACGCTTATCATCCTGTGCCTTTCTAATTGCTTTTCTGTGTCTTACCAGACTGGATTCAAGAGTTTTTAAGCGTGTGTCTACTTCAAGTTTTTCTCTTATTAAAGGATTACCGCTTGCAATAGCTTTAATTTCTGCATACGAAAAAGTTGCCTTTGTATCTTCTTCAATTTCTCGTGCACATCCACTGCCTTCAAGCAGTTGATTCATATACGTTGACTTGGTTTCTATCAGTTGCCATGAGTAGGCATCGAATGATTTTTTTGTTGCATATCTAAATTCATATACTTCATTATTCATATTTCCCTGCCTAAAGACCCGTCCATTTCGTTGTGCAATATCTGAGGCTCTCCATGGTACGTCAACATGATGAATTGCAATCATTCTTTGCTGAACGTTTGTACCTGCACCAAGTTTTGCTGTTGAACCAATCAGTACTCTGACTTCTCCTCTATTTACATCTCTATAAAGTTTTTCTTTTTTTAGAGTTGTTTTATAGTCATGTATAAATGCAATTTCTTCATCATTTACACCTAATTTAATTAAATTGTTTTTGATTTCGTCATATACATTGAATTGTGATTTAGGAGTAGAAGAATCACAAAAAACGAGTTGAGTAGCTTTTTGATCCCTGTACTCATCATATATTCTATATATCTGTTCTGAAATTACAGTTAATTTATTATCTGGAGTCAAACCGTAGCTTTCGTCAATAAGACGCAGATCTATTGATGCCTTCTTGCTGTCACTGGTTACCTTTAACATATTATCTTCATATGGAGCAACTGCCGAATTATGTATTGCTTCAGTTCTTTCGACTACATTTGCAATATAATCCTCCAACTCTGGACTTGGTTCTATTGAAACTACCTTTGCCTTATCGCCCACATGTTTTGGCGGTATAGCCCTTTTTCTTTGCAGTTTAGAATTTTCAAGTGCATTATTCAGCATCGACTCTGTTTGAATTTCTGCAACCTCTCTAAATGAATTCATTAATTCAGGTATATTAAAAAATTTGTTAAACCTCTGTCTGGTTTGAAACCCGCTTCCGTCTACTGATACCTCTAGAGAAGTAATAACTTTACCAAATGTTTTTGCCCAGGCATCAAAATTATGAATATTTAATCTTTCTAATTCCTCTTCCTGTAAATATCTCTGCATTGTAAACAGCTCAGCCATAGTATTTGTAATTGGCGTACCTGTTGCAAAGCAGACATTACCACCGCTTTTTTGTATAAATTTGCATTTCATATACATATCACTGGCTTTTTGACTTCTAGCTTGAGGAACACCTGCGATATTTGACATAGCAGTATACGTATATAAATTCTTAAATTCGTGTGCCTCGTCAACAAACATATAATCTACTCCTAATTTATCGAAAGTGATCCCCTGATCTCTTTTAATATCTGTAAGCTTCTTTACATTTTTTTCTACGGCCTTTTTAGAACGTTCGAGCAACTTAACAACAGCAGTATTTTGATGGCTTCCATTTGCTTTTGCTTCTTCAATTGCAGTTACTAATTTATCTATTTCTTCATTCAAAAAATTTAACTGTATCTCATTATCCATAGGAATCAGTTTAAAAGACGAGTGACCCATTATTACTGCATCATAATTATTCACTGCCATCTTATTTACTATATCTGCTCTTTTCTTTGTGCCAAAATCATTAGTAGAAATTGCCAAAATATTTGCCTGTGGATATAGTGTCATAAATTCATTACGCCATTGTCCAATCAAATGGTTAGGTACAACATACAGCAGTTTATTTCTTTTACCCATTCTTTTCATTTCCATACCACTTGCAATCATTTCGAATGTTTTGCCAGCTCCCACCTGTTGTGATAAAAGAGTATTTTTGCCATAGATTATTCTTGCAATAGCATTTTTTTGATATTCTTCCATCTGAAAACTGTTATTCATTTCAGGAAAGCTTAAAAATTCTCCATTATAAATTCTTGGCCTTATAACATTAAACAGTCGATTATACTCATCTTCAATCTCTCTGCAGTATTTCTCATTGTCAAATACGAACTCAACAAATGTATTTTCCAACTGTGACGACAATTCTCTTGCCTGTCCAGTCCTTTCGCTGTTAATTTCACTTTTTGTTTTTACGATGCCACCTTCATTTATTTCCTCCCAATAGTTTTTCAACGTTGGGATTCTGGAATTCAAAACATCGTTCAGCAGGTCAAAGCCATTATATCTTGGCTGTCTTTTAATTACACCGTCAGTATCAATATTTTCAGATAAAGGTACTCCCCATTCATCTTCAATAAAACTATTCCCAAAGAATCTATACTCGTAATAATCCATTGCAAACTGTCCTGTTTCATTAATAAAGCTTATTGTCAGTGACTTGGAATCATACATCATATTTTCAAATCGAAAAAGGTAGCAGGCGAAATCCTCGTATATGTGTGTTGGTATATATGGCGCACCCAATTGAAAAGTTATATCAGTAATAGTCAACGGTTCAGGCATAACATTATTCAATGCATTGATATTTTTTTCATATCTGTCAATTAAATTATTTTCTCTTATAAAGTCTATTTTTTCTAGAATATTTCCAGAAAGATACTCACTTTCTAATTGCCACCTTTCTTCCTTAGGATCATAAAATACCATAGCCGATGAGTGCATTTCCTTTTCAATGCTTTCAATACTTTTATCATAAATAATGCTCATATAATTTAAATCTAACATACCTTTAAAATTTAATGATGCAGAAATTGCATCCTGTATACTTTCAAAATGTTTTATTTCAACAACGGGATTGATAGTTCTGATTTTAAAAATATCTGATTTTATATATGTATTTGCCTCTACGCCTTTAGATTCCAGATTTAAAATAAGATACTGCCGTGGATCTCTTTCTAAAAGATTCTTAATAGCCCTGGAATTGATATAATTATGCTTTTTTATAAAACTGTCATATGCTATATTTAATGAATTTCTTAAAGCAAGATATGCCTTCTCATCGAATTTGTTAGATGACTGTATACTAACTGTTTCTTCAGCAAGCTCTGCAATTTTAATAAGTTCCTTTCTGCGAAGATTATTTAACTCATTATCGTGTACCAGTATGCAGTAATTTTCATCTCTAATATATACATTATCATCTTTCACAAAATAAGTATTCAGTTTCAGATTAAATGATTCATTATCAATCGCAATAGTATCAGCTACAGTTTCCTGAACAGCTTCATAATATATATTTGAAGGCAGGACTGCCATTGCTCTAGCAAAATGTTCATCAAGAGAAATTCCATCATAATTGACTCTCATTACATGTTGTCCAAATCTGCCTATTTCGTCCTTTGGTGTACCAAATATCATATCAGGATTATCAATAAAATATTTATTGATTTTTAGTTCAGATGAAAAATATTCAGACTGCATCCAGTTTTCAATCTTATTATAAGGCTGTTTATTACTGTTTTTTTGCAAAATAATAACATCAGTAGTGGTTGTAGTATTAGCACCATTAATATTAAATATATTAGTCGGCAGTCTTACCGCTCCAATAAAATCTGCTCTCAAATTAATGTACTCCAGTATCCTGGATGAACCGTCCATCGTATTTGTCGATGTTATAAAACAGATAATCCCTCCTTCTCTTACTTTAGATAAAGATTTGGCAAAAAAATAGTTATGGATAGCAAATCCATAACTGTTTAAATTTATGTCGTGTACCTGATAATTTCCAAAAGGTACATTTGAAATAGCCAGATCATAAAAATTATCAGGTACATTTGCCTCCTCAAAACCCGATATTTCAACCTTTGCAGACGGATAAAGCATTTGTGCAATACCGCCCGTTATAGTATCAAGTTCAACGCCGTGAATAGAAGATTCATTAAGCATATCATAAGGCATCATTCCAATAAAATTTCCTGTACCAAGACTCGGCTCCAATATATTACCTTTCTTAAATCCCAACTGATCTAATATTTCATATATCTTTTCAACAATTACTAAAGGTGTATAAAAACTCGATAATGTTGAAGCACGTGCATTTTGATATTCTTTAATCGTTAACATCTGTTTTAAAATATTTCTTTCGGCAGCATATTTTATATCATCTTCATTGAAAATATGTGGCAATCCACCCCAGCCTGAATATTTAGAAAGAACTTCCTGCTGTTCAGGTAAAATACTTAAATTACTGCTAGACTGTAAATTTCTAAGTACTTTTATCGCATTTATATTGTTATTCAGTTTTTCCCTTAAAGATAAATGTTCATCATGTTCTACAGTTAATCTAAAATCTCTGTTTAAATGTAAGTTGGTCGATTCTTGATAAGTGGCTGATTCATCAACCATTCCATCATCTTCTTTTGAACCATGTCCTGTTTCATTTTCGACAGTGACAGCTTCTGAATGAACGAAAGTTCCAGTGGCTCTGGATACTCCACTGCCACTAATTTTTTGATCTGCTGATAAGCTATCTCTGAAGCTTTCATCAAGTCCTCGATTTCTGTGTTGATTGTCTTGTTTATTATCAATTCTAAATACATTTGCGGGTTCTTTTCTTTCAAAATATTCATCATCCTGTCCTTCGACATCCCCCATGAGGTAATCATCAAATATTGAGATTTGTTCCCATTTTCTTTCACCAATTTGTCCATTTTTTCTTCCTCCCATACTTTTTTTGGCATCTATTCTTTCCTCCATTATATCATATTCAAAAAAAAGAGGCATATTGCCTCTTTTTAAACACACAAATCATATGTATTGGTTTCTTCATCAAATTCTGTATAAATTTCTTTTTTTGATTCTATCAGCAGTTCCTGTAATTCACCTTTTACTTCTATATATTCTGAAATTTCCTCAGCACCGTTTAGAGCGCTAAATATAATTTCAGGATTTTTCTTAATCTGCTTATACCAAAATTGTACATATGCAGTATGATTATCTATCTTTTCCTGCTTTATTTCTATTCCAATATCAGCACATAAAAAAGATGAAGCTATCTCAGCATATAATTCTTCAAATGCATATCTTTCATTATTTGTTTTTAAATTAGGGTAACTTCTTCCTAATCGGTTTTCTTTCATCGTTGAATGACAGCACTCGTGCAATACCGCTGATACAAACTCGTATTCATCATCAAAACTACCTTTAGTTGGAATTAAGATCATGTCATTTACTGGTTTATAAACAGGGCACTCACATAAAAAATTTTCAACAATACTAAGATTAGCATTTTTGCAATATCTATCAATAAATCTGCAGGCCAAATCATTTACATCAATATGAATGTCTTTTTCTTCTATCGTGTAGGGTTCTATTCCTTCAATAAGTGAAGCATTAAAAACATAAAATACTTTAACCGACCACTTAAAGCGTTCATACTTTTCCTGCCGACTGAGATTTTCTTCTCTGACAATTTTATCTACATCGCTAATATTTAAGTATTTTTTTGTCTCCATATCATATAAAGAACATTTTTCCAATGGAACACCCTTGCCCTTTGCATTATTTAATTTATAATTTGCTGCTTTAATTTGTGAAAACGTCATCCATCGTGGATCGTTATAATTATTCTTTGCAACAGCATTATAAAGAATAAGGCGATTTATTCCTCTGTATTGTGTTTTGGTAACAGGATTATAGTTTTTGACTGTAGACCACCCCTGCTTCCATGGTATGATTTCTTTTTCCAGTGATTCTATATAAGAATCAACTAACGCCTGCCTTGCCTTGCTCATCTCTCTTTTCATGATTACTCATCTCCAAAATCTAGTGGATAAAATAATTCTTCTATTACATCTTCGTCACTTACTTCTATCTCTTCATCGCATATAAAAATTTGTACTTTTTTCATCTTCTTTCTCCTATAATTCCACTTCATTTTCATCTTGAATTTCATCATTATTCATCTCCAAAATTTCTGTCATAAATATCTCATCCCAATACTCTAAAATGTTTTCATAGCACTTATCCGAAATGTATTTAAAATCCATTTGTTTTACAAGTTCTACAAAAGTAATCATAGAACAGTCAATTGGAATCATATTACTATTCTTTGCAGTATAAGCAATTCCATCCTGACTATCAATTATTTCTGGCGCATCCACAATCAAACCATCTTTATAACCTCTAAAATATGAATACTCCAGTAACACTTCAGCTTTTCTGGAATTACCGTATTCGTCTGTATACAAATATGGTTCAAACTCCTTTATTTTTGTTTCACAGTAATTTTTAAAAATATCCATTGCTTTGCCAGTTTTATATTGATCACTCTCATAATATAATTCACTAACAATTTGCTCTACTATAGGACTATCAATAACAACATGCCAATCATCTTTAATAACTTCAATTTGATTTTCAATCGTTTTTTTTGCATGTTCATACCCATAACATTCTAAAATACATGTTTCAGTGTTCTTTGAATTTCTTAATTTAACACAAATAATCTCATGATTTTCTTTCTTCATTTCTTCTTCTCCCTTTCTATTTTCTTTATCCAGTAAAAAAGAGGCACTTTGCCTCTTTTCAAAATACAAATAATACTTTAATAATTTATAGATTGATTTCATTTTCATTGTCATCAAAAATTTTTCTTTGTTTTCAGATTTTCCAAAACCAGGAACTGAATGTACTTTTTAATAAATAAAGCCTTCAAGTATTTTCTTCTCCAAAACGATGAACCTGCCATATATTTGATGTAAATATAGCCAAAATAACATGTTAGAAATAATTAATTAAGTATTTTAGTTTATTGTGAATTATAAAAACTGTTCTAATTCATCTAAAGCAATTTCCTGATTAATTCTTTCAACCTCAGTCCCATTCTTTAAATATTGTTTCTGGTTTTCTAAACGTTCTATTACCTCGTCAATATAATTATCTAGTTCAGCAGGTGTAATCGGTTTTATATATCCAAAAGCCTTTAAGGAAAGTTCATCACTATTTGGTGTAGAAATTTCTATTGAATCCATTAGAGCTTGTGCAAGTACATATCCATTAGCACCTTTTTGACATAAAACTTTTATTCTGTCAGGATCTATAATTCCCATATTCTGGATCAGTGACATAGAATCAGGATGTTCTCCTATAACAACTAATAACATCTTCATTCTTTGTCTAATATTAAAATGATAAGTATTATTTTTTAAATCTCTTAGAAATTCAACCGCACTGGTATAATCCATAAAAATTCAACTCCTTTTATATTTCTCTATCATCATCAATATCTTTATCCAAATGCAAATCTTCATTTGAAATAGCTTGTTCAGCAAAAATATTATTATGCAGTATTTTAAAATCATTTTTCAGTTCATCAATAGTTCCATAAAATAAAATATTTTTTGAATAATCATCGTTTTCTATAAAAATTGATATTTCATTTGTTTTTGAATTTTGAATAATTGAAATATCTTTGGTTATTGTTGATATATGTTTTAAAGTGGGCAAGGGCAGTTGACCTAAACACTCCATCATTAAATCAAATGGAAGTGCATATGCGTAAATATCCAATAAAAGCAATTTACTAAATACTTTGAATTCATCTATTAGATTCAATCCATGCATACATTCTTTAATTGTATCTAGATAAGCAGTATCTTTATCAACGATTTCAAAACTAATAATATCATTATCATTAAAATTAGATAGAATTCGTTTTAAATCTATATTATTTCTATAAATAATTTGGGCAATATCTTTCTTTTTCCCTGCAATGATATTATTATTGATGTAATAAACTTTATCTGCTATTTGATAATTATCAGCAAAATGACTTTTTAAAAAATTAGAAACAAAATAATTTTCATGTTTAATTATAGTCTCTGTATTATGCTTATTACTTCCTAGAGAAGTAATACAAAATTCATGATTATTGCTATTTTCATACCTATCCCAAGGCCAGTCTCCTGCGCCAATTCCATAAACGTGGATTTTGGTATTATCATCTAATACAATATCTGTTGCACTATATTCTGTAGTGTCGACATATTCATCATCTATCCATGTAACAGAAAAAGTATCATTAATTTCATTGTATTTAAATTCTAATTCATCAAATACTTCATGCATTTGTTCTACTACATTTTTTGTAAAGTAGGGTATTACATATCCTTTGAAAGTGAAATTTTTTAAAGAATAACCTTCAAAGCAAAAATTATCATCTTCAACTGCAAAAAATCCTTTTTTAGCTCTTTTTTGTATCATTTTTACAACTCCTTAGTTTTAAGAAAAAAGAGGCATTTTGCCTCTTTTTACATTTCCATTTCGTAATTATCTTCATTTTTATAAATTATATTATATTCTTTATACACATTGTCATCATTTTCTATTTCATTGTCAGATTTTGATATACTGATCTTGGATAATGTTTCATTTAAATTAATTAATTCATTATTCATTGGTTCTAATTGTAATAATTTACTTGATGTTATATCTTTAATCATTACTATAAACTCTTCCTCAGAATAATTGTTTAAATCATTTGTATTATAGTCAGAAATAAGACTCTGATATAGCATATTTATATCTTTAATTTGATTATTTTTAACCATTTTACAAATATCTTCTTTTAACTGAATCCCAATGTTATTTTTTTAGATAATGTATTTAGTTGTTCTTCTAATCCAGCTACAGTGTCATTATTTTTATTGATTTCATTTAAATTGTCTGCAAGTCTTTCTCTGTCTTTATTTTTTTCCTCCCACCGCCAAAAATAATACTTTTTTTGCTGAAGTATTTCATTTTCCTGTTTTAATAATGTATTTTCAATATCTAACTCTTTTCTACAGTTATTTATCTCACTTATCTTATTATTAATAAATTCGAGATGATTATCAGTATCTAACTGTTCAAGACAATTCCACCACAATGTAGAAATCGCTTTCCTTAAAGGAAAATCATCAGATAAATAAGTATCGTATTTTTCTAATAAAATGTATCTGTTATGTATATCCTGTATTATGTTATCCTGATTAGATTCTAATTGATATAAAATATCAATTCTTTCTTGTAACTGTTCTATTTCTTCATTCAGTACATTTTTTGTATCAGGAATCTGCAACCACGCTTTTTCAAGTTCATAATTGCAATTTTCTTTCACCTTATCAGGCAAGTTTTCCCAGATAGCCATGAATTGAAGTGATTTAGATAATCTCCATTCATCTACATCTTCACCTCCATATTGCCCATACTGATATTGATCACATGCATCAAAATGTCTATGAAATGCACTATTTTCAACACAATTGACTATTGCCTCTCTTACTTTAATATTTTGTAACTATTCATTTGATATTTGATTTAAAATATGATTAGGAATATTCATATCTGTACTTAAATGCATAATTATTTCTTCGATTGAAAGATTGTCATTACGTGACAATTCATTCACATAGTTGGATATTTTATTCTCGCTGTTATATTTATCGTTTAAAAATAAATATAATTTATCTTCCAAATCATCATATTTATTAATCAACTTTAAATTATGAAAACTTATATCAGTATATGGTTCAGCGAATATATCACCAAATCTGTCACCCCCAGGATAATTAATAATCAAATCAGTTTGATTTGTTAAATGAATAATATCTCGACGATCATAATAAAAATCACTTCTTTCATCAATATTTTCCCAACTGAATTCATTTTCAGGAAATTTAATTTTTATATATGATATTACATCGTCAATTTTAAGTTGTTTTGTTTCTTTGATAAGATTTTCAATTTTCGTTTTAATTAGTTCATTTTCCATAACTTTTCTCCAAATTATAATTCTAAATCATAATCATTTTCTAATTTCTCATATCCTACAGTACTTTCATTGGAATATGTAATAGGATTTATATCAATTATAGTAGCTTTTTTATCCAGCTGTTCTTCTATATTTTTTTTCATTAGATTAAAATTTTCTTTTGCTAAATTTCTTTTTTCCTGTGAGGTATTTTGTATATTTTCAACTCCTTCAATAACGATTGCATTTCTGGACATATTCAATGCAGCTACAGCTAAATTACCGCTTCCAGCAAACTGATCAAGAATAACTTCATATGGAAGCGATATATAACCGATTATTTCCTCTAGCAACTCGACTGGTTTTTCAGCCTGATGTACTCTTTTAGTTATACTTTTTGGCTGATAGTTAAACTGCGTAGGAAGCATACTTGATGTTCCGCTCATGTAATGAACAACTAAATTATTTTCCTCTAATAACGCTTTGACCTGAGATGAATCCATTCCTTTTATATCCAGACCATTATTTAATGCAGTTTGAATGTTTTTCTTTGCATTAAGTTTTAATGATCTGGGTTTTCCCTTTGAAAAAATCATAACATCTTCAGTATTTTTTGATTTTCTTCCAGTATTAGCGACAGAATTTCCCTTTATCCATGGTACTTTCGCAAAATATTTCAACCCGCTTTTTTTTGCCATTTGTTTTATTTCGTACAGATACTCATAGTTGATTTCTGATTCCTCGGGTAAAAATTCAACTATAAAAGCACCGTCTTTCAGTACTCGACTTTTCTCTTTAAAATCTTTTTCCTCATATTTAAAAAGTTCATATTCTGCAAAATTTCGATTACCGCCTTTTAACTGCTTAGGCAGTTTATAAGGATGATCAGTGATTATCCCATCAATAGAATTATCTTTTATCATTGATAAATCTCTGCCGTCACCATTAATTAAAAGGCATTGATTTGTTGTTCCGTTTATTTGGCTCTCCACCTTATAAACGCCTCGAGAAACTCTTTTGAAGATTCCTCTATCTATGCCTTCATATATTCTCGCCCTAATACTTTCATCATTTACTCTTTTTCCTCTAACTTCTTTTACCAGTTCAGTAGCTTCTTTTATGGTAAAATTGTCCTGTTCATAAAAATAGTCAAACAGATTCATTTGAATTGTTGCTTTTTTCATTGAAGATTCTTCCAAACCCATTGATTCCACCTGCTTTCCTTAATAATTTCTTAAAATTAAAGACAAAAAAGAGGCATTCTGCCTCTTTGCATAATTTTAACTATACTAATTTTAGCATAACCTTTGTTTCAAAAAGGCACAATTTTTTTTCAAAAAAGTGAACATTTTTTGAATATTATTCAACTCTTTTACTTTACATTAAAACAACAGCGCATATATTTATAAGCATGTGTATTATTACTACCATCATCAGATTTTCTTTTTTATGATAAATAATATTAGTAGCAACATAGAAAATGAAATAATTAAGCATATAGATAAATGCTGTTATATCAAGCTTAATAACTTCGCTTGCACAATGTACAGAAGCAAATAGCAACCCTATGATCAAAGTCTTAATAATCCAGTGTTTTTTTAAACAATCAGTATTTTTAAAAAGCACGTATTTAAAAAATATTTCTTCAATAAATGGCAAAAGTGCAATACTTATAATACCTAGGATAACAGGGCTGTCTGTATATATATTTTTAATTAAATCATTATTGTATGTTGATGCAGTTATCATTGATTCATTAAAAATCATTCCTATAAAAGTTATACATGTGACTGTCAATCGAAGATATACTGATAAATCATCTGGTACAACACTAATTAAAACTGCTCCAATTATAAAGTAAAACAGTATATATATAATTAGCGCTTTGCATAAAATACTAAATCCTTTTGTCATTGTATAATTTGTCACCATATAATTTGCTTTCTTTTTTGAAATCATAAACATGTCTCCTTTTTGTAATTTTATAATTTAATTTATATATATTTATAATAACTATATAAAAAGCATAGCATATCTGTTTTACAAAAAAGGCACAATTTTTTTTACTATATTTCTCACAAAAAAAGAGGCAAACTGCCTCTTTTTTATGATTTTATCCTTTTTTCATATTCTCTTTCTAATATTTTGATACGAAATAATACCTTTACTAACCAAAATATTGTTAATCTTCCACCTATTTCCTTGTCCAGTATTGCATCATTTACATACATCACTTATTGCATCATATAAAGCATCTATTTCTTTAGGAGTTAAAACAAATATTCTTTTATTTTTCCAGAGGTTAAATGAATAATAGTCGCCCATGTGGGGTTTCAAGTTTTTTAAAATAATCTATAAAATCTTCGTCTTTCAGCTTGTCTACATTTTTTACAAAGAAAGAAAAATAATTATTGCTTGTTATTAATTTGCTTGCTACAGGTTTATTCATATTAACTATCCTACTGTAATAATCCATGCCCCTATATAAAGAGGGTACCGAGCGTAGTCAATACCCTTCTCAACCTGGACTTATAAAATCATTTTATCGAGTAGAAATCAATCTAAAAATCTTTAAATAAAATTCATGATTGAGAATATCTAGCAAAAATAATTTACAAGGATGCAATATTTTCAAAGCTTCAGGCAAATGCATATAATTGAGCAATTCCTCATACGTGTAACATTGACTTTTATTAGCTTGTTTTACAATTTCCTTATGTAAAGCATTAATAAATTTTTTATATCTCGTTTTATTAACAAGATGTTTAATTACAATTAATAATGCAAATAAATCTTATCGCCCTTGAATTAGTTCCCATTTTGTGTTTTGTTAAGTTTAAAATGGCTGTGATATGGTGTTATAGATATATTGATTACACCTTGAACAAAATTAAAAAATAATTCATCATGCGCACATAGATTTCTTGCAACAACAAGTAACTGGAGATAAGTATGTAATTTTGAAGCTCTTTTATTTTGAACATTAACAGTAAAAATAGATTTAGCAATATAGTCTTTATCACTCGGTTTCACTATTCCATATAAATTTCTAATTTATTCAAATGTAAAGACCTTCACAGCACCCCACAGTGGAATTTATCCATGATTTATTTTATAGTGAATTATTGCATCATTCTTTCCCCATAGTTATGTAATTGATTTCTCAATTTGTTAATTGTTTCATCTCGATGCTTATTATTTTGATCAAAATTATTTGCAGCTAAATATTCATCACTACTTATCCCATAATGTTGAATAATTTCATAGGCAATTGTAAAACTCAAAAACGAAAAGGACCATTAGGTCCTTTTCGTGATTAGATTAATTGTTTTCTTTTCTTCTTTTCATGAAGTAAAGAATTGATGATAATGAAAGTAATGAAGTTAAGGCAAATGGTAATACATTTACTTTGTCTCCTGTAGCAACATCTTCTTTTACAGATGGTGTTACTTGACCAGGTTTTGATAGATTAGTTTGATTTCCATCTTCAACTTTAATTTCATTCTTTTCTAATTTATTAATTGCATCATTTAAAGATGTAATTAAAACTTTTAATTCACTGTTTGACATATCTGCAGTTGCAGCTTTTCCAGCAGTGATTGCTTTTTGTAAGTTTTCATAACTCTCTGTTGTATAGTCTTTAGCTTCATATCCATTAGCTTTATTTAATAAATCTTGTAAGCTATCGTATGTATAAATATTTACTAAATCACTACAAGTATTTAATAAATCAGCGTATGCTTGATCAATGTCTTCTTGAGTTGGTTCAGATTCATCTAATACATCATTTGCATTTTCTAATGCATTTTCAAAATCTAACCATGAATCAGCTGTATAATCAGATGAAGTTAATACACTTACTGTATCTACTAATTCTTTTAATGTAGTTTTGTTAGCTTTTAAAATTAAACGCATTTTTGCATCATTTAACGTTTTAATCATAACTTCTACATCATTTGCATCTGGATTTTCACTATTTAATAATGCTTCAGCTTCTTCGATAATATCATTTAAGTTATCTACAGATACTTTAGAATAATCTTTTGTATCAATAGCTTTTGCTGCATCAATAGCATCTTTTAATCCTTCAGTATTTACAACAACAGTACCATCATGGAATTTGATTTCAGCTGCTGAAGCAAATCCACCAACTGATTCTAAGAATTGAATTCTTATTCCATCAACATCATAAGCTTGATCAAAGATGATTTGTTTTTCAGTTGCATCATTTTTAAGATTTCCAGTTGCAATTTGTGTCCATTCATTAGAACCTGCTTTTTTAGCAGTAATTGCATATTTAGTTAAGATACCATTAGAACCTGTTTGTCTTGGTAAATATGAAATTCCACTTACACTTGAAGTGTTTTTAAAGTTAAATTCTAAGATATGTTTAGTTGTTGTATCATTCCATGGTGAATGGAACATAGTTCCTGGATTTCCATCTAATGCTTTATCAATACTACTTGATGCATCTTGAGATGGTGATTTACCAGTAATTAATGATGAATCAATGAAGTTTACATTAGTTGCATTAGATAATTTTAATGAAGCTAATGCATTAGCTAAAGCTAATTCATATCCATCTACTGTATCTTGCATAGATACAGGCAAATCGTATTTAACATTGTTGATTGCAGCTTGTAACATAGCTACACTATCATCTGTATAGTTACTTAATGCAGTTTCATCAATTAATTTTAAGTATTTTTCTACTCTTGAATAATTAGCTTTTGTATATTCTACATCTTTTAATGCATTATTTAAGGCATTTAAAGCATTAGTGATTTCTTCTTGAGTAGGATTAAATTTATTTAATACTGCTTGTCCATTATTAATTAATGATTGTAAATTTGGATTTTTATCTACTAATTTAGAAGCAATAACTAAAGCGTTATCTAATTCCATAGTAGAATTATAAGTATCATTTACACCAACACGTACATCATCAACATATCCAACAAATGCATTTGTTTCGCTACCAATTCTAGCAAGTGGTAACATTGTAGTTGCATGTAATGGTTTATAGTTTCCAGTTAAATCAGCCATTTCATTAGATGTTTTATCTTTAGCTGGATCAATAGTTGATACTAATTTTCCATTAACATATAATTCAGTAACATCTTTTCTATTTTTGAATTCTAATTCAACCCATTCATTTACTGGTAAGATGTAATTAAATGAATAATCATGGTTTTCTCTAGAGAAACCAACTTTACCTGTACCTTTTTGTACAGCTTTGATACTTCCATAATCTGATTCAAATAAAATTTGTTCATCATTAGAAGCACTTGTTCTTTTTACTTTAACACGTAAATCATTACCTAAACCAGCAGTTTCTAAACCAGTTGTTACATAACCTTCTTTACCAGTTAATTGTAAAGCTTGTTTACCATCAACAGTTTTAACTTCTGCATTTTTTAAATTATTAAATGTTTCATGTAAAATAACACCATCTTTATTTTCCACTTCATAACCGAAGTTTGTTCCTGGAGCATCTCCTAATTGTTTAGCGACACTTTCAGCACCAGCTAAATCTAAAGATTGTTTACCCCATAATTTAGCAGCAAATAATGGCAATCCTTTTACAATACGATCATAAATATCGTATTCACTCATACCATTTTCTAAGTAGTCAGTCATATCATTCCATACTGCGAAGGCTCCACCTATCATTTGTTTATCACCTGCAGGTACAGTAACACCACCGATAGTATTGATATTTAAATTATACATTGTTCCATTATTTAAATAATCATAGTAATATCCAGCAGCTGGTACGATGTAGTAGTTTCCATCATTACAGTTAATTAAATCGAAACCTTCTTCATACATCTTATCCATATTTGCCCAACCAAAGTTCCATAAGTTCATTTGAACATCTTTGCTTGTAACTTCAACATCACCTTTGATAGATGATAAACTTCCCCAAATCCGAGCAGTTCTACCTGTATCTTGAACATATTTTAACATATCATTACAGAATTTACGGTATGCAGTACCATCTGCACTGTATTCATCAGCACCAACATGTACTGTTGTTTGAGCATCAAATACTGGATCTTGACCTTTCATATATTCATCAAAGATTCCTTGTACGAATTCTACTGATTCATCATATTTTGTAGTTAAGTTTAAGTGATCATTTTGTCTACCGCTAGTACCATGTCTTAAATCAGGTCTAACTTTAGTAAGAGCTAATGAATGTGCTGGTGTATCAATTTCAGGTACGATATTTACACCATAATCTCTAGATTCTTTAATATAGTTTTTAAATTCTTCTTTTGTATACCAAACATCTTTAGCAGTTAAATCAGCTTTATTTAAACCACCATTTCCACCTTCTTTAACATCAGATTCAAGACGGAATGCAGAATAAGCATCAAAAACATTTTTATCATGTTTAGTATAATCTTCTAAAGGAATTAAGTTGTCATTTAAATGAATTTGTAAGTCATTCATCTTATACCATGACATTTCTTTAGTTAATTGTTTTAAGTAATCCATTGTAAATGTTTTACGACCAACATCTAAAATAAATCCTCTAACTTTATATAAAGGATAATCTCTTGCGATACCTTTATTAATATATTCATTACCGCCTTGTTTTAAAGATTGTAAAATAGTACGAGTTGCCCAGAAAGCACCAGTTGTTGTAAATGCTTCAACACTAATAGAATCTTGAATTTCAATGATGTTACCTTCATCTTGTAAACCTTTAGATTCATCAGTAGTTAATGCAAAATAAATATCTCCAGCTTTTACATCTTCTTTAGTTCCTTGAACAACTTTTAATGACCTACCAGTCATTTCTTTATAATCATCAGCTAAAGCTTGGGCAGTTTTCTTTAAACTACTATCTTTATAAACAACTTTACTTGATGATTGGATAGTATACTTACCAGTAAATCCTTTCCATTCTCTAAGTTCAGGTAATACTACTGGTGAAGCATTATCTCCTTCTTCTTTAGAATATTTTCCAGGAATTGTTTTTCTGATTTCTTTAAAAGTATAGTCTTTTGTTTTCTTATCAACCAATTTAAATGAAACAGATACTTCTGTATCAACGATTGGTTGATAAATTCTATAATCTGTATCTACAACTTGTTCATAATCAGTTCCATTATAAGTAATATCATAATCTTCACTACTTGGAATATTCACTTTTAAATGAGTATCTCCAGGTTTAACATCATCAATAGTGATTTTATCACCAATTTCAGAACTATCTTCTTTTAATTCACCACCATAAACCTCCATTTCATAAATAGAAATTGTATTCCATGTAACTCCACCATCAGGATCATCTGCTGTGAATGAATTAATTTTTAAACGTACATATCTTGCCTCAACAGCTTCATCTAATATAATACGTTCATTTTTATTTTTAGGTCTTGAAGTCGATGATTTTACTGTAGTCCAGTCAGAATCACTCATAGGTGATGATAATTCATCAGCAACTTGAAGTTCATAACTTGTTGCCTTTCTATTTTCCCAGAAAACTTTTATAGTTTTCACAGTATATTTTTCACCTAAATCTGTATAAATCCAATGAGGACCATTTCCAATATCACTTCCCCAACGAGAATCTCTAGCTGATGCATTTCCATCGAAAGCATTAGATGCCTCTACACTAGGATCTTCTTCTGAACTTGCATATCCAGGTTTTTTTAATGCAACGTTTGCAGTAGGATCTTGAACTTTATGATCTGTTAAAGATACTTCAAATTCACGTGCAGATACTGAAGGATATCCAAATTGTTTAGTAACTTCAATTTTTACATAACGACCTGATACAGGTTCAGAAATCATTTCTGTAACATCTTTTTTTGTATTGTCTGTTCTTGTTACAACAGCATTACCAAAGTTATCTTTATCATTAGATACATAAATTTTATATGCGCTTGCATAAACTGCATCACTTTCCCAAATAACACGGAATGTATTCATTGATTCAGTTTTTCCTAAATCTACATAAGCCCATTGAACTGGTCCCATTTCAGTAGACCAACGTGTACTTTCTTTACCATCTGTTAAATTAGCTTTATCTAAATTAGCTCCATGGTTTGCTGAAGCAGTAACTGGTTTATTTAAAGCTAAGTTTACATTTTTTTCTGTTTCATTGACGTTATAGATTTGGAATTCTCTAATTGTTACATTTTGATAAGCACCAATAACTTCTTTAACTGTTAATTTAACATATCTATAAGATACTTTTTCACCTAAAACAACACTGTGATCACTTGTAAAACCATCTGCTTTTGCATCTTCATGTAATAATGTGAAGTTTTGATTATCATTAGATCCTTCAATCTTAAATGATTTCATTTTTTGTCCAACTTCATAATAAATCATAAACTTATTAAATTCTGTTTTGTCTTTTAAATCAACTGTAATTGATTGAGCTGGTTTATAACCATCTGTTGACCACCATGTTTCTAAATTTCCATCAATTGCCATTGCTGCAGAACGAGTTGTATCGTTGTATTGTGCAGTCGCTGTTGCTGTTTTTCCTAAGCATAAGTTTGTAGGTTCTAATGCGTTAACTGCTTGAGGCATCATTAATAACGAAATAAGCATTATTGCTGTTAAAGCCCCACATAAAGTTTTATTAACTGTCTTTCTTTTCATAGTTTCCCTTCCTTTATTTGTTTTTCAATACATGATTACACCTGATTACGTATTTTTCCATTTCACCTCAACTTTCCAACAAAAAAGACCGAATGTAATATAGACACACTTAAAAAATGTATCTATATTACATTTGGTCTTGCCTGCTTAAAGTCACAATCCAAATTGATAACGGTTATATTATACTCATTTTTTCTATATATATCAATATATTTTATGCATTTTTTAAATATGTATACATAAATACATGAATTAATTGGTTTTAGAACTGATTATGAGATAATGACCAAGAAAAAGATAAACTTCTTAAAACATCAGGTAATAGATATAAAAATTGGACAAAAGTCATGTATTGCATCAATTATGAAAAATCCATAAAGATATGGGAAAATATTTTAATATATAAAAACACAATGATTATAATGGTAGAAGACCACATATAAGAGGCAGTGAATAACTACATATTCATATACTTGAAGATATATACAAAGCACTCATAGATATGAATATCAGCATTAACGAATTATATAGACAGATTTCAAATATAGAGAATAAAAAAACTCATAATGAGGATTTGGCTTTCCATTATTTGAGGGAGAGTGTAAATAATTTTGTGTAAACTGATCCTCCAATGGTAGAATGAAATTAACTACCAAAGGAGGATTTTTATTATGAGTAAAAAAGATATAGTTAAATATATAATTGATGAGTATGGTGTTACATCACCTACTGATATAACTAATGCCTTAAAAGACTTATTAGGTGAAACATTACAAGATATGTTGAACTCTGAGTTTGATGAACATATGGGATATGACAAGTATGATCAAAAAACAGATAAAACTAATTATCGTAATGGAACTTCCAAAAAAACAGTTAAAACATCTCAAGGAAAAAGTCGTCGATGTGCACAAGGACATTATGCAAGAAAACTCCTAAGGATTATCTACCGTATTCTTAAGACTAATCAGACATTTGATCCTGCTCTTTTGAAGTAATTTATATATGTTTTTAAATTAGCTGATACAAGGTTCTTTTTGTCATACGATTTTTTACAAATACACTATTCACTTTTCAAAAACTATAAGATTCTAACTTATAAAATATTTTAACTTTTCCATTGAAATTACTTGTATTTTATATAGTTAGCTCCTTACTGGTTTGTCCAGTAAAGAGGTTACATATCATTTAGATCGAAATAACGAAGACTCATTTTTATTATGGCAAAACTTACAAGAGAACAGAAAATAAAATTATATGAAAAATCAAGAAAAAACTGTATAGCCACTACCAAAAAGGTACAAAATAAGAAAAAACGTTAACTGTTTAGTTAGTTTGATTGATTGATAAACACGTAATTGCTTATTAAAAAAATAAATTTCTATTCCCATGCCCCTAACAAACAATTAATACCCCAAAGAAAGAAGCAATGAATATTATCAATCTATAAAGCTTCAATAGAATTTGCGTAAAACTTACAAATATGCTAATATGTTGCTATGCAAATACCGACTATATTATTAAGGAGAGTAAAATGGCCAAATTAAAAGATATCGCTAAACTTGCAAACGTTTCAGTTTCGACTGTATCACGGATTTTAAACAATGATAACTCACTCAGTGTTACTGACAATACAAAAAATAAAGTATTAAATGCTGCTCGTCAACTAAACCATCCAATCAAACAAAAAGAAAAAATAACTTTTGCAATTATTCAGTGGTTTTCTCAAGATCAAGAAATAAGTGATCCGTATTATTTGACACTAAGGCGCGGTGCCGAATCCTTTTTAAAAAAAAATAAAGTTGTTGTAAAAAGATTTTTCCACGATGATTTGGACATAGATAATAGATTAGCACAAATTGACGGCATACTCTGTTTGGGAAAATTCTCTAAAAAATATGTTGATAAGCTAAAAAAATACACACGCCGAATAATTTTACTTGATATGACTCTATATCCTTGTCGTGAAGTATCAATCGTATTAGATTTTGATGATGCGGTTAAACAAGTGATACAATACTTATGTATTTACGGGCACAGAAAAATCGGCTATTTAGGAGGAATAGAATTCGTTGATCAAAGCCAAGAAATATACAAAGATCCTCGAAAAGAATCATTTATAAAATATTGCAGAAAATTTAACATACAATACGAAAATTATATTTTAGAAGATAAATTTAGCAGTGAATCTGGTTATAAAATGATGACTGAGATGATTTATTCTCAAAACTTACCAACCGCTATCTTTGCTGCTAGCGATCCAATTGCTATTGGTGCACTACGTGCTTTGCAAGATAACGGATATAAAGTTCCCGATGATATATCAATAATTGGTTTTGACAATATAGAAACTGTAAATTTTACCACTCCTCCTTTAACCACTGTACATTCACCTTCTTTTGATATGGGAGTTTTGGGTGCAAAAATTTTGTATTACAGTATTAGTAATCAATCAAAACCAATGAGTATTAGAATACAAATGCCATGTTTTCTCATTGAAAGAAATTCTGTAAAAAATATTAATAACTCAAAATAGAAAATATGTCACTAATGACCTTATAATTTATATTTTACTACCTTTGACAAATGAAGAAACTATAGCGAGTATTAATGTTCATATTAGTATTTTTAGCTTCTTTTTTAATAAAACAGATTTACTATTTATGGCAGAACAAAATTTTGTAGTGTTAACCCTGTCTCTAACAAAAGATAGGGTTTTTCATTTTTTTGCTTTAACATAAGTATTTTTCAACATTCAAAGGGTACCTAACTATAATTCTATTGTCTAGAATAAATAAAAAAAGAAATAGACATTAAAAAAGTAGGATAATTATTGAAGATTATACATCTTCTAACCCTACTTTTTATTATTTTTTTTGTTTAGTCCCTACATTATTTTAAACCATCTAAAAATTTACCTTTCATATTAGAGGTTCTTTACAGCTTCTTTTAACTTGAGCGTTAGAGAACGATCAATAATTGTTATTGTTGCAAATATTCTTTTGCATCACATATTTCTTCAAACTTTATATTTTCTTTTAGAAGATAATTAATTGCATCATTCCATTCGTCAATTGAATAATCATCCTCGTCAATGTACTTAATAAACTTTTTCCAAGCATTAGTATTGTGTAAATCAGAAATATAATTTAAATAACATTTTTTTCTGAGATATTCTAACATTTTACTTCTATTCTCTATACACTATTATCTTCATTCATTAAACGGTTGTCCTTAACAACATAGGTATATGTATTATTTATAGGCTGCCTATTAAGCTTTTCATCACTTATTTTGAACCTATTTATTTCTTTCAAAATAAACTCAATACGATAGCCATTTTTTAGTATTACATTTACATTTTCCTGCTTATTTGATTTATTGCCCACAAATTCTTTTTTGTATATTTCTTGATCATTTTGATCTTTAATAACTATAGTTGCATAAGTATTCTTAAAATATGAATGCGGTTGACCTGAATTAATCCTTAAAACAGTACGCTGACTGTCATCGGCATAATGAACCAAATTTGCAAAATTGTTATTTCCTAATCCATATAGGGATATTTGCTGTACCATATTCGATGCTTTATTAATCAATTCGTATAGTTCCTGCAAATATGGGCCTTTTTGTAAACTGTCAACACCTTTTTTTGCACTTTCTATTTTTTGTTGGGTGACTTCTTCATTTAATTTTTGATAAGTATTATCACTAAATAAAGAATATACGTTATTCCTAGCGTTTTTTTGCGAAATAGCAGCTGCAATGACCGGATAAGATTTGAATGCTTTCTCCGCATCATCAAGTAATTGAGAGAATTCTTTACTTGATAGCGTTTTTGCCATTAGATTGATTTTATCCTGCCAAGCAAAGTAATTAAGCGGTTCTTTTTCAATTGATTTATTGATGCACATAAGTTTTTTATTACTATCTTTGGTGTTTTTTGCTTTATATCGTTCGTATTCTGATTCTTTAAACCGTTCTGAATTTAAACTATAATAATGGTTTATAAAAATATATGGTAACGTTGTATTTGCATTTGCACATTTATTCCAACCAAATACGTCATACCCTAACTTGTAATCATGTTGTGAATCAAGATAAATATACGCACAATGTCCCGGTTGCCCTACCGGGAACGCAGGCACACCATAAGCTTGTGCCACAACACTTCCTAGTTTTGACATAGCACCGCATACACCACCATATTTAATAACTTCTTTGATTGTTGGATTAGGTCCATAAAATTGATTACCATGAACACTGGCCCCTGTATCCGGATTTACAGAAACATAGCGTATTAAAGAGTAACCTTTGGTTATATTATTTCGGGTAATCATTCCTGGTTTATTTTCTTTAATGTATTCTCTTAACCACGCCATATCCTCATCGGTAATCTTTGCATTTACAACATTTCTCATTTCTTGTGCAGTATACCTTGAAAAATCCTCGAATAAAATATTATTTTTTTGTGCATCATAAAAATTTTTATAACGAACTAAAGGGTCTATAGTTAGTGACGAATTATACCAGGCAACCATGCCCTTATTAAATTCCAATGCAATAGCAATTGCCATGTTTAAATTAACCCCACTGTGCGAATCCTTGTACATTTCCCATATTTTGTACCAGATTTCCAAGGCTTCTAATTCACTAGATAATGAGTAATTATTTATATACTGATATGAACACATATCCCCTTGTTTACTGGAAGAAGCATATCCAGCGCTTAAATAAGACTGCATAACTTCCGGTGATTGAAGTATCCAATTGATAAACTCTTGATGTTTTGAACTTTTTTGTTTAAGTTCATTCAACTGCTCTTGAGGTATTCTTTCAAACAAAGCAGCTTGATATGTCTCTATCATACTATCATTTGCAGTAAATTCAACCGCAACGCCATTTTCATTCAAAATAACGGTTGATTTATTCTGTGTTAAATTCAAAGGTACAGGTTCCTGATCCTCATTATAAAATTTTACTCGCACATGATGTTCACTACCAGTTAACCTTATTTTATAACCAGCTTTAAAATCAATATTAATATTTTCACTTAACTGTTGCTCTGTACCTATAAAATCTTTACAAAAAACAACCTCTTCCTTTGTGTTTAATATCTCTATTTTTTCATAACTATCTTTAAAATAGACATGCGGTTTTACCGGTTTTATATTAAGAGTCAACTTTTGCGAGTTATAATCAACCTTTAAAGTTGCATACTTAACATCACCCAGCCCTAAAAAGTGTATATATCTATTTTTGTCATCAACTCTCTCCAACCGACCGTTTCTAACAACATAAATAAAAGGATTAGAATTATTTTGTTTCAATTCATCGTTATGATTTGTCTCAAATCTATTTGGCTCTTGTTTTGTGATTTCTAAAAAATAACCTTCTTTTAATTCAATATTTTCCCTTTTAGCAATCTGCTGCTCGTTTCCAATATAATTCTTTGTATAAATAACTTTTTTGCCACTAGTTTTAATCTTTATCGTAGCATAATTATTAAAATATGAATGAGGTTGCCCACTTCTTGTTACTAGTTCTGCTTTATAACTACCATCAGCATGAAAATACAATTGCGCAAATATATTATTTCCCAAACCTAACAAATTAAATTGCTGCAATTGCTGCTCAGCTTGATTAAGCATTGATAATAAATGATCTTTCATGGGTTCATTAGATTTTTTTGTTTCATCCTTTAACTTGTTAATTTTTTCTTGTGTCACTTGATCGGCTAATGTTTTGTTATCTTCATTTTCAAATATTTCAAGTACTTTTTTTTCTAATGGCGTCATTTCGTCAGTAACAGCTACATTTGAATCTTCAACCGCATAAACCGAAGAAGTCATTGTTTGTCCAAAAAAAACTGCTATTAATAAAACGATTACAAACTTTTTAGTTAACATACAAATTTTTCCTTATCTTTTATTTTTTAACATATATAAAATCATTCCACCAAAAAGAGACGGAAAAAGAAAATCTTCTATTTTTTTATCATCAGAAGTTTTTACTGCACTAATTTTTTTAGTTGGAATACTCTGTTCTTTTTGTAATGAAGCAGTCACATTAGCATTTAAACTAGTCGTATCATCAATGATGGTTACAGGCAATTCTATCTCAACACTTCTTTCATTTTCATCCTTTTGGAATATTGCATCAAATTTTGTGTTTCCTGTGACAATTTGATTTTCATTCACCCACTTAAACCCTTTAGGCAAGGAAATAGAAGATAATGTTGCACCTTTTTTCACATTTAAGTTTCTCGTTAAGACAATTAGTAACGAACTTTCTCTAGCAATTTTTTGTGTAGGAGTAATTTGTCCACTAGATAGCGTTCCAGTACTATCGTATGCACTATAATAGATGTTATAAACCCCTTCTTCAAGTTTTGATAACGCATTTTTATCACTCTTACCTCTCACTTTTAATGCGACGTTTGTCAGTCCCCCTTCGTTATTGAACATATATTCATCATCAACCGAATAGTCCACAATGTAGTTTTCTTTAGAAGTTGAAATTCCCTTTAGCAGATCAGGCGTTTCACCAACATTCATCACCACGTCATTAACACCTGTAATTTTGCTAGCGTCTGCATAATATGCTTCAGATGCAGCCTTTTGTTCATCATTTTGTAACCATCTCACCCAGTCGACTTTAAATGTTGTATCATCCTCTGCAAGATATTTTCCAGCATTTTTAGCCCAATTTCCACCGGCAGCCAAATTTAACTGTATATACTGTGGTCTTTGAAACGCTTTTGCAGCTGCTGCTAATCGCTCATCATTATCCAAATACATTGTGTTATATACAACATCATCAATATACCATTCAATTTTATCAGGTGACCAGTTTATGCCATATACGTGATACTCATCTGCCAAATTTTCTCCTAATACTTTATTACCACCAAGTTCCGTTGGAGAATAGCTGCCATCTTTATCTGTATCGCCCTTTGAATAATAAAAGTGCGGTGTACCATATACAATTTTATTGCTTTGATTACCTTCTTTTTGTTCTTGGTTTTCTCGTTGAGAAGTCGGTGCACCGATCATCTCCATAATGTCAATTTCACCACATGCAGGCCAACCATATCCCTGAGCCTCATTTATATCTCCATCTAGAGTAAAATCTGAACCTAATGTCCAAAATGCAGGAAACGCTCCTTTCCCCTCTGGGAGTTTAGCACGCATTTCGATTCTTCCATATAAAAATTCTTTCTTACCGTGTGTTCTTACACTGCCTGAATTATATACAACATCTCTAGCAGAATCTCCACCTCTAGGATTTTTATACCGATCCTTACGCTCTGTAATTTTTAGAATTAAATTTCCATCTTTTAGAGATACATTCTCTTTAGAATTAACGTAGTGCTGTTGTTCATTTCCACGAATACTACCTAATTCATAACCCCAAACATCCTGATTCAACTCATCTCCAGAAAAACTTTCTTCCCATTGAGTAACATAATTATTATCTTTTTCAACTACTCGTACATCATCAATACTTATTGCTGTCTGAACGACTCTTTCTTTTATTTCATCATTATTTCTCTTCATTATGCCGATATAACTATATTCTGTTTTTGCTGTAAATTCGAATGACTGCTCAACAAAATGTGAATATTTTTTGTCAGTATAATCAATTTCGTTAATAACATCACCCTTTTCTCCAGTTTCATTTGTGGAATATGCAGCTAAGTAAGCTCCCGCCGGCTCCAAATTATTATTTGCTGTTACTTTAATTTTAGCTTCAAACTTATAAGTTTTACCAGGAGTGGTTGCTATTTTTTGTAAAACAGATGCATCGGTGATTCCAGGTTTGATATGCCCAAACGAATTACTGTCAACCACCGCAATTTCAGCTTTATTATTTTCAGCATTTAATTGCCAAATATTCCTGTTTTGTAAATTTGCATTGGGAGTTTCAAAATCTCCGTTGTTGACAAGATTTAATTCTGTCACCGACTCTTCAATATTTTGAGCAGCAACTGAAGTTGTAGAATAAGTAAACTGCCCCATAATTCCTGTCAATACTAATAATAATGCTGTTCCTCTTTTTTTAACCTTATTATTCATGTTAGCCTTTCCTCTTCTTTCTATTTTTTTTAAACAAAATAATACTTCCAAAAGATATTGTTAAACACACACACAACATTGAAAAATCTATATCATCACCTGTTTTTGGTACAAAAAAACCATTATGAGATTTATTTTGTTCCATTTTCCTTGTGTTTTTTTGTACGTCTGCCTCATCTTTTTTATACTTTGATGATTCTGTTCTAACTAAAGAATATGTTTTCCCTTTTATCACTAATCTATTTCCATACACGTTTTCACACTGAGTATTGACTAAAACTCCAGATGTTTTAAGTTCGCCTTTATCAGTTTCTTCAATACGATAAGAAAAAACAAGAGTGTCACTTTGATTCCCAGAAACATATTCTGCATATTTTTTTTCATTACCAATAGTAAGTTCTAATTTTTTCTCTCCATTAATAATAACTTTTTCTGTCATTTTTAATTTTATTTCAATAGTATCACTTACTTTTTCATTGTCTACTTTTACTGACATTATACCAGGTGTACCATATTCATTTTCATTTCTTATAATTTCCTCTATATTTACAGTTCCGTATTGAATGCCTCCACTATTTTCAAAAATAATTGCCACAGTATCAGAAGTGATTTCGGTCATCGATGAATAAGCAAATTTTTTTGGCTCAACTGTTTTAGAAGCAATCCATTTTATACTGTCATCTTGCTGTACTTCTCCAATGCGTAAAACTCCATTTTTTCTATTACTTGCTCCACGACCAGAATAAGATGCATTTAACAATAAAACATATTCCTTATTATTTATATTTGTATGCAAAACTGATACTTGACAATCAGTATCGTGGATACCAGATTTTGTTAGTTCATCGCTCCAAGTCAAACCATAATCTTCACTTCTTGATATAAGCACCTCATAGCCAGGCGTTGTAGTGTCATTATTTCTCATAAATTGAAGTAAATGTCCATTATTCAATTGAATAATTTGACTTTCTGAAATATCGCTAACTTCATTAGACACAGTTTTAGAGGAAGCATGTTGATTATTCCCATATAGTCGACCATCGTTAGGTGACTCCGAACGATGCCACGTTACTCCACCATCATCGCTATATATATTTGCACTACTCTGTTTACCAATTCCAGAAGATGACGATGAATTAGTATAATAAATAGGGAACATTATGCGTTTTTTATTAACACCATCTTCTTTTACATTAATTTCAATTCCCACTCCAGGTCCTGGACCAATAAATTTCATCCATTCTTCTTTTACCTGTGGAGTAATATCAACTGGCTCCGACCATGTTAAGCCGTCATCATCACTAGTAAACAACCAAAGATAATTAGTAATAAAAGCCTTCAATGGTGCACTATCGTTACCAGTTTCTGTACTATTTAAATAAATATTTCCCAGACGTTTACCATTCTCATAGAGGTCACCTTTATCAGCATAGTTGAATTTTCTACTTCCCTCACTAACTTTATAAGCCGTTAGTTCATTTGAATCATTGTATACAAGACCATTATCTCTCACAGTGTACAATTTACCTTGGGAATCATTTAGCTTCAAATATTTTTTTCCATCTATGTTTACATATCCTGTTCCAATCAGGGAATTATAGGCTCCACCCAATTGTCCTTTGTTATTTCCACCCCAATTAAAATAACTTCCTGTTGATTCTGGCATAAAGTTAACCAATAAAAATACTTTTCCAGCGCTTGTACTCAATAAAACAGGATCAATAGTAAGTGAAGATCTTGTATCAGAACCCTCACCTCCTCCTACTAATGTTTTTGAATATGTCGGTTCTGTAGCCGTGTCAACAACAGTAACGTTATTACTCCATGTATTACCATTATCGGTGCTTCTCTTAACAACGGTTGCGATATCACCCCAATCATTATAATGCATTTTTCTTGCATCTGCTGCTGCAAGTAATGCTCCACTTTTAGTTTTGACTAGTGATGGTATACGATATAAGAATACGCCTTCTTCATTAGCACTATATAATTCTTTTTGTTCTATTCCTTGAACATTTGTAAATATGTGTTCCTCATTAATATCAGATTGCGATAGAACCTCTTTACTTAAATAAATTTGGTTAATTTCTCCAATCATAGACCACATAAAAGCATCTTTTCCATCATATTTTCTTTCAATACCCCCAATTAGTATGCTGTTAGCGCGCTCCAACCACTGAACTCCGTCAAATAACCCTGACATTTCTACGGCACCAATCTTTTGAGAGTCACAATAAATAACCATATTTTGCCCATCAAACAAATAAGTTATAGTATGCCACCGCGTATCCTTAACAGTAACACCACCTAAAGCTTTGTTTACTTTGCCCTTTATTTCTATACCAGCTTTTCCTTCCTGTGGATTTATGTAAAAAGTAGCGTATTCTTGTTCAGCTTTTTTATTTGATATAGATAATAACGATACTAGTTTTTCTGTACGTTCTAAAATTTTTTCATCTAATTTAAATCTTACTGTCAAGCTACCTTGATTCAGATTAATTAAATTGGAAATCGAATCTAAATTTCTACTATTATTTTCTGCTGTTTTCTGCGTTCCATCAAAAATCATATTTTCATTATCAACAACACGCATAGATTGATCAATAGAAAAAACTTTAACTTCATATTGATTAATAGTAACCACACACAACAACAGTATGAAAAAATACTTAAAACACCTTATTCTCTTCATAAATATATCCTTTCTTTGATTCTTTGATTATTTGATTATTTGATTATTTTTAATATAATTTAGTGTTTCACCCCTTTTCTGCACTGAGCTACAAAACATGCCATAATTTTTCGATTATGTCATAATTTTTTGTGAGTCAGTACTTTTATTACCTTTATTTTAGTAATAATAAGTAAAAAAAGTCAATATTTTTTTCATTATTTTTCTTCTTTTTTTGCTATTTTTTTGTTTGTTTTTATTATAAGAATTCTATAAATTTAAAACTATTTGAAAAATATGGTTTGATATAACAATAGCATGAATAGAGATTTTACGTTATTAATCACTAGAAAGGCAGTATCTGATCTTTCTATATTACATTAGTTAGTTCAATAGCTAAAATAAAATTTTGTTTTTTCCCATATGTAATTTAAATAATAACAGAGTGAACTTTTCATTGATTAAAAGCTGGTTTATTACCATTGACTAAGTTTGGCACATTTCCTGATGACCATTTTTGATCAAGCTCTTTCACTCGTAAATATAGTATTTTAAGCAGGGCGTTTTCATTCGGTAAAGTGCCTTTTTTTGTTGTATACATGATTTTTCTAATTGACGCTCCATAATCATACAGCTGCTCTACATGCTGAAAGTTTCTGACCCATACACCTACCGCTCCGGGATACTGCGACCACTGCTGTCTGAACGTTTCAAATGCACTCTTACAGGCTTTTAATGTTGGTGCTCCATATACTTTTTTCAATGAACTTGTAAATACTTTGTAATCTTTGCTTGGCACATATTTAATCGAATTTCTTATTAAGTGAACCATACATCTTTGGACCACCACCTTTGGAAATATTGCCTTTGCTCCCTCGATACTCCGTCCATTGAAATAAAGAATACATCCTCTACTTCCCGGGATTTGATCTCATCAAATATCTGCATCCACTTGTGTTTGCTCCCGTTTTCATTTAACTATAATCCTAACATCTCTTTTTTTCTTTCAGATTATAGCCAAGTATCGTATATACTGCATATTCCTTGGCTTCATAATCGCTTCTAATGGTTACGTACATGCAGTCCACAACCATAAAGACATAACACTTTTCAAGCGGCCTGGTTTGCCAGTTCTCAAGCTCCGGTAGAATGGAATCCGTAATATCAGATATAGCATCTGCAGATATGGAAAATCCATAAATATCATCGGTGGTGTTTGATATGTCCCGCTGGGACATTCCTCTGGCATACATCGCTAATCCCTTGTTTTCAATTGCAGATACGTCTCTTAAATGCTCGGGAGTCAGTTTTGGTTCAAAAGAGGCATCTCTGTCTCTAGGAACATTGCTATCCATTTCTCCTCTAGTTGTTTTTAAAGATTTACTGCCATAACCGTTCTGCGGTTAGCTGTAGTCTTAGCTTCTTTAGAATTGGATTTATATCCTAAATGACTGTTCATTTCACCCTGAAGCATGCTTTCAAACAACGGGCCAAATATTTCTTTTAATGCTTCATCCATATCTTCTACAGATTCAGAATTATAATGTTCCAGTATTTCTTGTGCTAAAGCAACTGCCTTAGGAGTGGTCAACTGACATATCAAAGTTTCATATAGCATCAAGCAAACTATACTTATCACTTATATTAGATTTACATAATAGAAAGATAGAGTGTCTTGTGATATTTCAGCTTCGCCAAGCTTTGTTCAAATTACAAATATGCTGGATGAGGCAATTTTCAAAGTATGGTAATCTTGAGGTGATGATTATACATTCAAATCAGAGATGGCAGTATCAGATGTAGAATTGCAAAAAGAAGTTAAATGATAAAAGAATAAAGCAGTCGATGTCAAGAAAAGGCAACTGTTTAGATAACTCACCAATAGAAAACTTCTTTGGAAAGATGAAAAATTAAATGTTTTATGGCTATGAATATACTTTTGAAACATTAGGTGATTTAAAGATTACGATGGAAGAATATATCGAATATTATAATACAAAGAGAATCACAACAAAATTAAAAGGACTAACTCCCGTACAATACAGGAATCAATCCTCATTAACTATCTAAAAATAAGTTATATTAGTGTCCAACAAATGGGGTTCATATCATTTATCTACTTACACACTTTATATTACACTCCAGGGTTGATTTAAAACTTGAGTCCAAAAAATCGTCCGCAGGCCCATTTGTATGCTTCTATATTGACATTTATATATTTAGAAGATGATTAATTTCCCTTGTAATATATCCATCCCGCACATAACGCAACCTACAAAGCATTGTTGATACGAATGATTAAGAAGTATAACAAAACACATGATGTTCCTTTACCACATATCACACCGCATACACTAAGACATACTTTTTGTACGAGATTAGCACAAAAGAATATGAACCCAAAGAATTTACAGTATATTATGGGACATTCTAACATAGTAATCACGCTTAACTTATATGCTCATGCCTCAGTAGTTGGAGCAAACAAAGAAATGAGAAGTATGATAGCATGATTTACAACGAAACGTACAACGATTGAGAGTGAAGATATGCGTAGTGTAGACCCAGTTCTGCGGTAGATTGAAGAAATGAAAAAAGCCGACAATCCTTATAAAATAAGGATATATCGGCAATTCGAGGACTTATGAGAAGATATGGAAAAAGTTGATACTTTTTTGAATTAAAAAACGAGCCTGTAAATTATTTTGTGTAAAGTCTGTTTCCAATGATAGAATTTGATGAGTAACTGTATTGAGTAATCATACAGTTACTTTTTTATATCATATCATAATATATTTAATTGTAAATGTTCTCGTTAAACCCTCCCTTCAAAGATGATTTGAAGACTAGAATATATAATTCCCCAATTACCATATGGGACATTCCATTTACTTGTTATTTTATCTTGAGCTAAGTACAATGATTTAAATAAACTTTCATCTGTTGGGAATACTGTTCTTATTTTAGTAAACTTTCTAAATGCACTATTTAAACTTTCAATTGCATTCGTTGTATACATGATTTTTCTTAGTTCTGGAACATAATTAAACATACTGCAAACTTCATTCCTGTTTTCTTCCCATGGCTTAAATGCATACGGATATTTATCTCCCCATTTACCCTTACACTTATACAGTGCTTCTAATGCTTTATCACTTGTAGATTCTGTATATACTGTTCTTAGATCTTTACAGAATTCTTTTCTGTCTTTATAACTCAAGTATTTACATGAATTTCTAATTAGATGAACTATGCATCTTTGTTGTACTGTATTTGGGAATGCTGATTCAATTGCTTGTTTAATACCTGAAAGGCCATCACTGCAAATAATCAATATATCCTTAACTCCTCTATTCTTTAAATCAGTTAGTACTGATAGCCAGAATTTAGCTGTTTCGTTTTCGCCGATCCAAATACCAAATATTTCCTTATATCCATTCTCATTAACTCCTAAAACAACATATGCAGCTTTTTTGGTAACCATATTATCTGTCTTAACATTAAAATGAACACAGTCAATAAAGACTATTGGATATACAGTATCTAATGGCCTGTTTTGCCATTGTAAAGCTTTAGGGATAATTTTATCTGTTATTTTACTTATCATAGCTGCACTAACTTCTACACCGTAAATATCTTTAACAGTATCACTGATATCTCTTGTAGACATACCACGGGCATATAAGTTGATAATTTTGTTATCAACATCACTAATATCACGATTGTGTTTTTCTATAATAGCTGGATCAAATGATGAGTTTCTATCTCTAGGAATATCTAAATCTATATTTCCTTGAGATGTTTTAACTGTTTTTTTGGAAGTTCCATTACGATAATTAGTTTTATCTGTTTTTTGATCATACTTGTCATATCCCATATGTTCATCAAACTCAGAGTTCAACATATCTTGTAATGTTTCACCTAATAAGTCTTTTAAGGCATTAGTTATATCAGTAGGTGATGTAACACCATACTCATCAATTATATATTTAACTATATCTTTTTTACTCATAATAAAAATCCTCCTTTGGTAGTTAATTTCATTCTACCATTGGAGGATCAGTTTACACAAAATTATTTACACTCTCAAGAAAAACCGCCGCTATGGTTTTACCCATACACGGCGGATTACATAGTTTTATGACAGCATTTACTGCTTCTTTATAAAAAACCTCTTTAATTTTCGCTATCTACAAATTCAAACAATTCTTCGACAGCCACATTGAATATTTTCGCTATATCCATAGCTAACTTTAAGGAAGGATTATATCTGCCATTTTCAAGGTGAACAATGGTTTCTCTCCTTGCACCAACCATCTCAGCGAGTTCACTTTGTTTATATCCTGCCTTTTCTCGGTATTCTTTGATTTTTGTAATGAGAGCCATATTACACCCCCTTGCTATCCATAACCACAAACATCACTGTTCTAATAATAGATAAAACCAAAATTGACAAAACAATCGTCCACCCAATAAATCCTGTATTGACGGCATTTGCATGACCGAGAATGGCAGCACCAAAAGCTACTACAACCATTACACCAACAAAAATTTTTAAACAAATTGAGTCACATCGTTTCAAGTTTTGTTCTGCCATTTCATCAACGCCTTCTTTCTTGTAATTCTTAATTCTCACATACTGAAACAAGAAAAAAGCAATGAGAACACAGCCAAGTACATACTGTGCTGTTAAATACCAGTCTTCCCAATCGGTTCTTGCCCACATCCAATAGTAGGATGTAAGAATGATGGCATAAACAATTTTAGTTCCGACAATTTCTTTTAAAGATACTTTTTTATTCATATTAGGTTCCTCTCATGTTATATATTTCGCACTTGAGATGTTATAAATATATCACCTTAACTTATGAATGTCAATAAGGTAAGTGAAATATTTCTAACTTTCACGTTTTCCTAAAGACAAAGCGGCAGAGATTTCTCCCTGTCGCTTTGCCTTATGCGTAAATGATTTCCGTGTTCACAATCTCCACAGCACAAGCTCGAATGTTATTCATTCTTCCAATCCATTCAAAAGCGTTTGTGTTGCTGTCCCCATATACCGATAGGTCTTTCTTCTTCGGCTGATAAAATAGGACAAGGGATATAATAATCACCTTCAGTTCGTACCAAAGCTCGTTGCTTTCATCATAGATATACTTGTCCATTTATAAATCCTCCAGTTAATATATTCGCACATACATCACAATTTTCCGATTGCCACACTTTGTTATATCTTGTTATCAGATTTTCTTACCCTTGCTTTTTCCCTTATGAGGGAACAGGACAAGGGTAAAACAGTGTGAAATCATATAAAGGGATAAGGCGAACACATTGCGATAAATCCTTTATTTTCAAGGCTTTTGGAAGATTTTATTAAAACTCTATAATGGCTACTAAACAGCTAAGAAATCATTAAATTCAAACTAATATTTGAATATTTGGAAGAATTTTTAAACACAATGAGAATACATTCGCATTGTGAATATATGTTGCCGGACCAATTTGAGAAAAAATATAAAATATTAGATTAGACTTACTAAATCATTGTATTTAAATTGTCCGAAATCTTGACATAGTACCAGTGCTTCATACACTGTACAATACCTAATCAGCGAAAAAATCTAATTACTATTTTTCTCTATAAAGTTCATCAATTATTCATCACTTAAGTAGGTAGTAATTATCTTTTTATAGATGTCAATTTGTTCTAAATAATTACTAATTTCCACATATTCATTGATTTGGTGAGGAACTGTAGTAACACCAGGTCCAAAAACCACTATATCAAATTGTTTCTGTGACTTTATAAACTCTGCAGCATCTGTAGTAGCAGGGCCTCCTAAAACTGGTAACGGTGTATCAAACTGTTTTTGAATAGCTTGAATCAATGTGGAGTTTTTGTTGGCTTCAACGGGAATTTTGTTGTAATCAATAGTTAACTCCAATGGAAATAAATTATCTTGATTTAATTGTGCAACTGTTTCCTTTAATAGAGCAATCACTTTACCATTATCAAATTCTGGTATAGTCCGTATATTTCCTTGTGCAATAGCCTTATTTGGAATACTATTTATTTGGGTTCCACCGTGAATAATTGTGACATTATGTATTGTTTTTCCCAATTCTTCATTGATATAATCGTTTGATATCTTGTCCATTTTTTGATTGAATACCATAATGCAATCATTTAAACGTCTAATAGCATTATATCCCTCCTGTGGCATTGAACTATGTGCTTCTTTACCATTAGACACTACCGTATAATTAATAGATCCTTTATGAGCATAGCCTAAAACATATCCAGTAGGTTCCCCAATAATAAGTGCATCCAAATCATCTGTATAACCTTCTTTTGTCAATTGTTCAGCTCCTAGTTCTCCAACCTCTTCCCCAACAGTCGCCAACAATTTGATTGTCCCATTAAATGGACATCCTTCTTCTTTTAATTCAATCATAGCAATGACCATCGCCATTAATCCGGCCTTCATATCTGTCGACCCGCGTCCATAGAGACGATTACCTTCAATATGCGCCTCAAAAGGTGGATAATTCCACATGCTTTCATTTCCAGCAGACACAACATCCATATGCCCAGAAAGCCCTAAGACTTTGCCGTGCCCTGTAGAAATAGTTACAACCAAGTTATCTCGTCCTGGACAATAAGGCACTCTTTCACTTTCAATACTGTAATCTATAAATAGTTTAGAAAGATAGGATGCTACTTCTGCTTCTTTCCCGTTTACTGATGGAATTCGAATAACATCTTGTAATACTTGAATTTTTTTTTGATCTTTCATATCTTATACCTCCAATATCATTATAATCTGCTACTATTAGTTTAGCTCAGAATTTAGAATAATAAACTAGTATAAATGAAAAACGATTAGAAAGATGCATAATCCAACATCATTATTCAAATCTTTTATTTCATTTTTATAATTAAAGAGTTCTTTTAGCCAATTACTGTAACTTCATACACTAATTTTAATAAAAAAGTAGTGATTTAACATTTTTTAATTTGGATTATATTAGCTAACTTGTCATCATCAAATTTTATAAAAAATTCTTTTTCAAACAGTTGTAAATTTTCTTTCAAATCATTATATAAAGGCTTGTTTCATTTCTTATTGATTTATTCTCTTTTTGTAATCGATAGATTTAACATGTAATATGCATAAATAACCCAACTTCCTGATCAGATGATAAGCCATGCAATACCTTCTTTATTCTAAGAATAGTCTTTGGCAAAATTTTCTTTAATAACTGAAGGTCAAAACCTTCCAACTGTTCTTCCAAGTAAGCATATATCGCATCATAATTTACTGACATGACAGATTCTACAGTTTCTAAAGATAACAAAATATCTAGTTTATCTGATGAAATATCAAATAGTTTTGAAATTGGAATGTATGGTATACCATATAATTCTTGATTATAAGTCCCTACCTCACACTAATCCTTTGTTTTTTTGTATTTGATTTACTTTTCTTAGCAAGTATTCATGATCAGAAATCACTAATAGAATTATATCTGTATTTTCTAAATACGAATGTGACTCAATATAATTTTTTATTTGAATAGCCGCACTCTCTCCAGTTATACGCAAACTAATGATTGCTTAAGAATTCTCTTGTTTTTGATACTATTGCTGAATTTCCGAATATATTTGTTGATAAGAATCAATCTCTTCAAAGAATCGTGACAGCCCACTTTTCGAGAACAGTCTAATGCGATAAGGGTAGCTGGGATACAAACAGATTTAATGTTTATTCCAGTTTCAATAACTATTAAAAGTAAAGTCTAAAAATGCTAATTATTGAATGAATCACATAATTGCATTTCAGATATATTTGAATCTTTAAAATTGTATGACAAATAGAGCATCTATACATGTGCTCAAAAAGAAGATATTTATAGAAAAGAACCTAAGATGCTTTGATATGCGAGTGAACAATTTTTCTCGTTAAAAGAGGTAGGTGTTACTAGTGAATAATGAAATGTCTAAAACAAGACAGATGCTGATAGAGGGCTACATAGAGTCACTTGAACAGGAACAGATTCCCTGGAGAAAAGGATGGGGTAATGGTGATTCTCAGCATAATCCCATAACAAACACTTTTTACCGTGGTATTAATCAACTATTATTAAATTATAAATATGATGAGAGAAGATATGAAGATCCAAGATGGCTTACTTTCAATCAGATCATGAATGAGGGCAGGGGGTACCATTAGAAAAATGGGGCATATACGATAGAGAAGGAAAGAAATATATAAATGTTTCGGATATGAAGAAAATCAGTGTAGAGGAACAGCTTGAAGGAAGAGAAGTTGATGCAAGATTTTGTTGGAGCTGTAAAACGTTTACGGTATTTAATGCATCACTTGTTAAAGGCATAGAAAAATATGAAATTATTAGAAATGAATTTGATATTGATGAGGTAGGGTTAGAAATGATTGAAAACTATTGTGATGCTACTGATCTTGCAATTATAGAATGTAGACAGAGCAAGGGAGAAGCTAAAATGAAGGTTAAGGAATTATGTTTAAATTATTTAGATACAGGAAATAAAAAGATTATCGCAGGAATTAGTGTATTCGCAGTAATCTTAGCTAGTATGCTTTAACAAAAGATAATTTACCCGACTTTGTTTTAAATGACAATAAAGCTATTAAACTAGAATATGGTGAGAAATATTCTATCAATGGCATGAAAATATTGAATACAAAAGGAATGGATGATGGAGATAAAAAAATACTAAAAAATGGATTAAGTATAAAATCAGATTTTAAATATGAGGACGGTAAAGATTATCCAACAATTGGAAAGTATAAGATAACAATAACTTTTAATGATGATACACTTGTTAAAAAAGTTAAAGTCACTGATACTACGGCTCCAGAGCTAAATACAGAATTTCGTGATATAAACATTGTAAAAGGAACAGATTTAGCAACATATGATTTTACAGGTCTTAATTTATTTAATACAACGTTATAATTTTTACTTAATAGATATTTGAGTAGATTGAAATGGTAGTGACCTGTGTCTTCCATTCCTATAAGTATTGGGGTCTGCACCCGCAAATCCACAACTTTGACAGCAGAGCTGAGCTGAAGTTATGGATATCACCAATCTTGCTTAAAATTGACGTTCCCGTATAAATCCCAATACCGGAAATCGAGAAGATAGGAGAATCTAGTTTAGCAGTTAATTCTTCTGTTTTTTTCTACAGTTTTAAGCTGACTGGTTAAGAGTTCAATATTTTCAATAAGCATCTTAATTTCAAGAGCAATAACTTCGTTATTTTCGCCAATAGATTTCTTTGCATTATCACGAAGAGATGATGCATCTATCTCTACATGATACCCCTTGTTTTTAGGGTTTAGAACGTTTTTGAGATGAGTAAGATTAGCTTTGGCTAAATTATAAGAACTTCCAAATTCTTTTAAAACAGCCATATAAGTTTTGGAATACTTGGTTTTAAACCATGAATTAAACTCGGGTATAACGATATCGATACACTTTTGAAGACGGTTTTTCTTTTGATTGATATCTTCAGTAATTGAAGCGTGATAACGGGTTAATTCTCGAGCCTGTTTCATATCGAGTTTATGCTGAGCGACTTTAGTATAGTCTCTGTCAAAGAGTACTGAACAGATAAGAAAAGTATCTTTTTTATCATTCTTAGTCTTGCGGATTTTAGACTTGCGCTTGGCATCAGTGGTTAATGGATTAATTAAAGCAACCTCATAATCATGTTTGATTAGAAAGCTGATAAGGTTGTCACCGTAATGACCGGTGGCTTCTAAGCCTACAATATGTCTAGGTGATTTAAATTTTTTAACAGCTTTGATAAAAGAATCAAAACCATCAGAATTATTAGGAAAGAAGAAAGGTTCATGACAGTTAAATAAGTCAATTACAATAGGTTTTTAAAGTTTCCAATTTTCTGGGTTCACTTCAATAGCACGTGGTTTTTGTTTCACAATAAAAACTGTGAAGTCAATCCGTACGCTACTGACTTACACAGTTTATATTACACTCTCTATTTCTATGTAATTTAATTCATTATTTATGAATATTTTTTAGATTTTTTAAATATTTTTTGATCATTATTATAAAAGTCATTAAGCTTACAACTGCTAATGTTAAATAATTACTATTAGCAAGATCACCGGTAAGTGGTGCATTGGCAGATGAACTAGTAGTACTATTATTTCCATTTACACTACTATCGTTTCCTGGTTGAACATTGATATCTTGATCGTCATCATTTTCAACAACTTCTACTACTCTAGTTACAATAGCAACATTGTTAAAGCAATCAGTTACTTGATATGTCAACTCGTATCTACCAGCTTTATCAACATCGACACTACCTAATACAACAATCTGACTAGTCAAATCATTGCCTTGACTGTCAAAAGCTTTAACATCTTTCAATGGATCAAAATCTGTTCCTACAGCAATCTTATTAAATTCATCATCAGGTAATACTATTGTTGGTTTAATATTTTGTTTATCAATATTAACATAATTAACATTTGATCTTGTTAAACCACCATTAGTATCACTAATTTCAACATACCAGCCAAATAATCCATGAGGAGCATTTTCTAATGTATAGCTGATTTCTTGATTACTTCTTACATCATTAACTGTACCAAAAGTATCATCAGTATAAATATTAACATCTAAATTTGTTGTTTCAATTTGTTTTTGAACTGGTGTAATTCCTAAATCGCTATAATTAATTACAAATTCTTCTTCACCATTAATATCAGCTACATCACCAATATTACTTTCATCTTTAGCATTATAATCATCTAATGAAGGTGAATATGTTCTAATAATTATTTGTCCATTTGTATTATCAAAATGCATCAAACGCATATAACCCATACCACCTTGAGCTAAACCTTGATAATCAAATAACATTTGATAAACATTACGATCATTAACACCATCATGATTATCATCAAACTGCGATACTACTGTTTGAGCATTATGATAATGACCAGATAAAACCATACAAACATTAGGATTAACAGCTACGACTTCATTATAAATTCTTTGTGGTTCTTCACCTAAACCACCACTAGCTAATAGGTATTCATGGAAATTCAAAATTGCTTTTCTTTCTGGATACTGAGCTAAAACATCATTCATCCATTGAATTTCTTGATTACCAATACCCCACCCCATATATACCATGATAAAGTCAATGCCATCAACAGTAATTAAATCATAATGTCCACGATTGTCTTGATAACTTTCACCATACCATGGGTTTTGATTATAACGATCTTCACCAAAGTATTTGGAGAAAGAAGTATAATCACCACTTAAATGACCAACGTCATGGTTACCAGCTAAAACACCATAAGGCATATTAGCATCATCAAGCATTTTATAAGCATTGTCAGCATTGATCCATTCTTGCACTTGATCTTCATCATCAATAATATCACCATCATGGAATAAATACTGAATATTCATCCGTTCACGGTTAGCTAATAACCAATTATGAATATCTAATTGATATTGATAGTTTCCATCAACATCTTGATCTGGATTGCCATCAAAGTCTTCATTATAATATTGAGTATCACTTTCAACAGCAAATGTAAAATCATAGTTTTCTCTTGGTGTATCTGCTGGATTAGACATTGCACCAGTAAAATCTTCTCTATATTGATCAGGGGTATATCCTTCACCATTTTGAACCATAATTTTGATTGTTTGATCAAGTAAGTGATCTTTTAATATTACTTCACCGGTTAATTTCATGGTTTCACCATCAATTTCCATAACCGTATCTAATTTATCAAAAGTATTAGTTGCATAGTTATAAGCATACATAAAAGTCTTTTGATTATTAGATTTACCTTTCCAATCAATCTTAACAGTTGCATCATCACTTATATCACCAGTTACTTTAACATCAAACTGTTGATAAGGGAATCCATCACCAGAATCACCACTGAAATCCTGAGTATTATTACCGGCAATCTGACTAATACCACTAGATGAAGTAATATTAGCATCACCTAATAGATAACGTTCACCACGTTTGAAAGCAACCTGCATTAAATCATCAGTACTATCACTTACAGTAACTTTAAATGTTGGATCACCATTAACAGTTGTCCCACTTACTGGTGTTATTTCCCCATTAATTGCTGCATTTTCTTCTGGTGTTACAAAATTTATTACCTTACTAGTAACATTTCCAATCATATCTGAAGCTGTTAATACTAATTGATGATTACCTGGCTCCATTTCTAATGAACGGAAATCATAAGGCAATTCAATTCCTTCCCCATCAAGAGCAGCAATTAAAGTACTCGTATCACAAATAGCATCTTGGGCACTACCTTCAATAGTTCCATTATGATAAATTTGACCTTCAACCATATTAGTTTCAATAACTGGTGCGGTATTATCACTAACAAATGATACCGTCTTGCTACCACTTGTTACACTATGAGTACCATCTTCTAACGCAGTTGTATCAAGATCATAACGTAAAGCATTAAAGTTTTGATCATCTAATGTGAAAGTAGCATATAAAATTTCAACTTTGCTTGTACCATCACCCATACTAATTTCTTTTTCAGGGGTAATATCATTAACTTCAACTGGACTATCTGGTTTCCAGTTATCTTCAGTATGTTCAACTGCTCCTAGACCATAAACAGCACTATACTGACCAGCTCTTAAAGTTGTACCATCTGGTAATGTTAATCTAATATTCTTTATAGTAAAGTCATCGTTATTTTCAACATTGTGTTCTAAAGCATTAGCTTTATTACCAGCATGGAAAGCAATAGTAATTGTTTTTGAATCACTGTCAAAACAGCTAGCATTAATATCATAAGCATATGTCCGCCAGTCACTATAAGTACCTTCATTGAAAACGCCAATTACATCATTTCCAATTGCAACTGCATTTTTAAAGAAAACATCTGTTTGAGTAGTATCAAAAACAATTCGTGCGTTTCCGTTAATTGATTTGACTGCTTTATCAGTTACATCCTGATCATCAATTATCAAATTATTAGCGGTACCAATAATTTGTTCAGTTTGGTTAATAATCGCACCTTCGCTAATATTAATTTGATCGCCAGTAGAAACTGGTTTTTCATTATTAACTGTGCTAACTGGTGTTGTTATTTGTTGATAACCATCGCTAATAGCAAAATAATATGTATATGATGATTTATTATATAAATCTACTGCTGGTAATGTTTTTGAAAAATTATCACCAGAATTACGTAATAAATTATAAACTTCAAAATCTTCACTATTATTATCTTTTAAATACAAGTAAACACTCTTAATTGTTGTATCGTTAGATTTAGCATCAAGCGAGAAAGTTAAATCGTTAGCTTCATTAAAAGTAGCTGGTGTTTGATCTTTGTATTCTATCAAAGAAACAGTTTCTGGTAAAACAGCCTCATACATAGGTTTTTCAGTTACTGCTCCTGGTGTTGGTTCAGCGCTATTATCGATTAGCGTACTAGTAAAAGTTGAACCATCATATCTATTTTGATATACAATTGATTTATCAGCTGCAGTATCATCAACACCATCCATATTATATAAAACATAATCTAAAACATCTTTAATATTAGAAGTTATTTTTAACCCACGAGCCGAACCATTTGCCATTCCAGCATTATAAATCGAAATTAAATGATCACTATCTAGATTAGTATTAAACTTATTGTTAAAATCACTAATTTGTAAATCATCATTAGCACCATTTTTAATCCAAAAAACTAATGTATCATGTGATTTGATAATTTTATCCTCATTAGTTTCATACCAGATAACATCACCATCTACACCTTGATCAGGATAATTATAATACAATTTATAATCTTTTAAATTAATATCCAAATTTGAATTATTATAAATTTCAATGAATTCATAACCATCACTGCCACCGACATTAGAACTATCAGGCATAATTTCACTAATAACCAAGGGGGCAACCTTACTTTGATCAATCATTCCTGGCTGTTCGATTACTACAGTTTTCTTAACAGAAGTCACCTTATTAAAACCATCAGTAATAGTAACATCATATGTTAAATTTGAATAAGCAGCTAAATCTTGAGCAGGTACATCTACCTTTAAAATCCCATCAGTATATAATAAATCATAGCTGGCTACTACATTTTCATCCTGATATAAATTTAACTTAGCATCAATAATTGTGTTTGTAAGATTAGTATTTTCTACACTGACAGTGAAATTGCTATTTGCACTTACAAAACTATCTGCCCCAACTTCTACTTCAGGGTTTTCTACAATCGCTGGTGTTATATAGCGCCCCGTAATTAATTGTTGACTATTTAATTTTCCTAATGTTACTTCATTATCATAAACTGGCACTCCGGAATTTGAAGTGTAATTATAATAAATAGCTTCATCTATGTCGATTTTACCATTACTAGAATCACTAGCAGTATAATTAACCGATGTTAATTCTTGATTAGTATTAGTGATAATTTTAAATCCACGAGTACCACTATTGCTCATTCCATCACTATGAATAGTTGTAAAATTATCACCAGCGACAAAATTAGTACCATAATTATTATTAAAATCTGCAACTGTTAAGCCAGTTTGTTCTACTGTCTCATTAACAACCCAAACTGTTAATACTTCTTTAGCATCTAAGACAATATCATCATCTAATTTCCAAACTGTTTCTTTATTACCATTAACATAAACAAGCTGGTAATTATTTACAGCTACACTTTGGTCACTAACATTAAAAATCTGTAAATATTCATACGCATCACTACCAGAAACATTAGTACTATTTGGTGATAATTCACTAATCAACAATGGTGAAACAAATTCAACCGCCCCTTCATTAACAGTAACTGTTTGAGTTGCACTAGTAATTTCATTAATACCATCATTAAAAGTAGCAGTAATATTTAAAAGATCCTCATTACTAATTTCGCTAGCAGGGACACTATAAACATAATTACCGTCACTATCATATGTCATATCATATTCTTTATCATTTACCTTTAAAGTTGCTTTTAAAATAACTCCTGGTAAATTAGTCGTAGCTTTTACAACCAAAGCTTCGCCGGCATTGATTTCTTGAACAGTATTAATGGTAACAATTCCATCACTTACTGTTACAAATTGATACTTACTTTCTAATTTTTGTTGTTCAATCAAACTACCTGGTGTAGGATCCAAGTCATAACTAAAAGTACTTTCTTGAATTCTACCAGAATTGTAAATAAAGTTAATTCCTTTTTTTGTTTGTACTTTAACATCTTCATCATTATAAATAACTGAACTTAAAATTTGTTTAGTATTTTTTACTGTAACTCGCAGTTCTCTTTGACCACTATTAGAAAAACCACTAACAATATTTTCAGTTTTAACAATTTGTCCTTCATCAGCTGACAAATTATAATATTCTCTAAACAAAGCTAAATCTAAATCTTTACTTTCTTCATTTTGAATCCAAACAATCAAAGCTTCATTAGCTGGTAAAATTGTATTAGCAGGTAAATTCCACTCACTAATAGTACTACCATTATCATATAATACTTGATAATCATCTAAATTAATACTTTGATTACTAGTATTATACAATTCAAAATACTCAAATGCATCTCTACCACTAGTTGTTGTCATATCACTCTGGTGGCTATCAGCAACTATTTCACTAATAATAATTGGTGATGTAACACTATTTTCATTTAAGATAGCTGTGTCACTATTATCATTATTAACTGCTTGTAATGAAATAGCACTATTACTACCTACAACAAGAGTTGTCACCAAGGTTGCCATTGTGGCTTTAATTACTTTATTTGATTTTTTCTTCGTCATTTTTTCGTCCTCCTGATATTACAAAGGTAATATAACAAAATCATCAACAAAGTATGTTAATACTAAGTAATTTTTTCCTTAATTTTCTTTTATACAACCTTTACTAAATATTTACTTTGATAAAATTATTTTAAAATAGCAAATTAGACTTTAAAATAAACCATGTTAACATTTAACAAAGACTAAGTCCACTGGATATAAGGAAATTCAATTCGTTTGGAAACCTACAAATCTGCCACTTACAAACTATTATTTGACAAAACGTCAAACCAGACAGATATTTTATTTAATTAACATAAATTTTATCCTTTTTAATACAGCAAATTTACATATTTTTAAGCCTGCAACATATTTATAGCCATTTTTATACAAAATGATTACTAATTATTATAAATAATTAAAATAAATAATATGCTAGAATATCTAATGTATTTTTAATATGAACTAAATCACCAGTAGTTTAACTAAAAATATAAACATACATTAAGAAAAGATAAAGAGGAAAGAAAAATGAAAAAAATTTTAAAAGGTTCATTAGTTTTAGCTCTTACTTATCTTGTGTTCCAATGAATACAAATAAGTTAGATGCATTAGCAGCTTCTGATATTGAAGTAACTAATTCAAATAACATTGTAACAATTGGAAACGAGTATATTGAAAGGGAATTTTCAACAGTAGATAATAAATTAAAAACTACTAGTATTGAAAATAAACGTGCTAAAACAACGTTTGAACCAGCGACAGGCAGCGAAGAATTTATTATTAAAACAACTAAAGAGCAAAAAAATGCTCCAGTTGTACCGGCACTTAATCGTAATGGTTGGACAGCGACAGCTGATAGTTTTCATAACCCATCAGGACCAAGTGATGGACCAGCACAAAATTTATTAGACGGTGATGTTAATTCAATCTGGCATACTAATTATGGTGGGGGAACTGGTGACCAAGAATATCCTCATAACGTTGTAATTAATTTAAAAGGTGAAGAAACATTCCAAGCATTTTCTTATACACCTAGACAACAAGGTGAAGAGACAAATGGAAATATTCAAGGATATGAATTATGGGTTTATAATGGACCTGTTGGTGATGATTTAGCAGTTGATTCATCTGAATGGAAACAAGTTGCTAAAGGAAATTTTGTTTATGAAGGAGTAAATCCTATTTATGTAAATTTAAAAGAAGCTACAACAGCAACACAAATTAAGTTTGTTGCGACTTCATCTAATAATGGAGCAAAATTTGCAGGTGGAGCAGAATTTAATTTTGAGGGATTATCCAAGAATTAAAAAAGGTGGAAAACATCCACCTGATATTGAATCGATAATTTCTAAAGAAATAGGACCAGTTAGATCCAGTCGCATTAATTCTCGCAAAATTTAACCTAAGTCAATAGCTATTTTACATATCGATTCGATTAGCATAATAATTTAAAAAATCAACTTTTCCGGAAGTATTGATAAATCCAGAATCATATTTAAAGCACTTTCCGAACAGAAAAAAATTTTCTTTTTAATCCTTATTTAGATTTTACAAGAAAAAGAAAACTTTCTTTTAATGAATTAATTAAGTTCATTATCTGTATGAAATCAGGTGCCATTGAAGATAAGCTTTATAAGTATTTTAAGAATTAATAGTTATGATACTTATGAATGTATTACCACAAATTTAGATAGAGATGAATTTCCATTAGAAAAAATTAAAAAAATATACAAGATGAGATAGAGAATTGAAACTACCTTTAAAGAATTAAAATATGCAGTTGGACTCAATGCTTTAGCTCAAGATAAAATAAACTTTCATCTGTTGGGAATACTGTTCTTATTTTAGTAAACTTTCTAAATGCACTATTTAAACTTTCAATTGCATTCGTTGTATACATGATTTTTCTTAGTTCTGGAACATAATTAAACATACTGCAAACTTCATTCCTGTTTTCTTCCCATGGCTTAAATGCATACGGATATTTATCTCCCCATTTACCCTTACACTTATACAGTGCTTCTAATGCTTTATCACTTGTAGATTCTGTATATACTGTTCTTAGATCTTTACAGAATTCTTTTCTGTCTTTATAACTCAAGTATTTACATGAATTTCTAATTAGATGAACTATGCATCTTTGTTGTACTGTATTTGGGAATGCTGATTCAATTGCTTGTTTAATACCTGAAAGGCCATCACTGCAAATAATCAATATATCCTTAACTCCTCTATTCTTTAAATCAGTTAGTACTGATAGCCAGAATTTAGCTGTTTCGTTTTCGCCGATCCAAATACCAAATATTTCCTTATATCCATTCTCATTAACTCCTAAAACAACATATGCAGCTTTTTTGGTAACCATATTATCTGTCTTAACATTAAAATGAACACAGTCAATAAAGACTATTGGATATACAGTATCTAATGGCCTGTTTTGCCATTGTAAAGCTTTAGGGATAATTTTATCTGTTATTTTACTTATCATAGCTGCACTAACTTCTACACCGTAAATATCTTTAACAGTATCACTGATATCTCTTGTAGACATACCACGGGCATATAAGTTGATAATTTTGTTATCAACATCACTAATATCACGATTGTGTTTTTCTATAATAGCTGGATCAAATGATGAGTTTCTATCTCTAGGAATATCTAAATCTATATTTCCTTGAGATGTTTTAACTGTTTTTTTGGAAGTTCCATTACGATAATTAGTTTTATCTGTTTTTTGATCATACTTGTCATATCCCATATGTTCATCAAACTCAGAGTTCAACATATCTTGTAATGTTTCACCTAATAAGTCTTTTAAGGCATTAGTTATATCAGTAGGTGATGTAACACCATACTCATCAATTATATATTTAACTATATCTTTTTTACTCATAATAAAAATCCTCCTTTGGTAGTTAATTTCATTCTACCATTGGAGGATCAGTTTACACAAAATTATTTAATAGATATCGCCTGAACTAATTCCATTATCCAGGCACAAACTATTTCCTCTTCATTATTTTCAAAGCCTATAGCTTCACACACGTAATCAATAGGAGGTAAAGGAGAAGAATTATATAATACAGGTTTAGAATCGCTATATAAAAAATACAAATATTCCTTTATTTTTCTAGAGGTTAAAAGATTGTATTTTTTAGCATATTAAAACAAGCTTTTCAATATAATAAGGAAATTTTATTTATATATTTCTTAACACTTCATGTTCAACAACATAGCAACAAAGAAAAGTATTTAAGCCATCACAAAAAAAGGTTTGATTAATCCTTATCATATAAATGGAAAATTATAAATAAGTTTAATACAATATTAGTGAGAGATAATGCTATAAAAATATCTACAAATTTAAGGATGGTGACATATATGAAATTGAAAAAATTATTAATTATTTCTCTAAGTTTTATTTTAGCATCTACATTTTTGATCACACCATTATCAGCTTCTAGTACGGTGAGCTTAGGAAAATATGACTTCAATAATGGAGAGACTCCTGAAATTACAATGACTGAAACATATTCTAAAATTATTTTCACAGCATATTTCGACGATGGTGAAGAGATATATTCGTATGTAGATAAAAATACAGGAAAAGCTGAGTGTATTTATTGGTAAATGCCTACTATTCTATGATAAAAAAATAAACGAAATTAACCCATTAGAATATTTTTTAGGAATAATTGTTTTTCCAGTTATTCTTGGTACTATATTAAAGCATTTACATTAACATACTCTTATTTGACACAAAGACATAACTAATACAAAAGAGTAAAAGAACTATATATCAATAAATTTATATGGCATTATCATTCGTTATTTATTAATTTTACAAATTTCCAATAATATATCATAAGCCTAAAATGAGGTATTCTACATGACTTAATATATTATATAAATAGAAAGTCTTTGTATTTTACCTCTTTTAAACTAACATAATAGGTACACTACACATATTTCGCTATAAATTTTACTATTTCATAAAAAAATTCATAATATATACTGATTATTTCTTTAATAATTTTTAGCTTGGCTTTTTTTAACAATTATATCAAAATGGCAAATCATCCTATGCCACTCTTCAATATTGTCCAGTATTACATCATTTACATACATGACTTATTGCATCATA
>ERZ1036416.30-NODE-30-length-85928-cov-26.652836_pt1 | contig 85928 bp, 68 predicted proteins | sample MGYA00514219_ERZ1036416 | MGnify/ENA primary metagenome ERZ1036416 (study PRJEB33795, sample SAMN09464945) | human gut metagenome | host: Homo sapiens | place: USA: Stanford, California | collected 2016-11 | study: EMG produced TPA metagenomics assembly of the...
TATTACTACCACACGGACCTGAACCGTGCGCGTCTGCCAATTCCGCCACTTCTGCATTTTGTTTTGTTCTGCTGCTTTGTTCAAGCAACGAAGGTTATTATAAATGAGTAACAGCGATTTGTCAATATTATTTTTTAAATTTTTTATCGAATTTGATTTTTGAAAAAAATTAAAAAAATTTGTCAAAAATGGTTGCCAAGTCGAAAAATCTATGCTATACTACCATTCGTGTTGCGGGAGTGCTGGAATTGGCAGACAGGCAAGACTAAGGATCTTGTGGGTGTATGCTCGTGTGGGTTCAAGTCCCATCTCCCGCATTTTAGAAAAAAGGAATCCTTCCAGGCAGGGTTCCTTTTTTGTTTCTCATAAACTTCCGCTTGTTCCGCACTTGTTCTGTAATTTCCTCATATCGTTGCACAATTATCCTCAACCTGCTATAATTTATACAATATGTTATATTTTTTTCGTCATTTTCATTTGAGAACGGTTTCTGTGACCAGAACCGGAATGAGGGGGATTTTCATGGATTTAAATACAATACTTGAACTAAAGGGCGCGGGGGTGGACATAGAGGGCGCTTTAAGGCGTTTCAGCGGCAATTCTGTACTGTACGAGAAATTTCTGAAGAAGTTCCTGACAGACAGTACTTTTTCCCAGATTACAAAGGCCTTTGAGGGGGAGAACAGGGAGGATGCCCTGATGGCAACCCATACCCTTAAGGGAGTTACGGCCAACCTGGGTATGGATAGGCTGTTTAACATATCCTCTTTTATGGTGGACCATATCAGGGCGGACCGCTTTGATGAAGCTGCCGGAGCGTATCCGGAGCTGGAAAAGGCTTACAGGGAGATATGCAGAATACTTGCAAATGACTAGCGGCAGCATGTGTCTTACGGCTGCGGAGAGGAAGTGACGATATGCGTCAGCGGGATACCATACTGATTGTAGATGATATGGAAATAAACCGCGTGATTCTGGATGGACTGTTCCAGGAGGAATACCATCTGCTGGAGGCTGAGAATGGGGAGCAGGCCCTGCTTCTGCTGCGGCAGTATCACGAGAATATAGCCATCATGCTGCTGGATGTGGTGATGCCTGTGATGGATGGATACAAGGTGCTGCAGGAGATGGGGGCCAACGGGCTTCTGGACGAGGTTCCTGTGGTGGTAATCACGGCTGATAACTCCCTGGAAGGGGAGCTGAGGGCCTTTGACCTGGGGGCGTCCGACATCATTGTCAAGCCCTTTGAGCCCCATGTGGTCAAGCGGCGGGTACATAATATCATAGAGCTTTATCTTCACAAACATAATCTGGAGGATATGGTAGAACAGCAGGCACAGAAGCTGAGGGAGTCCAACGATGTGCTGGTGGATGCCCTTTCATCTGTCATTGAATACAGGAGTCTGGAGTCAGGACAGCATATCAAGCGCATCCGTCTGCTGACCCAGGTGCTTTTGGAGGAGGTGTGCAGGAATTGTCCTGAATACGGGCTGGATAAGAAAAAGATTGAAGTCATTGCTTCGGCCTCGGCCCTTCACGATATCGGCAAGATTGCCATTGAGGATAAGATACTTAATAAACCGGGCCGCCTCACTGTAGAAGAGTTTGAAATCATGAAGACCCATACACTCAGGGGATGCCAGATTCTGGAGGGCCTGGAACGTATGAGCGATAAGGGGTATCTCGAGTACGCCTACAACATCTGCCGGTACCATCATGAGCGCTGGGACGGCAGGGGATATCCGGATGGGCTGTACGGAGATGCCATCCCTATCTGCGCCCAGGCCGTGTCCATTGTGGATGCATACGATGCCCTCACATCGGACCGTGTTTATAAGAAGGCAATTCCCCATGAACAGGCCTTCAACATGATTCTGAACGGTGAATGCGGATGCTTTTCCTCCAGGCTGCTGGACTGCTTTAAGAATGTGGAGCCGCAGCTGGCTGACCTGTGCAAACGGTACCGGGACGGCAATGTCCCCGCGCCTGCAAAGCTTTCCCACCACGGCAGTGTCCTGGGGGTGGGGGACGGCAGCCTGAGCGCCCTGCAGCTGGAACAGATGAAGTATTTTGCCATGCTGCGGTATGTGGATACCACGGTGGCTGAGGTGGACTTTTCCACGGGCAGCTATCATGTGGTATACGCGCCGGACGAGCGGATTAAGAAGCTGTTCCAGGGAGAATGCCTGGAAGCTGTGGCGGAATGCTACATAAATGATTTGGTGGTGCCGGAGGAACAGGACAATGTGCGGCGGATATGGAAAACAGAGATACCGCGTTTCTTTGAAGAGGGAATGCTGAAACAGAGCTGGAAGTACCGGCTGAAGGATGAGCACAGGTCTGAGGAGTGGTATGAGCTGACCCTTCTGCGGGTGGACATCGAACATCCCCGCCGCCGCAAGGCATTGCTGCTGTGGCGGCATATGGAACCCTTGCAGCCGGAGGCGGATTCAGACGAAAACAGGCTCCGTGAGGACCGCCGGGTTCTTCATAACATATTGAAGGGAATCCTGCGTTGCCGCAATGACAGGTGGTTCACCATGATAGACGTTGACGAGGGGTTCCTCGGATATACCAGGCAGGAGATAAAACAACGGTTCAACGACTGCTACATTGAAATGATACGCCCGGATGACAGGGAGCGGATGCGCAGGGAGCTGACGGAACAGATCAACCGGGGCGGGGAATATGAAGTGGAATACCGGGTGGAGGACCGCAGCGGCCGCAGTATCTGGATGCTGGACAAGGGGCGTCTGATGTATGATAACGAGGGCAGGGAATACTTTTACAGCGTAATCATAGACATTGACCAGACCAAACATGCCCAGGAGGAGCTGCGCCTGGGACTGGAACGGTATAAAATCGTTATGGAACAGACCAATGATATTTTCTTTGAATGGGACATCGGTTCTGACACAGTGGTATACTCCACCAACTGGAAGGCCAAGTTCGGATATGACCCCATCTCGGAGCAGGCATCGGTACGGATACCTAAGATATCCCATCTGTATCCGGAGGATATGGCGCCGTTCGGACATCTTATCGAAGAGATACGGGACGGAAGGCGGTATGGCGAGCTGGAGTTCAGGGTGTCTGATTCCAAGGGCCGCTATCAGTGGTGCAAGCTGAGGGCCACCACCCAGTTTGACGACCAGGGACAGCCCTGCAAGGCAGTGGGAATCGTTATTGACATAAATGATGAAAAGCTTGCCGCCCAGGAGTTAAAGGCACGGGCGGAGCGTGATACCCTGACCAGGCTGTACAACAAGGAATCTGCCAGACAGAGAATCGAACACCTGCTGGTGAACCGGGAGGAAGGGGAAGGGGCTGCGCTGTTCGTCATTGATATTGACAATTTTAAGATGGTCAATGACCAGTACGGGCATATGTTTGGGGATGCGGTGCTCACAAAGATTGCAGGACAGCTTTCCCGGCTGTTTCGCAGCAGCGACATTGTCTCCAGGATTGGAGGGGACGAGTTCATGGCCCTTTTGCAGGGAGTGGTCAATGAACAGCGGGTAAAGTCTGTGGCCGGCCGGCTCATCGAGTGCTTTGAGCGTGTGCTGGAGGAGCTGCCCAAGGAATGCTGTATTACATGCAGCATCGGGATTGCCGTATGCCCAAGGGATGGGGAGAACTTTCAGACTTTGTTCCGGCGGGCTGACGTGGCGCTGTACCAGGCCAAGGCCTGCGGAAAAAAGCAGTACCAGATCTACGACCAGTCCATGGAGGACAAGGCGTTCGGCCAGGGAGCGGGGCGCAAGGCAACTGTGAATACCACCATTGAGTCGGAACAGAATGGGGACATGGTGTTAAATGACCTGCTTCCAAGAGCCTTTAACATCCTGTCCAAGTCAGAGCAGATGGACAAGGCCGTTGAAAGCGTGCTGGAGCTTTTGGGGGAGCGTCTGCAGGTGAGCCGCGCCTATGTATTTGAGAATTCCGAGGATGGGACCTGCTACAGCAACACCTTTGAGTGGTGCGCCCGGGGAATCCGGTCCCAGAAGGATATGCTGCAGGGATGTTCCTATGCGGAGTTCAGTACAGATTACCAGAGCTGCTTTAATGAGAGCGGGATTCTTTACTGCGATGATATAGGCCAGCTTCCCGGAGACATCCAAAAACGGCTGAAGCAAAGGGGGGTCAAGTCCATGCTCCAGTGCGCCATCAGGGATAACGGCGTGTTCAAGGGATGGGTGGGATTTGATGACTGTACCTCCCACTGCTTGTGGACCATAAGCCAGATAGAGGTTCTCTCCTTTGTGTCCGAGCTGCTGTCCCTGTTCCTCCTTAAGCAGAGGGCACAGGACAGCACCGTGGATTTGGCCGAGGACTTAAGGACTATTCTGGACCACCAGAACTCATGGATTTATGTGGTGGACATGGAAAGTCATGAACTGCTGTTTATTAACGATAAGACATACAGGCTTGCGCCGGATTCAAGGCTGGGCATGAGCTGTCATGAAGCGTTTTTCAAAAATGATAAGCCCTGCCAACGGTGTCCCATGAAGCAGGTGGAGGATAAGATTAACTACACCATGGAGGTCTATAATCCTGTCCTTAAGGTCTGGTCATCGGCCGACGCCTCCCGGATACACTGGGGCGGAAAGGATGCCTGCCTGCTGTGCTGCCATGATATTACATGCTATAAGAAGGCGGAAGAAAATAGTGCAAATCAATAAAACAGGTGAGCAGAATGTGGAATCTGGAATATTCTGACAGTAGAGACTTTTGTCAAGAAGGAGTTCCATATGAAACGTTGTGTACCGTTAGAGCCGGCGGCAGAGGAGGTCTGTCAGGCAAATTCCAAACCGCCCCTTATTTTTGAACTGCCCCCTGCCGAGGGAAGGATGGTTCTGGAAAAGGCCCAGGATACGCCTGTGTACAAATATCCCGCCCGGGTCGGCAAGGTGCGGGTCAATACAGGAAGATGGGGGACCATTCCGGTTTGGCTGATGGATCCGGGGGTTTCCTGCCAGCCTGCCAATGTGATCTTTTATATCCACGGCGCAGGCTGGGTGTTCGGAAGCTTCCACACCCATGAAAAGCTGGTGAGGGAGCTGGCTGCCAGGACTGGCTGCCTTTTGATATTCCCTGAGTACTCCCGTTCGCCTGAGGTGCGCTGCCCCACCGCCATTGAGCAGTGCTACAGCGTCATGTGTACGGCTCCCGACCTTGTGAAATCCATGGGATATGCCATGAATCCCGGAACCTTCACCGTGGCGGGGGACAGCGCGGGAGGCAATATGGCCGCGGCCATGACCCTTATGTCAAAGTACAGGAAGGGGCCCTTCATCCAGAAACAGCTGCTGTATTATCCGGTCACCAATGCCTGTTTTGATACCTGCTCCTACAATGAATTCGCAGCGGGATACTACCTGTACCGGGCAGGCATGCAGTGGTTCTGGAACCAGTATGCTCCCTGCCAGAAAGACAGGGCTCAGATTACGGTTTCGCCCCTGAGGGCGTCTGCGGAGCAGCTTAGGGGTCTGCCGGATGCCATGATACTGAACGGCGAGGCAGATGTGCTCAGGGATGAGGGGGAGGCCTATGCCGGTAAGCTGCGCGAAGCAGGGGTGGATGTGACGGCCCTGCGGTTCCAGGCCATAATCCATGATTTTGTTATGCTGAATTCCCTGGACCAGACAAGGGCCTGCCGGGCCGCCATGGATGTGTCAACGGAATGGATTAACCGGAAGAACCGGGAAAAACAGTAAGCCGGTAAAACGAAACAAAGGCGGAGACAGCGCACAGGTCTCTGCTTTTTCTTTTTTAGGAAGAATCTTGAAAATGAATGTGTTATATTTTATACTGTAAGACAGCAAATGGATGGTATGGAAAAAAATACATAAGAGGGGGGAACTGGATTATGATAAAGGTATTTCTTGTGGAGGATGAAATTGTCATGCGAAATGGCATCAAGAACAACATTCCATGGGAGAAGGAAGGGCTGGAATTCGCAGGGGAAGCCAGCGACGGAGAACTGGCATATCCGCTTATCAGGAAGGTGCAGCCGGACATCCTCATAACAGATATCCGCATGCCCTTCATGGACGGACTGGAACTCTCTGAACTGGTGAAGAAGGAATTTCCCAGAATCAAAATCATTATCCTCAGCGGGTATAATGAATTTGACTATGCCAAGCAGGCCATCCACATCGGAGTGACGGACTATCTTCTAAAGCCCATCACGGCTGCCAAGCTTCTGGAGGCGGTGAAGAAGGTGGCGGATGTGATTGAGAAGGAGCGGGAGGACGCCAGGCTTATGGATAAGTACCGCCTGGAGATGGCTGAGAACACAGTGCTGGAACGCCAGCGCCTTCTGCGGGACCTGGTGACGGGCCGGGTGAATTTTAAGGAAGCTCTGGAGAGGGGAGAACAGGTAGGGATGGATTTGTCCGCCTCCTTTTACCAGCTCATGCTGTTTAAGCTCATGCCTATGGGATCTGCCGTTGCCTATTCCGACCGGGTGGTATCCTGCCAGGAGGCGATTGAGGAACGGATGGAGGGCCGGCAGCACATCCTGGTTTTTGACCGCGGGGACGAGGGGTGGGCCTTCGTTCTCACGGGGGAGTCTGAGCAGGAGGTGGAGCGCAGGATGAGCGAGTGTGCCGCCAGCCTGGGAAAGATGGCCGGGGCCTGTAAGGACATACAGTATTTTGGCGGAATCGGAAGCTGCGTGAACCGTCTGGGCGATTTGCAGACCTCCTATCTGCAGGCGGGGAGGGCGTTTGCCGCCAGATTCTTTACGGAGATGAACCGGATTATAAGCTACAGCCAGATGGACGGCATGGTCCACGGAACAGGGGAAACCATTGATATTAATTCAGTGGATGCGTCCAAGGTGAACAGAAAGACCCTGGAAAATTTTCTGAAACAGGGGACCGTGGGAGAGGCCTCCGGGTTTGTGGAGGAGTATTTCCAGAATGTGGGGGAAAAGAACTGCCAGTCTTTTATGTTCCGCCAGTACATTGTCATGGACTGCTATCTCTGTGTCAGCACCTTTCTGGAACAGCTGGGACTTGACATGGGACGTCTCCCCCGGGAACTGTCGGATATGGAAAAGGTACTTAAGGACGGTTGTACCCTGGACATGCTGAAGGAGAAGCTGGTGAGGCTTTTTGAGGAGGTGATGACCCTGAGGGACAGCCAGACAGCCAGCAAGTACAGTCAGGTTCTGGATGAGGCCAAGGCGTTTATCTATGATAATTACGCCAAGGAGGAGATTTCCCTGAACACGGTGGCTGCCAGGGTCAATATCAGCCCCAGCTATTTCAGCTCCATCTTCAGCCAGGAGATGGGAGTGACCTTTGTGGAGTTTCTGACAGGAGTGCGCATGGAAAAGGCAAAGGAGCTGCTGATGTGCTCTAATCTTAAGACCTCTGAAATCGGGTACGAGGTGGGATATAAGGATTCCCATTACTTCGGCTATCTGTTTAAGAAAACCGTTGGATGTACACCTAAGGAGTACAGGGCGGGAAGCAGGGAGGGGTCATGACGGGAAAATGGAGGACCGGGTCCGGCAAAAAAGGGCAGGACGGAGCAAATGAGAAGGATCAGGGCATTGGGAAGGATTGGGACACGAACCATATCCTGGATCGCCTGCCCCTGGAAAAGCGTCTGAACCTGATGACGTTTATCATCATCATTCCCCTGGCGGTGCTGGTTATCTATCTCATGGCCACCGTGGCCAAGTTCTGCAATGCCTACACCCAGAGCATCACCAACATCACCCAGGCCAACAGTGTCACGGCCAACCTGCGGGAGGATGTGGACTACAGCATGTACCGCATTGTCATAGGAATGCGGACCTACCAGTCCATCCATGAGCTGATGGAGGAGGACCGGCCCTACGGATGGGAACAGATTAAGGATCCGCATCAGACCATAAGCGATGCCAGAAAGACCTACCGCCAGCTGTTAAAGCGGACGCCGGAGGGGGCCAACCGGACCAGGATTAACTGGCTGCTCCACTGCCTGGACCAGCTGGAGCAGAGGGTGGACGAGATAGAGGACAACCTGCCCCACGGCATGTATGATAAAAACATGGAAATACTGGATTACGGCGTCCGTGTCCTGACTGCGGATATTGAAAAGCAGGGCAGGGAGTATGTATACTATGAGACGCTCCATGTCCAGGAGATACAGAAGGAGCTGGAGAGCCAGGAGCACACAGCCATTGTGGTCAGCCTGACTTTGCTGGTATCCATCCTGATTATCAGCCTTCTGCTCAGCCGCAGGATAACCAAGAGCGTCACCGTGCCCATACAGAAGCTCTGTAATGAGACGGAGAGGGTTGCAAAGGGGGACTTTACCTCCGGCCCCAAGATTGAGGCAGGGGATGAGCTGGCAATTCTTACGGGAAGCTTTGACCACATGAAGGAGGAAATCGGACGGCTGATTGAGGATATACGGCAGGAGCAGAACCAGCGCCGCGTCATGGAGCTGCAGCTGCTCCAGGAGCAGATTAATCCCCATTTCCTCTATAACACCCTGGATACCATTGTGTGGCTGGCAGAGGGGGGACAGAACCGGGCTGTGGTGGACATGGTTACCTCCCTGTCCGAATTTTTCCGCACAACCCTCAGCGGCGGAAAGGATTTTATCACCATGCGGGAGGAAATCGGCCATATCAAAAGCTATCTCCAGATCCAAAAGATACGATACCAGGATATCATGGATTATGAGGTCACCCTTGAAAAATCCCTGGAGGAACGAAGAATCCTGAAGCTTACCCTCCAGCCCCTGGTGGAGAACGCCCTTTACCACGGAATCAAGAATAAAAGGGGTAGGGGACGCATATGGGTCCGGGGATACGCAAAGGAGGACATGGCTGTGCTGGAGGTGGAGGATGACGGAGCCGGCATGACGGAAGAGGAGATGGAGGCCGTCAGGCGGAAGCTGAGAGGGGAAAAAGACCCGGCTTTCCGGGAAGGTCCCGCGCCCAAGGGCGGTTTCGGGCTTTTTAATGTGGCGGAGCGCCTGCGCCTGAACTACGGTTCCAGGTGCAGCCTTGAATTTAAGAGTGTCCTGGGACTGGGCACAAGGGCTGTGGTGAATATTCCGCTGGAGTCCGGATATGACAGGGAAGGGGAGGATTGAAAAATATCCAACCATAATCGTAAAAAAACACCCAAATGTATGAACAAACTGTGAAAATTCTAAAAATCGTGTACAAAACAACGGAGAAATTCCGTTGTTTTTGTTATTAACAACTGATATGATTATACCAACAAGGGGAAACAAAATACAAATCAAGGAGGTTTACGTATTATGAGGAAAAAAGGATTAAGCGTTATGTTATGTGCAGCAATGGCGGCATCCCTGCTGGCAGGGTGCGGCGGCGGAAATAAGCCTGCAGAGACAACAGCAGCTCCCGCAGCAGCTGAGACAACGGCGGCAGCAGCCGACACCACGGCGGCTCCTGAGAAGTCAGAGGCTGAGACAGAGGCAGAGGCAAAGGATGACGCTGCATCCGGTGATTTGATTGTGGTTGGTTATGCCCAGGTTGGCGCTGAGTCTGACTGGAGAACAGCTAATACAGAGTCCTTCAAGTCCACCTTTACAGAGGAAAACGGCTACAAGCTGATTTTTGACGACGCACAGCAGAAACAGGAGAACCAGATTAAGGCCATCAGAAGCTTTATCCAGCAGGATGTTGACTACATCGTAGTGGCTCCCGTTGTTGAGACAGGTTGGGAAGCAGTTCTCCAGGAAGCACAGGAAGCAGGCATTCCGGTTATCCTGTCCGACCGTCAGATGGACGTGGATGAAAGCCTGTATGAGTGCTGGGTAGGCGGCAACTTCATCAAGGAAGGCGAGACAGCAGGAAACTGGCTGGCTGATTACTTAAAGGCACAGGGAAGAGACGGCGAGGACATCAACATCGTTACTCTTCAGGGAACCATCGGAGCATCCGCTCAGGTTGGCCGTACAGAAGGTTTCGGAAACATCTTAAAGCAGCATGACAACTGGAAAATGTTAGATATGCAGACAGGTGAATTCACACAGGCTAAGGGCCAGGAAGTTATGGAATCCTTCCTTAAGTCCTATGATGATATTGATGTGGTAGTAGCTGAGAACGACAACATGGCATTCGGCGCTATCGACGCAATCAAGGCAGCCGGCAAGACCTGCGGACCTGACGGCGACATCATCATCTTCTCCTTCGACGCAGTTAAGGCAGCATTTGACGCCATGATAGCCGGCGACTTAAACGCAGCATTTGAGTGCAACCCATTACACGGACCGCGTGTAGATGAGATCATCAAGAAGCTGGAGAAGGGCGAGACCGTTGAGAAGATTCAGTATGTAGACGAAGCTTACTTCGATACATCCATGGATTTAGAGTCTATCAAGGCTGAGCGTGCTTATTAATCAACATTTTCGTAACAGTTCAGGAAAGGCGGTGGGGAGAGTCGTTGCACGGCTCTCCCCCTTTTCAAGCCTGAGGCTGGGTGTGTTCTAGTAACTGAGCCCTGGAAATGGGGCGTATAACGGTAGAAAGGCGGAAATCGCATGGAGCAGAACGTTGTTTTGGAAATGCGGGGAATCAACAAGAATTTCCCCGGTGTAAAGGCGCTGCAGGATGTGGATTTTACTTTGAGAAAAGGCGAAATCCATGCCCTTATGGGCGAGAATGGTGCCGGGAAGTCTACACTGATCAAGGTGCTGACCGGCGTGGAGGAGTTTGAGACCGGTACAATCCGAATGGAAGGTTCATCCAATACCATCATCAACCGGTCGCCCCAGGAAGCACAGGAAAATGGCATCAGCACAGTTTACCAGGAGGTGAACCTGTGTCCCAATCTGTCAGTGGCAGAGAACCTTTATATTGGCAGAGAACCGAAAAAAGGTCCCATGATTGACTGGAGGACCATGAAGGAGGATGCCAGGAAGCTGTTGGAGGGACTGGATGTCCACATTGATGTGACCATGGCTGTGGAGAACTATTCCATTGCCATCCAGCAGATGATTGCCATTGCCAGGGCAGTGGATATGTCGGCCAAGGTGCTGATTCTGGATGAACCCACATCCTCCCTGGACGACGGTGAGGTGGAGAAGCTGTTTGTGCTGATGAGACAGCTTAAGGACAAGGGAATCGGAATTATCTTTGTCACCCATTTCCTGGAACAGGTATATGCTGTCTGCGACAGGATTACGGTTCTTAGAAACGGAACCCTGGTGGGAGAATTCAAGGTGGAGGAGCTGCCGAGGGTACAGCTGGTGGCCAAGATGATGGGTAAGGATTTCGACGATCTGGCAGCCATCAAGAAGGAGGGCGTGTCCACGGTCAAGGAAGAAGTAATCATAAGCGCCAGGGGGCTGGGCCACAAGGGAACCATCAAACCCTTCAGCCTGGATATACATAAAGGCGAGGTCATCGGCCTTACAGGACTTCTGGGATCCGGCCGTTCCGAGCTGGTCCGCGCCATATACGGCGCCGATAAGCCGGACAGCGGCGAGCTGGCCGTAAAGGGGAAGAAGTTAAAGGTCAACGCTCCCATTGACGCCATGATGGAAGGCATGGCCTATCTGCCTGAGAACCGCAAGGAGGAGGGAATCATCGCGGATCTGTCTGTGCGCGAGAATATCATCATTGCCCTCCAGGCCAAGAAAGGCATGTTCAGGCTCATGAGCAGGAAGGAACAGGAGGAATTCACGGATAAATACATTGATATTCTTCAAATCAAGACAGCCGACAGGGAGACTCCTATCAAACAGCTCTCCGGCGGCAACCAGCAGAAGGTAATTCTGGGACGCTGGCTCCTGACCAATCCTGATTTTCTGATTCTGGATGAGCCTACAAGAGGAATTGATATCGGTACAAAGACAGAGATCCAGAAGCTGGTGCTGAAGCTTGCGGAGGAAGGCATGTCTGTGGTGTTTATATCCTCTGAAATCGAGGAGATGCTTCGCACCTGCAGTCGGATGGCGGTCATGCGCGACGGCGGGAAGGTGGGAGAGCTTAAGGAAGACGAGCTGAGCCAGGATTCCATCATGAAAGCAATTGCAGGAGGAGGGGAAGAATGATGGGGAAACTTAAAAAGTTGACAGGTTACAGGCTGTTTCTTCCGTTATCCTGTCTTATCATAGTACTGTTAATCAATCTGATTACCACGCCCACGTTTTTTAGGATTACGATTAATAACGGCGTCCTCTACGGATATATCATTGACGTAATTAACCGTGCCAGCGAGCTGGTGGTGCTGGCCGTGGGCATGACCCTGGTGGTATCTGCCTCCGCCGGAACCGATATTTCCGTGGGCGCTGTCATGGCAGTGGCTGCGGCTGTGTGTACCAGGGTCCTGGCAGGCGGTGAGGTGTCGGTCAATGAGTATGCCAATCCCTACGTCCTGGCTGTGCTGGCAGCCCTGGCAGCGGCCGTGGTGTGCGGCGGCTTTAACGGATTTCTGGTTGCAAAGCTTAAGATACAGCCCATGGTGGCGACCCTGATTCTGTTTACCGCGGGCAGGGGTATTTCCCAGCTGGTGACAAACGGACAGATCACATACATCCGCGTGGACGGATATAAGCTGCTGGGCAACAACATACCGGGAATTCCCATTCCCACCCCTATTTTTGTAGCTGTAATCGTGGTGGTGCTCACCTATATTCTGCTGAAGAAAACAGCCATGGGAATGTACATCCAGTCCGTGGGCATCAATGAGAGGGCATCCCGGCTGGTAGGTCTTAAATCCGTGAAAATCATCTGGATGGCCTATGCGTTCTGCGGACTGTGTGCAGGTATCGCAGGACTGGTGGCATCCTCCCGTATCTATTCCGCAGACGCCAACAACATCGGTCTCAACATGGAGCTTGACGCCATCGCGGCAGTGGCCCTGGGCGGCAACTCCCTGGGTGGCGGACGGTTCTCACTGCTGGGTTCCGTAATCGGCGCATATACCATCCAGGCCCTGACTACCACCCTCTATGCCATGAGCGTGCCCGCGGACCAGATTCCTGTATATAAGGCCATTGTGGTTATACTGATTGTGGCTGTGCAGTCAGAGGAGCTTAAGAAATTCAGGAAACGTCTGGCATCCAGACATTCATCCAAGAACGTGGAAGGAGGAGTGGCATAATGAAAAACAGAAGTGAAAAGAAAAGACTGGACGGCAACTCCTTCCTGCTGGCTGTGACCATCATATTATTCTTTGTGATGTACATAGTAGGCATCATCATGTTTGGCGGCAGAGGATTTGCAAAGGTACAGAACTTCCTCAACCTGTTCATATCCAACGCGGGCCTGATTGTGGTGGCAACCGGCATGACCATTGTCATGATTACAGGCGGTATCGACATTTCCGTTGGTTCTGTGGTGGCCATGGTGTGTATGATGCTGGCCTGGATGATGGAGAGGGGAAATATCGGTGCGTTTCCGGCTATCCTTATCGTGCTGGCAACGGGATGCATATTCGGCCTGGTACAGGGCTTTTTGGTGGCCTACCTTAAGATACAGCCCTTTATCGTGACCCTGGCGGGCATGTTCTTTGCAAGAGGCATGACCTCCATTATCAGCCAGGAGATGATCAGCATCACAAATAAGACATTTACCGGCATTGCCACATTCAAGATGTACCTGCCCTTTGGCGGTTACCTGAATAAAAAGGGAGTCATGATTTATCCTTACGTATACCCCAGTGTTATCATCGCCCTGGTGGTTCTGGCCATTGTGTTTGTAGTGCTTAAGTATACCAAGTTCGGCCGTTCTATTTACGCCATTGGCGGAAATGAGCAGTCTGCCCTGCTGCTGGGTCTGAATGTGAGAAGAATCAAGCTCCAGGCTTATGTGCTGGATGGATTCCTGGCTGGACTGGGCGGCCTTCTGTTCTGTATGAACACATGCTCCGGTTTCGTGGAGCAGGCCAAGGGATTTGAGATGGATGCCATCGCGTCCTCGGTTATCGGCGGAACCCTTCTGACCGGCGGCGTGGGCAATGTGATCGGAAGCCTTTTCGGAGTTTTGATTAAGGGAACCATCGAGTCCTTCATTACCTTCCAGGGAACGCTTTCCTCCTGGTGGGTGAGAATTACCATTGCGGCCCTTCTGTGCTTCTTCATCGTGCTTCAGAGTCTGATTGCAGCCCTGAAGAGAAAGAACAAGTAGCGGGAATCACCAAAATACCGCCGTCAGGCAAAAGTGAACAAAAAAGAGTTAAAAATTTAACAGAACATTGTGCCAGCAAGCCCGTCGTCGGCTTGCTGGCATTTTTTGCGTCCGGGGAATGGGATTCAGAACTATTTACAGGATGAAACGGGTCGTTTTTAGACGAAAATAGAAAAAATGACGTTAAAGTTGTACGTACAACAATAAAAAATATAAAAAAGTTCTAAATACCTATTGACAAACCTGCATCAAAAATGTATAGTGTATTTAAAGAAAAACGTAAGAAATATTGATGAAACGCACAATACATACAGAGCAAAATCTACAAAAGTGCAAAATAGTCCAAATGAATCAGATGGTATGACACAAGGGTTAGCTGAATTAACGAAAGTACAAGCTTGTGAACATGTACACAAGTTGTATGTATAAATTAAACCATGGGAGGTAACATATGAAACGAAAAATTTTAAGCATGATACTGGGGACGGCAATCGCAGCTTCACTGTTAACAGGATGCGGCGGCTCACAGGAGGCAGCAGCTACCACAGCGGCAGCGGCAGAAGACACAACCGCAGCAGCGGCTGATTCCAGCGCAGCGGCAGACGCAGCTACCGAGGCAGCCAAGGCAGCAACCGGGGAAGGCAAGAAGGTAGGCGTGGCCATGCCTACACAGTCATCCGAGCGCTGGATTAACGACGGTGCCAACATGAAGAGGCAGCTGGAAGCACTTGGATATGAAGTAGACCTTCAGTATGCAGAGGATGATGTGCAGATGCAGGTTTCACAGATTGAGAACATGATTGCATCCGGTGTGAACTGTCTGGTAATCGCATCCATCGACTCCTCCGCACTTGTAAACGTAGAGGAGCAGGCTAAGAACGCAGGCATCCCCATCATCGCTTATGACCGTCTTCTGATGGATACCGACGCAGTTTCCTACTATGCAACCTTTGACAACAAGGGAGTTGGTACTGCAATCGGCAACTACATAAAGGAAGCAAAGGACCTGGACGCAGCCAAGGCAGCCGGCGAGTCCTACACCATCGAGTTCTTCATGGGCTCACCTGATGACAACAACGCACTGTTCCTGTACAACGGACTGATGGAAGTTCTTCAGCCATACCTGGATGACGGAACACTGGTCTGCAAGTCCGGACGTACCTCCTTTGAGGATACATGTATCCTGAGATGGTCCCAGGAAACAGCACAGCAGAACTGCGAGAACTATCTGACCGGTTTCTATGCTGACGAGAAGTTAGACATCTGCGCAAGCGCATTTGACGGTTTTGCATACGGCTGTAAGGCTGCTCTGGAAGGCGCCGGCTACAAGGTTGGCGAGGACTGGCCGCTGATTACAGGACAGGATGCTGAGCTGATGGCAGTTAAGAACATCATCTCCGGTTACCAGACAGCAACCATTTACAAAGATACACGTCTCCTGGCTGAGAAGTGCGTAACCATGGTACAGGCTGTTCTGGAAGGCGCAGAGCCGGAAATCAACGACACCGAACAGTACAATAACGGCAAGGTTGTGGTTCCTGCTTACCTGTGCACACCGGTAGCAGTAGACAAGGACAACTATAAGGAAATTATCGTAGACGGCGGCTACTATACAGAGGAGCAGCTGGCACAGTAAAGATGATTCGGGCGGCGGCATAGGTTCCGCCGCCCGATTGCGCTTTTTACAGAGTATCTTTCAAGAAAAGGAGTTGAAAAGATGTCCGATTATATTTTGGAGATGAACCACATCACGAAGGAATTCTCGGGCGTGAAAGCCTTGGACGATGTCAATATCAAGGTGAAACGCGGAGAAATCCATGCGCTGTGCGGTGAGAACGGGGCTGGAAAGTCCACCCTGATGAATGTGCTGTCCGGCGTTTATCCCTTTGGTTCATACAGCGGGGATATCGTGTATAACGGCAATGTGTGTCAGTTCCACAGCATCAAGCAGTCTGAGGCCAAGGGCATTGTTATCATCCACCAGGAGCTGGCCCTGAGCCCGTACATGTCGGTGGCTGAGAACGTGTTTCTGGGAAATGAGCAGAAAGCAGCCAAAGGTATCATTGACTGGACACTTACCCATAAGAAGGCCCAGGAAATGCTTGAAAAGGTTGGACTGGGAGGCGAAAACCTGAACGCGCCCATCAGCAGCCTGGGCGTGGGAAAACAGCAGCTGATAGAGATAGCCAAGGCCATGGCCAAGAAGGTGGAGCTGCTGATTCTGGATGAGCCCACAGCCGCACTCAACGACGAAGAGAGCCGCCGGCTTCTGGACATCATGCTGGACCTTAAATCCCATGGAATCACCAGCATTATTATCTCCCATAAGTTGAACGAAATCAGTTATGTGGCTGATTCCATTACCGTTATCCGTGATGGAAAGACCATTGAGACCCTGGAGAAGGGCAGAGATGAATTTACGGAAGACCGCATCATCAAAGGCATGGTGGGCCGCGAGCTGACCAACCGTTACCCGGAACGGCACTGTGAAATTGGTGATACGATTTTCGAGATAAAGGACTGGAATGTGTACCATCCCGACGACGCCCAGAGGCAGGTCATCAAGGACGTTTCCCTTCATGTGCGCAAAGGCGAGGTTGTGGGCCTGGCAGGACTTATGGGCGCGGGCAGGACCGAGCTGGCCATGAGCATATTCGGCAGGTCCTACGGACAGAAAATAAGCGGTACCATTAAGATAAACGGCAGGGAAGTACATATAAAGGACGTTAAGGACGCCATCAACAACAAACTGGCATACGTGTCCGAGGACAGGAAGAATTATGGACTTGTGCTGATTAAGGATATCAAGTGGAATATGACCCTGTCCGCCATGAGGAATTTCTTTTCCAAGAACGGCGTTCTCAATGAAAATGATGAGATTCTGGCTGCGGAGGATTACAAGAAGAAAATTAACATCAAGTCTAATTCCATTAACCAGACCGTGGGCTCCCTATCGGGCGGCAACCAGCAGAAGGTGGTTCTTGCCAAGTGGATGCTGACACAGCCGGATGTGCTGATTCTGGATGAGCCTACCAGGGGTATTGACGTAGGCGCCAAGTATGAGATTTACTGCGTCATCAATGAACTGGCCAAGTCAGGCAAGGCGGTAATCGTCATCTCCTCTGAGATGCAGGAGGTAATCGGTACCTGTGACCGTGTATACGTCATCAACGAAGGACGGATTGCAGGAGAGCTGACCAAGGAAGAGGTAACCCAGGAACGAATCATGAAATGTATTATGGCGGATAATGGAAAGGAAGCGTAGAGATGGATAAGAAGAAAACAGTTAATATTGATATGAAGCAGTATGGCATGGTACTTGCTTTAATCGCGGTGTTCTTGATTTTCGCAGTCATGACCGGCGGAAAGAATATGTCGCCGGCCAACATCAACAACCTGATCATGCAGAACGGATATGTGGTTATCCTGGCAGTTGGTATGCTGTTATGCTGTCTGACAGGAAACATTGACCTGGGCGTCGGCTCTATCGTGGCCCTGTGCGGCGCAACCGTAGGTATCCTGATGATTGACTACCACACCAATATGTGGGTCGCCATCCTGGCTGCCCTGGCAGTGGGCGCCCTGGCCGGTATGTTCGTGGGTCTGTTTGTATCCAAGCTCAGCATCCCGCCGTTCATTGTAACCCTGGCAACCATGCTTATGGGCCGCGGACTTACATATACCCTGTTAAAGGCCCAGACAAAGGGACCCCTTCCCACCAGTTATACTTACATCGGCGCAGGCTTTCTGCCGACTGTGAAGATTCCCTTTGGAAACGGCACCCTGGACCTGGTTTCCATTATTGTGGCAGGCATTGCCACGGTACTGGTGATTATGGCAGAGCTTAAGAGTATCAATACCAAGAAAAAATATGGTTTCTCAACCAATCCATTGTGGCAGGTTATTATAAAGGAAGCCGTCATTCTGATGATCGTATGGTTCTTCTTCTACAAGCTGTCACGCTATAACGGCATCCCGTTTGTGCTGGTCATCATGGGCGTACTGGTGGGCCTGTATCATTTCATCACCAGCAAGACCGTTGCCGGACGCCAGATATACGCCCTGGGCGGCAATGCCAAGGCGGCAAAGCTTTCCGGTATCAATACTGAGAAAGTGTTCTTCTGGGTATACACCAACATGGGTATTTTAAGTGCCATTGCAGGTATCGTGCTTTCCGCACGTAACGCCTCCGCAACCCCCAAGGCCGGCGACGGTTTTGAGATGGATGCCATTGCCTCCTGTTACATCGGCGGCGCGGCTACCAGCGGCGGTATCGGAACCATCATAGGAGCTGTAGTAGGTGCTTTTATCATGGGTATCCTGAACAATGGTATGTCCCTCTACGGATGGTCCACCGACATCCAGAAAATAGTAAAAGGCGCTGTACTTTTAGGTGCGGTTACGGTAGACTTGTTATCAAAGAGGAAAAAAGGATAGGTTTTGATTATGGGTACACAGGAGCTGAAATATAAAGCAGTCTATAACTGGGTGTTGGAAAACATTAACAGCGGGGCTTTGAAGGTGGGCGAAAAGCTGCCTTCGGAGAATGAACTCAGCGAGCGTTTCGGGCTGAGCCGCCAGACGGTGCGCCATGCCGTGGATATCCTGGAGCAGCAGAAGCTGGTCTTACGGGTGCGGGGAAGCGGTACGTATGTGGGCGGCAACGGCAAGGCGGAGCGCCAGGAGCGGTACATGAACATCGCTGTAATCAGTACTTATGTGGACAGCTATATTTTCCCTCCTGTGGTGCGGGGAATCGAGAGGGTTCTCTCCAAAAAAGGTTACACCACCCAGATTGCCTTTACCGGCAACCGGGTCAGCAGGGAACAGGACATATTGAATAACCTGATCGACAAAGACATTATAGACGGACTGATTGTGGAGCCGGCCAAAAGCGCCCTCCCCAATCCAAATCTGCATTACTACCAGGAGCTTAAGGAACGGGGAATCCCGATCCTGTTCTTCAACAGCCGGTATCCGGATCTGGAGCTGCCCTGCGTGTCCATGAACGACGAGCAGGTGGGCAAGAAGGCTGTGGAGTATCTGATTAAGAACGGCCACCGGAATATCGGAGGCGTGTTCAAAAGCGATGACGGACAGGGGCATTTGAGGTATAAGGGGTTCCTGTCAGGCATGCTGGGGGCAGGAATCAAGGTAAAGGATGCCAATGTGGTATGGCTGGACACGGAAGATTTTCTGGATCTGGACCAGTGGGCGGATTATCTGTTTCGCAGACTGGAAAGCTGTACGGGAGTGGTATGCTATAACGATGAGGTGGCCTATGTGCTGTCAGGACTCTGCGAGAAGCGGGGCATTGCCATCCCGGACCAGCTGTCTGTTGTCAGCATTGACAACTCGGACCTGGCAACCTTGGCCGGTGTAAAGCTTACCTCCTTCCCGCACCCCATGGAGGCGCTGGGCAGGAAAGCAGCAGAGAACATGATAAGTATGATTGAAAATCCCTATTTTGACGGTAATTATCTGTTTGATTCGGATATCATTGAGCGGGATTCGGTAAAGGTCCTGAAACAGCCGCATAAGGAGGAAATGTAATGGGTGCAAAAACCGGTGCAAAGAAAGAAGAAAAAGCCGCGAAACCAACTCAGATAACCGTAATACTGCGTCTGGCGGCAGGAGGCTATCTTGTATACCTGGCCTTTGGCCTGCTGCAGGAGTTTTTAAAACCTGCGGGCGGAGGCAAGATGGTACAGCTTGGCTGTGCAGTTCTTTTTGGCGCCATAGGTGCATTTCTGGCCGGCTGGTCCCTTAAGAAATTCATAAAAGGCGAATATATTAAGTATGGCGAGATTCCGGATGATGAGGAAGAAGAACAGACAGAAGATTGACAGACAGCGATGCGCCAACCGGCCGGCAGCGGCCTGAGGGGCTGACAATTAAGGAGGATGAGAGATATGATAGCAGTAAAGAATTATAAGTTCTGGTTCTGTACAGGTTCACAGGATCTCTATGGAGATGAGTGCCTGGCACATGTGGCGGAGCATTCGGGAATCATTGTGGACAGTCTTAATAAATCAGGCATCCTGCCCTATGAGGTGGTGTGGAAACCCACACTGATTACCAATGAGCTGATCCGCAGGACGTTTAACGAGGCAAATGCGGATGAGGAATGTGCAGGCGTCATCACCTGGATGCATACATTTTCACCGGCCAAGTCCTGGATTTTGGGATTGCAGGAATACAGAAAGCCCCTGATGCATTTTCATACACAGTTTAACCAGGAGATTCCCTACGACACCATTGACATGGATTTCATGAATGAGAACCAGTCCGCTCACGGAGACAGGGAATACGGCCACATGGTGACACGCATGGGCATAGAGAGAAAGGTCATTGTGGGCCACTGGAGCGATGAGAAGGTGGTGGGCCGCATAGCCGCATGGATGCGCACTGCTGTGGGCATCATGGAGAGCAGCCATGTCAGGGTGGCAAGGTTTGCGGACAACATGAGGAATGTGGCTGTCACCGAAGGCGACAAGGTGGAGGCCCAGATGAAGTTTGGCTGGGAAGTGGACGCTTACCCGGTCAATGAGCTGGCCGAGTATGTAAAGGCTGTGCCAAAGGGAGATATCACAGCCCTGGTGGACGAGTATTACAGCAAGTACACCATCCTGCCGGAAGGCAGGGATCCGGAGGAATTTAAGCGCCATGTGGCGGTACAGGCCCAGATTGAGGCCGGCCTTGAGAAGTTCCTTTTAGAGAAGGATTACCACGCCATCGTCACCCACTTTGGGGATTTGGGCGAGCTGCAGCAGCTTCCCGGACTGGCTATCCAGCGTCTCATGGAAAAGGGATACGGATTCGGCGCAGAGGGCGACTGGAAGACGGCTGCCATGGTCAGGCTGATGAAGATTATGACCCAGGGCATGAAGGACGCCAAGGGAACCTCTTTCATGGAAGATTATACATACAACTTAGTGCCCGGCAAGGAGGGAATTCTGGAAGCCCACATGCTGGAGGTATGCCCCACCATTGCAGACGGGGAAATCAGCATCAAGGCCTGCCCGCTGTCCATGGGTGACAGGGAGGACCCGGCCAGACTTGTATTCACATCCAAGACAGGCCATGGTATCGCCACATCCTTAGTGGATCTGGGCACAAGGTTCCGCCTGATTATCAACGATGTGGAGTGCAAAAAAACAGAAAAGCCAATGCCTAAGCTTCCTGTGGCAACCGCGTTCTGGACGCCGGAGCCAAACCTGGCAACCGGGGCAGAAAGCTGGATTCTGGCAGGCGGCGCCCACCATACAGCGTTCTCCTATGACCTGACGGCCGAGCAGATGGGAGACTGGGCTGATGCCATGGGTATTGAGACAGTCTATATTGACAAGGACACAAGCATCCGCGCTCTTAAGAACGAGCTTCGCTGGAATGCGGCAGCTTACAGGTAGGCATCAGGCAGAATGCTTTGCATCCGGAAGCTGCGGCGGTTTGAGGCGGCCTGCGGATTAGGAACAGGATATATGGGGCGGACCCTGGGAGCATATTTTTACTGTGTTCTCAGGCCCGCTCCTTAATGAGCAAGTGGAGGGGCAATTCATGAGTTTAGATATAAATAAGATAAAAGAACAGATTGAGCATGGAAATACTTCCCTGGGCATAGAGCTGGGCTCCACCAGGATTAAGGCGGTCCTTATCGGTGAGGACCACACACCCATTGCCTCCGGCAGTCATGATTGGGAAAACAGGTATGTGGATCACATCTGGACCTATACCCTGGAGGATATCTGGACCGGCATCCGGGACTGCTACGGCAAAATGGCTGAGGATGTGAAGGAAACCTACGGCATCACCCTGACCACCATTGGTTCCATTGGTTTTTCAGCCATGATGCACGGTTATATGGCATTTGATAAAGAGGGCGAGCTTCTGGTGCCCTTCCGCACCTGGAGGAACACCATTACAGGTCCTGCCGCCGGGAAGCTGACAGAGGTATTCCGGTACAATATTCCTCAGAGATGGAGCATTGCCCATCTCTACCAGGCCATCCTCAATAAAGAAGAGCATGTGAAGGATATCGACTACCTCATTACGCTGGAGGGATATGTGCACTGGAAGCTGACAGGCAGACGTGTTCTGGGCATTGGTGATGTGGCAGGCATGTTCCCGGTGGACATCCATGCCAGGGATTTTGACCAGAAGCGCGTGGAGCAGTTTGACCAACTGGTGGCAGGAGAGAATTTCCCATGGAAGCTGCGTGATATCCTGCCCAAGGCTCTGGTGGCGGGAGAGGACGCAGGTGTCTTGACAGAAGAAGGGGCAAAGCTTCTTGATGCATCCGGAAATTTGAAAGCCGGTATTCCCATGTGTCCGCCGGAGGGCGACGCAGGCACCGGCATGGCGGCCACCAACAGCGTGGCTGTGCGCACCGGAAACGTGTCTGCCGGTACCAGCGTGTTTGCCATGGTGGTATTGGAAAAGGAACTGGAGCACGTATATCCTGAGATTGATCTGGTGACCACGCCGGCCGGCGATATGGTAGCCATGGTGCACTGCAACAACTGCACGTCGGATTTGAATGCATGGGTGAACCTGTTTAAGGAGTTCTCAGAGGCCATGGGTATGAAGGCAGATATGAACCAGCTCTTTGGAACCCTTTACAACAAGGCCCTGGAGGGAGATTCCGACTGCGGCGGACTGCTGGCCTACAATTATTTTTCAGGAGAGCACATCACCCACTTTGAGGAAGGCCGTCCCCTGTTTGTACGCATGCCGGACAGCCGGTTTAACCTGGCAAATTTTATGAGAGTACACCTGTATACATCCCTGGGCGCCCTTAAGACCGGCATGGATATCCTGCTTAAGAAGGAGCATGTGAAGGTGGACAGCATTCTGGGCCACGGCGGTCTTTTTAAGACAAAGGGCGTGGGACAGAGAATCCTGGCAGGAGCCATGAACGCGCCGGTGTCTGTCATGGAGACAGCCGGTGAAGGAGGTGCCTGGGGCATTGCGCTGCTGGCCTCCTACATGCGGTGCAGGCAGGAGGGCGAGACCCTGGACGCCTACCTTGCTAACAAGGTTTTTGCCGGGGACAAGGGAACCAGAATGGAGCCTGTGAAAGAGGATGTGGAAGGATTCGAGGCATTCATGAAGCGGTATGCAGAGGGGCTTGCCATTGAGAAGGCTGCTGTGGAGCATATGAAGGATTAAGCTGTGAGCAAGAAGGACTAAGCTGTGAACAAGAAGGACTAAGCTGTGGAGCACAGAAGGATTAACAGGAACGGGAGCGGATACAGATTATGTTAGAAGAATTGAAACAAAAGGTATATGAAGCCAATATGGAGCTGCCCCGCAGGGGCCTTATCACCTACACCTGGGGAAATGTCAGCGGAATTGACCGGAAAAAGGGACTGTTTGTCATAAAGCCCAGCGGGGTGGATTACGACGTGTTAAAGCCATCTGATATGGTGGTCATGGACCTGGAGGGCAATAAGGTGGAGGGTGAGATGAACCCGTCCTCCGACACAGCCACCCATGTGGAGCTGTACAATGCGTTTAAGGAGATTGGCGGTATTGTCCATACCCATTCCCCTCATGCAACGGCCTGGGCACAGGCAGGCAGGGTCCTTCCCTGTTACGGCACCACCCATGCGGACTATTTTTACGGTGAGATTCCCTGCGCCAGAAATCTGACGGCAGAGGAAATCGAGGAAGGCTACGAGATGAATACTGGAAGGGTCATCATTGAGACCTTCCAGGGCAAGAACCCGGTTTACATTCCGGCTGTGCTTTGTAAAAACCATGGCCCCTTTACATGGGGGAAGGACGCGGCTGAGGCTGTCCACAATGCCGTTGTGCTGGAGGAGATTGCCAGGATGAATTTCATGACGGAACTCATCAATCCCCAGGCAGGACCAGCTCCCCAGTGTATGCAGGATAAGCATTTCATGCGCAAGCATGGGCCCAATGCTTATTATGGACAGGGGAAATAAATGCATCAGAAGTATATGAAATAGTAAGAAGGCCTTCAGGGCAGTCCTGTGTTTTTGGATTTGCCCTGGGGGCTTTTTTGGTTTTGTATTTTGTCTGTTTAAATGGTATGCTTCATGATACAATATATATATACTTTTTGTGAGCAGGATTCAGATATATAGGAATGGATTCCGAAAAAGTAAGTGAGATAAATGGGCATGGCTGCTGCCGGAGGATAAGGAAGATGGATTTTTATAAACGGGTGGGAATTACGGTGAGGACAGTGCCGGAAGGAAGGGTAGCTACCTATGGTCAAATCGCCCTGCTCTGCGGAAAACCGAAAAACGCAAGGCAGGTGGGGTATGCGCTGAACCGCGGTCTGGCCGGAGAAGTTCCGGCCCACCGCGTGGTCAACAGCCAGGGATATCTGACCGGCGCAGCGTCCTTTGAACATCCGGACCTGCAGAGAATGCTTCTGGAGGAGGAAGAGGTCCTGGTATCGGCGGAGGGACGCGTGGACATGAAACGGGATGGCTGGAAGAATACGCTGGAGGACGCCCTCAGGCTGAAGGAGATATTTGAGCGGGAGGGGATATGAATTCCGGAGGATGGATGATATATGGCGGAGAGAAAATATGCGTCGAAGAGAAACCTTGTGACGGAGAGAAAATATGTGACAGCGTAATGTTGACAATGAAAGAGCAGCAGAGGAGGCAGCGGAAAAAACCATGGAACAGCAGTTTGCAGGATGGAGAAAGAAGTTTTTTGTAATTTGGACCGGCCAGGGCATATCGACCCTGACCAGCTCCATTGTACAAATGGCAATCATATGGTATATAACCGGAAAGACAAAGTCAGCGGCCGTTCTTTCCTTTGCAACGCTGGCCGGGTTCCTGCCCCAGGCCGTACTGGGTATGTTCATCGGCGTGCTGATTGACCAGCATGACAGGAAGAAAATCATGATTTGCTCGGATCTGGTGATGTCCTCAGCCTGCGTGGCACTGGCTGTTTCAGGTATTTGGGGGGACATTCCGATCTGGCTGATTTTTATTGTATTATTCGTCCGAAGCATTGGCAATGCGTTTTATGCCCCGTCCCTTCAGGCTATTATGCCGTCCATCTTACCAAAGGACCAGCTGACAAAATACGCCGGTTATTCACAGAGCTTTGAATCTGCGTCCATGATAGCCAGTCCTGCCATTGCGGCTGTATTGTACAGTATGTTTCCGCTGAAAGCCATTCTGATGCTGGATGTGTTGGGAGCGTTTTTTGCAGTGGGTACCCTGGCGGCAGTGGATATACCGGGAATTTTCAGGGAAGATAAGGAAAAAACGAATCTTCTGGCAGAGGTCAAGGAGGGGTACAACGTTATGCGCAGTGTACCCGGAATGCGGGAGCTGCTGGTGATTGGCGCATTATATGCAGTCATATATTTTCCCATAGGGACCCTGTATCCTCTGATTACCATGTCTTATTTTAACGGCAGTGTCAGTGAATCGGGGCTGGTGGAGACTGTTTTTGCAGCGGGTACCCTGGTTGGCTCTGTTTCCCTGGGTATATGGGGCGGACGGATAGACAAGATAAAGGCAATCGCCGGGTCCATAGGTATATATGGAGCCGGTACCCTGATAACCGGCCTGCTGCCTCCACAAGGATTTTATATCTTTGCCTTCCTGTCTTTTTTCATGGGAATCTCTGTCCCCTTTTATTTTGGGGTACAGACATCCATTTATCAGATCAAAATTCAGGGGGAATACCTGGGCAGGGCGCTGTCATTGTCCGGCAGTATCAGCATGGCGGCAATGCCGCTGGGGCTTGTTCTGTCAGGAGCCCTGGCCGGTCCGCTGGGAATCGAGAACTGGTTTCTGATATCTGGCGGGGCAACACTGGGGATAGCGGTGTTTGCCTTAACTCTCCCTGCTTTGCGGCACTGCATGGACGGATGATTCCGGCAAGGTATGTCTCAGGGAGGCAATCCATGATTCAATTGCCTGGGCCAGGATGAACTGCTGCTGCAGCACTGCCATACCTGTCTCAGGAATCTCCGGCAAATGTTCTTTCAGCGAGATATTTTCTTCCAGGTATGTTTTTAAAATGTTCACGTTCTGTTCAATCCTGTCCAGACAATCTGCCTGATTGTCCGGGGACAGGCTTGGCAGATTTACAATGACGGAGTTAAAATCCAGAAAGATGTGGATTGGTTTGGACGCAATTTCCAACATCAGGCCTTCAAATGCCTGTTCACCGGCTTCTGTCAGGGAATAGACTGCCTTTTCCGGCATTTTCCCTTCTTTTATCATATTGCTCTTAATATATCCCTTTTCTTCCAGCTGGATTACTTTTTTGTAGATGGATGGGGTGCTGATTTTCACCCACTTTGAAATGTTCCGGTATTCTACCAGCTTCTGGATATCATAGGCGCTCAGGGATTCCTTTTTTAAAATACCCAGTACAATTAAATCTATGGTTGCCATGGCGACCTCCTTTTTTCTCTTGACAAGTACTATAAATTATAGTATCATGTGCCCTATGGCCATTTTACTATAATTTATAGTACTATATTTTACAAATTGTGTCAAGTGAAAGGAGAGTACAAGATGGAAGGACGTAATAAGAAAATGGAGCTGCTGGGAAACGCGCCCATACCAAAGGCGCTGTTAGCCATGGGGCTGCCCACCATGATTGGAATGATGATTAATGCGCTGTATAACCTGGTGGATGCTTATTTTGTGGGAGGTCTGGGGACAAGTCAGATGGGGGCGATTTCCGTTGCGTTTCCCCTGGGGCAGGTCGTGGTAGGATTGGGCTTACTCTTTGGAAACGGCGGGGCATCCTATATATCCAGACTGTTAGGCCGCGGTGACAGGGAGACTGCGGACAGGGCGGCAAGCACGGCCCTGTACAGCAGTATTTTTGTGGGAGCGGCGGTCATCCTTTGCGCGGTCATTTTTTTGAAGCCCCTGTTAAAGTGTCTGGGAGCAACGGACAGTATACTTCCCTATGCTGTTACATATGCGGGTATTTATGTGGTGTCATCCATATTCAATGTGTTTAACGTCACCATGAATAATATTGTGACCAGCGAGGGCGCAGCCAGGACCACCATGTGCGTTCTGCTGACAGGCGCTGCGCTTAATATGGTCCTGGATCCTGTTTTTATCTATGTCCTGAAGCTGGGAGTGGCCGGAGCAGCCATTGCCACGGCTATTTCACAGGCAGTTTCCACCCTGGTCTATCTGTATTATGTTATCAGCGGAAGGAGCATGTTCTGCTTTCGTTTCAGGAACTGCTGTTTTTCCAATGAAATTATGTCTGAGATACTGAAAATAGGGATTCCCACTCTGGCCTTCCAGCTGCTGACCAGTCTCTCCATCACCATGATTAATATGCAGGCAAAGCCGTATGGGGACTCTGTGATTGCCGGGATGGGAGCTGTCACAAGAATGATTTCCCTGGGAAGCCTGATGGTATTTGGATTCATCAAAGGATTTCAGCCCATAGCCGGTTATAATTACGGGGCAGGGAACTATGAGCGCCTTCATGAGGCAATCAGGATATCTGTGGTGTGGTCCACCCTGTTCTGCGCGGCATTCGGGCTTACTATGGCAGTTTTCTCCGGCCCTGTGATTTCACGGTTTACAAAGGACGACATGGAAATGATACGCATAGGACAAAAGGCTCTTAAGGCCAATGGATTATCCTTCCTGTTATTTGGATTCTACACCGTGTATTCCTCTCTGTTCCTGGCTCTTGGAAAGGCAGGGGAGGGGTTTGTTCTTGGGGCATGCAGACAGGGAATTTGTTTTGTTCCCATTATCCTGGTTTTCCCGGCGCTGTGGGGATTAAACGGCATCCTGTATGCGCAGCCGGCAGCAGATGTTCTCTCCGCCGTGACTGCCTTATTCATGGCTGTTCATTTGAATAGGGATATAGGAAAGAAGGGAAAGGGGGATTTTGGGATGAACAGTGGTATAAGATGAACAGTGGTATAAGACGGTGAGTACGGGAGGATAGGATTATGTATCCCTGAAAAGGAGAGGAGCCGGCACAATGGGGGTCGTGCCGGCTGGGTATGAAAAAGCTGTATATTGTATTAATTAGGATGTTTTATCTATCTATGACTAAAGTATACAGTTCAGATATGTCAAAAGTTTGAGCAGCCTCTTAATAAAATATGAAAATATTTAATAATTACTTATGGGAATCTTATTTTTGACAGAGGTATTCATAAAAGCGGCTCAATGAGGTAGCTACTCATAAAACAGTATCCACCAACAAACTGAAATAGGGTAGCTGCCATACGGGGGGCAGAAAAAGGCGAGTGAGAAACAAAGCGTTTCTTGCCCGCTTTTTTCATACTCTTTGTTACGCAGTAGGGGCTGAGAAAGCATTGATACAAGCGGCTTTGCGGGTACGTTTTCCGCGCGGCAAGGGTTTTATACCTTTTCCCTCAAAAACGCCTTTCTACTGCGTAACAAATCTGTGGTAATTATCTGAGGGAGCATAGACCGCCTATCTTGGATTTCCCTATGTTGGAAAAGCCTACATTGGATTATCCAACATTGGAAAAACCTACGTTGGAAAATCCAACGCAATTAAATAAAGATATAAATAACTAAAGAAATACCAAATACGGATTTAATCAAATATCCATTCCCTTCCTATCCTTTCCCTAATCCCTCTCCTTTGGGGACAAAGCAAATCGGTAGAGCCGACGGAATGGAAAAGAACGGAACGGAAACGGCAATATAAAAATATCGTTTGTTATGTTACGCAGTAGAACCTCATTTTTAAGGGTTGGACTATAAAACCCTTACCCCTGCCCTTATTTCCTCTGTAATGCCACTTAAATCAAGCGAGAAGCACACTCTATCGCGTAACATTCCATACTGGATAGAGAGCGTAAGCGGTTTATCCGATTGCGCTCTTGGCTGCCCGATAGCAAGGACAGGAAAAGCAGTCAAGGACGCGCAAGCGTGCATTTTATCCTTGACTGCTTTTTCTGGCTTTGCTATTTAAGAACATCAAAAAATAGGCTTGACAAAAAGGAAAATTCGATTTAGAATTACTTAGGAAACTAAGAAAGGAGATTGCTATGATTTCACTTACCAAAAATGCGGCAAGATATGTTAGCAAGCTGTCCAACAAACTGCGCAGAAAATTAGATACGCTTTCCTCAAGAGAAGAATTTAGTGGTTCCCAGGGAAGAACACTCCATTTCTTGCTTGCGCAAACAGACGATATATTTCAAAAGGACATAGAGGAAGAATACAGCATACGTCCTTCTACTGCAACGGAATTGTTAAAACAAATGGAAAAGAATGGGCTTATTGTTCGTGAGCCAGTAGCTTATGACAACCGCTTAAAAAAGATTGTGGTAACGGATAAAGCCTTATTGTATAAACAACAAGTTGTAGCGGACTTGACTGCATTAGATGAAACCCTTGTAAAAGGTATTTCAGAAGCAGATTTGCAGGTCTTTTTCAAGGTAATCGAGAAAATGATGGATAACTTGTCTGAATGAAAATTTTAGATGTGTTATCCAAAATTTTCACACAAATACTTAGGAAACTAACTTATAAGAATGAAAGAGAGGTAAGAAAACATGAATGAAACAAATGATTTTTCGACAGGGAAATTGTTCCCTATAATTTTGAGGTATTCTATTCCGGCGGCGATTTCGCTTCTGATTACGGCAATTTATAACATTGTTGACCGTATTTTTGTAGGAAACTTTAATGGCACTTCCGCATTAGCCGGATTATCAATCTGCTTTCCTCTTTCCTACATGATGATGGCTTTTGGGCTTACCTGCAGCGCAGGCGGCTCATCTCTGTTCAGCTTATTTGCAGGAAAAGGCGAGCAGAAAAATATGAACCGTTCTTTTGGAAACGCATTGATATTAGTCGTTATTTTTGAAGTTCTGCTGTCTGCGCTTCTGCTTATTTTTGCAAATTCTATCCTCAAAGTATTTGGAGTAACGGAAACGGCATACGAGTATGCGTTTGAATATTATAGGATTGTGGCACTGGGCTGTCTGTTTCAAGGGCTTACACAAGTTTTTTGCGATTTCGTGCGTGTTTCTGGAAAGCCTGTTCTGGGTATGTGTGTTACAGGTATCGGCGCAGTAACAAACATTGTTCTCGACGCTGTTTTTGTGGCAGTTTTGGATTGGGGTGTTACCGGCGCGGCATGGGCGACTGTGATAGGACAAATTCTTTCCGCACTATTTGGCACATACCTCGTTTTGAAAGGCTGCACAAAAGTAGAAATTGAAAGAGGGACTTTTTCTTTTGATTTTAGACTTTCTGAAAAAATTATATCCTGTGGCTTTGCCTTTTGGATTGCACAAATGGCGATGGGACTAATCAGTCTTGTTTATAACAGTCAATTAGGCAAATATGGCGGCGATATAGCGATTAGCGTGTATGCAGTTGTTGCAAGCATTATGACCTTTGTAATTATGCCCGCCAGCGGTATCAGTCAAGGTATTCAACCGATTGTCGGCAATAATTTCGGCGCAAAAAATTACAAAAGAGTTATGGCTACTTTGTATCAGGCTTCTGCTTTCTCGGTAGGCATTACCTGTATTATTTGGCTCATTGTCATGTTCTTTCCGGAAGCAATCCTGTTGGCTTTCGGTGCTTCTGATGAAATGCTGGAAATTGGCGTTTCGGGACTGCGGACAAACTTTTGCATTACGCCTATCTTAGGATTTGTAATGCTTGTAACGACATTTTTTCAGTCGATTGCAAAACCAGTTCCCTCAATCGTGATTACATTTTTAAGGCAGATTTTGTTTTTAATATCGTTTATCTACATCTTCCCCGTAATCTGGGATATGAACGGAATTTTTGTGGCTCAACCTGTAAGCGATGCATTGGCGCTGATACTTTCTACTGTTCTTGTCATCAAAGAAAAGCGACAGCTTTATAGCATGGCGGATCGTTCAGCGGAAAATAGCCCTATGACGCAATAAAATTGAGAGGGGGAGATTTCCATGATTGACTTTGAAAAATACAAGGAACATATCGAATATACTTTCCATGCTTTTTGTAGAGTTGTTATCCGCAATGCGGCAATTTCTGCCGCAAAGAAGAAATACAGGAAACAGCAGAAAGAAATATCCCTCGAATATCTCATGGAAGAAAAGTATTATCAGTTCGGCATAGAAGATGAATATTGCAAAGCACCAGAGCAATATGAAGAATATCCGATTGTTATTTGCGGCGACACGCTTGTTCTCTATAATGAATTGCTTGTAGTTGCCCTCTCCCGCTTGCCTGCGCGGGAGCAGTAAATGGTCTATCTGTCATTTTTCAAGCATATTCCACAACATGAAATTGGCAGACGTTACGAGTGTAGTCGGACAACTGCGGGCTATCATATTCGCAAGGCATTACGGCAGTTGCGAACAGATATAGAGGAAATGACGCATGAGGAATAGCCGTCTTCTCTCCTATGAAATAATCGTGCAGGCTACCAACGGAGAGCCGCAAGCCATAGACGCTGTACTATCTCACTTTGCCGTCCACATTCGTTACCGCGCCTATATTGGGGGATATTTCAATCCAGATATGGAAGATTACATTAAATCAAAACTGATTGAAAGCCTGTTCAAATTTCGTTTTGACATAGAAGAATACTGAAAACAGAATACCACCGTAAGCTGCTGCAATTTTTTGTGATTGTGGCGGCTTTTTCTTTCTCCGCCTTTGGCATTTCCGGTGTGTTTTCCGTAGTAGGGAGTAAGGAAAGTTTTTTCTTAAATTTTTCTGAAATCTTCGGCAAAATCGCCTTGTCTGGTGTAGTAGGTAGTGAAAGAAAATTTATCACAAAGCGGGTAGAAAAACTGCTTGCAAACGTCTTGTTAGCGAAAGGAGGCTACTCATGGAAAACAGGAAACGAAACGTGCAAATCATTATTCGGGTAACAGAGGAAGAACGGGCGTTGATTGAGGAAAAAATGCAACAGATACCGACACTCAATCTTTCTGCCTATGCTCGGAAAATACTCATTGACGGCTACATTATCACGCTTGATTTGCAAGAAGTCAAAGGGCATACGGCGCAGCTTCAGAAAATCGGCGTGAATATCAATCAGATTGCAAAGCGTATCAACGAAACCGGACGAATTTACGCAGACGATATGGACGAGATAAAACGCGCCATGGAAGAAGTCTGGCGATTGGAACGGCGGCTGTTATTGCAATTCAAGAGCTTGACAAAATGAGGGTTTGGGATACTTCCCAACAAGCAAAATGCTCCGGCGGCAGTCGGGCATTTTACGAGAACGGCTATCCGTTCTCTATGCTTGCTATTCAGTTTTATCTTTAGAAAGGACGGGAAAGGAATGAAACGGAAACACAAAATCAAGGACGGGCATATCGTGGTGGAAAATCCGCTGTTTCAAGAATTGCCAACGCATGAAGTAACGATAAAATCTGGCAGGACGCTGTATCGCTTTACAGGCAGTTATGACGGAGAAAGGAGCCTGCCCCACAAAGTTTTACGCCTTATGGAGCAGGAAAAGGACAAAAAAGATGTTGATTAAAAATGCCGGAGCCGATAAAATAGGGGTAAGCAATCCTGTATTGGCAGACTGCCCGCCGATGAAAGGAGCAGAAACTATGTTAAGGCAGTCTGACAAAATTACCGCCCTCTATTGCCGCTTATCACGCGACGACGAATTACAGGGCGACAGTAACAGCATTGTTAATCAAAAGGCAATTTTAAGTAAATACGCAAAAGAAAATCATTTCTCAAATACTGCGTTTTTCGTGGACGACGGGTATTCTGGAACGAATTTTAACCGTCCGAGTTGGAGTGAACTTCTGGAACGGATTGAAAACGGAGAAGTGGCGACACTGATTGTCAAAGATATGTCACGGCTTGGGCGCGACTATCTGAAAGTGGGCTTTTACACCGAAGTCCTGTTCGTGGAAAAGGGTGTGCGGTTTATCGCTATCAATAACGGCATAGACAGCGCAAACCAGCAGGACAGCGACTTTACCCCCTTTTTGAACATCATCAAGAACACGAGGCATTTGGGAGGGGTAAACTGCTAATTTCTCTCCAATTCGACAAATCAGTGTGCAACAATCAAATATCGCTGCTGTTACAGAATGTTTCCGTCTGGCTGCTGATGCGGTCAGGCGCTTTTTTTGCCCGATCACACCAGCCCAACAAAGCGGTAGTAAATTTTAATGTCCTGGTGTCTTTGACCGTCTATGACGGTTCGTTCTCCAACTTCAATGCGGTCAATCAGTTCCTCAATGATTTCCCGGTTCAGTTCCTGCAAGTCCAGATACTGCCGGATGGTTCCGGCCCACTGGTGGATATTGGCGATGTCCTGCTGGGCTTTCCGTTCCCCGGCTAACAGGCTGTCCACGCGTTCCGATTTCTGGATGCGTTCCTGCTCGTTCTTTTGAATCAGAACCGAGAAGGAATCGCCGCTGATTGCCCCGCTCACCTTATCTTCATAAAGTTTTGCGGTTATCCCTTCCAGCTCCTCCAAACGCCGCCGCAAACGGCTGATTTCCTGTCGGCAGTCCTCTTGTTGCGTGGCGCTTGCGGATTGGATGTGCTGTTTCAGCTTATCCAGTACAGCGGCTTCATCGGCTGCTACCGCTTTTCCATGCGCCCGGATTTCACTCAGCACCAGGTTTTTCAGGCTGATCTCAAAAATCCGGTGCCAGGAGCAGATGCTGTGTCCGGTAGTGGCAAACCGGGAGCAGAAATAAGAAGTATAGTGCTTGACAGTGCCATTTTTCCGGCGCTGTGTTTCGCGGGCGGCAACCAGAGGATGCCCACAGTCCGCGCAGACCAGCTTTCCAGTAAACAGAGATGCTTGGGGCGGCGTATTGTTAGCGGAAATCTGTTTCGCCGCCTGATTGATTTTCTGGACAGCCTCCCACAGCTCCGGCCCGATAATTGCCTCGTGCGCGCCCTCATGGGAAATCCATTCCGATTCCGGTTTCCTTATCATGGTCTTATCCTTATAGGAACGGGAACCGGTGCAGTTCTGTGTGAGCGTACCGGCATAAACATCATCGTTCAGAAGGCTTCGGACGGTTGCGTAAGCCCACAGCCGGGAATACTTGCAGCTGCCATTTCCGTAATGGATCGCCCAGTACCAGCGGGGAGGGAGAATCCCTTTCTCATTCAGGGCGGCAGCGATTTTCCCATAGGCCATGCCGGACTGACGCATCTGGAATATCTGCCGCACAACAGCGGCGGATTCCCCGTCAATGACCAGCTTGTGTCTGTCCTCCTCGCTCTTGCGGTATCCGTAGGGAGCGTAGGCGGCAAGATACTGGCCGCTTTTCTTCTTGGCATGAAGCACCGACTTGACCTTGCTGGACAGGTCCTTGAGATGGTAGTCATTCATCAGACTGCGGAAGTGCAGCATATCGGTGTTGTCCCCCTCGCTGTCCAGGCAGTCCAGAACCGATACGAACCGGCATCCGAGGGAAGGGAAAATGACGTCCGTATAACGGCCCACCTCCACAAAATCCCTGCCTAAACGGGAAAGGTCCTTTACCAGAATCAGGTTAATCAGGCCATGCCTTGCGTCCTCCAGCATTTCCAAAAATCCGGGCCGCTGGAAGTTGCCGCCGCTGTACCCATCGTCCTGATAGGTCTTGACCTCGATCCAGCCGTTGAGCATGACGAATTTGGAGAGGATTTCATATTGGTTCTCAATGCTCACCGATTCATCGCTGGGGATATAGCCCTTCGCTTTTGCGGAATTGGAGGCGTCATCCACACTCAGGCGGCAGTAGATACCGACTTTATATTGCTTCGCCATAATCCTGCCCCCTTTCCTGTGCCAGCGCCCCGTCCACATTCCCGACATAGCGGTAGTAGACCTTGACCTCACAAATCCGCTGCCCGTTGACCTTCTTGGTATCGCCAACCTCGATCCGGTCTACCAGTTCAAAGAGAATGGTTTCGTCCAGTTCCGAGATTTCCGTATAGCGCCGGATAATTTCCAGCCAGCGGTCGGTATCCACCTGGTTTTCCAAGTGCGCCCGGACTTTCCTTTCCAGTTCCGGGACTGCCTCCGCCTTTTCTGCCCGTTCCGCTTCATATTTCTGCATCAGGGTCTGAAATACCGTCTGCGGGATGGAGCCGGTGCATTTGTCCTCGTAGAGATTCTGCATCAGGCGCTCCAAATCGGAAATACGGGCTAAGGAGGATTTTAATTCCTGCTCATAGGAGAAAAGCCGGGTGTGGGATTCCTTCTCCTTCAGCCGGAGAATCTCGCCCATCAGCCGGTCCGGGTCATATTCCGCAAAGCGGGCCTTTTCCCGGATGTCCTCCAATACCAGCTGGGTCAGCACTGTTTCATAGATGGTGTGGATGGTACACGCGCCCCTTCCGCTGCGGGAGTAGTTGCCGCAGATGAAAGAGCTGTACCGTCCCGGCCTGCCATCCTTATAGGTGAATTTTTCGATATGGTTCCGCATTTTGAAACCGCAGTCGGCGCAGTACACAAGTCCGGTGAAGATGCTCTTGCAGCCATCGGACGGAGTGCTTTTTCGCACCTTCTTTTTTCCGATACTGGCTACGGTATCCCACAGTTCCCGCGAAATAATGGCCTCGTGGGTCCCCTCCACCCGAATCCACTCGTCCTCCGATTTATTGACGAGCTTGCGGGATTTATAGGAGAGTGTGCCGCTTTTGCCCTGTACCATGTTCCCGATGTAGACCTCGTTGCGGACCATGTTTTTTACCGTCTGGTCGGCCCACTTGTGGTTGACCCTGCGGGGGTCGCTCTGGCCCTTGCGCTGGTAGTACAGCACACCGGGCGGCTGAATCCCTTCTTCATTGAGCGCCACCGCGATGGCGTGAAATCCCATGCCTGATGCCCGCATCTCAAAGATACGGCGGACAACCGGCGCGGTTTCCTCGTCAATCACCAGATGGTGCTTATCCAGCGGGTCGCGCCGGTAGCCATAGGCGGGGTAGGTTCCCATGAATTTTCCGTTTTCGGCACAGGCCCTCTTGACCGCCTTGACCTTCTTGCTGGTGTCCCGGCTGTAAAACTCATTAAATAAGTTCAAAAAGCACATGACATCGGTGCTTCCGTTGTCACTCATGGTGTCAATGCCGTTGTTCAGCGCGATGAACCGGCATCCAAGAGAGGGGAACAGGTAATCCGTATATTGCCCAAATTCGATGTAGTTGCGGCCAAAACGGGAAAGGTCCTTCACCAGAATCACATTGATCCGCTTGGCCTTTGCGTCCTCGATTAACCGCCTGACGCCTGGACGGTTGAAGTTCGTGCCGGAGTATCCGTCGTCGATATAGACATCGACCTCATTCCAGCCGCGCTGCCTGACATAGTTTTGAAGCAGCAATTTCTGAGACGAGATTTGTCAAGGATAATTTCTGCGAAATATAATAGATTCATGGAACATATAACAAACAAGGCTTTCTCTGTAAGTTTTCCCTTCTTACACCGCTAATGACAGCAACGGAGCCAATACCAGTACCAGAGGGACTACGCAAAGCACAAACCTATCCAAGACAATTTGATGAAGCTGTACCGGGTGAAATCTGTTGTGGACAGCGCACGCCGCCAGCAGGAGCAGACACAGCACCGGGACAGGGATATGGAGCGGTAAACAGGAAGATACTTCCCATTTCCCAGCAATAATGATAAAATAAAATTGGAAGTTTAACACCACTCTCACCTCAAATGGGACAGAAACGTGATATGGAGCAACCGAAATATGGACAATGTAATTTGTTTGAGTAACCAGATAAGTGATCCCCCAAATTTTCCACGATGCTCCAGACATGATACACTGCTGACAACATTTGGATGCCAGATCTGCAATAATGAAATTCTTAAATGATGGGAGGAATTTGAGGAAAATGGCTGCGAAATTTGAAGTTTACATTGCAAGCAAAAAATATCCCAGCATTAAAATGTGCGAAACGATATTTCCTATTGTCGGCAAGATACAATTTTCAGAAAAATGTATTGTTTGGAATGGCTGGCTGCCAACAAAAGAAGATGTGCTTTACACGCAAGATGATGAACAAATTGAACGGTGCGTATTAAATGGCAAAGTCGTTTCTTTCGATGGAAAAGCAGGCTCTTATATCATTGGAGCAAGGCAATACTTTGAAAATGGAGTATTTTCTACTGAATTATGGTTCGACACATCTTATTTCCCGGAATTAGATGCCAATATATCAAATGAATTTTGCAATTCTTTTTGCCAGTTGACCAAACAGAATATATTGGGGCTGTGTATAGTGGCAGAAATTAAATTTTTTGCGATGGGGACAGAGATGTGTGTTGATTATTCTGAACGATTGGATGAGAGTATCAAAAAAAGTCACAATGTTATGTGCTATTGGAGTAAGAAAGCCAGCAGGGACTAAAGAGCAATTACCATAAACCAAGCACAGGCTTTAAGGAGGGAGAGACGATGACCCACAAAGGAAAAAGGCGGCTCGTGATATTTTTGTGCGCGGCGGCGGTTATTCTTGTGGCGGCGGGGATCGTTCGGGTCAAGCTGCACCCGCCCCGTCCGCTCCATGAGCAGATCGCAGATTATATGTACCATTCCCGTACAGACCCAAAGCTGGAATACCTCATCGAGAAGTATGGCGATGAATTTGTTGCGACAGAGTACGGAAGTATTCAATCCACACGATTTCCGGGGCTATATGTACGTTTGAGATGGTCGGAGGAAGCGCAGACATATACAGACAACTATATTGTCTATTTAAGACGAGAAGATTTGCGAGCTATTTTAGCGCCTACTGTGCAGGAAATTTACGATGATTGCAAAGTATTTATTGCACCTTACACCCCATCTCCTGACTTTGATAAAAACACTACGGCTGAAGAATTACTCACAACTTTTGGTATGGGACGAAACCCGGTCGTTTCTCTTTGGATTTATACGAAAGATGATACAGTAGGAAAAGACACAGATATGCAGCAATTAACATCAAAGATACAGGCGATGGGCTATTCTGTAGATGTAGGTGTCTATTATCTATCAGAAGAAAACTATGAAGTAGTCAATGAGGACGATTATCTCAATTATAATATTGGTGCGCATCAAGATTTTTATGAATATTTTGAGAACGTTTATATTTATCCAGACAGTTTTGAACTGATTTTAAGTGACTGGAAAGAAGAAAGCAGCAAATAGCACTACACGCCCCCACCTCTGGACACTTTGTCCAGCCAGAAACGGAAAACCGAACACCACCCACCAAGGCGCGGCAGACAGGCCGCGCCTTTCCCATACCCCAAAATGAATACGAACTATCCATGATTATAATATTTTTGGTATTCCGGCAGAATACCGTATTCATTGGTAATAACCTCTTTGGAGAGGGGCTGGTCGAACGGGACAGCGAGGTATGGAGAGCTCTGGAAGGGTTTTCTTCCTTGCCAGAGCTGTTCATATAACTTCCAGCGTTCTGCCGTCATGGAGTTTGGATTGCTTTGATCCTCATGCTTCCAAAATTGTCCGCCCAGAAGATAGCTCTCCATCATTTCTTCCCAGTTCTGAAAAAAAGCCTGCGCCTTTGTCCCAGCATCTACACACAAATCCAACATTTCCTTCATATTGATGTAGCCTGCCAGATAGCAACATTGCGTGATATATGCGCAGCGTCCCATATCCCAGCCTAACAGGGCATTTTCCCCATAACGCCGCCATGCTGTCAGCATTTTCGGCAGGTAGCTATCTTCATCGGCTTTTGGATTAGTTTTGCGGGCCTCCTCAATGAGCTGGACTTCTGTAGCATCCTTATATTTATGCGACAAGAGTTCCATTTTCCTCCGATAGCTGGCACGCATTCCCTCGTCGATCAGGCTGCGCATTTCCTTTATAGCTGTCTCATGTCCTTGAATGCCCCAATAATCCCACAGCATTGTTTTAATACTTTCCCGGTCAAATTCGTTATTGTACCGCCAGCCAGCCAGTAGATGAAAATTTGTATGTTGACTTGCTGCAATCAGGATCGACCCTGCGGCATTCATCCAGCGCAATGTAGGGGATAGGGGATTATACTTCTCCATCCGTCTTTGCTTCGATTTATAGATATGATACAGAATACCGGCAAGACCAAGCCCTATGACTAAAGTAGCGGCCAGGGCGATAAAAGCCGTCATATCCCCTGTCAGAAAACAGAGGATGCCTATTCCAATAACAAGCAGGATAACGAACACAATCATGCATCCCATATGATATCCTCCTCCTTTCAGGGACTGCCTTCTTATTTCGGACTGCTTTGTCCGGCTCTGATGAGAATTTCCTTTGCACTGCGGAGAATCGCCGTATCGCCAGCAATCTTTTGACGCTGTTCTTCAACAGGGATGTCGATGTAAATATGAAAAGGATTGCGAAGCTGGCTGCAAGTTACATACAGGGATTTTTCAGAAAAGGAAAGATAAACATTTCCTTCCATAGCTTCCTGAAAAGCTGTAATCTGCTCCATCACCTGGGGTGTCAGGATGTAAAAAGCATTCTGCTCGTTCTCTGCAAACACTGCAAAATTTTCGTTGAATACACTGTTTTCTGTCTGAATTGGCAGCGGGACTCTGGTTTCCCTGAGTTTAGACAGAGCTTTTTTGGAAAACACCTGGACAAAGCCCTCACTGATCTTCCGATTATCAAAACAGGAAAAAACAATGACCTGTCCCTCAAACAGAATTTTGGGGGTAGAGCTTCTTGCGGAAGCTTTTTCGCCAGTGCAGACATTGACAGCCCGGAAGGGAACTCCATCCAGCTTGCCGGACAGTTCATCCGACGATTGATAAAAGACCGACTGACCTCCGGGGATTAACTTTAAACGGTTCATTTCCTCATAAGAAAGACCGCCTCCGGCATTGTAGCGCAATTCGGAAAAATCCGGCAGTTGTCGGAGAGTGTCCAACACATATTTGTTTTTGAAATTGATACAAAAGAGGTCATAAGCTTTTTTATAGACCAGCATATAGTAAAAACCAAAAATGACACCCGCAAAAATCACGCTGAGCATCAGGTTTCCTACCAGCATCCAAAAGGCTCCCTGAGTTGCCGGATCTCCCCATCCATATTCGCTGATGGAGGCAAACAAAAATCGGTTTTTTACCAATGTCAATCCTATAAACAAAATCAAGCATACCGGAAACAGTTTCCGCAGGATTTTATGTTTTTTAACAGCGTTCTGCCGCAACCGTTCCAGCTTGACACCGCTGATATTCTGTTCCACCATTTTCATACATCTTTTCCCCTTTCTTCTTAAAACTGCAGCTTAAAGTCTTTTTTCTTTTCTTCCACAGTGTAGAACTTCGCTTCTTTCATGCCATGAAGTTTTGCTAAAAGCAGGTAGGGAAATGTGTTAATTCTCTGGTTATACAAAGATGCGTTAGAGTTGTACAACCGTCTCGCCGCTTGTAAGTGTTCCTCTGCATCAAAAATATCCTGCTGGAAATGCTGCATGGACGCATAGGAATAAAGGGTTGGGTATTGCTCAGCCAGTGCATTGATGGCAGAGTTGACCCCGGTGAGTCCCTGCTGGACGGAAGTAAGCAAGCCGAGTTTCCGATCCAGACTTACCTGATGTCCGATCAGCCCGTCGTCCCCCATCCCCGGCGTTTCCGCTCCAAAAGAATGATCCTGCCCTCGCTGCTGTTCCAACTGCCGCCAGATTGTTTCCATCTGCTTTTGCTGTTCGGCAATCGTCTCGCTGATCGCTTTGACCGCTTCCTCAGACAGTTGTTTCTTTTCCTGAAATATGCTTTCGTTCAGTTCTTTCCCCGCGCGGGTAGATGTGACTTCGGTGTAGATCTGATACTCATGCGTCAGATACTTTTTTACTGCCTCAATTTCTTCTGACAGCATATCGTAGCGTTTTTCCAAAGCAACATCTATGCCTGCACTCCCTTCCTGCACCTTGACGAATAGCCGCTTCAGACGGTTATACATCCTGACATAGCAGAGCACCAGCAGAGTAATGGTAATTACTGAGATTAGAATTCCCATATCCTGTTCCTCCTTGTTTTGGTATTTTCCATTTGCGTATATTATAATGCAACTTCCTGCCAAAATAAAGCATAAAAAGAATTGTACAAAGGTTTTCTCTTATTATTGAAGCAGTGTTTTACCGCTCCTGCTCTTTGTATTTGGCTTTTTTCTGCTGCTTTTCTGGCTGCTGTTTTTGCTTCAGGTGTTCTTGAATAGAGCGTGCTTCTGTTTTTTCCCCCAATAATTCAGAAACATCACGCTTGCTGTCAAACAGGATAAGCGGATCAAATTTTTCTCCATATGCCGCTTTGATCTTGGAAGTGGCAGATTGAATCTTCTCTCCCTGTAAGACGATCCGCTGTTCTGAGAGTTCTGCCGAATCCACATTTTTTGCCTGCTCCTTTAATTCTGAGAACTGCTTTAAGGCCTCCTCCAACTCAGCAGCATATTTTTCTTCCTGCTTTGTCAGCCGTTTCAAATTTTCCTCCATAGCCGAAACACTCTTTTTAACCTCAGCAATTCCAGTATCCTCACTACAATCAAATGAACTGAGGAGCATCGTCTTTTCGGATCTCAGTTCTTCTAAATCTTCCGTCAGTTCGGCAATCTGTTTTGCCAAATCATTATGAGCAACAAACTGATAAAATGGTGTCGCTTTCTTTTCTGTAAGCAGCGTTTTCCGTTCTTTGGTCGTATTTTTAATCTGCTGTACCAGTACGGAATATCGCTCTAAGTCGGGCTTCAGCACATTCAGGCTTTCCGATAATTTGTGCTTTCCAAAACCGGCATAGCGAATCTGATAGCAAAAAATAACCATGTTCGCCCGTAAGGACTCCATTGCTTCTGCAAGAGCAGGAACAGATGCTTTAACTACCTGAATCAACTTCTTGACCGTTGCTTTCAGCTCACGGAGCAACGCATTGTCTGCCTTAATCTGACGATTTAACTCACAGCGGTCAGAAACAATTCCCTTTTTCTCCAATGCTCTTGCAACCACACCCTCGTGAATGGTGGGCTGTTCGCTCAAGCCTCGATCTGCATGGCTGCGGTGGTCAATGCGTTCTTTGTGTCCAGCACGCTCCAAATGGCGGTTCGTTACATCCGCCCACGCTGCTCTCCATAAAACAAGTTGTTCTTCGCTGTTCCAACGCTCAGCAATAGGATTTTGTCTGCCGTATTTCGTGCTTTTGGGATATTTCGATACCCGTTCATAGCCTTTTTCTTCAGCAGCAGAAGCAGTCATATAAACCTTTTTCTTTCCTACCTTATACTGGTATTGCTTTTCCCATCCCTCTGTCTGTGCCGTCTTAAACTCATCCGCAGTAAATCCTTGTTCCTCTCCATTTTTCACACAGAGATATTCCTTCTGTGTCTTATATTTCCAGTTTCCTTTTTCATCTAACGGGCGCACTGTCAGCATGATATGAGCATGGGGATTGTGACCGGGAGGATATGGATCATGAATTGCCACATCCGCACACATACCATCATCTACAAAGGTTCCAGAAATAAAATCAGACAGCAGCTTTTCCCACTGTGTTTCGTTCAGCTCAATCGGCAAAGCGACCACAAATTCACGGGCAAGGCGGCTGTCTTTTGTCTTTTCATTTTCTTCCACGGCGTTCCAAAGCACGCTCCGTTCTTTCCATTCTGATGGGGCAAACTCTGGTAGGAACACCTCCTGCCAGGCAAGACCTTTTTTACGGGTGTAATCGTGCTGAATCCCGTCATAGTCATTCAGTATTTTAGAACAACTTAAATACGCTGCCGCAGCGACTGCACTTCGCCCTGCACCACGGCTGACTATTTTTGCTTCCAGATGATAGATTGCCATTTGGCTTCACCGTCCTTTCTTTCTGTTTCTCTTTTGAAAAGAGAAAATGGGTGTCGCCGAGAATGCGATACCCATAACTGCGTAAAAGCTGCCAGTGGCAGGTTTTCGCAGGCAGGCGGCGAGATGGGGTGGCAATATGCCACCTCATCGTTTTGCTGATAGAGCAAATATAGAGCCGACTGCACAGGGAATGTTCGCTTGCGACATTGCCTGCCCCCTCTGGAGAACTGTCTGAAAGACAGTTCGTGAAGAGCGCACGAGCCCGACCAACGGGAGGGATACCACCGCCTGCTTTGCAGGTGGTGAGTAAGTGCGCCCTTCGGGAAAAAGAAAAAGCGACCGATAGCCGGTCGCTCATAAAAATCATCGGATTGGTTTGAATACTTCGCATAAAAAATCCTCCAACTGTTCCAAAGTCATCTGTGTTGTCTGCGGTAATGCTTTCTCTAAAATCGCACCTTCCTGAACCAGCCGCCGTGTCCGTGCTTTTCGCTCTTTCTGTCGGTCACGCATCTCGGCTTCTTCCAATCTGTGCTTCGCCTGTAAAAGCTTCTTTTCATTTTCTGTCATAGGTTTTATTCCTTTCTGCCGTATCCGGCTGAAAACGCAAAGAAGGCGGCTCATGAGATTTTATTCTCACAAGTCGCCTTCAGCGTCATTTATTATGCTGTTTTCTGTTTTTGCCCGTTTTCTTTAATAGGCGGGGCATCAAGCAATACTGGTTCGTTCTTTTTTATTTGCTTCGCAACATTGCGTTCTTTCTGCATCCTGCGGTTTGCTTCCGTCCTGCAATCATCACAACAGTATTTTACATCTCTCCGTGTAGCGGTAAAAGTTTTTCCGCAGTTCTCGCAGACACATTCCCGCTTTCGGTTTTCCGCTGCTTCCTGACGGTAAAATTTAGTACGGCACTTCGGACTGCAAAACAGAGTATTTGACCGCTTGGATTCAAATTCTTCACCACAGCATTTACAGATTAGCTGAAATGGCTGACCAACTGCGTGCTCACCAGCCTTGATTTTTTGGTAGCGTTCCCGGCTCTTGATGCGGTGTCTGCGAAGCTGTTCCTGCCGCTTGATCTCCTCCGGTGTCAGATCCGGTTCGGGCAGTTCAAACCGTCCGATAAATTTCAGATAAATCTCAACCTCCTGCACCCGATCCCCGTCAATCTTTTCCGGGGCGTGGACAATGATTTTTTCAATAAACTCATTGATCATTGGAGTAGTCAGTTCGGAAAAGTCGGTGTACTTCTTTGCCAGTGAAAGGAACTGCTCCGCACGGTCAGTATCTTCCTCAAAAGAGGACAGATGCGATTCTGCATCCGATACAGATGTGACAAGAGCTTTCTGCTCCGCTTCGTATTCTGCAAGCAGAGTATCAAAGCGCTCATCGGTAATGCGCCCAATGGCAAAAGATTCGTAGAGCTTTTTGATAATGGTATCAAGCTCGGCAATACGCCTACGGTCTTTGTTCAACTTGCGTTTGGTATCCTTTGCGACTTCCGCCTGTCTGATTTGAGAAGCAGAACGCACCTTTTTCATAAACTCATCCTGATTGGCGATGGCAAAGGCGCTGGCTGTTCGGATGGTTTCCAAAACAAGCTCTCTGACCGCTTTTGTCCGAATATAGTGACCGCTGCAAGCATGAGTGCGCTTTTGATGTGCCAATGTGTAGGCGGAGCAATCATAAAAATCAGAGGGATAGGGATTGCTCTTCGTACCGCCTTTGGAACGGTGATTGGTCATTTTCGCTCCGCAGTCAGCACAGAACAAAAGTCCAGTCAGCGGATTGGCTTCGCCAAGCGTATCGTGGCGTCTCGGTGTCTTTCGCAGTTTCTGTGCAAGCTCCCACATTTCCTTATCTACAATCGCTTCGTGGGTGTTCTCAAAAATTAGCCAGTCCTCCTGCGGATTCATAACCGGATTTTTGTCCTTGTAGGACTGCTTGTGAGAACGGAAATTGACCGTATGCCCCATATATTCGGGCTTGGAGAGAATCTGCCCAACGATATAACCACTCCAGTTATAAGGGTTGGGAAATTCCTCTTTACTTTTCCAGACGCCACGCCCCTGCTTTGCGGCGTAGACCGCAGGAGTTTCCACCTTATCGTCATAGAGGATACGGGCGATGTCATAAGGACCGTTTCCCTCGATGGTCAGCCGGAAAATGCGGCGGACAACCGCAGCGGCTTCCTCATCGATATACCAACTGTACTTATCACCCGGCATTTTCTTGTAGCCATAAATGGCACAGTTGGTGGTAGGCTTGCCGGATTCGCCTTTCACACGGATCGCTGTTTTCTGCTTGCGGCTCAAATCACGAAGATACCACTCGTTCATAATGTTGAGGAACGGGGCAAACTCATTGCTGTTCTGATCGTCGCTGTCCACGCTGTTGGCAATCGCCACAAAGTGAACATGATGCTGACGGAAGAATACCTCCGTGTAAAAGCCTGTTTGCAGATAATCACGCCCCGCCCTGCTCATATCTTTTACAATGACATGAGCAACTTTGCCCGCTTCGATGTCTGCAATAAGCTGTTTCCAAGCGGGACGCTCAAAATTTCCTCCACTCCAACCGTCATCGGTATAGTGCTGACAGTTCGTATAACCTTTCTGATGGGCATAGCTTTCAAGGTATTTTTTCTGATTGACAATACTGTTGCTATCACCAGTCTGGTCATCATCACGGGACAGCCTTTCATATAAAGCTGTGATTTTTCCTTCAGTCTGTTTTACGCTCATGATGCGCTCCTTTCAGACTGTCGGCTCATTTGTGGTGAATCTATTATACCACAAGTTCCGCCAGTTGTAACCGTTTCATTGCGAATCATCCGTAAAATTTTATCCTCCATCGTTTCCTTCTCTGTATCACTGAATACTACTTTAACTTTATAGGTGGTGCCGCCAATGCGGCGAGTCATATAAGAAAAATTACTGTTCTCGTTTTTTGCCATAGGCAGTTACCTCCGTGTTGAAATGTTCATTGTTTTTTCGTATAATAGGTTTAGTTCCGGCACGGTGTAACCATTTGCATGGTTAAAATCGAGCAAAAGGTATTCACACCCTGCCAATACAGAAATGCCCTCAAAAAAGCCTTGCGGCACAAGGCTTTCCGAGGGCAAAAGCGTTACATCTGTTGTTGTTTCTCCCGATACTTACGCACCCTTGCTGCTGTCTGCTTACGGCGAGCTTCTTCGGCACAGCGCTGTGAGCAGTACACCCGTTTTCCGTCAGTTGGGAACGGCTTGCCGCATTGTTTACAATGAGTGGTCGATATTTGCGTGAATACGGCTTCCAATCCTGCATCTTCCGGCAGGACAGACTTGCGGAAATATCTGCATAGTGCGCTGTTGGTAAAGCAGATACCCAACATTGGACAGTCACAATCCAATGGCAGGCAGCCGTACTCTTTGTCGTAGTTGGCACAGAGAGAAGTAACCAGCTTCTTGATCCGCTGCTTCTCCCTGCCCGTCAGCTCACGATAATTGTTTGACATAGGCGGTTTCCTCCTTTCATTCAGTGTCGAAAGTAATCTAATAACAGGCAAAATAGGTTACATCCTCACTTATAGGAGAAATACAGGGTACTTAGCGGAACTGTTTTTATGGAGAATCCAAAAAAATTTCAAAAATATTTTTGAAGGGAGGTGTCTGCGGTGTTTGACGATCCCGAACGATATGAACATGACGGTTTTTATGAAGAAGATACTGACTATGAAGATGAATATGAAGCGGACGATTCCGATTACATAGTCGATGACGAAGAAAATGAAAACGCCCTTTGGGACGATGAGGAAGAAGAACCCGCTGACGATCTTCCCGAAAAGAAGCGAAGGAAGCGGAAGAACCAAGTTGTTCTTGCTGACAATGATACAGATACCGAAGAAACCGAATTATCCGAACAGGTCAGACGGCAGATTACAAAAGAAAAACAGCTCATCGAAGAACTGGAAGCCGACGCCGAGGAACATCCCTTTGAGGATGGTACTGACGAGGAAGAACTGGAGCGTAAGAAGCTCAAACGAGAACTGCGGGCAGAAGCCCTTGCACGATTGGAGGATTCCGCCAGAACACAGCGGGAGTTTGAAAATGTGATTGCATGGTGGGACAGGCTGGACGCTAATCGGGAGCGTAGGGAACGCTATCATGAACTCAGCAGAAGCGGCGATGATGTTCCTCTTGATTACGGGGCATCTGCCAATGAACTCTTTTTTCCGGATACGCTAAATGATGTGCTGGAAAAGCAGATACGAAAAGGTGATTTCATTGACGCAATTTTCTACTGTCCTTACGATATACATGAACTTGTAACGGAAGAATACCTATCCAAAATTCTCTGGGAATTGACTGAGGAACACAAAGAGCTGCTCTTTCTCTGTGCTGTCCGGTTGTTTAGCTCAATAAGGATCGCTAAAATACGGAATCAAAGCGACCGGAACATCCGCAAGGTGCGTGGCACGATGCTCAAAAAGATACGAAAAAAGCTGCTTCCTGCACTTTTGGATAAGGTAGAAAAGCAACAGCCAATGACCTTATTGGAGAAAGATTTTTTAGAAGAATCCAGAATGGAGATTGATTCAGGGGAATAGAAATCGTATAATCGATAATATAAAACAGAGTTATTCAGGTTACAATATGAAGTGAGGAATAGACTGATATGGGAAATATAAAAGCAGAAGAAGCAATGAGGGAATTAACACTGATGCTGTTATACCTCTCCCGCTTTACACAGAGAGAAAAGTTTCACGAAGCAACCGATTTTTATGCATGGAAAGGCTACGATTTTGATATACTGAACGAATTGGACGATGCAGACTATATCCGGCAGGGAAATCATCCGTCCCGTTCCAAATCGGTATATATTACGGAAAGCGGTATGGAACAGGCAAAAGAGCTTTTATCCAAATATGGTATCAGTGATTGGAAACAGGGGTGAGAAAATGAAGAACCTTTTTGAACGCACCAGTTCTAATTGGGTGCGGTATAGTGAATATGAATGGAAGGCGGCAGAGGACGGAACTCTGTATCTCACGCCCACCAAAACGGCGCAACCGAGTATTTATGATCCGCTGGCAGAGTATCAGAAAATTGTATTGGATGCCATCAACATAGGACGCATGGGTATGAGCAAAAAGCCGGATGCCGAAATTCAGAAGGCTATCCAGCAATTTGCGGTGAAATACGGCTTGTTTGGACTGATGACTGCGTTACCTACCACACCAAACTTTATGGAATATGAGGCGGTGTATCTGCCGAAAAACCACTTTATCAAAAAAGAAACTATGTCCACGGAAAAATATCTGGCACTGTTCTTTCCATTTGACAAATTGGATGTGATCAAGCGTGGTATCGAGTCCATGTGGAACATCCAAAATGACCGTGTTATGATGGCACTGGCTTTGACCATGACAGATAAGCCGATGGCGGTCAACATGAGCTTTCAGCGGGAATATGCGGAGCGATATGAATGGATAAAACAGCAGTTCATCGACTGGGCGTTTACCTATATCAACAGTTTCCTTTATTATGAGGATTATGATACACTGAACGATGAAACCCGGCAGATGATGCAGCAGAGCATGGCGGCATTTGGCGGCATCGCTCCAACTTATCATATAGCCCTTTTGGATAAGCCGACGATTATTTGGGATTTTCACTCTCTCATGCTTGGAGTTCAGATGATGTTCAGCTTTATGCTGACCGACAGCGAAAACCCGATTAAGCTTTGCAGGCATTGTACCAAAGCTTTTGTCGCAAGCAGACCAAGTGCTGTATTTTGCAGCCCGCAGTGCAAGAACAAGCATAATGTTTACAAAAGCAGAGCGAGAAACAAAAGTGAAGAATAGGAAGGGAATGGAATGGATATGAACGAAGAATATGGGCTAACTCCTTATGAAACAAGGGAAATCCTGTTTTATAAAACTGATAATGGTGAAGTTCGGGTTGAAATCCTTTTATATCAGGAAAACTTGTGGCTGACGCAGGCAAAGATGGCAGAATTATTTGAAGTGCAAAAGGCGGCTATTTCAAAACATTTGAAAAATATTTTTGCATCCGGCGAATTGCAGGAAGAAGCAGTTGTTTCCAAAATGGAAACAACTGCGGCAGACGGCAAGCGGTACAATACAAGCTATTACAATCTGGATGCCATTATTGCTGTCGGATACCGTGTTAATTCTAAAAAGGCTACGATGTTCCGCATTTGGGCAAATCGAGTATTAAAAGAATTTATTATTAAAGGCTATGTGATGGACGATGCACGACTGAGAGAACCAGAAAACCTCTTTGGTAAGGACTATTTTGAGGAACAGTTGGAGCGTATTCGTGATATTCGCTCCAGCGAGCGCCGTTTTTATCAAAAAATCACGGACATTTACTCCCAGTGCAGTGCTGACTATGATGTGAACAGTCCTGTTACAAAAGAGTTTTTTGCCACAGTACAGAATAAGCTTCATTACGCTGTCACTCATCATACGGCGGCTGAGATTGTTTATGGACGAGCCGATAGCACGAAACCAAACATGGGCTTGACAACTTGGAAAAATGCTCCGCAGGGGCGTATTCGCAAGTCTGATGTTTCAATCGCCAAAAACTACTTGAACGAAGAAGAAATGATAAATCTGAATGAGATCGTGACAATGTATCTGGACTATGCCGAAAGACAGGCACGGCGAGGAAATATCATGTATATGCAGGATTGGGTTAATCGTTTGGATGCGTTCCTCCAGTTCAACGAAGAAGATATTTTACATGACAAAGGCAAGGTGACCGCTGCCATCGCAAAGGCGTTTGCAGAAAGTGAATTTGAAAAATTCCGTGTTTTGCAGGACAGAACATATCAGAGTGATTTCGACCGTCTTGTGGCAAATATCGAAGAAAACAGCAAACAAACAAAATAAATCAGGAAACCCCACGCTTCCGATTTTATTGTCAGAAGTGTGGGGCTTTTGTATCAGGTTTACAGATCATATACCAATTCGTGCAGAACGATTTCTTCCGCACGGTTACGGATACTGTTCATACGGCGCACCCATTCTATTTGATCAGCCGCTTTGAACGCTTCAGTTACGCCTTCCTGCTTTGCCATAGCTGAAACGATGTTTTCAATGCGCTCGTTGCAGACTTGATCGATTTCAGCTAAATGCTTGAACAGCGTTCCCTCCAGCACATAGTTGTTGTAGAGTATTTTACGGTACTTTTTCAGATAGCTGCGGCGCATACGCCCGTATTTGCCTATCTGATATTCGCCGTCATCCGGCAAAGTAATGTTGGGAATGAAATAATATCCCACTTGACGGTATGTACCGCCCATTTCTTCAAAGATAGTTTTCATAAAATTCAGCTCCTTTTGTGTTGATTTCCAGCGGTTATAAGGCTTTTTGACTCCTTTCTTACAACTGCTTTTCAATTCACCACAAATGAGCCGCAGTCATATGTATTAGGTGGCAGAAACAACCCTTTACATATTAACTCTTGGTTCTCAATGCTGACCGATTCCCCATCACGTTCATCGTCGTTACTTAACCGGCAGTAGATGCCCACGTTGTATGTTGTATCCATCATCTTTGTTTTACCTCCCGACCATCTCAGAATCCATACCTCGTGCGGCAAAATGGCTCCGCAGGTTTTACCCTGCATGAATATCTTACCGGAGAATCCACCGCCGCGCAAGGATACGGCAGGCCGCGAGGCTTTCTGTTATTTGGAACCGCTGGCAGCTGGAATGGCTTCCGACATGGCGCGTCTGACTGCCAGCTGTTCCAGCGTCTTTCCCAGGTCCTTTTCTCCCGAAAAAAAGCTGGTGACGCGATAAATGGTTTTCCCGATCCGCACCTCTTTGTAGGAGCTTGTCGGGGTTGTCTGTTTGGTCATAAAGACGCACCTCCGTTCAAAAATTGTTTTTACTCTATGGTTAAAAAGCAGCCGTATCGAAAGATAAGGGCGGCGGTTGCCGCTGGATACCGTCCGGTACGGCTGCTGCAATTCTGTTTGGATGGTTCGTCATATTTGCCACGCCCCCTGACGATGGGGACATAACAGGCCGCTCCCGGCAGAGCTGTCATAACTCCGCAGCGCCGTTTTACTCGTGCGCCGCAGGGTTCCCCCCAAGTCTTTGGCGGGCCGTGAGGAAGTATCTTTAAGCCCCCGCACCATCATCGCGCCCGGAACGCCATCTCCGGGTTTAAGGCTGGACGTAGATCGCTCGGATTGCCTGTCTGTCATCACCTCCTGCAAGCAACCGTCCTGGCGGCGCGCCTTTTCCGCTTCGATACGGGTTATGTACCTGTTATGCCGTATATTCAGTTGTCAAGCTGCAATGAGGGGCAAGAGGACTTGTCCCTTCAATGTGTAGGCATTGGGAAAGGCGATTTGTTAAGCCTTTTTCAAAAAAATCTTGATTTTATTTATTCGCTGTGTGATTGCACTCCGGGAACAGTTCCACAGCCTTGCGACATCGGCCTGCCGGTATCCGTCCACAATGAGCAGGGTCAGCAGTTCCAGATCGTCCTCCGGCAATTTGCAGAGCCGCCGGTACAGCAGTTCATCCTCCAGGGAGGACAGCCAGCCAAACCGCCGGGAATCCACATCGCCGGTGTCCCAGGTGCAGGACAGGGATTCAAATTTTCGGAACAGGCAGGACTGCTCGCTCTCGTCCTCACACTGTTCGCTGGGAAGGGCCTGTACGCGGTTCTGATAGGTCCGCTGGCTGCAAAACCAGGTCCAGTCATATTCCTTCATGGCCGCGATCTGCCTATCGTCCATACCGGCTGCGTGGTATTCCTGTTCCAGCCGGGTCCATTCTGCATCAAACTTCCTTTTCTCATATCCATAGTGAAAGCCCATAGTTTTCCTCCATTTCGATTCAGGCGTGGTTGACGGGTGAATCGAATGGAGGTGGGGACCGGCAGCGGTACACATCGGGAGGTTTTCCTAAAAATCGACAATAAGAAACGCCAGCTTCTCGCAATGAGAAACTGGCGCAACAAAAAACACCATGATTATGCTGATTTATATGGATTGATAATACTGATAGATAACTATAATATCCCGGAGGAGGGCCTGTGCTTTTTTTAATTGATATATGTCATAGCTATTACAAATGAATATTGCAGACATGGCGGTATCCTCCTATACACCGCCCATGCTGATTGCTGAGGGTCATCTGGAGGTCTGCTTTTTAGCAAAAAGAAACGGCGGCCTTGATCTACTCAAAACCGCCGTATCGTCAGTGATACAGGAAAGCGCACGAAATCCTCTGCCCGTCAGCGTTTTTTTTCTTTTCCCCGCTGTGGAGGCAGATGTTTTGATATGTAAGCTCGTTTCATTCTACAAAGAACAGAACCCGCCGGATCAGCTCCGGGATATTGACCGGGGCGGTGATATAGTCGTTCACGCCCTCATGCCGGTATTCATATTCCGTGGCAAGATCGTTGTTCTCGGTGAGGATAAAGAACGGCAGAAGCCGGACAGGGGGATTCTTCATTTGGAACATCCCCGCCACCCGCCGCAGCGTATGAAACAGCTCCATTGCTGTGCCGTCCGGCAGTTCCACATCACACAAGATCAGGTCTATTTCCTTATCCTCAAAAATCCGGCGCTTGCCCTCTACAATCGAGGGAACCAGAATCAGGTCAAAGCCCTTTTGCAGCATAGCAGCCCGCAGCACTCCGGCGTTGGTATCTTCCGCATGGACAAAGAGCAGCTTGTGAAAAGTCGGGGCCTTTTCGCCGGATAACTGCCGGTAGGCGTATTCCACCAGCTTATCTTGCAGCAGCAGCCCTTTCATTTTGTCCATGCACAGCGTCGCGCCCCGGCGCATAGCCTCCTGTTCGTAGTCGTCCTTGTCATGGCAGGACGCCAGAATAAAAGGCAGCTCCTTGTCTGCGGCCCGCACCTCGTCCAGAAAGTCCATGCCGGAACCATCCGGCAGGTCGAGATCACAGCAGACCACCAGCGGCATTTCCTCTTGGATGGCGGCCCGCGCTTCTTTCAGCGTACAAGCCGTTTTTACCGGGTAGCCCCGGTGCTGTAAGTATTTTTGCAGACACCATGTATAGGTGTCGCTGTCGTCGATCAGCAGTATCTTTTTCATGTGTCCTCACCCCCAATATTGATTTACCACAAGCATAAACTACAAATGTTACACAAATGTCCGAGGTGCCTTTGATTTCGATAGAAAAACAGGCTGAAATGTTACAATGCTCGGACATTTTAAAAATTCTCCAAAAAGATAGCAGAACAGCCAAAGCTGCCCCGCTGTCTTTTTAGATTAGTCCATTGCTTTTATACGTTCCACAAGTGATTGTTTCCGGCAATAGCGAAATGCAAGCAGAGAAAAAACCATCGCAACAACAAGAAGTGCAGCAAAAAATATAAGTACCTGTATAATCGGAAATGTATAGTGCAACTTTCCAAAAACGCCAATTTGATCGAACAGCAAGCACAGACAGTATCCCGAAACAGTCCCAACGGTCAAAGTAATTATCATTGTTCCAAAAACATAGTAAAGGCTTTCTATTTGCAACATCTTTGCAAGCTGTTTTCCGGTTAGACCGATAGATTGAAGTACCCCAAACTCCTGCTGCCTTGATATTAAATTTGTCATAAGTGTATTGATAAGATTTATAATACCAAATAGCCCGATAAATATGACAAGACCATAAATCGGTGCTGTATATGCCTTCAGACTTTTTTGTGCAAATGCCAGGACATCGGTATAACTCTCAATTACCAAATCCTGCTTCCCACTTAGCGTATCAAATACAAACTGCTCTGCCAGAGGAAGCTCCTGTAAATCTGTTCTGATGGAAAGCTGTGTATTGAAATTAGTTACTTTACTGCGTAACACTTTTATAAGATCCGTTGGCAGAAAAAACAAATTACCATTATACTCATTTCCAAAGTCCACAGTTCCGGCTATTGTAAAGGTAATCTTTTCTCCCGTATCAGATAAAATTTCTATCTGATCGCCCAGCTTCAAATCGTATCCGTAAAATTTGGCAAGATTATTCTCGTTATCATCTACTAAAATACCATATCCCTCTACCAGAGTATTATAGTCCATTGTTCCGCTCAAAAGGCATGAATTATGATTAGCTATCTGTTCCCGGGATAATGCACCGATCATTTCATCCATGCTGCTCTCGGTACCAGCATTTCCGGGCAGAAAAATAGCAGCATATACGCCTTGTACCTCTTTTATTTCTGTAATTTCTTTACACTTTAGCAGTTCATTGACAAGTTCATCGGATAAAGGATTGTTCTCTTGCAAATGTGTCATCAATGTAACACGAGAAATTTGTTGCGTGCTATTATCATTCGGAGATAATGAAATGGTGATTTCTTTTTCACCGAACATCTGCCGTGCAATTTTATTTTCATCCACAGAGCAAAAATATGTTGCCCCACACATCAAGAGTATTCCGGTAAATCCAAGAGAAATTAAAGTCATAACAACCTTTTTGCGGTTCCTCATAAAATTGAGTTTTGCCAAATTCATAGGGGAAAGATTGCGTACCAGTTTTTTTGTTGTCATTTCTTTTGCTGTGTCTGTTGTAGTAGTAATCCGAATTGCCTCTATAGGGGAAACCGAAGCCGCAATTTTTACGGGTTTGTTAATAGATATCATAACTGCAAGCTCAGTAATTACTGTTACCCCCAGTATGCACATGATACTGTTGGGCCAGTACCAGCCTTTGGGAACAAGGGCATATCCAAGTACACATCCGAGTACACATCCGGCAGGAATGGACAGAAGTGAAAGTTTTCGACTTTCTTTCCATATCATTTTTTTGATTTGCTTTTTTGTCATGCCGATTACCTGAAAACGTCCATATTCTTTAATTTTTCCTATAACTGAGATATAGAACAGGCTATAAATTACCATTGAGCAGGCTATAACAATCAAAACGCTTATGGCCAGCACAATGAGCATATCTCTCGATGAATTATCAACAGTATCAAAATACGAGGAACTAAATGCTATCTGATTTTCTTCTATCCCATAGTTGCCAAGGCAACTACAGATAGTTGTTTTTAACTCCTCCTGGCTGAAATGTTCACTTGCCATAATGCGAAAAATACCCACATACGGGATAGATCCTGCATAGTAGGATTTTAAAAACACATCAGACACCAGAATTTGATAGTTTCGGTTACTGCCATCATCATTGATGATACCGCAAACAATATATTCTGTCTCGCCATTTTTTAATGGCAATACGATTTTCTCATTTAAGGACACACTATACCCGGTATGTTCCAGAAATGAAGAAGAAACCGCAACCTCATTTTCTGTTTCTGGCAGCCGCCCATTCATCTCAATGGAACGGAGATATAAGTCGTTGCTATCCCGATAGTTGATATTCAGAGTATAATCCTCAATACGAAAACTGTCTAAAGCAACTTCCATACCTGCCATTTCAATATTTGCATCATTAGATAGGATTGTTACCATTTGCGGATCAATTCCAATTACTGCCGCCTGATAACGTCCCTGCAAAAATGTTTTCACTTCATAAGATTTACCAACTGTATATAATGCAAGCGTTGTCATAAGGCAGGCGGCAAGGGCAATCGTCACGATGATAAACACATTACGCCGTTTGTCCGCCTGAATACTCCTGTTCGCCAGCTTCTTGACAATGGTGCTGGTATCATTTTCAAAAGGCCATGTCATAGTCTGCCACCTCCTTATTCCACAATCTTGCCGTCCTCAATGCGGACAATCCGATCTGCAAGGCGGGCAATGTCGTTATTGTGAGTAATCATGACAACGGTCTGGTGGAACTCCGCGCTGGTACGCTTGATAAGCCCTAGCACCTCGGCGCTGGTCTTGCTGTCAAGGTTGCCAGTCGGCTCATCGGCCAGCACGATAGCCGGCTTGGTAATCAGGGCGCGGGCAATCGCCACACGCTGCTGCTGTCCGCCGGAAAGATTGTTCGGCATATTTTTCAGTTTATCTTCCAGCCCCAGCAGGTGAACGATCTCGTCCAAAAACTTCTGATCCACCGTGTCCCCGTCCAGCTCCACCGGCAGGACGATGTTCTCATACACATTCAGGATGGGAACAAGGTTATAGTTCTGGAAGATAAAGCCGATGTTGCGGCGGCGAAAGATGGTAAGCTGTTCGTCGTTCATCTTCGACAGTTCTTTGTCCCGGACAATCACATTGCCGGAAGTAGGGGTGTCCAGCCCGCCCATCATGTGAAGCAGGGTAGACTTGCCGCTGCCGGAAGTTCCCACAACGGCCACAAATTCGCCGTCATTCACGGAGAAGTTCACGCCGTCAAGGGCGCGGGTGATGTTCGGCTCTGTACCGTAATACTTTTTCAGGTCGATAGTCTGTAAAATGCTCATACTCAAAACTCCTTTCAAGGCTTTCTGCCTGTTGATAAGGTCATTGTAAAACCCAAATGTCCGCGAAATGTTACAGCGGCCAAAAAATTTCATTGAAAATCGGGGTGAAATGTTACAACGCTCGGACATTTCAAAAAAAATTTACGGTGGGCAGCCGGAAATGGCCGTCCGCCGCGTTCTATTTTGTAGGCAGCATAATGGAAAATTCCGAACCCTTGCCCGGCTCCGAAACCACTTTGATATAGCCGCCCTGCCGCGTTACGATCTCGCGGGCCAGATACAGGCCAATACCCACGCCCTGCTGTTCGTGTACTTCTTCCTCACGATAGAAGCGCCGGAAGATGGCGGCCTGATTGCTTTCGGAAATGCCCTTGCCGGTGTCGGTCACTTTGATCTCCACATACATTTCCCACAGCACCACCGACACAGCGATTTTCCCGCCTGCCGGGGTGTACTTCACCGCATTGTCCAGCAGGTTAAAGAGGGCTTCGGATGTCCACTTGCTGTCATGGGAAACGGCCAAATCCTCCGGGCAGTCCACGGACACGGCAATTTCCTTTTTCTCCGCTGCATACACGATCCCACTCATGGCCTGCGCCACGGTATCAAAGAGGCGGCCCGGCTTCTTGTCTAACTGGATCACGCCTGTTTCCAGCCGGGAGGTTTTTACAAGGGCCTGAAAGAGAAAGTCCAGCTTATCCGTCTGGCTGCGGATTCCCCGGATAAAGTCGGTGCGCTCCGCCTCGGTCATGGGCTTTTCCAGCAGGGTGTCCGTCGCCATTTTCAGATTGCTCACCGGCGTTTTCACCTGATGGGAAATATCTGATACAAGGGTCTGTAACTCCTGCCGTTCCTCGTCCACCCGGCTGCGGTTCTCCTGCATGATCTGGTAAAGCCTTGCCAGCCGGTGTCCGATTCTGGCAAGCTGGGTTTCGCTGTCCTCCGGGCGCTGGGGCGCTTCATTCCCGGCGATCATGTGGTCTAAAGTCTGGCACAGGTCAGCGGTAAACTGCGACAGCCGCTTTCCAAACACCTGCGTCAGTACAAAAATCCCCACAAGGGCGCACAGTAGCAGCGCCCCGCCAGTCAGCAGCGCCGCCGTTTGTTTTGTCACAAAAAACAGGGCTATGGTAATCCCGGACATAGAGAGGACAAGCCCTATTGCCACCCGGCCAAACAGCCGCTTTACAGATAGGTTTTGAAACTTCATTTCGCCTCGCCTCCCGTCCACTGATAGCCCATGCCGTAAACGGTCTTGATGTAGGGCGTGCCACCATCGGATTCAATCTTGCTGCGAATCCGGCTGATGGAGGTTGTCAGGGTGTGTTCATCCACAAACTTCTCGTCTATATCCCACAGCTTTTCCAGAAGCTGCCCACGGGTCAGCACTTGCCGGGGATTTTTACGGAACAGGTTCAGCATTTTGTACTCCATCGGGGATAGGGTCAGGGGCTTGCCGTTTAAGGAAGCTGTCTGCTCCGAGAAGTCCAGAAACAGCCGCCCGTCGTCGTAAATGTCCTTGGCCGGTTTGTGGTGTTCCAGCATGGCGAACATGGCTTTGATTTTCCGCTGCAAGGCCCCGATCACAAAGGGCTTTGTGATGTAGTCCACCGCGCCCACCTCATAGCCCCGTATCTGGTCGCTCTCCTGATCGTTGGCGGTCAGGAAAATTACAATGGTGTCCGGGTGCTGGGGCTTGATCCGCTTGCACAGCTCAAAACCGTTGCCGTCCGGCAGGTTGATGTCCAGCAGCACTAAATCAAATTCCCGCTGGCGGATGGCGTCGGTTGCGGTTCTGGCATTTAGGGCAGAAGTCACGCCGTAGCCGTCTGCGGTCAGGTTATAGGCCAACATCTTATTCAAAAAACTGTCGTCCTCGACAATTAAAATCTGCTTCATATCCTCACTTCCTTTGCTTTTTGCAGATAGTATAACAGGCAAATGTCCGCGAAATGTTACAGCGGACGGATTTTTTCAAAAAAATATCCACCTCTATTATAATTTGATTTGGTTAGTGATACAAGGATAGCGTTTATATCTCACTAAAAAAACAGCATAATCATACCTGTTAGTCGGTATAATAAGGTTATTCCTTTGTGTAAATCGGCACGATAGAATATATTCGAGGTGAATGATTATGCCGATTGATGATTTAACCGCTTTAGGGCAAAAAATGCGGGAAGCCCGAAAAAGAAAAAGCCTGACACAACAGGAACTTTCTGATTTGAGCCATGTATCTGTCAAGCAGATTGCCAAGATTGAAAAAGGGCAGATGAATCCGTCTTTCTTGATTTTGAAGGCACTGGCAAAAGTACTGCCGATTTCTCTGGATTCTTTAATCAATCCGGATGTTTCCCCGGAAGATGAGGGAGCCGGTCAGATGAAGATGCTGTATTGCAGCTGCCCGTCAGAAATGCGTGAAACACTCTTGCACCATACGCAGGAAACCATGAAAGAACTAACCGAACTATCCGAGAAATTTGAAACGAATTGAGCCGGTGAGTGAATTTAACAAATTCCTCACCGGCTTTGTTCTTTTTCGAGAAAAAGAAGGTTATCCCGTTCCGGGATAACCGTGGCAAGCAATGCCCCAGGATAGCCATCCGGCTCCTGGCGCTGCTTGTTGGGGATTCCCCAAGCCCCTTTGAACACAGAATTTCATTCTGTGGCTGCGCGTTCCTGCGGAACGCTTTTTACCGGCCTGCGGCGGTGAGAAAATGCGAAAAAACAGGCGCGTCAGCGATCCTGCCCCTGTTCCTTTTCCCGGTCATTCTGGCGTTCCTCCCCATATCCCATCAGCCGATCCACGTTGGCTTTCGCGGCCAGCAGTTCCCGCATTTCCTCGCGGGAGCGCCGGTACTCGGCATAGTCTTTTTTCTTTCCTTCCAACAATGTTGCGTACTCGGCCTGCAAGCTCTTGACGGTGGGCAGCTTCTTGATACCCAAATCGTCAAAAGCCTGCTTTGCCGCCTTGTGGAGCAAAATATCCGCTTCATGTTCCGCTAAAAATTTCTTGGAATATCCCGCCTTGCGGTAGGCCGCATAGACCTCGCGGGTTTTCACATAATTGATGATGTGGGTCCGCAGTACGGCTATCTCCGCCATGCGGGTTTCCGCCGCCTTGATCTGCGCCGACAGCTCATTGTGGCGGGTGGTAGCAGCAGCCGCTTTTTCTTCCAAGACTGCATATTCCAGCAGGCCATGCTCGGTGAGGTAGTTCATCGTCTGCGCCATCTGTTTCAGATTGAATACCTTTGCCCAGCGCGCATAGCCAGCGCCTTTTCCGGCCTGCAATTTTGCCTGAATATCCACCAGAAGATTGACCTTGGGAGTGGGAGTTGAAACCGCGTCTTTTCTGCGGGGCGTATGCTGCTTTTTTCCGGCAAGGACCGCCCGTATTTCATCTTCGCTGTACCCTTGTCCCAGCTTTTCATCCATGCGGGCAACATTCTTCCAGCCGGGGGCTTTGAGCCGGATTGCCTGTCCCCGGCGTGACACCTCACAACCCATTTCCGCAAGCAGCTTTAACAGAGCGTCAAAGTCAGCCGGTTTCTGTTCCAGCGCCTGGTCGATCATCATGCGGAGCTGTTCCCGGTGGGAGGGCTTTGCCTGATCCCCCAGCCATTTGTTGTAGCTTTTTCCATGCGGTTTTGGGTCCTCTACAATGGAATAGCCATTCTCAACGCAGATGGTATCATTCAGCCGCCGGACCGCGCGGGTGCTGCCCCAGAAGTTTCGGAATTTCCGGTCACAGTTCACATTGACTGCGTTCCAGATGATGTGGTTATGGATATGGGATTTGTCGATATGGGTGCAGACCACAAAGGCGTGATTTCCCTTGGTGAACCGCTTTGCAAACTCCACGCCCAGCCGGTTGGCTTCTTCCGGGGTGATCTCACCGGGGACAAAGGACTGCCGGACATGGTAGGCCAGCACATCGTCCGCGCCCCGTACCCGTCCAGTGGTGGAAATGTACTCACGTTTTGCCAGCAGAAACTCGGCGTCGGCTACTCGGCTGTCACACGCAAAGCCGGTGACGAGCCTGCCGTTATCTGTCTTTTGCGGGTTGGATACATAGTCGATAATGTCACTGACCGCCTGGCTTTCGGTGCGGCCTTTGCCGGTGTGCAGCGGCATGATGCGTGTGGTTGCCATGATGGAATCCTCCCTCCATAACAAAACGGTCTGCATACGCAGACCGCTTGTTTCTTTTTATTCAACATTTTTATATCGGATTATCCTGTTTCATGCCAAAAGTAAATCACCCAAAGCTATCTGGCGTTTCCTTTTTCCCACTTCTCCAAACGGGATTGACACAGTGCGGTAATTTCGTTTTTATCTTCCTCCGTCACATTCCTGCGTCCCTTTGTCCGCTGGATTTCCAGATAGCTTTCATAATCGGAAAGCAGAAGGTCAAAAAGCTCCTTTGGGGTACGGCAGACCATGCCGCTGCAATAGCCGGGTAATTCCCCTGTCCCATGAAACTCCACCCGGATATACCCATACCGGCTTTTGCAGACTTCCATTTCTGTATCCAATGCCAGATAGTCCCCAAAAATGTCTATCACCTGTTCAAATGACATCATAGCAGTCCACTCCTTTCGTAAAACCCTGTTCTGCCGCTATTATCCATGATTCCGGCACATCCGGCAAGTTTACCGTCAAAAAGAAAAAGCGGAGGAAGGCGCGGCGAAGAACGCCGTTCCTCCCTCCGCAGATGGGGTAAACTCTCCGGTCAGGAGAGCTTAGAAAGCTGGGCCAGTATCTTCTGCACACCGTCCCAAAGCTGTTCCTGCCGCTGGGATATATCCTCCAGGTCAGCGTCATAAACCCGCCCGGTTTCATGCACTTTACGGGTCAGCTGGTTCAGGTTGTTGCTGGAATAGCGCATCAGGGACACCAGCTCCTTCAGCTCCGGCAAATCCAGCTTTACCACATACCCGTCCAGCGCCATTTTCCGCAGGTAGGCTTCCCGGTTGACGGTTCCAAGCTGGGACATTTTCTGCTCAATCAGAGCCAGCTCCTCCGGGGAAACCCGGAAATTCACCTGTACCTCCCGTTTCCGCTTTGCCGCGCTCATCGTTCCGGTTCCCGTTTCTTAGGGGCGGCGGGTCTGCGTTCCGGCGGCTCCTGTTTGAGTTTTTCCAGGACGGAGCCTTTCTCCGGGGCTTGAAGGACTTTCCGCGCCTGCTTCAAAAACAGGTCGGTCAGGCCGGGGTTGACCTTATCCACCACCAGGGCATAGCTGTGGCGGGGATCGCCGCCATCCTCCGGCATGGGGATTGTTTTCGCCCAGGCTTTGTTATCGCGGGAGATACGCCCGTCATGCTCCTTTTTCAGCACCGTATTGGCAAGGATGTACTGCATACGCTCCGGCCCGAACTGTTCCAGCACCTCTTTGACAGCGGCCTCGGTATTCAGACGGTTATCCCCATAGTGGGCGTTAATGGCCTGCTCAATGGCTTCTTTGCAGGCAAGACTGGCTTGCAGGGAGGCGCGGTACTGCGCCATCTCCCCATGCTCGGACGCATAGGCGGCGGAGTGGGGATAGATTGGGGCGGCTCTCTGTTCCTCTTTTGCCTTGTGCATCTCATTCGCCCGTTCCTCAATGCTTTCCCGGATCACATCCATATAGCCGGTTTCCAGTTTTTCAAAATGTCGGTACACATCAGCCAGCGGGGAGGGGGAATCCAGAAGCGCCTGTGCCTGGTTATCGGAGAGTTCCAGTTCCTCCATCGCCATCACAATGTCCTCCCGGACGGTGTACTCATAGGCGTGGTTCAGGACCTCCTCCGGGGACTGGCTTTTCAGCCAATCCCGGAAGGTATCCTGTTCAGCGGCCATCTTCTCATAAAGGGCCGTATTCTTTTCATTGCTGTTCATATTATCTTGCCTCCTGTTCCTGTTGTCTGGGTTTCTTTTCCATGCTGCGGGGCGGGATGGGGCGTTTCAGCCCTTCCAGCACCGAGGGCCTTTCGCGTTTGGCAATCGCCGCTTCTGGACGGGACTGCCCCTTGCTGTCCATGTTCAGCTCCATATCCAGCTCCACCAGACGGGCGTTCTTGACCCGCAATTCCTCCTCATAGGGGAAGGCTTTGCCCACTTCCTCCTTCGCGGCGGCCTGCTGCTGGTAAAGGTTATCCAGCTGGACTTTTACGCTTTCCAACCGCTGGGGCATCTGGGAAAGCGCGTTGTCAATCCGGGTCAGGTTGCCGCGCGGGTCCGCGCCCAGGGCGGTACGGTGGGTCATGCGGCCTTTCAGTTGGAGCATATATTCCTTCTGGAAAGCGTCAAAGGTTACAAACATAGCAAATCCCCGGTAGCTGCCGACCTGCACCGGCTCGGAGCCTTTAACCTCCTTGCAGGCGTCCAGAAGGGCGGCTCCGGCGTTCTCTTTGTCGGTGAGCGTATCGCCCCGGACTTCCATGCCGGTAAATCCATCTATTGGGTGGGGGTGTGCCGCCAGGGTTTCCATATCTGTTTCCAAGCCCTGGATAAAGCCTTTGTGTTTCTCGATTTCCTCCGGGAAGTGCTTTAACAGCTGATCTTCCAGCCGGTACTGCTTGCTCTGGTGGTCGGCCTTCATCAGCTTTAAGCGGGATACCTCCACATCCAAATCCATACGCTCCTTGATACGGGGGTCCCCGGCGCATAGGGCCTTGATCTCCGCAAAGGACAGGGCGGTTTCGTCCACATCGTCACAGCTGCGGACAGGGGATTTTGAGGTCATGATCTGGGAGATGAATTTCTGCTTGTTCTCCACCGTCTGCCAGAGGTATGCGTCGAAGGTCCCTTCGGTCACATAACGGTAAACATGGACCAGCGGGTTCTGGTTGCCCTGGCGCTCGATCCGCCCTTTTCGCTGGGCCAGATCTCCGGGCCTCCAGGGGCAGTCCAGATCGTGAAGGGCCACCAGCAAATCCTGCACGTTGGTCCCGGCCCCCATCTTCTGGGTGGAGCCTAACAGGACGCGCACCTGGCCGGAGCGGACTTTGGAGAACAGCTCCTTTTTGCGGACTTCGGTATTGGCTTCATGGATAAAAGCGATCTGGCTGGCGGGCATACCCTGTGCGATGAGTTTCTGCCGGATGTCCTCATAGACCGTAAAGGCCAGCGGTTTCTCCGGCTCTGGAACCGCCTGTTCCAAAGCGTGAAGTATTGGGTTATCCAGCGTTTTAGCCACCTTTTTGGAGCCAGCCGCTTGGGGCGTGGAAATGTCGCAAAACACCAGCTGGGTCAGCTTTTCCGGCTGTCCGTCCCGCCAGATTTGCAGGATATTGTCCACGCACTGATTGACCTTGGTGCCGGGTTCGTCCGGCAGCATGGGGTTGATGATGCGCTGGTCCAGCCCCAGCTTGCGGCCATCCGAGGTGATTTTCAGCATATTGTCGGTTGATGGGTCAACGGTCCCCGAATGGACTTTGGCGGCGCGCTCGGAGAGGGCCTTCACCATATCCTGCTGGTGTCCGGTGGGCTTTGCCACGATGTTGTGGTATTCCACCTCCGGGGTGGGCAGGTCCAGCTGGTCGGCGGTCTTGATGTCCGCCACCTCTTTGAACAGGTTCATCAGCTCCGGCAGGTTAAAGAACTTGGAAAATCTTGTCCGCGCCCGGTAGCCGGTCCCCTCCGGGGCCAGTTCCAGGGCTGTCACCGTTTCCCCGAAGCGGCTGGCCCAGCAGTCGAAATGGGTCATGTTCAATTCCTGGAGCCGCTCATACTGGAGGTAGCGTTGGATGGTATAAAGTTCGGTCATACTGTTGCTGACCGGCGTTCCGGTGGCGAACACAACGCCCCTGCTGCCGGTGATCTCGTCCATGTAGCGGCATTTGGCAAACATATCGGAGGATTTCTGCGCGTCTGTGGTGGAAAGCCCCGCCACATTCCGCATTTTGGTGTATAAAAAGAGGTTTTTATAATTGTGGCTCTCGTCCACAAACAGCCGGTCCACGCCCAGCTGCTCAAAGGTAATCACATCGTCCTTGCGGCCCTCGGCCTGCAATTTTTCCAGCCTTGCCTCCAACGATTTTTTGGTGCGTTCCAGCTGCTTGACGGTAAAGCGTTCCCCGCCGCTGGCCTCCACCTCGGCAATCCCGTCGGTGATCTCGTTGATCTGCTCCCGCAGCAGGCGCTCCTGCCGTTCCCGGCTGATGGGAATACGCTCAAACTGGGAGTGTCCGATAATCACCGCGTCATAGTCCCCGGTGGCGATTCTGGCGCAGAATTTCTTGCGGTTGTGGCTTTCAAAATCCTTTTTGGTGGTGACAAGGATATTCGCGGAAGGGTAGAGCCGTAAAAACTCAGAGGCCCACTGCTCGGTCAGGTGGTTCGGCACCACAAAGAGGGATTTCTGGCACAGGCCCAGCCGCTTGGATTCCATCGCGGCGGCTACCATTTCAAAGGTCTTGCCCGCGCCCACCTCATGGGCCAGCAGGGTGTTCCCGCCGTACAGCACATGGGCGATGGCGTTTTTCTGGTGTTCCCGTAACGTAATTTCCGGGTTCATGTCCGCAAACCGGATATGCTGCCCGTCATACTCGCGGGGGCGGATGCTGTTCATTTCCTCGTTGTACTGGCGCACCAGCGTCTGCCGCCGCTGTGGGTCCTTCCAAATCCAGTCCCGGAAGGCTTCACGGATCGCCATCTGCTTCTGGGCGGCAAGGGTGGTTTCTTTGGCGTTGAGTACCCGGCGCTCCCGGCCCTCGGCGTCCTCAACGGTGTCATAGATGCGGACATCCCGCAGGTTTAAGCTGTCCTCCAGAATCTTGTAGGCGTTGGCCCGGTCGGTTCCGTAGGTGGTGTTGGCTGCTACATCGCCGTACCCAACGGCGTTTTTGCCGGTGATCTGCCACTCGGCGGTGTAGGGGACATACTTGACCTCAATCTTCCCTTGCAGATAGTACGGGGTGTGGAAGGTTTCGTACATGAATTGCTGGATGTAGTCTTTGTCAATCCAGGTAGCGCCCAGGCGCACCTCGATTTCCGATGCGTCCAAATCCTTTGGCTGGGCGGCGGTCAGCGCCTCCACATTGACAGAAAAGGCGGGGTCTTTGTCCGCCGCCCGCTGTGCCTGCCGCAGTCTCCGGCGCACGTTGCCGGAGAGGTATTCATCCGCTGTCACATAACGGGGCGATTCCCCCTCCGCCAGTGATTCGGGCAGACGGAAGATCACGCCCCGCAGCTCCTGCGCCAATTCCTCCTGGGTTTTGCCGCTCAGTTCGGCCATGTACGCCATATCCACCTCGGCCTTTTCCGCGATGGATACAGCCAGGGCTTCACTGGCGGTGTCCACCGCAGTAACAGCCTGATGGGGCTTGATGGTGCGCTTGGTGAACATATCCGCCTTTTGCTTCAGCTGTCCCTCATCGTCAATGACTTCCAGCGCACAGAGCAGATAATAGCTGGAATCATCGGCAAAGACCAGCCGGTTCCCCCGGTCATTGATCAGCCCGTACTTTGCGGAAAATGCGTCATAGAGCCGGTTCAATTCGGCCTGGGTTTCACAGATTGCCGCATCCGAAACAAAGCTGTCCATCTGCTGTGCGATGAGCTTCTGCACACAGTCCCGCAGTTCCACCAGCCCCTTTACGCGGGCCTCGGCGGTGGCGTTTAAGTCGGGGCGCACCATGCGGCTGTTTTCCCGATAGTACACCGCACCGTCCACAACGGTATAGGAATAGTTTTTTACATCAGGGTCAGCGGGGATAGAAGTATCAATTTCTTCCCCCTCGCCCAGCTCCGGCAGTTCGGCCTCCTGATAGGTCCCGCGAATGTATTTGATGGCATCATGCAGTTGGTCGGAAAGTTCCAGACCCTCAATAGGAGCCACTGTATAATCCTGTTTTCCGTATTGGGTGCTTTCTGAAACAGTGCGGCCCAGCACCATTTCCGGGTGGTCCAGAAAATAGCGGTTGATGGTAAAATCATCTTCGGTCTGTCCGGTCTGCGTCCAGTCCGGGGCAATGTCAATCGGGCGGTCACGTTTTTGCAGGAAAATGATGTCGGATACCACCTCTGTCCCGGCATTGGCCTTAAACGCATTGTTGGGCAGACGGATCGCGCCTAACAGCTCCGCCCGCTGCGCCAGATACCGGCGCACCGTAGAATCCTTGGAATCCATCGTGTAGCGGCTGGTGACAAAGGCCACGACGCCGCCTGGACGCACCTGGTCCAGCGATTTGGCGAAAAAGTAGTTGTGGATGTTGAAGTTCAGCTTGTTATAGGCCCGGTCATTGACGGAATACTGGCCAAACGGCACGTTTCCTACGGCTAAATCATAAAAATCCCGCCGGTCAGTGGTTTGAAAGCCCGCGATAGTGATGTCTGCTTTGGGATAGAGCTGTTTTGCGATGCGCCCGGTGATGGAATCCAGTTCCACGCCGTACAGTTTGCTGCCCCGCATTTCCTCCGGCAGCATACCGAAGAAATTGCCCACGCCGCAGGAGGGTTCCAGGATGTTGCCGGTCTGGAATCCCATTTTCCCCACCGCTTCATAAATGGCCTGGATAACGGTAGGGCTGGTGTAATGGGCGTTTAAGGTGGTCCCTTTGGCGGCTTCATATTCCTCCGGGGACAGCGTTGCGTAGAGTTCCGCAAACTCCTTTGCCCAGGTGGGCTTGTTCTCGTCAAAAGCGTCTGACAGACCGCCCCAGCCCACATACCGGGAGAGTGTTTCCTGTTCTTCCGGCGTGGCCTGCCGGTTTTCAAATTCCAGTTCTTTTAAGAGGCTGATAGCGTCCATATTGGCCCGGAATTTTGCTTTCGGCCCTCCTTCGCCCAGGTGAATGTCGGTGATACGGAAGTTCCCGGCTGTCGGCTGGGGTGGGGTGGGTTCCGGTTTCTCTATGTGCAGGGTATGAATCTCCACATCATAGGGCAGGTGGTTCTGTTCGCCCGGATAACGGGTGACAGGGGTGGTAGTCATTCGCGGCGCTGGTTCCGGTGCGGGAGGATTCCCCAAATCCGGCTGTTTCTCTGCTGGCTGTTCCTTTAGCTGTGCCGGTTCGTGGGAGAATCCGTCCAGTTCCTGCTGGTAGAGGGTGCGGAGTGCGGCGGCAACCGGTTCCCAGCTTTCATACAGCGCCGCCAGAACCGTTTCATCCTCCCGCAAAATCTCTACTTCCATGCCTTTGTCGGTTGTTCTGTAATCTGCCGTATCCCCGGTTTCCAGCTGCATGGTTTCCACTGTACCCGAAAACCGCTGGGAAAGATGCTGGGCAACAGCCGGATTGCCTGCGCCGCTTCGGAGCAGTACCGCTATATCCTCCTTTGCCAACCCATCCAGTAAACCGCCATCCCCGGTCAGAGCCTCCCGTAAATCCGGGGAAAACTGGTCCAGATCGGCGGGGAGATAGTCGGTGATGGCGCTGTTGCGCGGGTCCTGCCGGATGGCGCGTTCAAACTGTTCTTTGCTTTCCGTCCGGTAAATGGGGTAGGCCAGCGCGGGGTCATTCAGCTGGACATAGCCCTGCTGCAAATCGGTGATGCGGTACTCGGTATCTTCCAGAAAAACAAAATCCCCTACGCCATAGGCCGATGCCAGCGGGTCGCGGGGAAGTGTTCCCGGTTCGTCCGCAGCGGGTGCGGCTGTTTCCTGTGCCGGTTCCTCTTGCCGGTCCGCCTTTATCTCTTGTGGTTCCAGCCCGGCCAGGAATTGCTCCGCAGCTTCTTCTCTTGAAAATGTCCGTACCGTTCCATCAGAGGCGGTATAGTAATCATTGGTCTGATTATCCCAGACAGCAAACGCATCTTCCGGGTCGGGAAACGCATCGCTGGTCATAACAACGGAAAAGCGTGGTTCTGCTTCATCGGCGGCAATCTGTTCCACATCAGCCATGACCTGCTGAATAAAGGGGTCATTGTCCAGCTTCTCCGGTTCCACTACCTGCCCGTTTACAATGCCGCGCTGGGCCAGATTTTCCCGGATTGCGATAGGGTCTATATCGTCCAGATTGTCCCGTTCTGCCTCTGTAAAAAAGCGGTCCTCTTTGATAAGCTGGGCAATCCGGCGCTGTACCTTGGGCCAGGGAAGCTCGATTGTTTCAGGGCTTCCGGCGCGGACAATGAACAGGTTTGTATGTTCAGGACCGCCGTACTCCTTGGACAGCCATGCGGCAGTATCTTTTTCCCGCCCATGCTCCTTCATATAGCGGACTACGGCCCGTTTGCTGTCCATATCGCCGTTCCATGCACAGAGGGCTTCGTCAATATCGTCCTGGGACAGAGGGCGCAGAAGCTCATGGAGCTTTGGATAGGTTTCGGCAATCACCTCTTGATGCAGGCGGTGGCGGAACTCCGGCACATCCGAATACTGTTTGAGAAGCTGCAAATCACCGGAGCCAAGAACCGCGCGGCGCACAGCGGCGTTGCCCTCAATCACAGCGTTTTCATGGTCAGTATGGCCGCAGGCGTTGCGGTATGCCGTATCCTCCATGATGGCGGCGGTCACAACCGGCCTGTACTGTTCCAGCACATCTTCCAGCGCAGGCTGGGGCAGTTCTGTTTCGGTTTCATGGACAGGAGCAGGCTGGCTCTGTGATTCTACAATGCCCGCCTCTGCCAGTTCCTTTTCTGCCTGGATTTTCTCATACTGTTCCCGTTCTGCTTCGGTCAGATAACGGTCCTTTTGGATCAGGCCGGCAACCAGCTTCACGACCTTATCCCAGGTCAGGCGTACATCGTCACAGCCGTTTTTCTGGTAGCGCAGGCCCTTTCCATCGTGATCTTCGCCACTGTGCGTTGCACCGGACAGTGCGTGGGAGCGTCCGCCGGTTCCGTATTCCTGCCGGAGAAACGCGGTTTTTTCCTTGTCGGTATGGGGCTGCTGGAAAAAGGCATAAATGCGCCCTTTGCCCCCGGCAAAACCGCTGCCGCCAGAAAGGGCCGCGCCGATTTCATCCTCCGTAATAAACTGCTTAACCGCAGGAACCTCTGCCATTTCAGATGAAAAGGCTTTGCGGGGCAGTGACAGGTCTTTCAGGTTTTCCCAAATCTCCTTTGGCTTGTGGTAATGGAAACGCAGCAAGTTACGGTCTTGCGTATAGGCAGTCCAAAAGGCGGCGTATTCTTCTGTGAGGGGCTGGCGGAAAGCCGGGTCACGCAGCTGCTCAGTGAGCCATGCGGATTCTTCTGGAAACCCGTTGCCCTTGATTTCTGACAGACTGGGTAAATATCCGGCTTCTCTGGCTTCATCGCTCAAATCGTGATACAGGTTCCAGAGCTTGTTGGCAAGGAGGGAGCGTTCATAACCCTCCGCCTCGGCAAGCTCCACATTGGAAGCAAATTGACCGGATTCCAGCAGCTCGCCAATACGCTCCGCCGCGCCCTCCCAGGAAATGACCTGCGCGGATTTATCATAACGGGCGGATTTTCCATGAGAGAGATGGATTCCGTCCTCGCCGTACCAGACTGTGATACGGCCTGTATCGGTGGTAAAACCGTTGCCGCCATGATAGAGGGATTGCAGGGCGGCGGCAATCTCCGGGATCGGCTTCTGCTTTTCAAATTCAGCTGTCACGCGCTCCCGCAGACGGTCGGTATTGCCGCCCAGCCGCAGTACATGGTCAATGTCCTTTTGGGCAAAAGAAAAAGCAGAGGACGCTTTCACATTCTCTGCTTCATCAATATTCTGAATCTGTTCCGTTTCGGAAAGAAACAGGTTTAAGGTCAGCTGTTGATAAGTTCCGCCAGCAGAATCTCCTCCGCCTGGGCCTTGCAGCTGTTCATCAGGCCCACCCACTGCATCATGTCGCGGGCTTTCAGTTCCTCGGTCACGCCCGCCGCCTGCGCCAGTTCCGGCATCAGCTGCTCCAATCGGCTGTTCGCGGTCCGGTCGATCTCCAACAGGTGCGGGTACAGCTTCTCGCTCATCAGCAGACGGTTGTAAAGGATGGGCCGGTGATCCTTCAAGTAGGTTTTCCGCATCCTGCCGTACTTGCCCAGGGGCGTTTCGGGCTGTTCTGTCAGTTGCAGGTTGGGAATCAGATAATCCCCGTTCTGAATGTAAGTTAAGGTGTTGTTCATTTTGCTGGCTCCTTTCTTTGTTGGCCTCTCGTTCCGCGTTTAGAATGGTTACGCCGATCTGCCGCAGCACCTGCTGGTTGATCTGGCTGACCGCCGTTCCCAGCGCCCCAACGGTGGCCGGTGTGTTGAAATCGAAAACCGGCATGAAATCCTCGTGGGTGAAATACTGCTCTGGGGCCAGCCCGCAGCGGGACATCAGGGAATAGGCGATGCTGACGGTGGCGGCGGCTTTGAATTGGACTTCGATGTTAAGCTCATCGTACTCCTCCAAAAAGGAATCGTCAACGATGTAAAGGAAGTCCCGCCCGTTGTCCGCCCAGTATTCCCCGGCCAGCCTGCGGGCGATCTCGGTCAGCTGCCCGCCTAAATCATCGCCGCCCACCCCATACCGGTTTTCCAGCATGGCGGAGATGGAATCTATATGCCGTTCCTCCATCTTCCAGAGCCAGGGAGTGCGGGAGTGCGGGCGGGTTCCGGTGTCGGAGATGTCAAAGACATACCGCAGCCGGGTCCGGTCCCCGGAATCGTCCACCAGGGCGATGCCCTTGGAGCCGCGCCGGACATAGCGGCCCATCTTGTCATTCCACAGGTCATACTCCGCGAAGCGGTAGCGTCCGGGCGCTGGGCGTAGATCATCAGCTGGTCATGGAACGGGTATTTGTAAAGCCTGGAGGCTGTGTCCAGAAACCGCATCCACTCATTCCAGCTGGAAGTGAGCTGCACCGCCGCATGGTCGGCCATCTGTGCGTACATCTGCGCTTTGGTTGCCATTGTTTTCGGCCCTCCTTTCGGGTTTTGGATAAAAGGAAGGGGCGGCACAGCGCCAGCCCCTCCGGTCTGTTGGTTCCTATTCGTCAAAGTCCGGGTACAGTTCCAGACTGTCAAACTCCGCGTCCGTCATGGCGCGCAGCTTATGAAGGGCGCTGTCGGTCAGTTCCATCAGCTCCGTTTCCTCCGGCGAGAGATAGCCGCGCATCTCGGTCAGGCTCTCCATCAGTCCGGCGCGGGTTCCGGTGTTGTAAATGCACATCAGATTCATTTCTTCAAAGGTAAAGTGTCCCATATCAAAGCTCCCTTTCCGCGCTCTTTTTCGGCGCTGTCTTTTTGCTTTCCTGCTTCGGCTGCTGGTGGAGCTGTTCCACCACCGATTTCCGCTTGTCCCGTTCCTCCCGGTGGACCGCATCCGCCAAATCCATCAGGGAGATCGGCTGGCCGCTTCTGGCCTGCTGTTCCAGCTGGGCTACGGTCGGCTCTTTGGGGCCGTTGTTGATGATCCCGTCAATCATGCCGTAATCGTCCTCCATAGACATTTCCGCATTTTTCAGCGGGTTTGCGTCAAGAAAACCGGTGATCTGCTGAAAGCCAAAGCTGTCGCAGTAATGACAGGATAACGCGCCGTCCCTGCGGATGGCAACGATGTCGCTGACGCTCATGGAGGGGCTGTGATAGTCCCTGGGGTGTTCGTTGTTGAAGCGGTAGAACAGCTGCTCCGCCACAACTTCCGGCGTATCTTTGCCGGAAAGGGGCGCGGTGTAGATCAGGTCGTAGTTTTCACGCTCCACCTCGCGCCCGATGGATTTGAGCCAGTCCAGCCCCTCAAAGCGGATCTCCCGCAGGCTGTCATCGTCCTTTATCTGATAAATGGCGAAGCAGTCCCCCTTATGGGAAAGAAACGCCTGCTCCCGTTCCTGCTGGTGGTTCAGCCGGTCCTGCACCAGCGCGTCAAAGGCTGGGCTTTCCTCCCATTCCTCGCGGGAAAGGGCGAACACCGTACCGGGCAGCTGGGATTCAAATTCCTCCCGGTCAAAGAGCATTTCCGCGCCGCCCCCGTCCACCACCGCGTACACCGTCAAATCCTGCTCAAACAGTTCCAGCGCCCGCTCTTTGGAGAGGGGCAGCAAGTCCCCGTCCTGATAGCCGCAGTTTTTCAGATCGTCCTCCCGCAGCAAAGGGTCCGGCATCGGGTATTCATCCAGCGTCTGCTCCGGCGCGTCGGGCAGCTGGGCGGCTTCTGCGGCATGGCCGATGGAATCCAGCGCCCGCGGGTTTTGGCTGGCGGGCAAAAGGGCGTATTCCCGTTCCTGTTCGGCGGTCAGCGGCTGGGGGTAGTCGATACAGCCAAAGGCAGTGATGGAATCCTGTTCCACCTTTACCGGCGCGGCAAGTTCAGTGATGGTTTTCCCGTCCATCAAAGGATAGGTTCCCACATCCAGCGATTCCTGGGTAATGTAATAGCGGAACATGGAGGGGTCCTGCTCCGGCAGTTCGGCGGGGATTTTCCAGGAGGGTTCCGGTTCAGGGGAAACCTCTGGATTCTCCGTATCGGCCTGCGGGCTTTCCGTCTGTATGGTTTCTTTTCCGGCGTCCTGTTCCGGCCCGGATTCCAGATCAATGCCGCGCTCCTTGCAGACCTCCTGAAAATGGCGGTCAATATCGGCAATCAGAGTACCGGCGGTCTTGTTGATGGTTTCCAGGCTGGCCCGCAGTTCCTTCAGCTCCTTGCCCTGGCTCCAGTTCGCAATGTACCCAAAGCTGTTTGCGCCGGTCTGAATCCCAAAATACTGGCAGACCGCGTAAGAGATGCTCTCGGCCTCCACTTCCTCGGTGCGCCGGTCCTTTTTATGGTCCTGCAAAAACCGCTGGGCGGTCTTTTCGCCGCCGTTAAAGTCCAGGCCGGATTCATCGGTCAGCGGGAGATGCCCTTCCTCCGGCAGTTCCAGCGGCTTTGCGGTTATGACGGAACCGGCATGGTTGACCATAACCCGTTCCTCTACCGCAACCGGCGCGCCGGGGTCATCGTCGGAACCGCGCAGGTCATAACAAAACAGTCCGTCCGGCAGATCGTCTGCGGCAATCCGCTCATTGGAGAACAGGGCTGGCTGTCCAAACAGCTCCACTTCCTGATACAAGGGCGCGTCCGGGTTGTCCGGCACATCAAAGTTGTGCAGCTTGCTGTGGGCGATCTCATGGACAGCGGCGGAAACCGTCTGCACCTCGCTCATGCCCTGGCGGATGGCGATGCGCTGCTCAATGGAAGAAAAATATCCGTCCGTATCCGCGTCCATTTCCTCAAACGCAAGGGGAACCGGGGCGGAGCGTTTCAGCGCCTCCATAAACGCTTCAAAGTGCCGGACATTCCCGAACAGGTCCGCCGCCAGGGAGGGCAGCGGCTTTCCGTCCGTCTGGCTCACATCAAAGACCTTCACCGGACGGAACAGCGGGATTTCCACCTCTTTTTCCTCCATGACCACCCTGCCGTTTGCATCCAGCATTGGCGCGTGGGTGTCCGGGTCCAGCTTCTGCTCCTCGATTTTCTTCTTATAGGGGGTGGGCGCGATGATAGTGATGCCGCGCTCGCCTTTCTTCACATGGCGCTCAAACTGGTTCTTCCACTTGTTATAGCCAGCTACAAGGGTCGCGTCCGGCTTCTGCATATAGATCAGCATGGTATTATTGACCGAGTAGCGGTGGAACCGGGACATCACCGACAGATAGCGCATATACTTTTCGCTCTCAAACAGTTCCTTGATGTTCTGCTCAATGCCCTCGGTGATTTCCCGCAATCGCTCCCGGTTGGTAGGTTTCTCTGCCATTTCCTTGTTTCTCCTTTCCAAATCCATGATTTTTGTTAGGTGTTCTGCAATCCATGTTTTTTGTTCCTCGATGCCATCCTCCATCAGAAAGTCCAGAAGATACTCCACATAGTCCTTTTGGTGCAGCGCCTCCACAAAAAGGGGGTGCGGCTCCGCATCCGGGGTCAGGGGCGCAAGGCCGGTTTCCCAGCCCCGCAGCAGATGGGCGTAGTCTGCCAGAGCGCGGAAACACCGCTGTTTTGATTCCCGGAACTTCTGCGCTTCTGACTTTTGACGGATATAGGTTTTCTTCGGGGGCGCCTGGCTGTCATAGAGCAGTCCAAAATCCTGGGCCAGTTTTTCCGCCGCCTCTTTGGGGGAGAGGTTATAAAGTCTGGCGGCAAAGTCGATCACATCACCGTCCGCCCCGCAGCCGAAACAGTGAAAGCGGCGGTCTAATTTCATGCTGGGCGTCCTGTCATCGTGAAAGGGACAGCAGGCCATGCCGTTCCGCTTTACCTCGATTCCATAGTGTTCCGCCGCTTCTCTGGTGGTGATGGACTGCTTTACCGCTTCAAAGACATTCCCGCCCATGCTTATTGACCGGAGGAGGATTTCAACGGCGGCTTATAGCCTGCGGCCCTGGCGCGTTCACTGGCGGCTTTGCGCCGCTTTTCGCTGTACGGCTCCCGGACCGATACGCAGCGTTTGGGGACAATGAAGTTGTGGTCGTCCTTCTTGATGATCTGCTCCGGGTGTTTACCGGCAAGGCGGTTCAGTTTTTTCATCAGCTTTGGGTCATGGGTATAAATCTGGGCGGCAGGCTCCGCCTGGTTGTAGAGGATGATGGTTTCCTGTTCCAGCAGCGACAGCTTCATGACGGGCCTCCTTTCCGCTGGCCAAAGTCCAGCTTGAAGTTCACATACTCGCCGGTATCCTCCAAAAGCACATCCGCGTCATAGGTTTTTCCGGTTTTTTCCGAGTAGCAGCCGGTGAGCCTTGCCCGCCCGTCTTTTAAGAGGGCCGCGACAACGGCCTTGGTGGGCTGTTTCTTCTTGGCGCTCCACCACTTGCTGTCTTTCCAGATGGCAAATCTGCAAGTTTCACTTTGGCAGAAAAATCCCTTTTGCGATTCTGTAACCTCACCGCCGCACCGGGGGCATCTGCCTACTGCTTCGCGGGGCGGGGAGAACAGGTACTCGGTCCCCTTAACCACCTGATAGGTTGCCGCCAGCTCCCGCAGCATGGCGTAAATCCCGGACAGAAACTCCTCCGGGGAAAGCTCGCCGCGCTCAATCTCGCCCAGCCGGTACTCCCACTCGGCGGTGAGCAGCGGGGATTGCAGCTGCTCCGGCAGAACCGTAATGAGGGAACGCGCGTCGCGGGAGGGCATCAGCTGGACCGTCTTTTTGCTCTTTTTCCGTTCCAGAAAACCGGTGGAGGCCAGCTTTTCCAGAATCCCGGCGCGGGTGGCAGGCGTACCCAATCCCTTGCGCTCGGCAGTATCCGGCATATCTTCTTTACCGGCGTTCTCCATAGCCGACAGCAGAGTATCTTCGGTGAAATGTTTTGGCGGGCTGGTTTTCCCCTCCTTGACGGAGGCATTGGAAACGGACAAAGATTGTCCCTCGGAGAGTTCCGGCAGCGTCTTTTCCTCTGGTCTTTCCTCCGGCTCCGGGTCATTTTTCAGACCGGCGTGATAAGCGGCATCCAGCCTGCGCCAGCCGGGGCGCTGAATGGTTTTCCCTTTTGCGGCAAACTCCTGACCGGCGCAGACCAGCGTGGCGGCGGTTTCCTCGTAGAGATGGGGTTCCGCCACCGCGCACAGCAGCCTTGCGGCCACCAGCTCCAACACCGCTTTTTCCCCCACAGGGAGGGCGGACAAATCCGCATCCCGAAGATTGCGGGTGGGGATCACCGCATGGTGGTCGGTCACTTTCTTATCGTTGATGACCGCCTCCGGGTTGCAGACAATGCCGATCCCTTTTCGGAACGGCATGGCGTTGGCGGTGAGGTTGACCAGCACCGGCAGGCCCTCCGCCATATCCGAGGTCAGATACCGGCTGTCCGTCCTGGGATAAGTACACAGCTTTTTCTCATAGAGGTTTTGCAGATAATCAAGCGTTTGCTGGGCGGTAAACCCCAGCAGGCGGTTGGCGTCCCGCTGTAAGGTGGTCAGGTCATAAAGGGCGGGCGGCTTTTCGGACTTCTCTTTCCGCTGCGCCTGCTTCACCACCGCAGAACCGCCCCGGCAGGCGGTTTGCAGCTCTTTCGCGGCGGTTTTGTCTTTCATCCGCGCCCCCACAGCGGTAAATCCGGGCAGTTCCAGCGCCACCGTATAGAACGGCTCCGGCTGGAAGGCTTCAATCTCTGCTTCCCGCTGGACGATAAGGGCCAGTGTAGGGGACATGACCCGACCGATGTTGAGGGTCCGGCGGTACAGCACCGAAAACAGCCGGGTAGCGTTGATGCCCACCAGCCAGTCGGCTTTGGCGCGGCAGAGCGCCGCCTGATGCAGACCGTCATAGTCCGCGCCGGGGCGGAGGTTTTCAAAACCCTCCCGGATTGCCGAATCCTCCATGCTGGAAATCCAGAGCCGCTTCATGGGCTTTTTGCAGCCCGCCAGCTCATAGACGTTGCGGAAAATCAGTTCGCCCTCCCGTCCCGCGTCACAGGCGTTTACCACCTCGGTCACATCCGGGGCGCACAGCAGCTTTTTGAGAATATCAAACTGTTTCTTCTTGTCCCGCCCCACGCTCATTTTCCAGTCCGAGGGCAGGATCGGCAGATCGTCATAGCGCCACTTGGCGTATTTAGGGTCATAGCTGTCCGCGTCGGCAAGCCCCGCCAGATGCCCCGCGCACCAGCTGACCCGCCAGCCGTTCCCTTCCAGATACCCGTCCTTGCGGGCATTGGCTCCGATCACAGCAGCCAGACTTTGGGCCACCGACGGTTTTTCAGCAATCACAAGGCGCATAATCTTCATCCTCCCATTCTTCCCGCATAGATGTACGCAGCTTTTCCTCAATGCTGTTGTCCTCTGTCAGCATCAGGTCATAGCCGAACCGGTAATCATATCGGTACAGTTTTCCTACCAGATCATTGATGAGGATACGGCAGGCCAGAATGACACGTTTTTTATCCACCTGCATCAGCTGGTAGCGTTGATAATCGCTGTAATAGGACTCATGCCGGTGCGCGCGGCTGTTGGCGTCCTCCAGCAGCCAGTCTACCGGGTCCTGGCAGCCTTCCTCTTTTTCCCCCTCCATATATTTCAGCAGTTCCATCACCATCGGAAAACTCTGCTCGTCCATGCGGGCTTCTTCTTTCAGATAGCCGATCAGGGCGCATAAAAGCAGGCGGGCCGCTGTCTGTTCCCGTTCCGTTAATGCCTCCATCGTCTTTGCGGCGTCCGGCAGAAGCCTTTCTTCTACAAAAGTTTCCACATCGCCGGAGTACAGCTGGCGGATGGAATCTATGGACAGCGGGGCGGCTGTGTCGCCATCCATAGAAAAATCATAAAGGTCGTCGCTCTGTGCAGGCTTTTTCCGAAGTTTGCGTGTCAGGGCAGTCAGAATATCGCCGCCCAGATACACCGCCAGACAGCACAGGTCAAAAACAGCAACGATTTTGATAAATAAAATAAGATACTTCATTTCCGATCTCTCCTTTCTTTCAGCTGCTTTTCCAGTTCCCGGTGGCAGAATCCCACACAGGGCCTCCCGTAGTTGCCGCAGCCATAGCAGGGGTGGCTTTTGGGTAAAGAGGGAGGGCGGGAAGTTTTCTTCCTGCCCTCCGGTTTCTGTGTCATCATGCGCTCAAAGGGGCTGTCGGTGAAGCGGGTCATTCCGGTTCTTCCTCACTTTCCTCCGGTTCCTCCTCCGCGCCCTCCTCGGATTCCCACAGCTCATCTTCCTCATCGCCGTAGTCATAATCGTCCAGATTGTCCGCGCCTTTGGTTTTCGGCTTGTTCTTCATAAACTTGAAGTAGTAGAGCGCGCCCCCGCCGCCTAACAGGGCCACAACCAAAAGCAGGACAGCCGGATTCATGCCGGACTTTTTCTCAGGTTCCGGCTCCGCTGCAGGCGGCTCCTCCGGTTCCGCCGCCTTGCCGGTGCAGCTTGTCATGGTAAAGGCGCAGACCGGGCAGTTCCGGTTGATTGCGCCTGCCTGACATTTCTCGGTGCAGCCGCAAACGGCGGGAGGTTCCTCGCTGTCCCCGTCCTCCATCAGCGCCATCAGATCGGCCTCGTCCACCTGGTTGAGAAAATGGACGGTGTTTTCTCCCTCGTCATCCCGGTCCACCAGAATGTAGAAGTAGTTGCCGTTTTTGGTGGTAACGGTAATCAGCTGCTTGTTCCCGCCGTAATCGTCCACCAGGGTGGCGTTGCCATCCGGGGTGAGGGGCGGCGTTGCCTCCGGCTGCTCCACCTGTACGTTGTAATCGTTGGTTTCATCAGCCGGTTCCTCGCCGCCGCCCGCGTAGGCGGGGACAGAAAAACCGCCCATAAGAACCAGGGCGGTGCAAAGCGCGGCCAGTGTCCGCAATAGCTTTTTAGATTTCATCGTGATTTTCCTCCTTCTCTTGGGCATTGGGTGCAGGCGTTCCCACGCCGGGAATCCCGCCGCCGGACAGCAGCGCGTTCAGTTCCTGCGGGGTCATGCGGACCGCCCGCACCAGCTGGACGATTTGCAGGTTCTCCGCCTCGGTTTTCTGCGCCTCCAATTCCCGCAGCCTGTTCTGGTATTCCGCCAGCTTTTCGCGGGTCTTTGCGATCTCCCGGTCAATCCGGTCGATTTTGTTCGTTGCCATCTGTAAACACTCCTTCCCATATGGTTTAGTTCCAGTTCATCAGGCCGTAGCCCTTGATACACTGGTAATTCAGATCATAGCTTTTGATTTTGCAGGCGTCGCCGGAATTGCCCTCCACCGTATAGACCCGGCTCCCGTCTGTGCCGATCACAATGCCGACATGGTCGGCGGAACCGTCCAAATCCCAGTCAAAGAAAATGGCGTCGCCGGGGGCGATGTTGGCATATCCGCGCCCGCCCCATTGTCCATGCGACTGGAACCAGGGTACGCCCTGGGACTGGCAGCCAGCAAAGCGCGGTTCGCTTTTCCCGGCCTGGTTATAGCACCAGCTCACGAAGCAGGCGCACCATTCCACCCGGCTGTTAAAGCCGTACCAGCTCCAATACGGATAGCCGCCCACGTTTCCCACCTGACGCTTCGCCAGATCCACCAGGCCCGGATTGCCGGGGCGGGTCCCGTTTATAAACTCCACGCCGCTCAAATCCTCGGAATTTCCCATATCCGGGGAACCGCCGCCAAACAGCAGCGGCTTGTTGCCCCTGGTGGCGATATAGACCTGGTACATCTCATATTCATCCGGGGTGAGAAGCTCCGGCGCAAGGGCGGCAATCTGGGTGTTCACAAGCTCCACATGGAGGATGTAGTATTCATAGGGGACTTCCTCGCTGGTCGTTTCCCCGGTTTCCGGGTCGGTGCTGGTTTCGGTGCGGTATCGGATTTCCACCTCCTCGGTCAGCGTCAGGACATATTGGAGGTCAAAGACCCGCTGTAACTGTGCCGCCGCGCTCTGGGGCGTGTACTCATGGAGCAGGGCGCTTAAATAAGCCGCCAGCTCATGGGGATTATGGCCGATGGGGTCTAAATTGTACCGGTACTCGTCATAGCCGGGGTGCAGGCTCTCTATGTTATCCAGTTCGGCTTGCAGTTCCGCCTCCTTTGCGGCATAGTCCGCTTCGGTCCCCAGCATATCCTCGTCTTTGGAGGGATAGGTGGAACCGGACACCGCCGAGCCGATGCTCTGGGCCAGCATGGAGCAGGAGGACAGGGTATTCATCAGCAGGCAGACCAGCAGAAACAGCGCCAGCGCAATCAGGAATCCCTTCTTGTGCCGCATGACAAACCGGCCTGCCTGTTCCGCTTTTTCTTTGACAGACTTTGCCGCCTTGCCGGTCTTGTGCGCGGTCTTGGCAGTATGGCCTGCGGCCTGTGCCGTATGCCCAGCCGTTTGACCGGCGCGCTTGGCGGCGGCATATTCCTTTTTGATGGCCTGCTTTTGCTGCCAGCGGGAAAGGGGGTTGCTGGCAAGCTGGGGGTTCTCCGCCAGGGACTTTTGGTACAGGGCGTTGATGTTTGCTTTTTCCAGCTTTTGCTCCGCCCTTGCCGCTTCGCGGTAGGGTTTCAGCTTATGGCTGCGGTATCCCTCCCGCACCAGCCGCGCGCTGACTTCAACAGCCTGCTCAGTCTTGTGCGCCCCTTCCACGCCCACATTGTCCTGTTCGGACTTGCGGATTTCCTTATGCGCCCCGGCAAGCAGCGCGTTGGCCGGAGCGCCCCGTACCGCATGGGACAGCTTGGAGGGCGGCTTTGCCTGTTCCTCAAAGGTCAGTTTCGTTGTTTTCTTTCCGGTATCGGGGTCAATAACGGTCTGCCGGACCTTCTTTTTGGGTATCCTGGCCTGCGCCTTGTCTGCCCGGACAGCTGCTTTCTGTGCGCGGCAGATCGGCTTTTCTAGCGCCGGGGCGGTCCGTTCCTCCTCGGTGAAGCGCAGGCGCGGCTCCTTAATCAAACCATTCCCCCAGCATCAGCGCCTCCATCATATAGAGCAGTTCCATATAGAGGCCCATGCCAGCCGGGGTGTGTAAAGGACGGAGGATCAGGCAGGCATAGACCTGTGCCAGCACATCGGCCAGAAGCTCCGCGCCCCGGCCCTCCAAAACCCTGCCGCCAGTGCCGGGGGAGAGGCAGCACCAGATTTCCGCAAGGCGGAGCAGGCCCGTTTCCCCGTCACGGTTCAGTTCTGCCGCCATGCTCTCCGCAGTACGGCACTCGCTTACCGCGTCCGCCATCGCCAGAAGCAGCTGGCGGCGCTGAATGTCCATCGCCCGCTTCAAAAACAGCCGGGGATTGTGTTTCATTTTCTGTGCAGTCATGATTGCTTTCCCTCCTTTAATTCCTGTAATTTTGTGGTCATGATGCGGTACAGTTCGGTGTCCTTGGGGAACCGGTCGATAAAGGGCAGGATGATGTTGCCGTAGAACAGCAGCCCTTCGCCTTCGCCGGAGTGGGTCACATAGGACAGCTGGTGCGGGGAGATGCCCAGCTGTCTGGCTAAAATCTGCCGGTCGCCGCTTGCCTGGTTGAGCATATACACAAAGTCCGAGTTCTCAAAGATATTCTCGATCTCCCGGCTGGCAAGCAGGTCCTTGATGTTCTGTGTGATGCCGGTGGGAATCCCGCCCCATTTCCGAAAGCGTTTCCAGATTTCAATGGTATAGGCGGCGGTCTGGTCCTCTTTGAGCAGCAGGTGCATCTCGTCAATGTAGTAACGGGTGGACTTGTGGGCGGCGCGGTTGATGGTGACGCGGTTCCACACCTGGTCCTGCACCACCAGCATACCGATTTTTTTCAGCTGCTTGCCTAACTCCTTGATGTCATAGCAGACAATGCGGTTGTCGATGTTTACATTGGTCCGGTGGTTGAACACATTCAGGGAGCCGGAAACATAGATTTCCAGCGCCGTAGCGATGTACTGCGCCTCTTTTTCCTCCTGGGTCAGCAGAAGGTTGTATAAATCCTCCAATACCGGCATATTTTCCGGCCTGGGGTCGTTCAGGTAATCATGGTAGACCAGCCGTACACAACGGTCGATGATGGTTTTCTGGACCGGCTGCAAGCCCTCCTTGCCGCCCACAATCAGCTCGCACAGCGACAGAATGAAGTCGGATTTCAAAGACAGCGGGCTTTCATCGTCCGAGTAGTCCAGGTTTAGGTCCATCGGGTTAATGTAGTCCCCGGAGGTGGGCGAAATCTTAATAACCTGCCCATGCAGCCGCTCCACAAGGGGTGCGTACTCCGATTCCGGGTCGCACACGATGATGTCATCGGTGGTGAGCAGAAAACAGTTGGCGATTTCCCGCTTGGCGGAAAAGGACTTGCCGGAGCCGGGAGTGCCTAAAATCAGGCCGTTGGGGTTTTTCAGCTTCTTGCGGTCCACCATGATAAGGTTGTTGGACAGGGCGTTGATGCCGTAGTACAGCGCCTCTTTCCCGTTCTGGAAAAGCTCCTGGGTGGTAAAGGGGATAAAGATGGCGGTGCTGGAAGTAGTCAGCCCCCGCTGGATTTCCACCTGGTTTTGTCCCAAAGGCAGGCAGCTCATCAGCCCCTCCTCCTGCTGGAAGTCCAGCCTTGCCAGCTGGCAGTTGTACTTCTGCGCGATGCTGGACGCCTGAAACACGTTGTTGCCCAGCTGTCTGGCGGTGTCCGCCGTATTCAGCACCAGAAAGGTCACAAGGAACATTCTCTCGTTGCGGCTCTGTAAATCCTGCAGCAGCTTTTTGGCTTCGTTTCCGTAAGTAGCCAGATCGCTGGGAATGATGTCCATATCGTACCCTGCCCGGACCGCCTTTTTCTGTTCCTCGATCTTGGCCCGGTCCAGGTCGGTGATTTTGCGCTTGACCGTCTTGATGGCTTTTACCTGGTCTAAGGACTGCACATGGAGGCTGACGATCAGGGAGCTTTCCATATCCAGAAAGTCCGCCAGCATCCGGTCGTTCAATTCCGGCGCGAGAATCTGCACAAAGCTGACCGCGCCGTACTTTTTCCCCATGCGGAACTGCCTGCCGGTGCGGAACTCAAAGGAAGTGGGGGCGATGAAGTCCTTGGTGGAAAGGCCGGAGGGGGCCAGCCAGTCCCACGAAAAGGAAAAGGGAACCTGTTCATCCATGTGGAATACGCCATGCAGCTGGGAAAGCCGCGCCCGCCCGTCCAGCGGCTCCGCCACTACGCCCAGCCGCTTGAAGTTGTTGAGCAGGTCGGTTTCAATCCGTTCCAGCCGGGGCTTTGCCGCCCGGATGCTGTCCGCGTCAATGCCGAAGGTCAGGTATTTTGTCTTAATCAGGCCGTTGTTCCCCTTTGCCAGCTGGTTTTGCAGCATCTGGGTGTACTCGCTGCGGATGTTGTCAAAATCGTCCCCCTGGGGCGGGATGGTGATGGACCGGGCAAAGGTTTCCTGGGACGCTGCCAGGTTGAGGAAGGACAGCTGGAACCGGATGGAGCTGTCAAAGTAGTTGAGGAAATCGCACCAGCCCTCGAAGATGGCGGTCTTATCCTCGTTTTGGGACAGCTGGTAATTGATGTCCTGAAACTGAATGGTCTTGGTATAGTAGCAGCCGGTCACGCGGCAGATGCCGTCCGGCCACATCCGTTCATAGGGGATGCTGTCCTGCGCGGAAATCCCCTTCTGGTCAGTGCGGTTGGCGCGGGAAATGGCGGCTTCGATCTGCTTCCGATCCGCGCGGGAGAGCTTCTTTTTCACCGGAATTGGCCCTTCGCCCTCCGGCGCTCTGCCGTTTGTCCGGTTTTTCTTTGCCGTAAACAATGTCATACACCTCCTTGTCGAGTTTGTCCTGCCGCTCCAATACGGCATAGAAGTTGTTGGTCTGGTAGGGGCGCTGCCGGGGCCGGAGAAAGGATACCCGGATCATGTTGCCGATGATCTTTTCCAGCGGCTGGCCGTTCTTCTCGTACATCGCCAGCAGGAAAAAGGGCAGCATGACAAGCATCATGCACAGGGCGGCGGCGCTGTTCCCGGCTGGCCCCCGAAGCAGAAAGAAAAGCGGTACGCCAATCAGCGCCCCGCCGCCAAAGCAGACTAACTGCCGTTTGGTGAGGTTGAAGGCCACCTTTGTCTTGACCTTCGTTAAGTCTTTGGGTACGGGTACATAAGCCATTTTTGCACACTCCTTTCGTCAGTGGGCCTGGAAGATCGCCTTGGCCATGCTGCCGCTCTTAAAGAGGGTCAGGCAGAGCAGGACCGTATATCCCACACAGGACCAGATGGCGGCAATCGTATCTTCGTCAGTGGCGATGTTCTGCACCAGGACCGCGTAGATTGCCACGCAGACCATGATGAGGAACGCCTGAAAGCCTAACGCCATCAGGGAGCGCAGGTAATTCTGCCCCATGCCGCCCCATTCCCTGCCCATCATAGCGGCCATCGGGACCGGCGCGACCGAGGTGACGAGATATATTTCCAGCATACGGCCATAAATGACGATAAAAATACAGATGGTCAGCGCCCACATGGTAAGACCGATAAACAGGGACTGAAACCACAGCCCGAACAGCGGCCCCAAATCCATCTCCATGAGCCTTGGCTCCAAATCCGCCATCGCGAAGGAAATGTCGATGGAAGCGTCCGCGCCGATGACGCCGGAAGCCTGGGCCACAATGCCCTGGGCCAGATCAAACACGCCCATCACGATATTCCAGGTGTTGGTGACAATGAGGATGGCACAGGCGGTCTTGAATATCCACTTGAAAAACACAGCGGTTTCAATATCGTGGAAGTTGTTCTTGTCGGTGATGATCTGAATCAGCTCCAGCGTCATTACAAAGGCCAGGATCACGCCTGCTATGGGGAGAATGACCGTTTCCGAAAGGCTTTGGACCATGCTGAAAATACCCGCGTTCCAGCCCTGGGGCGTCTGCCCGATCTGCCCCGATATGTCCGCCACCTGGTTGTTGACCGAATCAAACATACTGGAAAGGTTGCTCATAATGCCGCCCACCAGCATTTCTTTCAGCCAGGTGGTGATTGCATCCAGCAGAAAATCCATACAGTGCTACCTCCTTTCCGCCCCTCCCGCGTCTGCGGGAGGGGCAAAGGTATGGGTGTTTCTGGTGCGGGGATTAGCCGAACAGACCGGAGAGCAGGGGTACAAGCACCATGCCGATCAGGGCAACGCCGCCGCCCGCCATAAGCTGTTTCATGCCCTGGCTCTTGGCCCCAGGGTTGTCATTGCCATAACCTTCCAGCAGGTTGATGACGCCCCAGATTCCAAGGCCGGCTCCCAGTGCGATAACGAGGGTCTGCAAAACTTCGATTGCGCTGTTGAAAAATTCCATACTTTAATTTAGCCGGAATCGCTTTGTGGTTAGTGTTGGTTCATAGGCATACAAAAGCCGGACAACAAAACCGCCCTGAATTTTGGGCGGCTCGATTCCGGCTATCCTCCTTCTTCATTTTTTTGTTGAGCTGTCCGCTTTGTACGCCAATGGCCTCAACCGAGGCAGGTTTCAGGGACCCTGGCGGGTAGATAAGATCACTCCTTGCTCGCGGAACGGGATTATTCGCCCTCGGTGTCTACGTCAACTTCAAACACATCGTAGACCTCGTTGGGTTTTGGTTTGAGCCGGGTGGACAGGAACGCTTCAATGTCAAAGGCGTTCTTATCGTCCGCGTCGGCGGTGTACTGGAAATTGGGGTGCCTGGTGATGTCATATTTATCCGACAAAAACGGACGGACGCCCCGCAGCTGGAGGATACATTTTCCCCCGTCCATCACCGCAAGCTCATCCTGGCTCATCAGCTCTTTCCCCAATTTCTGATAGTTGAGAGAGTGGGAGGTTTCCCGTCCCCGGCTCTCCCCGGTGTTGTAGGTGTCAATGGTTTCTTTTCCCAGGGCGGCGGCTAACTCCTTTAAGGTGGTGGGTTCTTTGCCGCCCAGAAAGATGGAAGTGTCCATATTTCCGATGATGGTGTCGGCGTTGTCCTTGTAGATGGCCTTCAGCTGGGACTGCGCCTGCAATACCAGACAGGCGGAAATCTCCCGGCTTCGGATGGTGGCTACCAGCTTTTCCAGCTTTGGAATCTGCCCGATGTTGGCGCACTCGTCAATCAGGCAGCGCACATGGACCGGGAGCCTGCCGCCGTACACATCATCCGCTTTTTCACAGAGCAGATTAAACAGCTGGGTATAGCACATAGAAATCAGGAAGTTAAAGCTGTCATCGGTATCGCTCATAATGAGAAACAGGGCGGTTTTCCGGTCCCCCAGGGTGTCCAGTTCCAGCTCGTCATAGGCTGTGACCTCCCGCAGCTCGGCAATATCGAATACCGCCAGCCGCGCGCCGCAGGAAATCAGTATAGATTTTGCGGTTTTGCCCGCCGCCAGCTTATATTTTTTGTACTGACGCACCGCGAAATGGTTGGGCTTCTCGGATTCCAGCGCGTCAAACATCAGATCAACGGATACCGATAGGTAAGGCTCTGACTTTCGTCTCGGCCTTTTCCCCCGGC
>ERZ1036416.32-NODE-32-length-78281-cov-28.637192_pt1 | contig 78281 bp, 82 predicted proteins | sample MGYA00514219_ERZ1036416 | MGnify/ENA primary metagenome ERZ1036416 (study PRJEB33795, sample SAMN09464945) | human gut metagenome | host: Homo sapiens | place: USA: Stanford, California | collected 2016-11 | study: EMG produced TPA metagenomics assembly of the...
ATAATATCACGGGTATTTCTTTCGGGTAGTGTTGTACTAACTTAGCACTACCCGTAGGCTCGTCTGCAAATAAAATTTCAGGCTTTCCAATCAGGGCGCGGGCAATTGCCACACGCTGCTGCTGGCCCCCGGATAGTTGGCGGGGCGTATGCTTCCGGTGGCCGGACAGCCCCACCACCTCTAAAATCTGGTCCAGCTGTTTTTGGCAGCTGCCCATCTTTTTCCCATCCAGAAGCAGGGGAAGCATAATGTTTTCCTCTGCGCTCAGGTTGGGAATCAGATTGTAAAATTGAAAAACAAAGCCGATTTTCTGCCGCCTGATACGGCTCATTTGCTCGTCTCCCAAACGGGAAATATCTGTTCCGTCCAGAAGGACGCAGCCGCTGGTTGGATTGTCCAGTCCGCCGAGAATGTATAGCAGCGTGCTTTTCCCGGAGCCGGACGGCCCCATGATTGATACAAATTCTCCTTTCATAACCTGTAATGAAATATCCCTTAGTACCCTTGTGGTTGCAGTGCCAAGGCGAAAATCCCTGACAATATGCTTTCCCTCGACGGCAATCCTGCCAACCGGCTGTTTCATTGATAAGCTCTCCTTTCTCTCTTTACGTTTCAAATTTGATTTCTTCCACTATCCTCATGCCGCGGCTTTTATAAATCGGAACAGCAGAGCCGATTAAAGTTACAAGGATTCCCATTCCTCCTCCTGCGAGAAATGTCCCTGCGCTCAGTTTCGGCGTCATTGCGATTTTGGGCCCGGCTACAAGGAAGATTGTCTGTATTTCCATATAAGAAACAAAAACGGCAAGGGCCGCGCCAATCAGGCCCACGTAGAATCCTTCTATCAAGGTTATTTTCACGTTCTGCCTGTTGGAAAGCCCCACAGACTTATACATGGCGATGCTTCGCCGTTTTTGCATGTAATTGATGAGCAGGTTATTGATAATCCCCACGGCTGCCAGCAGCAGGATGAAATAGGTCATGCTGTGCATGGGCTGTAAAAAAGCGTTCACGGTAGACAGCGCGTCCGTATTGAATTCTTCCACGGTCCGGCTCCAATTTGGGGTTTCACCAAACAGATCACGAATCTGTACCATAATGGCGTCCGGGTCAGCGGCGGTATAGGCCAGGAAGCCATAGGCAGATGGGCCGAAATCAGAAACCGCGTCAGCGGAAGAAATTACCGCCTCCACATCCGTGGCCCTTGACTTGAAGCTGCCCGCGATCCGGTAACTATATTGTCCGGCCGGGCAGGTCAGGGTGATGGTATCTCCCACAGAACAGCCAATGCGATCTAAGCCGCTCTCACTGAACAAAATAGCCCGTTTCCCGGCAAAGGCCAGAAGCGCCTGTTCCTCCATCTCTTTATCCGTATAGTGAAGCGCCATCATGGAATTGTACCACTCCAGATTGCCGGTCGCCTCCAGGCGGCTGAGGATAGCGCCGTCCGCCTGCATTTGATTTTTGTAAACATAGAGAGGAAGTACCTTTTCTATGCCCTCCATCTCTCCCACTTTCGTTACAAATTCCGAATCCATGGTTCCGTCCGCAAACCCCTGAAGCTCTGCGTCCTTAAACACATCTCCCACATAGGCAGTCACAAAGCTGCCCACAACAGTAATGACAATCACGGCAGAGATGCTGATAAACAGCAGTGTGATATTCTGCGCGGTATTTTTATTATCCCGCATATTACGGGCGGAAAGCCTGCCCTCGTTTCCCAGAATTGCCCCGCAGATCACTTCCAGCCACCGGGAGAGCAGGTTGGTCAGCAGCGGAACCAGCAGTATTGCAGCGGCAATCATCCCCAGAAGGGACAATCCCCCTGCCAGATACAGCCCTGTTCCCGATGCCAGCCTGGGAAAAAGGATTGACGCTGTAAAAAGAGCGGCTCCTGCTGCGGCAGTCCATTGCCTGGGGATATGCCTCTCCTCCACCCGTCCCATTACCACGTCCTTGATCGGCAGCCGGCTTGCCCGGCGCACCGGAAGCCATGCGGATAGCAGTGAAACAACGACCGCAGCAGCAAAGGGGAAAAGGATACTGAATGGAGAAATCACAACAGGGATTTGGATTCCCTGAGATAGGGATGTTCCCATCCCGCCCAGGATTGCTTTTAAGGCCAATGCGCCAGCAGGAATCCCCATCAGGCCGCCCGCCACGCCATAAAGGGCGCTTTCCGACAAAAGAATGTGTACAACGGCTTTTTGTGTCGCGCCAATGCTGCGGAATGTACCGATCACCGGCAGACGGTCCAGAGTGATGACCTTGTAGCTGCTGTAAATGATAAAAACACTCATGGTCAGGGAGAAGAAACTGATTAAGAAAAACGGCATGGTTTTTTGTCTTGCGTCCGCGGCGATCTGTGATTCGCTCACCACCTCGTCAACCTGGTATTCCCCCAAAGGCAGACTCGAAGCCAGTTCTTCCTTCAGCCGGGCAGCGGAAATACCCTGGGCAGGCTCTACCAAAATTTCTGTGCAGCCGTCTGTCCGGCCTGATAATTCAGACAGTGTTGAACGAGGTACAAGAGCGGTGGCCCCTCTTGTGTGCCTGAGAAAAACCGTGTCATAAGCGGCGATTTCAGCAACCTGGAAAGAGACTGGTTTTCCGCTGATTTTCAGCGTAATGGCATCGCCCTTTTCAATCCCGTATTTTGAGGTGAAACGGTCCGGCAGAATGACCTGGTTCCCGGTAAAGCCTGTGATCTCACCTCCGCTTACCAGGCGGGGCGGGTTGATTTCAGCAAGCTCTGTCAGATCGGCCGCAATCAGGTCAATGGTTTCATAGTAGCCTTCTTCATGGTAAAGGGCCGTGGCTTCCACTATACCGGCGCTGGCCCGGATGGAGGACAGCTCCGGCAAGACATGGGGGTTAATATCTCCGGAAACCGCGGTTACGGAGATTGCCGCGCTTCCGGCCATTCCCCTTGCCATTTTCCGCTGGGCACTTTCATAGGACGCGCCAATAGAAAACGACACAAACAACAGGGTTGTGGATAGTAAAATGGACAGCAGCATCACGGCGGTCCGCATTTTTCTCTCTTTGACATTCACAAAAATATATTTTAACATGATTTCCCCCTATATTAGAAAAGGCCGGCAGCTATCACTAAATATAATGATAATCTGCCAACCTTAATCTAATATTCATGTAACCTTAATTAACCTTAACTTCTTAAAAACTCAATGAAAAAAGTGGTTCCAGCCGCAGGAATGCTGACAGCTGTAATTTTGCCGCCGTGCAGCTCAATAATGCCTTTGGCGATTGCCAGACCCAAGCCGCTTCCCTCCGTCTTCTGTTCTGTGCCGGTTCCCCGGTAATAGCGGTCAAACATATGCTCCGCTAGTTCCGGACTCATGCCCCTTCCGTTATCAGCCACCTCAATTTTCAGCATGGTATCAGAGGCCCGCAGGCACAGAAAGACTTTCGTATCGTCTTTTCCATGTACAAAGGCATTGATGATTAAATTTCGGAAGGCTCTTGTAAAAAGCCTTTGGTCAAAGGAAAAGGAAACGGCGTTTGCTGTACTCTCAAAATCAATGGCGCGGTTTTCATATTCCGGGGTATTGAGAATATCAATCACCAACTCCCTCAGAAACCGGATAAGGTTCTGCTCCTTCCGGTTAGCGCAAAGCATCCCGTTTTCTAACTGGTAGGTCAGCTTCAGGTCGTCAATCAGCGCCTCCATATAAGCTGCATTTTTCAGCATGATTCCGGCATAACGCCGGCATTGTTCTTCGGTTTTGCCGCCGTCCTCTCCAAGCAGCTCCGCATACCCCCTGATGGGTGAAAGAGGCGTTTTTAAGTCATGGGTGATATTGGCTATCCATTCCTCACGCATTTTGTCCGTCTGTGCCCGCAGCCGGTCGCCGGCTCTGATTTCCGCGTCCAGCATGTTCAGGCTGCCATACAGGTCACGGAACAGGCCCGGCTCCTGAACCGGAAGATAACTGCGGTCTGAAATCTCCTTAACGGCGGCCGTCAGCCTCTTCATTGCCTTTGTCATAAAAAGTCCATAGAGAACGCCTAAAAACAAAACCAGCAAAAGAAGCGCCCACAAAATCGGCAAAAGTATGGCCCTGCCGCCTGCAAACCGCTCTCCGCTTAGATACATGGTGACTTTAGAGATACTCACAGGGAAGTACAGAATATAAACGCACTCCTTCCCGGCATGGGAAACCGCGCCCATAAAGGGGGTTGTTGCGCTGTTTTCCATTTGTCCCCTTTGATAAAGCTCCAGCAATTCCGTATTGGTATATGCAGTACCAGCCTGCTCCGGTTTCTGATTACCGAATACTTCACGGCCGGAAGCATCCAAAAGCTGGACTCCTATCCCATTGTCCTGCAAAGCTGCCAGCCCCGCCTGCTTAACCTGCCAGACTGTTCCGGCAAAAATAATTTGATCCTTGAATTCCTCAGTAAACCGTATGGGCCAATCGCTTCTCGCAGTCTTGCCGTCCGGCTTTCGGATGGTGATTGTCAAAAAGAAAAGGCAGACTGCCATCAAAAGAGCGCCAAGCAGCAACAGAACAAAAATCAGACAGATATGAAATATCGTACGGCAGCCAGATCGTTTCATTTATTCGCTCCTCTTTTTGAGCTTATAGCCCAAGCCCTTCACAGTAATAAGCTGCTGCGGGTTGGAAGGATTCCTCTCTATCTTTTCCCGCAAATGCCGTATATGCACCATGATGGTATTATCACAGATACTGCTGTATTCTCCCCAAACCTGTTCATAGAGCCGCTCCTTGCTGATGATCTTATCCGCATTTTCCATAAAATAGGCAAGCAGCAGGTATTCACGGCCGGTCAGCTGGATTTCCTGTCCCTCTTTATAGACCCGGCAGCTTTCCCGATCCATCAAAAGCGGGCCGGCGCACAACCGCGCTTCCGGTTTTGATGTTAAGGCCCATTGATACTGCTGGCGGCGAAGCTGGGCCTTTATGCGGAATACCACCTCCCTGGGACTGAACGGCTTGGTAACGTAGTCATCGCCGCCCAAGGAAAGTCCAAGGATTTTATCAACATCATCATTCTTTGAGGACAGGAACAAAACCGAGCAATAGGAAAACTCCCGAATCTGCCGGCATACCTCCAGTCCGTCCATATCAGGAAGCATGATATCCAAGATAACGATATCCGGTTGGAAGTCACGGCACAGCTTCAACGCATCTGCTCCGGTAAATGTCTTCTGTATATGGGAAAAGCCCTCTTTATTCAACACTTCTTCCATCATGTCAACAATATCTTTTTCATCGTCAACCAGCAGTATTTTTTTCTCCATTCCCATCCCTTCTCCTAAAAACAGCGGCAATTTTGCCGCATGCCGTTTTTCTATAAAGTAACTTGCGCCTTAGCCCAGGGATGCCCTCAGGCTGTCCGCTGTCAATGTCCTGGCGCAGCGCAGCATTTCCACAGGTGTGCCGGTAAATACCACCTGGCCGCCGTTCTTCCCACCGTCCGGCCCAATATCAATGATCCAGTCCGCCTGCTTCACCACATCCAGGTTGTGCTCAATCACCACCAGCGTATTGCCGCGGGACACGATTAAATCAAACAGCCTGAGCAGGTTTTCAATGTCGGACATATGCAGTCCGGTGGTGGGCTCATCCATCACAATAATACTCCCCTTTCTGCCCAGGTTCTTCGCCAGCTTGATTCGCTGGCGCTCCCCTCCGGACAGGGTGCTGAGGGGCTGGCCAAGGGTCAGATAGCTTAATCCCACCTGTTCCATCACCTTAAGGCGCCTGCGGATCTTGGCGTCCTCAAACACCTGAAGGGCCTGGGACGCAGTCAGGCCCAGCAGCTCCACAATATTCTTTCCCTTGTAGGTGCAGGCAAGCGCTTCCTCATTATACCGCACACCGCCGCAGGCCTCGCATTCAGTCACTATAGGATCCATGAAGGCCAGTTCGGTGACAATGACGCCCTTACCGCCGCATACCGGGCAGGCCCCGGCGGAGTTAAAGCTGAACAGACTGTCCGGTCTGCCGCTCTCTCCTGCTAAAAGCCTTCGTATTTCATCGAAAAAGCCCAGGTAAGAGGCCGGTGTGGAACGGTTGGTGGCTGTGATGGGTCCCTGGTCCACCATTACGATATTGCTCTCATAGAGCTTTGCAAATACCCGGGAGATCAGGGTACTCTTGCCCGAACCGGCCACGCCGGTCACCACGGTCATAATCCCCAACGGGATGTCCACATCCACATGCTTAAGATTGTGGAGGCAGGCCCCCCTGACAGGCAGGCTTCCCGCAGCCTGCCGCGGCGTCTCCTTGATGGGCAGTACCCGTCTCATTGCCTTTCCTGTCAGGGTATCGGCCAGAAGCAGCTCCGGATAGCTGCCTGCAAATACAATTTCTCCTCCGTTTTGTCCGGCCCCTGGTCCCACGTCAATCACATGGTCAGCAATGGAAATCACATCCTTGTCATGCTCCACCACCAGAACCGTGTTGCCTTTGTCCCGGAGCTGCCGCAGCAAATTGTTCATCCGGTAAACGTCCCTGGGATGCATTCCGGCACTTGGTTCGTCAAAGATATAGGTCAGGCCGGTCAGGCTGCTGCCCATGTACCGGACCAGCTTCAGACGCTGGGCCTCGCCGCCGGAAAGGGAGGGAGTTTCACGGTTCAAGTGAAGGTAGGGAAGGCCTGTTTCAATCAGCCTGTCCAGACCTTCAATGATGGTCTGCACCAGGACGTCCACCCTTTGGTCGGTAATCTCAGCCAGAACTTCCCGAAGTCCGGTCAGCTCCATACCGCATAGATCAGCGATATTGTAACCCTTTATTCTGCAGCCCAACGCTGCCTCGTTCAGCCGCTTCCCATGGCAGTCGGTACACTTCATCTCAGCAACCAGTGATTGGGATTTCTCCCGGGTGTGCCTGCTCTTATTACTGATGTCCCGGTTGAGAAGCGTCTTTGTGTACTTGTGGTACAGCCCGGTCACCTTTGGGTTTTCCGGTTCGCCTTTGCCGTCGCGGGAGCCATATAAGAGCAGGTTGTATTCCTCACCGGAATACGCTCTGATTAGCTTGTCTAAGTCGAAGAGACCGGACTGGGCGTACTGTTTCCAGTACCAGGAGCCGGGGCGGTAAAGGGAGTCCTTGACGCAGCCCTCATTCCATGATTTATCCATATCCAGAACCGCTTTCACATCGACCTTTGTAATCTTTCCCAGGCCGGAACAGGTCCTGCACATTCCGTTGGGATCATTGAAGGAGAAGTAAGAAGCCGTACCCGCATAGGGCTTCCCGATGCGTGAAAACAGCAGACGGAGGCTGGCGTACAGGCCGCTTATAGTTCCCACCGTGGAGCGGGCGTTTCCGCCCAGGGGAGACTGGTCCACCACCACTGAGGCCGTCAGGTTGTCTATGCGCTCTGCTGCTGGCTTCGGATATTTCGGCAGTCTGGAGCGCACAAAGGCCGGGTAGGCGGCGTTCATCTGCCGCTGTGACTCAGCGGCGATAGTATCAAAAACAATACTGGACTTGCCGGAACCGGACACGCCGGTAAACACCGTAATTTTTTCCTTTGGAATACGGAATGTGACGTGCTTCAGATTGTTCTGGGTCAGCCCATGCACAAGAATATCTGCCATTTTTTACCTCTTTCCATTAACGCTATCGTATACCTTATCAGGTATTCATATGATTATACGCCAGGGTTTAAAACGATCTGCCCTGGCCTCATTGTTTCGCCCATTTCTCTTCTGTCTTATCATGCCGGAATCCTGACACCTTCCAGACTGCATCATATCAAATGGGATTTCCCCATTCATGATATTTTTTGCGGAGTTTCATTCTTTTTTTAATAGGAGATTGTTTACTCTTCCGGTTATCCGGACTTCGTCATTGACAGTCTCTCATCCATACACTCACACCCTTATGGCTGGTTTTCCCATTCCGATTCCCTTTTCAAGGGCAGAATCAGTCTCCATAATAATAAATCGCCTTTAAATATCCCTTTTCATCGAACACTGGCTGGCCTCCGCCGTAACCAGCTGCTCCTTGATTGGTTATATCATCGAACCGCATCACTCTTTCGCCGCTTTCCAAATACTCTTTATCCGGGATACTAAAATATTGATACCACTCATGTTCCGCTCCCTTGAGCACATAGACCGTACCTTTATAAATATTTTTAAACAGCGTATCGGCGCTATTTGCCCACAAAGTATAATTTCCTGAATATGGCTCGTAGGACAGAAAATAGTAATGGGGCGTATCCTCTCCCGATGTTTTTCCTGATTCTGTACCAGAATCATAAAAAAGCATGCAGTCGCCATAATCGGAATTGTCTGTCCTTCTTACAGCAGCCGTCTCTTTCGTCAGCTCATTCACACAAATCCTTTCTTCTTTTCCCTCTTTCATGACCGCTTCATACTGCTTGGGTGAAAGAATGACCGGTGTGTAAATCGTGCCTTCTGCTTCATAATATATCCCTTTATCTGACCTGTGCTGAATATCAGGATACAGGCTTACTCCCATTTCCGTATGGGCAGTAAGAAGAGAGGCATAGGGAGCCGTTAAAAGCCCGTCATAAATTTTTTTCACCTCTTTGCTCTTTTCTTCGTCAAATTCAGCTTCTGCTTTCTTTAAAAATGCAATATTTCTTTTTTCCAGACCGCCAAACACGGTCTCGTCAAATTCATCCGCTGTTTTATCTCCCAGATACCATGTTTTTTCCTGAAAATAATCTTTCAGCTCCTGCTTTTCAAATATCCTTCCATAGACAGCGTAATACTGGTTTCTCAGGATTTTCATATCAGCCACAGTCATGCCAATAAGATCTGTCTCGTTGAGAGGTCTGGAGAAAAATTCCGGCATAAATAAATCATCCAGAGGAAAATAGCTTCCCTGCGCCTCCAGCTGTCCGTAAAGCCCTATAAAGCCATTCTCAGATGGAGCAATCTGGTATTCCTTGATAGTTCCATCCGCCTGATAGGCGGCCTGATCCATACTGCTCTGCATCCGGAACGGATACTCCGGATCATAGTACATGGAAAGCCGGTTAAGAACGGTGTAGCCTATCCCATCTTTCTTTACTACATCTACATTCAGTTGGTTTCTGTTCCTGCGCCCTCCGGGCGTGATTACGATCTGATAGGAAAAGTCTCCTGATTTAAAGTAGGTTCTGCACAGCCTTCTGGCTCCGTCCAGAAGCACTGTATCGTAATCTCCCTCCCCATCCTCACCTGCTCCGTTCTCTGTGTTGTTTTTTGCTCCGTCCTCTGCACGGTTCTCTGCTTCGTTCATTGCACTGTCCGCTGCACTGTTTGCTGCACTATCCGCTGTACTATCCTGTGCACTGTCTTCTGTACTTTTCTCTGTTAAAGCCAGTGCCTGTGAAGGACGGTCCGCTTCTCCGCTTTCTTTTTGGGCTTCTGCTCCGGCAGAAGACAGATTAACCCTGCCTCTATGTAAGAAAATATAACCGGCTCCGGCAAATGTCAAAATTATAAACACTGCACTTAATACCAACATTATTTTTTTAATCATGATCTTCTCCTTTCATTTGGCTTGGCCGCTTGTTTTTTTGGATGTGGGGTGTGGGGGCGGAATCCTCCAAGGCCGTCCTTTGCCGATAAGGCGATATTTTTTCTTGAACTGCTTACTTCTCAATTGAAATAAATGGAGGGAAGGTATCGGAGCTATGGCGGCGCTGCATCGTTTTGGCGTCCACGTCAAAACACCGTCCATCGTATTCATAATGCAGTTTTCCGTCCTCGCAGTAAAAACGATGTTCCGCTTGAAAAGCAACCGGCTTATAACGCCCGTCCTGTATCGGCTGATCCCGGTACAAGACCTGGGATTCCGATAATTTCAGCACACTGTTTTCAACACGCACATCATAAATTCCACTTACGACAGCTTCTGCCGGCACATTTTTCCCGGAAGCGGAAATAAAACGAAAACAACCTGTTACGGCGTTCGTACTTTTCCGCATGGCCAGCTCAAAGCGAAACATGGATACCGAGCTGAAATCCTTTCTTAGTTTATCCCGCTGTCCTTCCTTACCAATCAGCCATATTTTCTCGTTGGATACAATAAACATATCTATCTGAAATCCGCTTTGGGAGTATTTCAGATTAGAAAAGGATATCTGGTCAGAGTATATGCCCTGCAATGCGCCATTTTCCAATTCGTAAACCAGCTCCTTTGTAAACAGCGTTCTGCCATCCACATTCTCTTCCATAAAGTCAATAATTTCTTTCATCTGAAAAGCCTCCTTATCCGCCTGAGCCGCCCTTTACCAGTAAGGCGTACTTTCACCTGCAATACGTTTTTCATGCCATCTACTTTTTGATTTCTTCTATCCGCTCTGTTTCAAATAAGTCCTTCATTTCATCTATACTTCTGGTATCATAATTTTCGCCGGCAGCTCGGCCCGCATCACTGTTAACAGCAGGATAAAACTGGGCAAATGTATCATTTCCCATGTCCACCTGCTTTGTCCCAGCCCGGATCCTGATTCTTCCGATGGCTCATCCGATGTCTGCGCCGCATTGGCTGAGCAGCCGCCTGTTGACAGCAATGCCAATACTATAATAACAGCCCGTATATTTTTCATTTTTTCCTCCCAAACACGATATGAAAACACGATATAAAAGCATGATGTGATAATATCATTTTATCACATCCGAAGGGCCTCTTCTTTTAATTTTACTTTACATTTCACGTACAATAATATCATGGAGGCACTTTAAACAGCAGACGTATTTCCATCCGTTAAAGCCCCTAAACAAAAAGGAGTATTGCTTTATCAGATGCAACACTCCCTGTCAATTATAGTACTATTATATTTTCTCCTGAATGAATGCAAGAATTTCCTTACGCTTTGTCACAGACAGCTTATAGCTCTTTCCAGACTTAAGAGTCACCTTGATTCCGGTGGGAATGATCTGAACAAGCCCGCCCACATTACATAACTGTACCGATTCAATATCAGCATAGGGGATTTCCAATATGGTGGCAAAACCGCCCCTGAATACGATTCTTTGATTTGTAAGCCAGTATTTACCACGTTTCTGGCTATAAAAACAAAGTGTTTTCTCCCAGTAATCAGATTTAAACTCCTTTTCAACTGCTTCACCTTCATGTAATTCTAATGCATCTGCCATGATTTGTTCTCCTTTTATGTATATAATTGAATAATCCCTATATCATACTTTCGATAGCGTTTTATCACCGGACCTGGGGAAAAATGCCAGCTGCGCAATCTCCGCTCCTGGCACAGAAACGGGTACAAGCTGGATACTGTCCTCCAACAGACCGGTAATAAAGTCTTTGGTCAGAACCATCTCTTTATAATGTCTGCATCACTTATTTTCCCTCCAGCTCCTTCATGCCGCCAATCATCACCTTCAGGGACAAGTCAAAGCTCTCCTCCACTGACAGAGAATGGCCAAAGGCATTGTTGTTGACCAGCAGAGAAAAGCCTTCCAAAAATGCCCGAAAGGTACGGATTAGATGATTGCAGTTTTCCTCAGAAATGTTCAGGGATGATGTGATTGCAAAGCAAATGGAAAACAGCTTTTCCGTGACGCCCTGCGTCTCTTTATCCTGGTATTTATTGTACCAGAGCATCGCGCTGAACACACCCGGGTTTTCGGTCGCATACTGATAGAATGCCCGGCAGACCGCTTCCCACGCAGCATACCCGTCAGCACCTGCTGCCGCTTCCAGCATACGTTCTTCCACCTGCTTCCAGCCATAAATCATCAGTTCATGACGTAAATCATCTAGCCCCCTGATATGGTTGTAAAGGGACGGCGGCTGTATATTCAGACTTTCCGCCAGCGTTTTCAACTGAATCTGGTCAATTCCCATTTTGTTTGCTAACTGTGCTGCCTTCTCCACTACAACATTTTTATCAAGTCCTGCCCGCGCCATAACCTTTCCTTTCATCATCTGTTAAATACATAGTAACTAATCGGATTAGTTTTGTCAAGCGCTGCTTTTTTTCCGCAACGAAAGTATTATATCATACCTACGAAAAATTTTCTTGTATGATATGACACTCATTCTCACTGTTTTGCCTTTAACCTCCATGCGCCTGCTCATTGTACCATGAGTGCAAAAAAATATGCGGTCTTTTGAGTATTCTCAAAAGACCGCGTATTTACTAACTTTTCACTAATGTTTGACTTGTTGAAAATTAATCTTCAACACTGACGATTTCTCTCTTGTTATAAGAACCGCAAGCCTTGCAAACTCTATGAGGCATCATCAGGGCACCGCACTTGCTGCACTTTACCAGATTTGGAGCGCTCATCTTCCAGTTTGCTCTACGGCTGTCTCTTCTAGCTTTAGAAGATTTATTCTTTGGACAGATAGACATGGTTTACACCTCCTTCGACTGTTTAAAAATATCCTGGATAACTGACATCCTTGGGTCAAGTGGCCTATTATCGCAGTCACAAGTCTCATGGTTGAGATTTGTGCCACATCTATCACAGATTCCCTTACAGTCATCGCTGCAGAGAACCGCCATAGGCAGGTTCAAGGTTAACTCATTACCAACCAGCTGGTCGATATCCAGTTTATAACCATTTACGTAGGGCTGCTCGTCCAGGTCTTCCACTCGTTCTTCATCACTCTGGTTCATGTCCAGTTCCTGGTCAATTTCCAGATGGAAAGGAACTCTCACCGGGTCAAGGCATCTGGCACATGGCATAATCAAAACCAAATCAATGGTTCCCGCTAAAGCCAGCTTCTTATTTCCCCGATTTGTTATCACCAATGACAACGGTTCCTTTTCTGCAATGTCGTATACAGTGTCGGCCAACCTGAACTGGGTCATCTCAAGCTCAGGCTTATATGTTTTGGACTTTCCCTCAACGGGAAACAGCTCAGATAAGTTAATTAGCATATTAACCTCCTAATACGCATCTCTTGCATTATACATACCATTGCACATTTTGTCAACTATATTTCCGTTTTTTTTCCAGAAGTTGTGTACTGTTTTGCATACCGGTGTGTACCTGGAGAGTATTGCCGGATTTTGTTATTTATATTATCCGATGTCCTGTCCCAGGCCATTGACCGCCATCCCGGAAACCAGGACAAAAGCCGGCGTACATGTGTAAAAATCACATGTACGCCAGCTTTTCACCACTCCGTTATACTTATTTCACTAACGCAAGTGTTTCTCTGGCAATTGCCAGCTCCTCGTTGGTAGGAATAACCAGTACGCTTACCTTGGAATCAGGAGTGGAAATTACGATTTCCTGTCCCCTCTTGGAATTGGCCTCGTCGTCAATTTCAATTCCCAGGAATCCCAGATACTCGCACACTTTCTTTCTGGTAATCTTGTCATTCTCACCCACGCCTGCGGTGAAGGCAATTGCGTCCACACCGCTCATTGCAGCTGCGTATGCTCCCACGTATTTAGCTACCCGGTAAGCAAATGATTCCAGAGCAACCTCTGCCTTCTTATTGCCGTCATTTGCAGCGTTCTCCACATCGCGGAAGTCGCTGGAAACACCGGACATACCGTATACGCCGGACTTCTTGTTCAGCACGTTTAACATCTGGTCAATATCCATATTCTCTTTGTGCATGATGAACTGCAGGGCGCCGGGATCCACATCGCCGCTTCTGGTTCCCATCACAAGTCCCTCCAATGGAGTCAGTCCCATGCTGGTGTCCACGGATTTTCCGTTGAGGACAGCTGAGATGCTGGAGCCGTTGCCCAGGTGGCAAACCACTGTTTTAAGGGAGTCATAAGGACGTCCAAGAACTTCTGCTGTTCTCTTTGATACATAGCTGTGGCTTGTCCCGTGGAAGCCGTATCTTCTAACCTTGTATTTCTCATAATACTCGTAAGGAAGTCCGTACAGGTATGCCTTCTCCGGCATGGTCTGGTGGAACGCTGTATCAAACACACCTACCATTGGTGTGTTGGGCATCAGTTCCTGGCAGGCACGGATGCCGATCAGGTTTGCAGGATTGTGCAGAGGCGCCAAATCGCTGCACTCTTCAATTGCTTTAACGGCCTCTTCTGTAATCAGGGTAGATGCGGTAAATGCCTCTCCTCCATGAACGATTCTGTGTCCCACTGCCCCAACTTCATCCAGGCTCTTAATTACGCCTGTCTTATCATTGGTCAGGGCATCTAATACCATCTGAATGGCCTGGGTATGGGTAGGCATAGGAGAAACCGTTACTTCCTTCTCTCCTCCTGCCGGCTGGTAGGTAATCTGGCTTCCCTCAATACCGATTCTTTCGCAAAGTCCCTTTGCAAGTACAGCCTCTGATGCTGAATTAATCAGCTGGTACTTTAATGATGAGCTCCCGCAGTTAATAACTAATATATTCATTGATATCTCCTCCTTTATTCCGGCTTATTCAGCCTGTGCCTGAACGGCCGTAATTGCTACTACACCCACAATATCATCTGCACAACAACCCCTGGACAAATCGTTAACCGGCTTTGCAATTCCCTGGGTAACAGGGCCGTAAGCCTCTGCCTTGGCCAGTCTCTGAACCAGCTTGTATCCGATATTACCGGCATCCAGATCCGGGAACATCAGTACATTTGCCTTGCCTGCCACTTCGCTGCCCGGCGCCTTGGAGGAAGCAACCTCCGGTACAAGGGCTGCATCTAACTGGAGTTCCCCGTCCAGCTTCAGCTCCGGATAAAGCTCCTTTGCGATTCTGGTGGCTTCCACTACCTTGTCCACGTCAGGATGCTTTGCAGAACCCTTGGTAGAATGGGACAGCATGGCAACCCTTGCTTCCTTCTGTACCAGCAGTTCAAATGAATCAGCAGATGATTTGGCAATTGCTGCCAGCTCTTCCGGATTCGGATTCTGGTTCAGTCCTGAATCGGCAAAAATAAAGGTTCCCTCTGCTCCATATTCGCAGTCCGGAACTACCATGAGGAAGAATGCAGATACCAGCTTTGTGCCTGGCTTTGTCTTGACAATCTGCAGACATGGCCTTAATGTGTCGGCCGTGGAGTGGCAGGCACCGGACACCAGTCCGTCTGCGTCTCCGTTTTTAATCATAAGACAGCCGTAGTAGGCATAGTCGGACATGATGATTTCCTTTGCCTTTTCCGGTGTCATTCCCTTTGATTTCCTCAGCTCTACAAATAAATCAATATACTCCTGAGTCTTCTCATAGGTCTGAGGATTGATCACTGTTGCTCCTGATACATCCAGTCCCTTGCTGTGGTCTGCAATATCCTCCGGTGTTCCTATGATGATCAGATTGGCGATGTCCTCTTTTAATATCGTTTCGGCCGCCTCCCAGGTTCTCCTGTCCATAGACTCTGGCAGTACTATGGTCTTTTTGTCAGCCCTGGCACGAGCTTTAACTAAATCGATAAATCCCATGATAATTTACCCCTTTCCTTGGTGTATTTAAGCATACGTCTTTATTATATACTGACAGAATTGGAGATACAAGCCGATTTTATCCAAATATTGCACTTTTTCGTATACCTGAGGTCTTTCTGTGTTTATTTTCCACCTTTTCTGGCGGGGCGGCGGGCGGCGATAGCCAAACCGCCTGCCGTGAAGCGCAGAAAACACAAAAAATCCGCGGACCAAATGATTGCCGGTCCGCGGATTCAGGTATCTGATGATTAAATTTTCTCGTAACGGTCCACGTTAATCACAAAGATAGTGGCGCCGCCCACATCAACTGTCATGGGCATAGTTGCGTAATTTACCATGGTGGTGCCTGATATATAAGGCATGTTGACCGTTAACTTCTGATGCTGTCCGCATTCCTGCTTAATCACATCAATCACTTCCTGTACCTTATCATCTTCTGCACCAATCATCAAGGTTGTATTTCCCTTTTTCAGGAAACCTCCTGTGGTGGAAAGTCTTGTAACACTGTAATGATGCTGGGTCAGCTGGCTTACAACATCATCTTCATTATCATTTCTCACAATTGCATACACTAATTTCATAAGCTGTACCTCCTTGGCGAGTTTATATACGTTAGTATAGCACATTTTTCAGTTAAGATCTGTAATTTTTTTGCAAATGTTTCTTAATTCGCCTCATGCACAGTCAAACCCATAAAACAGTAATATCCGTTCCCGGTTCATCAGCTCTGGGCGGCCGGCTTAGTTCCCAGGGTCACCTGCACATCGTGCTCCACATATGCCCCGTCCACCAGGGACTGTACTGTAAGGGTAACGGCTGCTCCGCCCTCATAGTAGGTGAGCATCTGCTTCAGTTCTTCCATGCTGGTTACAGACTGGCCGTCAAACTTGGTGATAATATCCTTTTCCTTTAAATCAGAGGATGAGGCTGCTCCGCCCTCCACGATTTTATAGACATAGATTCCCACCGGCATGCCGTACATCTGGGATGTGGCAGCGTCAATGTTGGTTCCCTGTATTCCCAGATAGCCCTGGGCATCCTCGGATACAGCCACACGCGTTTTCTTTGTCATCAGGCTGTTTAATATATCCTGGGCCTTTGAAATCGGAATGGCAAAGCCCATCCCCTCCACTTCTGTGGAAGCTGTCTTGGCGGCGTTGATGCCGATGACGTTTCCGTTTAAATCAATAAGGGCGCCGCCGCTGTTGCCCGGGTTGATGGCTGCATCTGTCTGGATGAAGGTCCTGTTAATTCCTTTTTCATCTGTAATCTCACGGTCCAGGGCGCTTACATATCCCACGGTGACGGACTGGCCGTATCCAAGGGCATTTCCTATAGCGATGACCTGCTGCCCCACCTTGATATCATCTGAATTGCCCAGAGTGGCCACCTTAATCTTGCTCATGGTATCGGAGGGGATATCCTTTAACTGCACCGCGATGATTGCCAGGTCAGATGCTGAATCCGTTCCCTTTACCGCTGCGCTCACATCCTTGTTGTCAACAAATGTAACCTTTAAATCGGAAGCTCCGTCCACCACATGGTTATTGGTGGCAATGAGAAGTTCCGTGTCAGTCTGGTTCACAATGATGCCGGAACCGCTGCTCTGGGCTGTATAGGTCTGGGGCATTCCGAAGAAGTCGCGCTGCTCCACGGTCATGGTATCATTGATGGCCACTATGGACGGCATGGCGTTTTCCACGATACCCGACACATCGGTAACAGCGGATACTGCCGTGGCGCCCTGGTTTGCAGACGCCTGTGCATTGGCCGGTGCCGCCTGTGCTATCTGGTTCTGAGCCTGGGTCTCGGCTAATGTGCCCGCGGTTCCATACGCGCCTGTGAGCCTGTTCCCCAGGTAATTCACACCTGTCATGACTCCGCCTGATACGGCTCCGAAAAGGACTGCTGCCGCTGTAATTCCTGCCGCTCTTTTAACAAATCGTCCTTTATTGGAGTGATTGCGCTGCTTATCGCCGCCTCCCGGATATCCCTGATAAGTATTTCCGCCATAGAAGTCCTGTCGGCGGGTCTGGCTGCCGTATGAACCGAATGCGGCATCTGGTCCCTGGGTATGCTGCTCTCGATGCTGCTCACGGGAACCCTGGCCTTCCTGGGCCTGTGAATACTGATCCTGTGAATACTGACCCTGCGCCTCCTGGCTGCGTGCCTCCGGCTCCATTGTCCGGTGTCCTTGCATATTCTGTCCCTGCCGGTTCCTCTCATCACCTGGAATCGTCCAGTTTACGGTTGTTTCAGGTACATCTCTGTGTTCCATATTTTCATTTCCCAAACCATTCATATTCTTATTTTCATTCTCGTACATAGCAAAGTCTCCTTTCATACATTTCTCTATTTTATTTAACTGTAAGGGCTGTTTTTTAATTGCTCTTGCTTTTTACAATTATTAATATAGCCGTCATTTATGGTGGAATTGTGAAACGATTGTGGAGAATCTGTGTTCTAATTATTATAGATTTATAAACTGAAGATTAACAAATGCCGTCTGGACGGAATGGATGTTTGCGGATATAATGGACATGATAAAATAAAATGGGAACGAATCAGGACAGGAGTAAAGGAACTTGGGACAGCCAGATAGTTTGGAACAGCCGGCAAAGGTAATCGGCATCATTGCCGAATATAACCCGTTTCACGGCGGACATAAATTTCAAATAGAAGAAGCAAAAAAACGGACCGGCGCAGACTGGTGCGTGGCTGCCATGAGCGGCGATTTTGTACAGAGGGGGGAGCCTGCGGTCTACAGCAAATATCTGCGTACCAGAATGGCCCTTTCCTGTGGCGCGGATCTGGTGGTGGAGCTTCCCTCCGCCTTTGCGGTCAGCAGCGCGGAGGATTTTGCCGCCTGCGGCGTGGCCCTGCTCACAGGACTGGGGGCAGTGGATGTACTGTGCTTTGGCAGTGAGGACGGGGATATCCGCAGGATTCGGACGGCTGCCGGTATCCTGGCGAAGGAAGGCGGGGACTTTTCCTCACTTCTAAGCATTGGACTGCGAAGCGGCCTCAGCTGGCCCCAGGCCCGCAGCCAGGCCCTGCTTAAGATGGCGGACAAAGATAAGGATTTTCCTCTGAAGAGAGAAGAAATGGACAAACTCCTGGGCTCCCCCAACAATCTCCTGGGAATCGAGTACTGCAAGGCCATCCTGCGCCAGGACAGTCCGCTTATTCCGTTCACCATCCGCCGCCGGGGACAGGGATACCACGACAATGGGCTGGAGGGCGGACAGGCTTCAGCCTCAGCCATCCGGCGGACACTTAAAGCCGGGGAGCCATCCGGGGAAGCGGGCCTGTTTCCATATGCAACACTGACGCCTGAGGCCATGACGCACATTCCTCCGGAAATCCGGCCCCTGTACGGCCAGGAACCTGTCCTGGAGGCCAACGATTTGTCAGAGATACTGAACTTCTGTCTCCTGTCCCTGAAGCGGGAAGGAACGCATTATACACAATACGGGGATATGTCGGCGGAAATGGCGCGCCGGCTGGAGCACTGCCTTCTCAAACAGGTCAGCTGGGAAGGCCGGATCGAACAGCTTAAGACACGCCAGTATACCTATACCAGGATCAGCCGCGCCCTTCTTCACATGGTCCTCGGCCTGACCGATGCCAGGGTACAGTCCTACAAAGAGGCCGGCCGTGCCCCATACGCCAGAATCCTGGGGTTCAGGAAAGAGTCTCAGGAACTGCTGGCCCTGGTAAAGCAGAAAACCACCATTCCGCTGATTACCAAGACTGCCGACGCCCCCCACATTCTCACCGGAACAGCCCTGGACATGTTTTCACAGGACATCTACGCCTCCCATATCCGCCAGACCCTGCTCTCAAAAAAGCTGGAAAAGCCGGTTCTGAATGAATATAACCAGCCAATCTGTATTTTATAAGATAAAAGGTAAAATGACAGGCCCCCGGATGCAATGCCCGGATGGGGACCTGTCATTTTATTTTCATATATATCTGCCAATATCAGCTGTCTTTTGTTTTTTCCCCGGACTCCCAAAGCTCCGGAGCCAGGAGCTCCACCACGGTGGGCTTCACATGCAGGAAATCAGCCAGCTCCCGTATCTGGAGGCCATTGTCCCGTTTCTTCCCCTGACGCACAGCCCGAATCAGTATATTCTTTGGCGTATGCTCCATATCTATAAATTCCAGAATCTGGGTTCTGTATCCCCTGTATTCCAAAACCTGGGCACGGATAGCATCTGTGTAAAGGGCTGCCATGCGCTCTTTTATCAGGCCGTATTGGAGTACCTGCCGTAGAAGGCTGTTTTCCATCTGCCCGTTGAGCTCATGCTGGCAGCAGGGAACCGATAAAATGACCCTGGCCCCCCAGTTTACCGCCTTTTCCAGGGCGTAATCCGTGGCCAGGTCACAGGCGTGGAGGGTGACCACCATGTCCACCTTCTCCACTCCCTCAAAGGAGGCAATGTCCCCATGACAAAAGGAAAGTCCCTCATATCCATACTGGCGTCCAAGGCGGCTGCAATGCTCTATGACATCCTCCTTAAGATCCAGGCCGATGATCCGCACCGGATATCCCTTCAGTTCCTTCAGATAATAATACATGGCAAAGGTGAGGTAGGATTTACCGCATCCAAAATCAATAATGGTGGACTCCCGGTCCTGGTCCAGGTTGGGAAGGATATCTTCTATAAACTCCAGAAAACGGTTTATCTGCCTGTATTTGTCATAGCGGCTGTTCACCACCCTGCCCTCTTTTGTCATGACGCCCAAATCCACCAGAAAGGGAACAGGAATTCCCTCCTCCAGGATATAATGCTTCTTCCGGTTGTGGGACAACAAAACAGCGCGTTCCGGTTCCCGGGAAGCCAGGTTCCCGGCAGACAAAATCCTGGCCGGCCGCGGATTCTGCTTCACCTTCACAGTCACCTTTCCCTTCCTGCTCACCAGGATAAGGGCTTTTCCCAGGCCGGATGCAATTTCTGCCTGGCGGAAGGATCCGTCCAGAAGCCCAGTGACATAATCTGCCGCCTCATCCCGGTCCAGATTGCGGTGAAATGCCTGCTTTCCCGCCTGTTCTTCCGCCTGGAATACCAGCCTGCCCTTCATGAGCAGAGGCCGGATTCTGGACCTGGAGATTTTGCCGCTGTCCGTGGGATTGCTCATGAGAATCCGCTCCAGAGATTCATTTAAAAACAGATCCAGCGCCTGTTTGATTTCTTTACATTCTTCCTGATTCATGTCCAGCTCCTAATCCAGAAGTTTCTTTGCAAGGGCGGTGAGCTGGCTTAATGACTCGATGGTGCCAACCGGCCGCTCTGCCCTGCCAAAACCATATGCCGCGTGTACAAAGGGAATCCCGGCCGCGCCGGCCGCTTCCTCGTCCATATGGGTATCACCTACATAAAAACAGCGTTCCAGATGGTTTCTCTGCACCACCATGCGGATATTATCTCCCTTTGGAAGCCCGGTATTGCCGTAGCACTCAATATCACGGACATATTCCCGGAGGCCGCAGCTCTCCAGCAGCACCTCAATATATCCGCTCTGGCAGTTGCTGACAATGTACAGGCCATACTGGCGGCTGAGGCACGCCATGATCTCCCTGGTCTCCGGATACAGGACTCCCGGATGTGACAGCAGGTAATGGTTCTCATATGTCATGCACTCCTCCATCACCTTCCGGCACTCCTCCTGGGACAGCCCCGGAAACAGAGTCTTTCCAATATCCATCATGGTCTTTCCCATATTGTCATACATATCCTGGGCCGTAATCCTGACTCCCAAACGGGGGTAACGGGACAGCACCTCATTCCAGGATTCAGCCACCTGGGCCGCCGAATCCCACAGCGTACCGTCCACGTCAAACAATATCCCTTTATTCATACCCACTACCATTCCTTTCCCATCCATATTCGCAGGCTTTGACTCTGAAGCCATACAGCACTTGTGCATCCCTAATTTTCAGCACTGACCCATCCCTTTCGCAGCAAATCGGGATAGGGCTCCAGATGGGCATAATCGTTGAACCGCTCCAGTGTAAAACGGCCGGATACCCCATCCCAGTTAAGCTCCGTAATGCTGCAGTTTTCCAGGTTCTTACCCAGGATTCTCCATTTGTTCATGGGGATTCCCAGGCAGTGGGCTGTCATGGAACGGATAACGCCTCCGTGGGTCACCACGGCAATGCGCTCATAACCGCTTTCTGTCATCTCCCTGAACACAGGTTCGGCGCGCCGGACCACATCCCCGGCGCATTCCCCGCCCGGATAGGGCAGATCCTCCTCCATAAGGGCCTGCTGCGCCTTGAAATCCCTGTACTTCACCGCGATGTCCCGGTCTTCCATGCCTTCCATATGGCCAAAGGATATCTCCCTCAGCTCCGGCCGTATGATATGCTCTACATTCCAGTAGAGATTGGCTGCCTGAGCCGTTTCCACGGCCCGCAGCAGATTGCTGGAATACACCACCTGTATATTTTCATGAAACAGGCGCTCTCCTAAGAGAGACGCCTGCCTGTATCCTTCTTCACTTAAATCCACATCCACGTTGCACAGCTTGCTGCACTGCCTGCCGTGGCGTATCAAAAAAATCTTCATCTGACTGACCTCCATCCGTCTGCCTTAACCCGGACAACCTTAATTCTTAAAGCTGTGGATTGGCGCCGGAATTCTTCCGCCCCTGGTAACAAACCGCCTGCAGGAGAATGTGTTTACAGGCATAACAGGCGCATAGCCCAGCAAACCGCCGAACTCAGCCGTCTCCCCCACCTTCTTTCCCACCACGGGAATCAGACGTACCGCAGTCGTTTTCTGGTTCACCATTCCGATGGCTGCCTCGTCCGCAATGATGCCTGCAATGGTGCTGGAGGGTGTGTCTCCGGGTATGGCAATCATATCCAGGCCAACGGAACAAACGCAGGTCATGGCTTCCAGCTTCTCGATGGTGAGGGCACCCATGCTGACTGCGTCAATCATTCCCTGGTCCTCGCTGACCGGGATGAATGCGCCGCTTAAACCGCCCACATAGGATGAGGCCATGACGCCGCCCTTCTTCACCTGGTCGTTGAGCATGGCAAGGGCTGCCGTGGTTCCGGGTGCGCCCACGCGCTCCAGACCTATCTCTTCCAGTATCTCAGCAACACTGTCTCCCACCGAAGGAGTGGGGGCCAAGGACAAATCAATGATTCCAAAGGGAATGCCCATGCGCTTGGAAGCTTCCTGTGCCACCAGCTGTCCCACGCGGGTAATCTTAAACGCGGTCTTTTTGATGGTTTCACAGAGCACCTCGAAGTTGGCATCCCTTACCTTTGCCAGGGCAACCTTCACAACGCCCGGACCGCTTACGCCAACATTGATGATGGCTTCGGACTCCGTGACGCCGTGGAAGGCGCCTGCCATAAACGGGTTGTCGTCAGGGGCATTGCAGAATACCACCAGCTTGGCACAGCCCAGGGAATCATGGTCCCTGGTGGCTTCGGCTGTCTCAGTCACGATTCTTCCCATTAGTTCCACCGCGTCCATGTCAATGCCTGTCTTGGTGGAGCCCACATTGACGGAACTGCATACGCGCTCTGTCTGGGACAGCGCCTGGGGAATGGAGAGAATCAGGTTCTTGTCAGCCCTGGTCATGCCCTTGCTCACAAGGGCGGAATAGCCGCCGATGAAGTTTACGCCCACTTCCTTTGCAGCCAGGTCAAGGGTCTTGGCTATGGTGACGAAATCCTCCGGGCGCTTGCAGGCAGAACCGCCCACCAGCGCAATGGGGGTGACGGAGATACGCTTGTTGACAATGGGAATACCAAAATCAGCCTCAATATCCTGGCCCGTGGAAACCAGGTCCTTTGCCAGAGTCGTGATTTTCTTATAAATCTTTTCATTGAGAGCCTCAAGATTGCTGTCCACACAGTCCAGGAGGCTGATGCCCAGGGTAATGGTACGCACATCCAGCTTCTCATGTTCAATCATGTTGTAGGTCTCATTTACCTCGTACATATTTACGTTAATCATAGTTCTTTCGTCCCTTTCTTCTGAAATTACAGGCCCGCCCTATCCTCTGGGGATGCCGTTAGATACGGTGCATCTTCAGGAAAATTTCTTCCCGCTGAATCTTCACGCTCACACCGATTTCCTCTCCGACCTGTTCCAGTTCCTGGGCTACTTCGCCAAAGGACTTGGTTATGTTCTCCACGTCCACAACCATCATCATGTTGAAAAATCCCTTTACAATGGTCTGGGTGATATCCAGTATGTTAATCTGGTTCTCAGCCAGGTATGTACATACGCCTGCAATGATTCCTACCCTGTCTTTTCCTACTACTGTAATGATTGCCTTATTCATCTTCATTCTCCTCACGCTTTTGTTTTATTGAAATCCGGTGAACGGATATCCATACGTTTTACAGATATATGATTTCACTCATGCAGTCCCTGCTGGCCACGGAAATGGAAAAGTCAGAAGCTCCGTAAGGGCAGTCTCCCTCGTCAATCTCCAGCCGTACGGTCTCGTAGGCCAGCTCCTCGTAATTGTTCTCCTTGCTGAGATGTCCCAAAAGAATCTTTTTCAGTCTGTCGTGAAGGACGCAGTTTAAAAGCCTGCCCGCATTTTCATTGGACAGATGGCCGTGGTCCCCTAAGATCCTCCGTTTCAGGTAATAGGGATAAGGTCCTGTCTCCAGCATCCTGACATCGTGGTTGGATTCCAGGAGCAGGGCGTCCAGCCCCTGAAGATGGTCTATGATGTACTGGTCAAAATGGCCCATATCCGTGGCCACGGCCACGGACTTCTCCCCGTTTTGTACGCGGTATGCCACCGGATTCGCTGCGTCGTGGTCAATCTTAAAGGGCTTCACGGTCAAATCGCCTACCATGAAATCCAAATCCGGGCATACCGGAGTCAGAAGCCCTTTATCAAATTTGCCCAGGCTGCCTGCGGCCGCAATCTCATCCAGGGTTTCCCGGGTCCCGTAAATGGGAATCTCATACTTGCGCGACAGCACTCCCAGCCCCTTGATGTGGTCCGAATGCTCATGGGTAATGAGAATCCCGTTTACATCGTTTCCCGTAAGTCCTATCTCATTTAATCCCTGCTGAATCCGCTTGTTGCTGATTCCCGCATCCACCAGCAGGTGGGTGCTGTCAGAACCTATGTAAATACAGTTGCCGCTGCTTCCGCTGGCAATACTTACCATTCTCATGTTTTACAGTCCTTTTGTCTTATTTATTGCATTCTGATTTTGTTTTTCAGGAGTCTGCGGATCTGTTTTCTTGTGTCCTCCACAGAGCCGTTGTTGTCGATAACCGCATCGGAAAACTCCCTGTATCCGGCCTCCGGCGCCTGGCTGTCCATGATGCTTTCCGTTTTCTCCTGTGTGTAACCGCGGCTCTCTCTGAGACGCTCCATGCGGTTCTCCCTCGATGTATAAACATACCACATTTCCCCGCAGTTGTCACGGAATTCTTTTGAGGGAATGGCCGCCTCTATGACCACCAGAGGTTCAGGGCAGGCAAGCGCCTCCCTAAAGGCCGTATTCCATACCAGGGGATGGGTCAGGCGGTCCACCTGGATGCGTTTATCAGGGCAGCCAAAGATTACCTGAGCCATGGCAGGACGGTTGATGGTTCCGTCCTCATTCAGTATGGACGGCCCCAGGAAGTCCACCACAGCCCGGTAGCTCTCCTGCCCCGGCTGCATCAAATCCTTTGCCACCTGATCCGCCTGGATGACACGGAAGCCATACTCCTCCTTCAGTATCTCCAGCACCCGGCTCTTGCCGGACCCCACGCCGCCTGTGATTCCCAATATGAACTTACCGCCTGCGGGGAATGTATTTCCTATATTTTCCATATCCTGCAGCTGCCCCTTTTGATGTCTTTATTTTCCGTGCTTTGTGCTTTCATTTCTTCCTAAATTTCCTACTTGGCGTCAAACCAGGATTTTCCCACTTCCGCCTCCACTTCCAGTGAAACCCTTAAATCCGCGGCATGCTTCATCTTGTCGGTCAGAATCTCCTTAACCGCCTCAATCTCATCCCGGGCCGTCTCAATCAGAAGCTCATCGTGAATCTGAAGGACGATTCTGGATTTCAGGCCGCGCTTTTTCAGCTCCCTGTCCACTGCAATCATGGCTATCTTCATGACGTCTGCTGCGGTTCCCTGAATCGGTGAGTTCATGGCCACACGCTCTCCGAACTGACGCTGCATGAAGTTGGCGGACTTAAGCTCAGGAATGGGCCGCCTCCTGCCGTACAGGGTCGTCACGTAGCCCTGTTCCTTGCCCTGCTTGACCAGTCCGTCCAGGAATGTCTTAACCCCCGGATAGGTCTCAAAATATTTGTCAATGTACTCCACCGCCTCCTTGCGGGAGATGCTGAGTCCCTCGCTGAGTCCAAAGGCGCTGATGCCGTATACGATTCCAAAGTTTACCGCCTTTGCGTTGCGGCGCTGGAGGGGAGTCACTTCATCAAGGGGTACATGGAATACCTGGGAGGCGGTGATAGCATGGATGTCCTGGGCGGAACGATATGCTTCGATCAGCCTCTCATCCCCTGACATGTGCGCCAGGATGCGCAGTTCAATCTGGGAATAATCCGCGTCCACGAACACACAGCCTTCCTTTGGAACAAATACCTTGCGTATTTCCCTGCCAAGGGCCATGCGCACAGGGATATTCTGAAGGTTTGGCTCCGTGCTGCTGATGCGTCCCGTGGCCGTGATGGTCTGGTTGAATTTGCCGTGAATCCTTCCGTCCTCACCGATATAGGCCGCCAGACCTTCCGCATAAGTGGAATTCAGCTTTGTCAGCTGGCGGTAGTCCAGGATTTTCTGGACCACCGGATAATCAGGCGCCAGCTTTTCCAGTACATCCGCTGCCGTGGAATAACCGGTCTTTGTCTTTTTGCCTCCCGGAAGCTCCATCTGTTCAAAGAGAATCTCTCCCAGCTGCTTGGGGGAATTGATATTGAATTCATGCCCTGTCTCCTGGTAAATTTCCTGTTCCAGCTTGGCGATTCCCACCTTAAGCCTGTCTCCATATTCCTTTAGCTCAGCCCGTTCCACCTTCACGCCCTCCTGCTCCATATGGAAAAGGCTGTAAATCAAGGGCATCTCTATATCTGTATACAGGCTGTACATTCCCGTATCCTTTAACTGGCCTGCCAGGGGTGCAGCGGCCTTCCACGCGGTATATCCCATGTAGCATACACAGTCAACGGCATTCTTCTCCCCCTTCCACAGGGCATCTCCCAGATCCTCCTTGGCCAGCAGATCCGCTCTGGAGGGCACGGTAAGCCCCAGATAATCCCTGGCCAGATCGTCGTAAGCATAGGTATCCTTAAGAGGATTCAGAAGATATCCGGCCACTCCCGCGTCATACACAGGATCCGTGTCCTTTAGTTCCAGGTACGCAAGCATGGATTTTAAATCCAGGGCCCAGAGCTCTCTGACGCCTGGGTTATCCTGTCCCCGGCTATTCTGTTCCTGGTTATTCTGCTCCTGATTTCTCCCGCACAGCGCCCTGAGCTGTTCCAGAAGATACTCTCCGGTAATCTGCTCTCCTGCCGCCAGACAGTAAATATCCTCCTCGCCCAGGCACAGGGCCAGGCCTGTCACGGGATTCAGCCCGGTTCTGGCCTTTTTACCTGCTTTTACTTCCCCGTTCTCGTCAAAGCTGAAGGACAGCTGCTCTGCTGTCTCCTTTAAAGCCCCGTCCCTGCCAAGTATGAGCTGGAAGCCAGCCAGCCCTGCCTTTGCTGCCCTGCCAAATATCTTATCCGCTGCCTTTATATCCTTCACAAGGGTAAAACGGGTTTTTATATCAGGCGCAGATGCTTCCTGGGCAGCGGTTTTATCAAAACGGGCCAGGATGGACTTAAATTCCAGACGCTTCATATACTGGTAAGCCTCCGGGGTATACAGGTCCTCAATCCGGGCGTCCTCGTAATTAAATTCCACAGGACAGTCCGTACAGATGGCCGCCAGCTTCCTGCTCATCTGAGCCATGTCATAATGCTCCTCCAGAGCCTTCTTAGCCCTGGGGGGCTTAATCTCCTCCAGATGGGCATAGGCGTTCTCTATGGATTTGTACTGGGCGATGATACTGGTTGCTGTCTTCTCCCCGATGGAAGGCACCCCCGGTATATTGTCGGAGGCATCCCCCATAAGAGCCTTCACATCAATGAATTCCTCCGGAGTCACCTGATACTCCCGCAGCACATCCGCCGGGAAATAGTCCTTAATCTCGGTCACACCCCTGCTGGTCCTGGTAATCCGTATCTTGATGTGCTCATCAGCCAGCTGCAGAAGGTCCCTGTCACCCGATACCACGGATACCTGGATGCCCTGGGCCTGACACCGCTTTGCCACGGTTCCCAGTATATCATCCGCCTCAAACCCCTTAAGGGTCATGATGGGAATTCCCATGGCCTTCAGCACATCCTTCATCACGGGAACCTGCTCATGAAGCTCCTGGGGCATGGGCTTTCTCGTGCCCTTATAGGCGTCATACATCTCATGCCGGAAGGTAGGCTCCTTTAAATCAAAAGCAACAGCTGCGTGGTCCGCCTTTTCCTCCTCCAATATCTTCAGCATGATATTTAAAAAACCGTACACTGCGTTGGTATGCAGACCCTCCGAATTCGTAAGGTCCGGTACCCCGTAAAATGCCCGGTTCATAATACTATGTCCATCAATCAATACCAATTTGTCCATTAATATGAGTTCCTTTCTGTCTCTGTCACCACATCCCGAACTGAAGCACCAGCACTACCAGCACGGCCCAGAAGCACAGGGTGTTCACCGCGTAGCGGGCTGTCTCCAGGATTCCCAGGGTGTGCACCCTCTGCCGGGACAGCTCCAGGGCTGTCTCCAGGGCTCCCTTGATGTTATAGGTGCCTGTTTCCTGGTCCAGCTGGCGGATACCCACGTCCACAGTGAAGTAAATCTCCAGCTCTTCCCGGCAGTCCTCGCAGGTCTCGATGTGTTTTAAGAATTCTTTCAGTTCCTCGTCCGTAATGCTGCCGTTGATATACGGCATCACCAGACGCTCCGCTTCCCTGCAGGTCACAGCCAGCACCTCCTGTCTATCATTTTAATCCAATTCTTCTTACATCATACAATAAATCAGTTTACTTTTCAATGAAAGATTGGGACTCCCATCACCCCTTCCCCGGCTCCGGACAGACTATCCCTTTCTGTATTCCCTGGGAGATACGCCTGTCAGCCTCCGGAACACATCCCCGAAATAATTGCCGTCCGAGAACCCGCAGGCCATGGCCACACCGGTCACAGAAAGGTCCGTATTGCGCAGCATATCAGATGCTTTCTGCACGCGGATGTAGTTCAGATACTCCTTGAAGCAAAGGCCGGTGGAGCTTTTGAATTTCTTTGAAAAGTAGGTGGGGCTCATATTGGCAAATGCAGCCACCTCCCCCAGCGTCAGCCCTTCCTGGTAATGCTGGTTTATGTATCTGGCCGCACGCACCATGGCCTCCTCTGCCTCCTCCAGCGCATGTCCTTCCCTCCGGGCCTCCTGGCAGCGTCCCAATACAACCAGAATCTGGTGCAGGAGGCTGCAAAGCTGTATCTGACAGTAGCTGTCGCCCTGTTTTTCCTCATCCTGCATCTGAGCCAGCAGTTCCTCTATCTTAGGGCGGAATTCCGAAGGAATGGTGCGTTTGGGCTGTGAAAAGATATGGCCAAAGGCCTCCCTCCCGCAAAGGCTTAAGAAGGAGGTGACCGTGTCCCTGGAGAAATAGATACCGAAGCGCTCAGCCTCCCAGCTTGGCTCATACAGGGCCTTGTGGACCTCAAGAGGCGGAATGATGGTCATGTCACCCGGTTCCAGGTAATAGATGTCCTGGTTGATAAACATTTTACACTTTCCTGATAACAGATAATAAATCTCATAGTAAGAATGATAATGAGGCCGCTTCATCACAAAGCTGGAGGACCTTCTGATACGGCTGACCTGAACGCTTTTATCCTTTAGAATCATGGTATTGCTCATACACGGTTTTTCTCCTTCCCTCTCTCTTTATAACCGGACCGTCATGGCAAAAAAACTGTAATTTTTAGAAAAAATCCCATAAAATCCGTATTATTCCATCTATTTTTGTTATACCATAAAGCCAACAAAAGGTAAACAAGGAATCAGACAAGGAAATGGAGGAATGACCATGGCTGAAATGACCATGATATCCATGGCTGTATTGACTGCCACACAAAAAAGCCGCTCCTTTTTGGAGGCAGCGGCCGGGCGTAAGGACCTGTATCTGGAGGAAGACCCCCTGGAGGAAGGGACTTTGGGGATAGGAACTCTGGGGATAGGAACTCTGGAGAAAGCAGACGTCATATATCTTCCGGATTACAGCAGTCTGGATTTCCGGCAGGTGCGCGAACTTCTGAAGGCAGGAAAACACGTCCTGTTCGGAACCATGGGCGCAGCAGATGCCGGCAGCCTGAAGGCGCTGGCACAGACAGCCGGTGAACATGGCGCAGTGCTGTTGGATCACATCCATCTTGCATTTAATCCATGTATGGCATCATTAAAGACAGCGCTGACATGCCTGGGGCCCATTCGGCGGATTCGTCTTCATTCCTGTGAATATGCCTTCTGCTGTAAGGGGGTACGCATTTCTCCTGTCCGTCCCCCCGCCTGCGTTCCGCCGGGAGGCGCATTGTTTCAAAGGGGCGCCGACTGCCTCTATCCCCTTGTGCATCTCTTCGGCATACCGGAACAGATGGATGCCCAGATGGTGTTCACGGAACATGGAATGGACGCAGCCGGCACTGTCAGGGGATATCTGGGCACCGCCCGAGTGGAGATAGTTTATTCCAAAATATCAGGAAGCCATGTACCAAGCCTGATAGAGGGAGAAAGGGGAAGCCTGTTAATCCCTGATTTACGGAATTTAAAGGAAGTGACATATAAAAACCGGTCCGGAGATAAAGAACAGCTGGTTTCCTTTTCCGATGAAGCCTGCCGCGCCAGGGAACTAGACCGCTGCATGGCGTTCATAAAGGGAAAATGCAGCTGGCAGCGTCAGCTTGCATCCTCCATACAGACGCTTCAGATGATGGATGAAATCAGGGGACATCGGAATTTGTCTGCGGAATATACCGCTTCCTCCCATGTCCCCTATGCATCCGTCATTTAAACAGGCCGCCGCCTTTGTCTGTCAGAAAAAGGCCGGACGCAAAAGACCCACACAGAATCACTTCTGCATGGGTCTTTTTTTGTCTCATGTGCCGTCAATCTGACACGTATAGATGCCGGCAGCGGGACTTGAACCCGCACGCGGTTACCCGCAACAGATTTTGAGTCTGCATCGTCTGCCATTCCGACACGCCGGCTTACAACGCTGATTATTTTATCACAGGATACATATTTTGGCAAGTGTTTTTTTCAAAACCTTTGCCATTTTTCCATTCCGGTACTATAATAAAGCAGATAATAAAAGAAAGAAATAGAATAACAGAAAAGGCAGGTTACTCTTTCATGGCTGTGAACTACTTCAAAAAAATCGGGGCACGCCGGCTGCTCATCATGATTATGGGAAATGTATTTCTTGGAATGGGAATCAGTATATTCAAGCTGTCCGGCCTGGGCAACGACCCTTTCAGCGGTATGGTCATGGCCCTGGCCAATATACTGGGCTTCAGCTATGCCTCTTTTTTGCTGGTCATTAACGGCGGACTCTTTATCTTTGAACTGGCCGCTGGCCGCAGACTCATAGGAATCGGCACCCTGGTAAATGCATTTCTTCTGGGTTATATCGTCACCTTTTTTAATGGTTTATGGCCCCTGCTGTTTCCTGTGCCGGACACCATGCTCCGGCGCGTGGTCACCGTGCTTGTCGGCGTCATTGTCACCAGTTTCGGCGTGTCCCTGTACCAGACCCCCAATGCAGGGGTTGCGCCTTATGACAGTATTTCCCTGATTACAGCAAAGAGCCGCCCTCTTATCCCCTACTTCTGGCATCGGATAGCCACGGATGCAGTTTGCGCCGTCATATGCTTCCTGGCAGGAGGAATCATTGGCCTGGGCACCCTGGTGTCAGCCTTCGGCCTGGGCCCCATTGTCCATTTCTTCAATGTCCATGTGGCCGGACGGCTGGTAAAAGACTGTTAAGGCAGGTATCTGCCCGCCCAAAACAGTCCCTCCGGCCCTTCACCTTACCTGATTGCCTGCTGGCCGCTGGCCTTATATATTTCATACCATTCATAGTGCTCCAGACGGATGTCCAGGGCCTTAATGGCCGTATCCAGCCTGTCCAGCCTGTTGCTTCCTGAAATAGGAACTGCCCCTGCCGGATGATACATAATCCATGCGTATATGATGGCAGACGGGTCCGCGTCATGCTTTTCGGCAATCCTTTTTATGGTTTTCATGGCCGCAGCGCACAGACTGTCGTTGGGGTCAAACATTCTCCCCCCTGCCAGAGGCGACCATATCATGGGATGAATTCCGGACGCAGTCAGGTCATCCATCATTCCGGAATTAAAATGTTCAAAGCACACAGGGTTCCACTCAATTTGGTTCGTTACCAGCTGTCCGTTGACAGCTTTGTTAAGACCGTTGAATTTATGAGGGTCAAAGTTGGAAACGCCCATCTCCCCTATCTTTCCTTCCTTCTTAAGCTCTGTCAGCGCCTTTGCAGTTGATTCAAAATCAATGCAGGGATCCTCACGGTGAATCAGATACAGGTCCAGATGGTCTGTGTGAAGCCGCTTCAGGCTCTCCTCACAGGACTGTTTTACCCTGTCGTATCTTGTGTCATAATATCCAAATCCGCCCTCTTTGAAAATACCGGTTTTCGATACCAGCTGGATTTTGTTTCGAATGGAGTGATCCTGTTCAAAGGCCTGCCCCATCAGCGTCTCACAGAGCGTGCCTCCGTAGATTTCCGCCGTGTCAAAGGTGGTGACTCCCCTATCAATACATTCATTCATGAATCGGGCCAGTTCTTCTGCGGACCATTTCCAGCTGTCCAGCCTCCAGAATCCCTGAATCACGGCTGACAATGACAGCCCTTCCGACAATTTGACTTTTTTCACGTTAATCCTCCCTAATTAAGAATTTTTTCTCATATCCAGAGCCACTGCACTGCATATGATAAGTCCCTTTACAATCAGCTGCCAGTTGGAATTAACTCCTATATAGGCAAGTCCATAGCTGATAAAGGTAAATATGAGCACACCGATGATGACACCGGATACCTTTCCCACTCCTCCGCTCAGAGATACGCCTCCCACCACACAGGAGGATATGGCATCAAATTCATATGCGTTTCCATAGGCCGAGTTGGCACCTCCGGTCCTGGCCACTTCCAGGATACCTGCCAGCCCAACAAACATGGATTCGATGATAAACACAGTGATGATCACCTTGCTGACATTTATACCGGATACCTTGGCCGCTTCCGGGTTGCCGCCCACGATATAAATGTTCTTCCCAAACACAGTCTTGTTGAGCAGAAACCACACTCCGACAATGGCAATGACGGCGATGACCACTAAAAAGGAAATCTGGCCAAATACCTTAAAACTGCTGAGCACAGTCAAGTCTTCCCTTATGCCTCCGATGGGCTGGGAATTGTTCGGCTTCTTTGCAAAGTACAGACAGTTGATGCCGTAGACAATGGTGCTCATGCCGAATGTGGCGATAAAAGGCGCCATCTTTAGCTTTGCAATCATAAAGCCGTTGACAGCACCTATCACGGCAACCAGAGCAAGGGTCATGATGACGGGAATGATAATGGGAAGTTCAGGCAGGCCAGGCCAGAACTTGTTGGAATAGTCCGCCATCTGGGACAGGGATGCCACCATAACGGCTGCCAGGCCCACCTGACGGCCGCCGGAAAGGTCTGTTCCTCCTAAGAGCAGAGCGAACATCAGCCCCAATGCACATATCATTTTAACGGCAGACTGGGTCAGTATGTCTGTCAATACTCTTATTTGCAGAAAAGAAGGTTCGATTATGATAATTCCTATAATCATGAATACCAGCACGATGATAAGAGCTTTATCCATCATGATATTCTTTATGTCTTTTGCTGTCAACTCCTTTATTTTCATACTGACACTCCTTCTTTCGTTTTATCTTCAAATTGGGTGGCATACTTCATCACCTCAACCTGGGTAGCCTCCGTTTTACCAAGGATACCTGTCTGCTTTCCGGCGCACATAATCATGATACGATCCGACATTCCCAACAACTCCGGCATCTCAGAGGAAACCATAATAATCGCCTTTCCCTTTTTCACTAAATCCTGCATGATTCGGTATATCTCATATTTAGCGCCCACATCCACTCCCCTGGTGGGTTCGTCCAGCATAATGACATCACAGTTTGCCAGCAGCCATCTGCCAATCAGCACCTTCTGCTGATTCCCTCCCGACAGATTCTTGATAAGCGTTTTTGTCCCGGCCATGCGGACATCCAGATCCGTGCACACCTTGTCAACGCTGGGGGACAGTTTTTTCGTATGGATGTATCCGAAAACATTGCCTGTCAGTTTCTTATAGGCAACCGCCAGGGCGTTGTCCCAGACTGACAGCATGGGAATGATTCCCGTTGCCCTGCGCTCTTCTGTCAGAAGGGCGAAGCCGTTGCGTATGGCGTCCTGGGGAGAATGGTTGACCACTGTTTTTCCGTTGACAGTCAGTTCCCCGCTTACAATTCTTCGCAGGCCGAATATGGCTTCTATCAGCTCTGTCCTCTGTGCCCCCACCAGTCCGCCTATGCCCAGTATCTCCCCCTTATGAAGGTCGAAGGACACGTTTTTAAAGGATCGCGGGTCTGCACTGGTAAAGTTCTTTACCTGCAGCATCACCTCATCTGTTCTTGCGTCCTCGCACAAAGGAAATCGTTCGTTCATCTTTCTTCCCACCATTTGGCCTATCAGCTGGTCTATGGTAATGTCCTTTATATCCCATGTGCCTATGTACTGGCCGTCCCGCATCACTGTTATCTCGTCCGCTATCTCAAATATCTCCTCCAGCTTGTGGGATATATAGATAATAGAGCGCCCTTCCTTTCTAAGCTTGTCAATGATTTTAAAAAGGTGCTGTGTCTCTGCCACAGTCAGTGAGGAGGTCGGCTCGTCCATAATGATAATTTTTGCATTATATGAGACAGCCTTTGCTATCTCAATTGCCTGCATCTGTGAAACGGAGAGATTCTTTGCAAAGGTTGTCACGTCTATATCAAAATCCAAATCCCGAAGCAGGTTCCTGGTCTTTTCCATCATCTGGTTTTCATCCACCACAATGCCTTTTGTCTGGAACCTGCCCGCCCATATATTGTCCACCACATTCCTGTAAGGAACCGGATTCAGCTCCTGGTGAATCATGGAAATGCCGTTTTTCAGCGCATCATTGGGATCTTTGATATCCATGACCCGGCCATCAATTTCAATGGTACCGCTGTCCGGATGATACAGGCCGAACAGACACTTCATCAAAGTGGATTTGCCGGCCCCGTTCTCGCCGATTAATGCATGTACATTTCCAGGCTTCACCGCAAGCTTAATATTGTCAAGGGCTTTTACTCCGGGGAAGGATTTAGACATATTTGCTATCTTCAGTCTGTATTCTTCCATCTGCATCCTCCAGATTCCTTATTCGGATTGGGCCACTGCCAGCATGTCCTCCAGGGTTGCGCTTAAATTGCTTTCATCAACAATCACATACGGTACCCATACATATTTTCCGTCAACCGTACAGTTCACGCCTACCACGTCCTCTGTGATTTCCGTTCCTGCGTGTACTGCCTTTATCACATTGATGATGGCGTCAGACTGGCTCTTCCTGTCATTCAGCACAGTGCCCAGAAGGGAACCTGCCTTCATTGCCTCCAGAGCGTCGATATTAGCATCAATTCCCACGATGGGAACAAACTTCTCAGCATCCCCTGAGTTATAGCCATTATTGATGCAGGCCTGCACCGCGCCCATAGCCATGGAGTCGTTGTTGCAGAGGACACCTTCAATGCCGTCGATTCCGTAAGCGGTAATCCACGCATTCATTTTATCCAGTGCCTGGGCCTGGTCCCAGTTGGCTGTATCGCAGGCAAGAATCTCATATTCGATTCCGTTCTTTTCCAGGGTCTCTTTATACGCATCTGTGCGAAGTGTCACATCCTGCTGGCCGATTTCTCCCTGAAGAATGACCAGAGAAAGTTTGCCGTCCCCGTTTTTATCTGCAATATCTTTATTGTCATTCCAGTAGTTAATCAGCGCCTGGGCGCACATTTCGCCTGACTGTTTGGCCTGGGCGCCTACATACCAGATGTTTTCGTAGCGGTTCATGGTATCTTCCATCGGCTCCATATTGAAGAATACAGCCGGCACGCCGTCGGCATCGCATTTCTTCATCATGTTCTCAATGCTCTCCCTGTCAGGCGCGCATATGGCAACCACATCCGTCTTTTTGCTCAGGGCCACCTCTAATTTGGAATTGGCCGTGGATACGTCATTTGCCGCGTCCTGCATATCCAGGGTGATACCGCCCAACTTTTCAGCCTCGTTCTGCATAATGATACGGAATCCGCTCTGAAACTGGTCGTCAAAGGCCCTCCAGATAACAGTGGCCTTCATCTCTGCCTGGGCCTCTCCCTGCTGGGCGGCACTCTCTGAATTTCCGGCTGATTCACTGCCTGCCGGAGCTGCCGGCTTGGTCTCCCCCTGACCGCCGGAGCAGGCTGTTAATGTTCCCATCATCACGGCTGCTGTCAACCCACATACGAATCTGTTCATGCTTTTTTTCATAAGTCATCTTCTCCTTTTGATATATTAATCCATCAGTGCAAATTCTCTCATCTTTCCCTTAATAAACTCCCTTGCGCAGGCCTGGGAATTGACAAACATGCCTGTATTATACTTAAAGTCCGGCTTCTGCTTCATATCCTCAAAGGAATTGGCAACCGCTATCAATACATCTGTGGCAATATTGATTTTTCTGATTCCGTTCCTGATTGCTTCCTGTACCTGCTCCTTAGGTGTTCCCGAACCGCCGTGAAGCACAATGGGTACATCCACCACATCATGTATCTTTTTAAGCCGTTCAATGTTCAGATGGGGAGCCGCCACATATACGCCGTGCTGCGTCCCGATGCTGACAGCGATACAGTCAATGCCTGTGCGCTCCACAAATTCCTTTGCCTGGTCTGGGTCAGTCTGGGCAGATTCAGGGTCGCCTTCCACCTTAAAGTTTCCTTCTTCTCCCACCAGCTTGCCTAATTCCCCTTCCACCGTGATTCCGTAGCAGTGGGCATAATCAGCCACCTTTTTGGTCAGCGCCACATTCTCCTCAAAGGGAAGGGATGAGCCATCTATCATGACGGAGGAATATCCGGCCTGTATGGCCTGTACGCATTCCTCATATGTACGGCAGTGGTCCAGATGAAGCGCAACAGGAACTTTGCAGTCAGCTGCCTTCATGGCTCTTTTAACCGTATCCACAGTCCCCTCAAAACCGCCCATCAAATCGCAGCAGTCCGTACCAGTGATAAAGATGACCGGAATATCCAACTCTGTACCTGCCTCAATTGCTGCCAATGCAGTTTCATAGGATACAGTCACATATGCGCCATAGGCAATGTTCCTCTCCTCAGCCATCTCCAAAATGTCTTTCATCGGTGATAATTTCATAAGTCTTCTTCTCCTTTTATTTTAGTTTTTTATGGTGATTGTATATGTACAACTCGTCTTCATAGGGCAGTATACCGCCCGCCGCCCCCATATGCTGGACACTGTGGGAAGCAACTGAGCCTGCGAATCCAGCACTTTCAAAAAATGACAGCCCGTTGACCAGGCCGGCCATCAGCCCGGCCATAAAGGAATCACCTGCCCCCGTGGTGTCCACGGCCCTGATCCCTCTCGGGCATTCTATATACCGCTCCCTGATAAAATCTGTGGCATAGCATCCCTTTGAACCAAGCTTGATTCCAAAATAGGCAAGTCCCATGGGCTTAAAGGCTCTGCTGATGTCCGGTATCTCCCGGCATCCGGTTATGGCCAATGCCTCCTCATAGCTTGGGAAAAAAACATCTGTATAGGGCAGAACCTCCTTAAACATATCCATCCAGCAGCTGCAGACAGACCTCTGGTTAATAGCCGCATCCATGACCGTCATCCTGCCATGTGCCTTGGCCCGCCTCAGGATTCTGGCAAGTCCGCCCTGGTTCATCCGGTTAAAGCTGCAAGCAGAACCAATGTATATAATATCCGCATTCTCAACAGCCTTATCCGGCAGGTCACCGTCATCCACCTCGTCAAAAATCGTCACATCTGACAGGAAGTGCCTCTCTCCATTTTCCTCAATCAGTGCAAAACTGGATGCCGTCGCATGGACCGGGTCTGTTACCACATGTGAAACATCCATTCCCAGCTTCCTGCATTGGTCCAGAACAAACCTTCCATTCAGGTCGTCTCCCACCCGTCCCGCCATGGTGACAGGAATGCCCAGACGTGATAATGCGATAGCTGTATTGAGAGCGTCCCCGCCGCAGGCCTGTACCGGTTTTTCTATCATGGTGCAGTCCCTGCTTAAGGCATCCCGGTCCACCGGCCTTAACAAGGTATCGCACACCATCATTCCAAAACTAAGCACCACCTTTTAAACCACCCCTCCTTCATCCATATGTCCGTACATACATATAATTGCACAATGATGTATATTTGTCAAGTAGTTGTGGCAAAATTATAATAAAATGTTATTTTTTCAAATTTTCCCTTGCATTTTTCACAACATGCTTTACAATATAATTGATGTTTTGTTTGTACATACATATGTATCTAACTTGAAAGGATTTTAAATTATGACCATGTTCACCAAAGAAATAAATAAAGATGTGCCCATCCCCCTTTATTACCAGCTGAAAAATATCATCAAAACAGATATTGAGAACGGCACTTTAAAGACCGGGGATACTATTCCCACTGAAATGGAAATCATGAGCCACTACAACATAAGCCGCTTTACGGTGCGCCAGGCCATCTCCGAGCTGGTAAATGAAGGTTACCTGCTGCGGAAAACCAGCAAAGGCACCTTTGTCACAGAGCCTAATAAAAAAACAAGCTTCATCAAGTCCTTTGAACCATTCCACCAGCAAATCCAGGAGCTGGGCAAGACCCCGCATACGGAACTGTTGGACATGTCCGTCATGAAACCGGATGATCGGATCAGGGAACTTCTGCGTCTTGGTACCAATGACAAGGTTATCTCCCTGTTCAGACGGCGTTTTGCGGATGCAACGCCTGTGGTGACAATCCAGAACTATCTTCCCTACAACCTCTGTCATTTTGTGCTGAGCCATGACTTTAAGGATGTTTCACTGTACAATCTCTTCATGTCACGGCCGGAAACCTGCATTGACAATACCCGAACCATTGTTTCCGCCGAAACAGCCACTCCCGAGGATGTTAAGCTGCTGGAGGTAAAGCCCGGCAGTCCCATGCTTTGCTTTAATAATATTTCCACCACCAGCGACGGTACCATAATTGACTATGCCTATGCCCATTACCGTGGGGATATGAACAAGTTTGAAATCAACGAAAGCCCCAAATAATCCATCTGCAGCATTCTTCTGCCCTTTTACCATCTAAAAACAGCGGGACCGGATTACACTTTATCCGGTCCCGCTGCTGCGGTTCACCTGTTAACTTTTCCCAAACACAGAAGCAGTCTTAATATCCAGTTTCCTGCACCACTCCTTAAGCACTTCCTCCCTGCAACAGGACGCGGAAAAATCCTCCAGCTCAAAATCCAGGGGTATGTCGGTCTTAATGGTGGCCAGCTCCTTAGACAGCCTGGCTGCGGCTTCCCCGCACAGTTCCCCTTCCTCCCCTGTCTTAGTCAAAGATTTGTAGGGGGAACGGCTGATTCCCAGGCAGTTCTTCCAGAAGTCCTGCAGCTCCTTAAGCTGCTTCTTATCCTGCTCCGCCTCATGTATCACCTCATAAATATGTTCCACGGTGCCGTATTCTCCCAGCAAAAGCGGTGCTGCGCTGGCAACGCCGCGGACTCCCGGGATATTGTCCGAGGTATCGCCCTGGATTCCCTTCAGGTCCGTAATCTGCCTGGGGCACACTCCTTCCTCGGAATACACTGTCTCAGCCGTAAATTCAAAGGTCTTTTCCGGCAGGTTCACCGATGCCTTATCCAGGCCGTAAAGCCCGTAATACTTGTCGTAGAGCTCCTCCGCCTTATCCTGCCTGGCCTGGACCATCCAGGCCCTTACATTATACTCATCGCTCACAAGCTGAAGGTAATCATGGTCCTTGGTCATCACCACCATGGGCACCTGCTCCCTGAATTTATAGACCAGGCTTCCCGCATAGTCATCCGCCTCATACCGGTCGCTGTAGAGCACCTTAAAACCTGCTTCCTCCAGAATCCGCTCCATCAGCACGAACTGCTGCTTAAGTGGCTCCGGTGTCCTGCTTCTGGTCCCCTTATAATCAGGATACAGCTCCCTGCGGAAGGTATCCCTTGTCTTGTCAAACACAAATGCCACATAGGCCGGCTGCTGCTTTTTCAGCAGGGAAACCACGGACTTCAGCACCCCCATGATGCCGTTGGTATAGGTCCCGTCCGCTGCGTGGAGGATTTTCCCGTAATGCTTTTCCTTTTCCTCGTCCGTCTTGGCGAACATGATTTCCCTGGGTAACACTGCATAGTAACAGGTTGACAGCAGGGATGAGCCGTCAACAATCACGAATTTTCTTTCTGACATTCTGATTCCATCTCTTTCTTACGTATTCTGTCATTGTGCGGGCAATTATCCTTACCTGCGGTGATGCCTGTCCCAGATTCCGGCAAACAGCAGGGCGGCTACAATGAATACCAGCACTATCAAGCGTTCCATCTGTCCCATATGGCTCCTCCTTCCGGAGACATGACTGTAACGGGAAATCACAGTTTCCTCAAAACTGTATCATACACCAGTTTTGTCCTGGCGTCAAAGAGAACCCACAGAATCTGTTCCAGTTCACCCGGATACTCTGCCGCAAATTCCCTGGCAGTTCCTATGGCGGTTTCTGCTGCCAGCCCCACCGGGAAGTGGTATATACCGGTGGAGACAGAGGGAAATGCAATCCGCTTCACTCCATTTTCCAAGGCCAGCAAAAGGGAATTCCTGTAGCAGGAGGCAAGCTTCTCCTGCTCCCCGCATGTGCCGCCGTTCCACACAGGACCCACGGTGTGGATAATATACCGGCATTCCAGGTTGTAGGCCTTTGTAATCTTGGCTTGTCCTGTCTTGCAGCCGCCCAACAGCCTGCATTCATGCAGCAGTTCCTTTCCCGCGGCCCTGTGGATAGCCCCATCCACCCCTCCTCCTCCAAGGAGGGATGAGTTGGCCGCGTTGACGATTGCATCCATTCCGGTTATCTTCGTTATATCACCTAATACAGTACCTATGACTGTGTTGTTTTCATTCTTCATAGCTGGCCTCCTCTGATTTCTTTCCTTTGATTATACCATATAACCCCTCAGTCCCGACAGCAGTAATTCACCGATTTTCCCCGCTGCGCTGTCAGCCGCAAAGGTATGGACCAGACTGGCCTTATCCCTGCCAAGGATATTCTCCAGCTCTGCAAAGGAAAGCAGGCCTTTGAGGTACAGCTTTACGATTTCCATTGGTCCGCTTCCGATTTCCGCCACCAGCTCTAAATGTGTCATGATTCACCTTCTTTCTGCCTTTTTCAACCTTCCATTAAAAATGCCGGCCTAATAATATATGCAGGCTTTTTCCAGAATATTCCTGTTGGCAGCCATATCATTCCATTGAAATCATGAAAATCTTTCGCTTTCCCTATGGTAAAAATTAATCATTCCATTAAAAAAAGTCAGCTTTTTGTAAGAAACATTACGCTTCATTACATTTCACTGACTTCTGTTGCAATTCATCCTGAACTATGGTATATTCACATCAGGTCAGAAATGACGCTAGCCCGGCAGCTTCCACAGCCCCATGTTGTGGAAGCACCGGGCTCCCCCCAAAAAAGATTATCTATCATCATTCTTCGTATTTCCAGATTTGCACCTCACCTGAATATCCCTCAAATGTACGTTTAATAATATCCTCCACCACATTCCAGTCGCCGCCTGCGCTGCCGCATCCTATCTTATAGGGAAATGCCACTGTCTCGTTTTTGCCCCTGGCTTCCAAAAAGCTCCGGATTTCTCCCATCGCTTTTTCCAATGCGTCATAGTCGGTATAGACCATCTTTTTTCTGCCGTAATCATCCTGTCCGTACAGATTGCCAATCAGAAACCAGCGTCCGTCCTTTTCCACCGGCTGGGCAGACACCCGTCCCAAAAGCCTAGATGTGTCCCCATTTTCCTTTTCAATCCACTGCTTCGTTATCCGCTTATACGTTTTCTCCACCTCAGGAAACAGCTTTTTAACCTGTCCTGCGATTCCATAGCCGAATGCGCCCTGGCAATTTACCTGATGACACAGAATATCCGCCTTTGAATCAAATATGCTGCCATTGTAATATTGAATCATAATTTCCTCCTCTATCTCTTTCATGATGCTGTCCGCCCGTTATATCATATCCCGATGCTCGGTCCGGCCCAGCAGATAATCCACGGAACAGCCGAAATAGTCCGCCAGTTTTACCAGTGAAACCGCGTTGGGCACGCTCCTTCCGTTTTTCCAGTCGCTGATGTTTCCCATGGATACATCCAAATCCCTGGATACCTGGCTGGTACTGCCCTTCCGCCTGATTTCCACAAACAGATTCTTCAAGTCAATCCTTTCCTGTACCACATTTCATTCCCCCAATTCCAGTATAAAGTTGTGTCGGATCTATCATAAATGCTGAGAGGAAAATTGTAAATAAAAATATGCACAAAAGTCCTTCAATAATTTGTAAGTATTTCTTCAAACTCCGTCCATGAATATCATGTATAATAGTTACAATTCGGGTATTGCCCGGAATACAAAGGAGGATTATTATGGATACAAACAAGAAAATATTGATAGGAGCCATTGGCGCTGCTGTTGTCATCGGCGGCGTTGCCATTGGCCTCCTGCTCAGCAAGACGCCGGAAAAGGCAGACCTGTCCACCATACATACAGAGGCAGCCACGGAAGCTCCCAAGGAAACGCTTCCCGCCGCCACACAGGCTCCGGAGACAGAGGAGACCACAGAAGGCCAGGAAGACGCTGCCTCCAGTGTTTCTGCTTCCATTGAGACCTATACATCCGGAAAGGTATCTATCCAGTATCCTGCGGTGGACCAGATGGATGACGCCTCAAAGAAGGACAAGATTAATGAACTGTTAAAGACCAATGCCCTGTCCTTCATAAAGGCCAATGACATCGACGAGGCCAACGATACCCTGGACATCAAGTGCAAGGTGATTTCCGTGGACCGCAAACGTCTCACCGCCACTTACACCGGCACTCTGTCCGCAAAAGGAGCCGCCCACCCGGTCAATCTGTTTTATTCAAACACAGTCAATCTGCTTCAGGCCCAGAACCTGGGACTGGATGATTTTACCGACGCCTATACCATGGCCGGATATGTGCTTAGCGACGATGTAAAGTTTTCCGGCATTTCTTCTGATGTGGAGGCCCAGGTCCTGAGCTACCGCTCTTCCATGGATTTGGATTCCCTGACCGCTGTCTTTAACAGCGCGGACTTCCCTCTGTCGTCAGAGACACAGTGGCCCGAATCCTTCAGCTATGAAAAACAGGGAACCATCTACTTTTCACTGCCTGTTCCCCATGCCCTGGGCGACTATGTGCTGGTTGCATTTGACCCCACCACCAAATAGTCCTTTAACCGGGGTTGATATCATAAGATATTTGATATATAATTATCAGTAATTCTAATAGATAAAGGAGCAGCAAAACTTATGGATAACGTAATGGTATTTGACCACCCTTTGATTCAGCACAAGATTTCTATTCTGCGCAATAAAGCCACAGGAACCAATGAGTTCCGCGCCCTCATTGAGGAAATTGCCATGCTGATGGGCTATGAAGCCCTCCGCGACCTTCCTCTGGAGGATGTGGAGGTGGAAACTCCCATCGAGACATGCATGACCCCCATGATTGCCGGACGCAAACTGGCCGTGGTTCCGATTCTCCGTGCCGGACTTGGCATGGTAAACGGCATTTTGGCTCTGGTTCCCAGCGCAAAGGTAGGTCATATCGGTTTATACAGGGACGAGGTGACTCACGAACCTCATGAATATTACTGCAAGCTTCCAAACCCCATTGAAGAGCGTACCATCATCGTCACAGATCCCATGCTGGCCACTGGCGGTTCCGGTGTTTCAGCCGTTGACTTTATCAAGGAACACGGCGGGAAAAAGATTAAATTCATGGCTATCATAGCTGCTCCGGAAGGCCTTAAGCGTCTCCACGAAGCCCATCCTGATGTACAGATTTACGTGGGACATCTGGACCGCTGCCTGAATGAAAACGCCTATATCTGCCCCGGACTGGGAGATGCCGGAGATCGTATCTTCGGAACAAAATAACAGGAATTATTACAGGCAAATACAAATTCAGGGATATACAAACCAAAGATAAAACAGGAAGCCGGACTTGCGATGTGCAGTGTCCGGCTTCCTGTTTTTATAAACTCTCTGACTGTTCCGTGTTTCTGTTCGTTCTGTACTGACGGCTTATTTTACTACCTTAAGCCCGCCCTTTCCCTTCTCAGGTGCCTCAGGCGCTTCCTGCTCTGTTTCCACTTCCCTGGCCTCTTTTACAATGATGTTGTCCTGGCCCTTGTAGATGGAGTCAGAGGGAACACAGCCCCGTACGCTGGACAGCGGGTATACGTTAGAATTACGTCCAATAACGGTTCCGGGATTGAGCACGCTGTTGCAGCCAATCTCCGCGTGATCGCCCAGGATGGCGCCGAATTTCTTGCGTCCTGTCTCCACATCACCATCCTCAGCATGAACCTTTACAAGGCCCTTGTCAGCCTTCACATTGGAGGTCACTGCGCCGGCTCCCATATGTGCCTTGTAGCCCAGGATGGAATCGCCCACATAGTTGAAATGGGGCACCTGCGCCTCGTCAAAGATGATGGAGTTCTTGATTTCACAGGAATTGCCGATGACAACGTGCTGTCCAAGGATAACGCCTCCTCTTAAAAAGGCTCCGTTGCGTATCTGTACCTTTGGTCCGATGATCATAGGTCCGCCCATGGCAGTGGTGGGAGCCATCTGTGCTGTCTTGTGAATCCAGATATTCTTTCCAATCTTCTTGTATTCGTTCTCCGGAAGGCTGGCGCCCAGACTTTCGATGAACCCATTGATGTCACCCAGAACTTCCCATGGATACTCATGGCCCTCAAACAGCTTTTCAGCGATTGTATGGCTTGTGTCTAAAAGTTCTTTGATTTTCATCTGTTCCAGTTTCATAAATTAATTCTCCTTTTTTGTTTTATAGAATGCGGCTGCCGCGTCAAAATAACCTCTCATATTGTACTGGTTATTCATGCGGATGACATTGACTGTCCTGCCGGCAACAAAACGATTCAGCTTTTCCATATACTCATCTGAGGTTATGGAACCCTCCGCAACATAGGTGAGCCCCTTTTCCCAGCTGGCTGTCAGCTCGGGATTCAGAAGCTGGCGGATGGACTGGTCCACCACGTCATAGACCATTTCCCCTAAAAGGGACGGCGTAATAACCTGGGTTTTCTTGTTCAGGTTCAGATACTTGATGTTAAACAGTTTCTTAAGTATCTCAGCCCTGGTAGCGCTGGTGCCTATGCCGCTGCCCTTAATCTGGGCCCGCAGCTCCTCGTCCTCTATGAGCTGGCCTGCATTTTCCATGGCCAGAATCATGGAACCGGAGGTATAGCGCTTGGGAGGCGATGTCTCGCCTTCCTTTATATTCAGCTCCACCAAAGTAAGTATATCATTTTTTTTCAATTCTGCAAGCATCTGGAGCAATACTGTCCTGTCAACTTTTGGAGAAATGGCATTTGGGACACCTTCTTTTGCCTCGTCCCTGGACTCATCCCTTGTCTCATCCTTTGTCTCATCCCTGGCCTCGTCAAAGGATTCCTCCACCCCATTTTTCTTTGCCAGGTTCACATCCGCCACCTTGAGATATCCCGGTTCGGACAGAACCTTAAAATTGGCAAAAAAATGTTCCTTCAGGCGCTCCAGCTCCAGGCTGTATTTCTGATAAACCGCCGGAGGATAAAATATGCTCAAAAACCGTCTGCATATGACCTGATACACCTTTTCAGACAATGGCGGCAGTCCCCTCAGGTTTCCAAGTCCCTGTCCGGTGGGCACAATGGCATAGTGGTCCGTTATCTGCTTGTCATTGACATAGCGTGTCTTGGCAATCCCCTTATAGGATCCCATATTCAGCACCTCATCCGCAAACCCTGCCATAGGCCCGTAATTCTTAAGGCCGCCTATGTTCTTTTGAATCTCCTTGGACACTGCCGTGGACAGAACCCTGGCATCGGTTCTGGGGTAGGTGACCATCTTTTTCTCATACAGCTCCTGCACCACCTTAAGAGTCTCATCCGGACTGATTTTAAACATCTTGGAACAGTCGTTCTGAAGCTCCGCCAGGTTGTAAAGAAGGGGCGGATTCTTGGTCTCCTTTTTCTTCTCCTTGGCGAGCACCGTGGCCGTGAGAGGCGGCTCTGCCGTCAACAAGGCGGCCAGCTCCTCTGCCTGCTGCCTGTCCTTAAAGCCGTTGTCCTTATACAGGCAGGGGGTTCCGAAATAGCGGGAACCTTCCACTGCCTTCCACTCCGCCTCAAAGGGAACCGGCTGGCCGTCCTTACCCGGCGCCTCAAAGGATCCAATCACCCTGTAAAAGGGGGTTTTGACAAAACCGCGTATCTCCCGCTCTCTGCGCACCACCATTCCCATGACACAGGTCATGACCCTGCCCACGGACAGAACCGTAAACTTGGTTCCCAGATAATTTGACAGGGCAGGTCCGTACTTAAGGGTCAGCACCCTGGAGAAATTAATTCCCATAAGGTAGTCCTCCTTGGCCCTTAAATAGGCGGAGGCGGACAGGTTATCATACTCTGTCTCATCCTTGGCCTCGCGGATTCCCCTTAATATCTCTTCCTCTGTCTGGGAATCAATCCACACCCGTTTCTGCTTCTTATCCTTTACCCCGGCCATCTGGGCCACCAGGCGGTATATATACTCTCCCTCCCGTCCCGAGTCCGTACACACATAGATGGTATCAATATCGGGCCGGTTCAAAAGACCCTTGACGATTTCAAACTGCTTGGATACATTGGTTATAACTTCATACTTGAATTCCTTTGGAAGGAATGGCAGTGTCTGAAGGCTCCAGCGCTTGAACTTCATGTCGTAGGCTTCCGGATAACTCATAGTCACCAGATGGCCCACGCACCACGTCACCACTGCCTGATCAGACTCTATATACCCGTCGCCCCGCCGTCCCCGTATCTTAAGCGCTTCGGCAAACTGCTGGGCCACACTGGGCTTTTCTGCTATGTATAATGATTTTGACATCCAATCCCTCATTTACTTTCTTCATACGCGCTGCCCCGGATTTCTCCGGCAGATTTCCATGGCGGCAGGGCGCATATTATAATAGTATACCATTAAATTGCCTTTGCCGCAATCAAAAAAACCATGAAGCGCCAGCGATGGCAGAACCCTCATGGTTTTCCTGCATAAACTACTATAACGACATTTCGGAGGTGACTTCCATGCCTGGAAGCTGGCAGTATCAGCCTTATCTCACCACATATGATTCATTTATCTTTTACAATGCAATCGGGGAACATCCCGATTACTTCTACCGGCCCATCGCCGTGGCGAAACAGGTGGTAAACGGGACCAACTACCGGTTCATGACCATAGCCGAACCGGAGCAGTCAGATCTGACGCCCCATTTTGCCATCGTGGAAATCTATCAGCCCCTTGAAGGCAGGGCCTATGCAACTAAAATCACGCCTGTTTAACCAAAAATTGATAGACGGTCCTGGTTCTGTACTCGTCCCCTGCTTTCAGCAAGGGGGACGGGAACTGGGGCTTGTGGACCGCGTCCGGAAAATACTGGGTCTCAAAACAGAAGGCGTGGCGGTAATCATAGCGGGCATTGCCCTTTCCCGGCATCTCATCCTGCAGGAAATTAGCTGTATAAAACTGGATTCCGGGCAGGTCCGTATAACATTCCAGCACCCGGCCGCTGGCCGGGTCCATGGCCTTTGCAGCCAGGGCCAGTTCTCCTTCTTCTTTATCCAGCACCCAGTTGTGGTCATATCCCTTTCCGAATACCAGGGCCTCAAAATCAGCGCCTATATCCCTTCCAATGGCCTTCATCTCTGTAAAGTCCATGGGAGTTCCAGCAACAGGAGCAATCTCTCCCGTTGGAATGGAAACCTCGTCCGCCGGTGTATACCGGGACGCGTTAAGCCACACCTCCTGCTTCATCACGTCGCCGCTGTCATGTCCTGCCAGGTTAAAATAGCTGTGGTTGGTGAAATTGGCAACCGTATCCTTATCGCAGACCATATGATAATCCAGCACAAGACTGTCCTCATCTGTCAGGGTATAGCTCACCGTGATCCTGGCATTGCCCGGATATCCCTGGTCGCCGTCCGGGCTCTCCAGATAAAAGTCCAGCCTGCTGCCTGCCTCTGTCTCTGAGGCGGCGCAGTCCCAGACCCTGTCGTGGTACAGGTCCGGTCCGCTGTGAAGGTTGTTGGGGCCGTTGTTGGCCTCTAACTTATAATCCTTACCGTCTATGGTGATAACAGCTCCGCCAATCCGGTTGGCATTGCGGCCGATGGGCGCGCCGAAGTGGGCAGGATTCCTGCGGTAGCTGTCCAAATCATCGTATCCCAGCACCACATCCGCCATGATGCCGTCCTTATCAGGCACCACCATGGAAACCCACACGCCTCCCAGAGTGATGAACGAAGCAGATACCCCATTCTTATTGGTCAGCGTATACTTGTAAACCTCTGTACCGTTGGGCATTTTCCCGAATGAATTTTTCTCGATTGCCATGTTTTTCTCCGCTCCTTCTCCATGCAGTACTAAATATATCCCCTTGCCGTCAAAAGCTCTGCGCAGAGTACGGCTCCGCCTGCCGCGCCTCTTACCGTGTTGTGGGACAAACCGATGAATTTATAATCATACACAGCGTCCTCCCTCAGACGGCCCACGGAAATTCCCATTCCCCTCTCAAAATCCACATCCGCTGTTACCTGGGGACGGTTATCCTCCTCAAGGTACTGGATGAACTGCGCCGGGGCGCTGGGAAGCTTAAGCTCCTGGGGAACTCCCTTAAATTCCCTGAGTTTCTCAATCAGCTGCTCCTTTGTCACCTTTTTCCTGAACTTCACAAACACGGCAGCCGTGTGGCCGTTCAGTACCGGTACCCTTACGCACTGACAGGTGATGACAGGACTTTGTGCCTTCACTATAACACCGTCCTCAATGGTTCCCCAGAGGCGAAGGGGTTCCTGCTCGCTCTTTTCTTCCTCGCCGCCGATATAGGGAATGATGTTGCCTTCCATCTCCGGCCAGTCCTTAAATGTCTTTCCCGCGCCTGAGATAGCCTGATATGTAGTGGCCACCACCTCATACGGCTCAAATTCCTTCCATGCTGTCAGCACCGGTGCATAGCTCTGGATGGAGCAGTTGGGCTTTACCGCAATAAATCCCCTCTCTGTCCCAAGTCTCTTCTTCTGGAAGGGAATTACGTCAAAATGCTCTGGGTTGATCTCCGGCACTACCATGGGAACATCCGGCGTCCAGCGATGGGCGCTGTTGTTGGATACCACAGGCGTCTCCGTCTTGGCATATGCCTCCTCGATGGCCTTTATCTCATCCTTTGTCATGTCCACGGCGCTGAATACAAAATCAACTCCCGCCGCAACCTTTTCCACCTCATTTACATTCATCACAACCAGCTTTTTAACAGCCTCCGGCATGGGGGTAGTCATCTTCCAGCGGTCTCCCACTGCTTCCTCATACGTCCTGCCGGCAGAGCGGGGGCTGGCTGCCACTGTCACTACCTGGAACCACGGATGGTTCTCCAAAAGGGCGATGAAACGCTGCCCCACCATGCCTGTTGCGCCTAATATTCCAACCTTCAGCTTCTTTTCCATAAATCATTCTCCTCATTATCCTGATTTTCCCGCCCTCCGGAACTGTCACGGAACCTGTCGCATTGAATCCATGACAGTCACATTGAATCGTAGCCTCATTAAATCGTAGCCTCATTAAATCGTAGCCTCATTGATTCCACGGTACGGCGAATCTTTCCCTATCCTATACCAAACAACGGAAAAAATCAAGATTTATTCGCTAGAAAAATACATTTGTGCGCCCCGCGAGGACATTCTCTCTTTTTTGTATGCAACACTGCCATTGGGTCAGGAAACCAGTGACAATGCCACCTCCATCATCTGGGTAAAGCTGGTCTCCCTTTCCATGGCAGAGGTGGCTTCCCCGGTGACCATGGAATCCGATATGGTCAGAACGGCCAAGGCATTGACGCCGGCCGCCGCAGCGTTGGCATAGAGGGCTGCCGCCTCCATCTCCACGGCCAGGACTCCCATGTCAGCCCAGGTCATTCCTCCCTGCACCTGTTTGGGCGGGGCATAGAACATGTCTGAGCTGAGCACATTGCCCACATGAAAGGACAGTCCCCGCTCCCTGGCAGCGGCCACGGCCCGCTCCAACAGGCTGTAGCTGCACACCGGCGAATAATCGCCCGGAAGCCCCAACAGGCGCACAAAATTGCTGGTGGTACAGGCTCCCATGGCAAACACCATGTCCCTCACATGGACGTCCGGCATCAGGGCCCCGGCCGTGCCCACCCGTATCAGGTTCTTACAGCCGTAAAAGTGAATCAGCTCATAGGAATAGATACCGATGGAGGGACACCCCATTCCGGTGCCCATGACAGATACCGGCCTGCCCATATAGGTTCCCGTGTAGCCAAGCATGTTCCTGGTCCCGTTAAACTGCTTCACGTCCTCCAGAAAATGCTCCGCAATATACTTTGCCCTCAGGGGGTCTCCCGGAAGCAGGATTGTCTCTGCGATCTCTCCTTTTTCAGCCCCGATATGGGGCGTGGGTGTGTTGGATAATGACATGGCATATACCTCCTTTTCTACAGCCGCACTTTGCTGCCTTTCCCGTCCCTCTTGGCCAGCTTCAGACGGTTTAAATGGACTTCCTTACCCTTGTAATCCACAATGGGATTCTCACCAATCAGATACAGCTTCTCCAGCTCCTCATTCTTGGTCAGCCGGATGCCTCTGACGCCTCTGGATGCCTTTTTAAGCATGGATATCTCCTCCAGGGCAAACCGCAGGAACACGCCTCCTGTTGTCTGGAGCACCACCTCGGTCTCGCCCTCCACCGGTATCACGGCCGCCAGTTCATCCCCGTCCTGGAGCTTGGTGGCTGCCACCACCCGGTTGTTGGTCTCAAATTCCTCCGCAGGCACCTGCTTTACCATGGCCATCTTAGTGGCGAATACAAATATCCTGCCCTTCATGTTCTCTGCGCTGGTCAGGTAAACAATGGTATCCTTGGCACCGTCAAATTTACTCAGATTCTCAATGGGCGTTCCCTTATCCCTCAGCTTGCCGGCCGGCACATCCATGGCCTTTATCTGGTAAAGGCTGCCGCTGGCAGCAAAGAGACAGATTTTATCCGTATTCAGGCATTTCACCACATGGACCTGCTCGGTGTCCACGGTTTCCTGGTTCCGGTCATAGGTGGACTTATCCAACAGCTTGCAGTATCCGAACCGGTCCATCACAAAGACCATCTCCTGGACAGCCACAGCGCTCTCGTCGTACACCGCCTCAGGTCCGTCCTCAATCAGGGTGCGCCTGGGAGTGGCAAACTCAGCCTTGATGGCAGCCAGGTCCTCCTTGATAACACGGTTCATCTGGGCCCTGCTTCCCAGGATTTTCTTATACTCCCCAATCTTCCTTAAGGTCTCCTTGTGCTCCTTTTCCAGAGCCAGGATTTCCAGTCCGATTAACTTATAAAGACGCATTTCCAGAATAGCGGATGCCTGGCGCTCCGTAAAGGCAAGCTTCTTTGCGTCCTCCTCAAACCCCGGAACCTTGAAATGGATGTTGGTCACATCGCCTGTGGTCAGACATGCCTTGGCATCCTTTAAGTTTTTGGAGCCCCTCAGGATGGCTATGATCAGGTCAATACAGTCGCAGGCCGTAATAAGTCCTTCCTGTACTTCCTTTTTATCCATTTCCTTCTGGAGCAAGACATTGTATTTGCGCTCCGTGTTCTCATACTGGAAGTTGAGGAAATTTCTCAGGATCCCCTTCAGATTCAGCGTCTCAGGACGGCCGTCCGCAATGGCCAGCATATTGACCCCGAAGGTATCCTCCAGCTTTGTCTTTTTATAGAGGATATTTTTTATCTTGTCAATGTCCGCATCCTTGCGCAGCTCCAGCACGATGCGGATTCCCTCTTTGTTGGACTGGTTGGAGATATCCACCACGTCCGTCAGCTTCTTGCTCTCCACCAGATCGGCCACATCCACCAGAAACTTATTGATTCCGGCGCCAATCATGGTATAGGGGATCTCTGAAATAATCAGCTTATCCTTGTCCGCCTTGCGCTTTCCCAGCTCCACCTCGAACTTGCCCCTGAGCTTGATTTTACCCATGCCGGTCTCGTAAATTTGGGGCAGCTCGCTCTTATTGGCAATGACTCCTCCGGTGGGAAAATCCGGCCCCGGCATAAACTCCATCAGCTCCTGAGTGGTCACCTCCGGATTATCAATGTACGCCTGGACCGCGTCTATTACCTCGCCCAGGTTGTGGGGCGGAATGCTTGTGCTCATGCCCACGGCAATGCCCTCCGCCCCGTTGATTAACAGGTTGGGGACCCTGACGGGAAGCACCTCCGGTTCCTTTTCCGTCTCGTCGTAGTTGGGCACAAAATTCACGGTTTTATCCAGATCTTTAAGGTAGACCTCCTCCGCAAACTTCTCCAGACGAGCCTCCGTGTAACGCATGGCGGCTGCCCCGTCCCCTTCTATAGAGCCGAAGTTGCCGTGTCCGTCCACCAGGGCCATGCCCTTCTTAAAATTCTGACTCATGACAACCAGTGTCTCATATATGGAGCTGTCGCCGTGGGGATGGTACTTACCCATGGTATCGCCCACGATACGCGCCGATTTCCTGTGGGGCTTATCGTGGTCCAGATGGAGCTCCCTCATATCATAGAGGACCCGGCGCTGTACCGGTTTTAAGCCGTCCCTGGCATCCGGGATGGCCCTTGCAGTGATGACGCTCATGGAATAGTTCATGTAGCTTCTCTGCATTTCCTCACTGTATTCAGTCCGTAATATCTTTTCAGCCATGTTCTAATTGTCTCCTGTCTATGCGTCAATCTCCGCCTCGTCCGCATGCTCATAAATGAACTGGCGGCGGGGTCCCACCTCGGTGCCCATGAGCATCTCGGTTATCTCCGTAGCCATCCTGGCATCCTCTATCTCCACCCGCTTAAGGACCCGGCGCTCCGGGTCCAGCGTGGTCTCCCACAGCTGCTCCGCGTCCATTTCACCCAGACCTTTGTAGCGCTGCAGCGTAAAGTCGCCGGTATGGGTTTTCCTGTAACGCTCCAGCTCCTTTTCATCGTACAGATACTGTTCCTCCCCCCGCTTGGGAATCACCTTAAACAGGGGCGGCATGGCAATATACACATGACCGTCATAAATCAGTTCCGGCATAAAGCGGTAAAGGAAGGTGAGAAGCAGGGTGTCGATATGGCTGCCGTCCACATCGGCATCGGTCATCAGGATGATTTTGTCATAGCGCAGCTTGGTGATGTCAAAGTCATTGCCGTATCCTTCCGAGAAACCGCAGCCGAAGGTATTAATCATGGTTTTGATTTCCGCATTGGCCAGAACCTTATCCATGGACGCCTTCTCAACGTTGAGGATTTTTCCCCTGATGGGCAGGATGGCCTGGTACTGGCGGTTCCTGGCAGTCTTGGCAGAGCCGCCGGCGGAATCTCCCTCTACAATGAATATCTCACACCGGGAGGCGTCCCGGCTCTCGCAGTTTGCCAGCTTGCCGTTGCTGTCAAAGGAAAATTTGGACTTGGTCAGCATGTTGGTCTTGGCTTTTTCCTCAGCCCGGCGAATCTTGGCTGATTTTTCCGCACAGCCAATAACACCCTTTAACACCTCCACGTTGCGGTCAAAATAAAGCTGCAGCTCGTCCCCTGTTACCGTGAACACGGCCTTGGTGGCGTCGGCGCTGGCCAGCTTAGTCTTGGTCTGTCCCTCAAAGATGGGGTCAGGATGCTTTACCGCGATGACGGCCGTCATGCCGTTCCTTGTATCGGCTCCTGTAAAGTTGGTGTCCTTATCCTTTAAAATGCCGATTTCCCTGGCATAGCTGTTAATCAGCGCCGTGAATTTGGTCTTGAAGCCAGCCAGATGGGTGCCGCCCTCCTGGGTAAAGATGTTGTTGCAGAAGCCCAGTATGTTCTCCTCAAATGTGTCCACGAACTGGATGGCGGCCTCCACCTCCACCTTGTCCACGGTTCCCTTGAAATAGATGGGGTCGTGTACCGGCGTTTTGCCGGAGTTCAGCTCCCGCACATAGGCAACAATACCCTCCGGCTCATGGAAGGCCACCTTCTCTCCCTCTCCGGGCCGCTTGTTTTCATAATAAAGGGTCAGGTTGGGATTTAAGTATGCTGTTTCGTGCAGGCGGCTCTTAAGCCAGTCCGCCTTGAAACGGGTTTTCTCAAATATATCGCCGTCAGGCAGGAAATTGATGCAGGTACCGGTCTCCCTCGTCTTTCCAATCACAGGGAGAAGTCCGTTCTCCAGCTTGATGACAGGACGTCCCTTTTCATATTCATCGTGATAGATGCAGCCGTCCCTGTAAACCTTAAGGTCCATATGGGCCGACAGGGCATTAACTACGGAGGAACCCACACCGTGAAGTCCTCCGCTGGTCTTATAAGCGTCGTTATCGAATTTACCGCCTGCATGTAGGGTGGACAGTACGATTCTGGCTGCTGATATGCCCTTTTTGTGAAGCCCCACCGGAATACCGCGGCCGTTATCACGGACCGTGCAGGAACCGTCGGCTTCCAATGTCACCCACACACTGCTGCAGAATCCGGCCAGGTGCTCATCCACCGCGTTATCAATGATTTCATAAATCAGATGGTTTAACCCCTTGGAGCCCACACCTCCTATATACATACCAGGACGCTTACGGACCGCCTCCAATCCTTCCAGCACCGTAATACTGTCCGCGTTATATTGTTCCTTTGCCATTCTATTCCTCCATATTGCTATGTACAGATGCGTACATATGTTTCGTCTTATAGTATTAAACCATATTTAGATTGTTTTGGCAAGTTCCGGCCATGAGAAATTCCCGTATGCATACGGATTCCCTTCTGTTTTCGGAAGGTCCGGGAAAAAATCCGGACTCAATTCATAGAAATACACAGAAATTATTACGGATTTTTACAAAAATATGAAAATACACTTGAATTTTCCAAAATACATGATATAATATCAGTGTTGTGCAGATGTAGTTCATCGGTAGAACACCAGCTTCCCAAGCTGGGGAGGCGGGTTCGATTCCCGTCATCTGCTTTTAAAGCCCTGTGTGTGCAGGGCTTTTTTGCTGTCCTGAATACGTTTTTTATCTTCAGCTTTTTCTTTCCGCAGGACAATAACAGGCCGCCCGGTCCGCTGTGGCCGGGCAGCCTGTTATTGTTATAATCCATCTTTTCATTTTTTGCTTTTTCTATTCTTATCCTTCATGAAATCCGGCTTTCTACAGCACCTTATCCAGAAAGCTCCTGGTCCGTTCCTCCCTGGGATTTCCAAACACTTCATCCGGGGTCCCTTCCTCTACAATGTAGCCGTCATCCATAAACACCACCCGGTCCGCCACTTCCCTGGCAAATCCCATCTCATGGGTAACCACCACCATGGTCATGCCATCGGCTGCCAGCTGCTTCATGACCTCCAGCACCTCGCCCACCATCTCAGGATCCAGGGCGGATGTGGGCTCGTCAAACAGCATAATGTCGGGATTCATGGCAAGAGAACGCGCGATGGCCACCCTCTGCTTCTGTCCGCCGGAGAGCTGTCCCGGATAGGCCTCCGCCTTGTCCGCCAGCCCCACCCGGGCCAGCAGTTCAAGGGCCTTCCTGCCGGCTTCCTCTTTTCCCATAAGCTTTAATTCCGTGGGAGCCAGTGTAATGTTCTCCTTCACCGTAAGATGGGGGAACAGGTTAAAATGCTGGAACACCATACCGATGTTTTCCCGCACTTTGTTGATGTTGGTGTTAGGATCGGATATGGGATGGCCGTCCACCACCACATGGCCGGATGTAATCTTCTCCAGGCGATTCAGACACCGCAGAAACGTACTTTTGCCGGAACCGGAGGGGCCTATCATACATACAACCTCCCCCTCCCTTATCTCGATGCTGATGTCCTTGAGGACTTCCAGCTTTCCGAAATTCTTTTTCAGGTTATGGACTGAAATCTTATTTTCCATAGGACACTCTCCTCTCCACATACTTGGCAATCCTGGACAGAATCGTGCAGACTACCAGATAAAACAGGGCCACGCAGATCCAGATGGGCATAACCATGGAAGCGGAATTGGCCGCAATAATCTTGCCGTTCTGGGTCAGCTCCCTGGGTCCGATGACAGACACAAGGGATGTGTCCTTCAGGGAGATGATAAACTGGTTGATGATGGAGGGCAGCATGGTCCTGAATGCCTGGGGCAGAATTACCTTGCGCATGGCCTTGCCGTAGGAAAGTCCCAGGCTTCTGGCCGCTTCCATCTGTCCCTTGTCAACAGCCTCAATTCCTCCGCGGATGATTTCCGCCATATAAGCGCCTGCATTAAGGCTCAGGGCCACGCAGCCCGCTGTAAAGGCGCCGCCTATATTGCTCCACTGGAAACCATATGGCTTCAGGACGCTTCCCACACCGTACATCATAATCATGACCTGTACCAGCAGGGGTGTTCCGCGGATAATGTCAATATAGACATCGGCAACAAGTTTTAATACCTTAAAATCCGAGACCTTGAACAGGCCGAAAATAACGCCCAGAACCGTGGCGCAGAGCAGAGATATCACGGTCATCTGCAGGGTGATTCCCAGAGCCTAAAAAAATGATGGGTAATACTGTGTTATAATGTTTACAATCTGCATACTATCATCCTTTTCTGATTATTCGTTGACGTGCCTCATTCCAGGGATGTCCTTCCATGCCTGTGGAATGTTATAGCCAAATTTAAAGCACTTAAGCATAACCGGGAAAACCTGAATAATTGCTTTAAATTCATCCATAACCTGCGGCATTGAGGCGCCGGCCCTGCATAAGGCAGGAACCGGCGCCGGGCAGCACTGCCCGGAGGTTCTCCGGCAGTCCTATTTTGCAATGTATGTATTCAATATCTCATCGTATCTGCCGCTTGCCTTGATGTTCTCCAGTCCCTTGTTGAACATCTCCACCAGTTCCGGATTTGCGCCCTTTAAGGTCGCGAAACCATAGGAAGAACCTTTCTCCATGGGTGTGGGAAGGGTGAGGCCCAGTCCCCTGGAAATTTCATAACCGATAACAGGGTAATCCTCAAAGCAGGCAACTGCCTCTCCTGCTATAACGGCCTGATACATGTCAGATGAGCTCTCGTACTGTATTACCTCAAAACCATACTGCTCCGCAATGGACTCTGCAAAGGTACATCCCTCGGTACCAATCTTGGCAGCCACTTTCTGGTCCTTTAACTGGTCATAGGAGGTGATATCGGAATCAGACAGGACAGCCATGCCTACGCCGGAATCATAGTAGGGCTCTGAGAAATCATATTTCTGCACCCTCTCATCGGTGATGGACATGCCTGCAATCACGCCGTCGCACTCACCGGCCTCCAGGGCAGTTACAGCTGCGGAGAATCCCACCGGAACCACTTCATATTCAAAGCCCTGGTCCTGGGCAATTGCCTGTAAGATATCCAGGTCAATGCCTACCATCTCTCCCTTTTCATTCTCAAACTCAAAGGGGGCAAAGGTGGTATCTGTGTTGATGATGTACTTCTTGCCTGAGGCAGCCCCGCTGGTTTCCTCTTCTGCTGCTGATTCAGCTGCCGTGGTATCCGCGTTTGCCGCAGTCTCTGCTGCTGTTGTGCCGGCGGCTGTGGTCTCTGCGGGCTTGGAGCCGCATCCTGCCACTGTCAATGCCATGACGGCAGCCATGGATAACGCCATAAATTTCTTCATAATTACTTCCTCCTCTACTGATCGAAATAAAATAAGGGTGACTTTAATAAACCTGTCTCCCTTGACCTGTGATGCGCCTGCATCATCCCGATTACTATATCACAAAGATATGTCAAAGTCAACTTGTTGTAATAGTTACAACAAAAAAATTGTACCATTTGTGCAAAAACAGGACCGCACTGTACTGCTGCCCAATGCGGCCCCGGCTATTCCAGACCTTACCTGCCTTATTTTCCGACCATTTCCCGCTATCTCACAGGAAAACGCTCTACAATTGCCCCTGTATGATAGGCCTCCAAAAGCATTTCCAGGTCTTTAATCTTTGTCTTAAGCTGTTTGCCCACATCCGTGTCTCCCACCAGCTTCCGGCTGGACACACGTTTTACAATGGTGCTCTCCGAGTGTATGTCGCTCTCCTTCTCAATTGCGGCCTCCGTGGACTCAAAGGGCTCATGGGCCGCCAGAATCAATCCGTAGGAATTATAAATCAGGGTATATCCCGCGATTCCTGTCTCTTTCTGGTAGGCCCTGGAAAAGCCGCCGTCAATGACCAGCACCTTTCCGCCGCATTTTACAGGATTCTCCCCGTTCTTGGACTTGACCGGCACATGGCCGTTGACAATATGTCCCTCCTGGGGCGGCAGACCGAACTCCTCCAGGATGCGGCCCACTGTATCCTCATCCTCCAGCATGGAGTAATAGGGATTCTTTTCTTCCCTGTGGGTCTCCTTGTCCGCCAGAAAATAGCGCTCAAAGGTAGCCATCTTATCCTTTCCGAACAAGGGCGAATCCTGATGGAGCCAGATATACCAGCATATATCCCTGCCTTTTGCCCGCTCTGCCGGGTCCACTGCCATGAACGCCTTTCTCACATAACCGTCCAGACACTCATAGAGGCTTTTGCCCTTGTAGTTCTGCCCGTATATGTCCACCTCTTTAAAGCTGCCGTCCCTGTTTAAGGGGATGCAGCCGTGATACAGCAGGTTTCCGTTGTATACCTTATAAAGACTTCCCTTTGCCAGCAGGAAGCGCATATGCTGCTGAAGCTTTTCACAGTTCTGAAATGCGGCCGCAAGGCGTTCCATGATGGCGTTCTCCTCCGCCGTAAGCCTGTAAGGGTCAGCCGGATCCATGGTGGGAAAATGGCTGTCCAGCATTTCCTGCGCACCGCCTTCCAGCAGTATGGTTCCCTTGTCTAAATCTATGCGGTGCAGCAGGTTCCGGTCTTCCAGGCAGAACTCCGGATGTTCCCTTATGATTTGGCCCTCCACCTTGAACTGGATAATGGATATGGCCTTGTGCATCTTGATATTCAGTTCCGTCTCACTGGGACTGCATGCATTCGCCCCTTTGAGCTGGAAGCAGGCGCAGGGATCGCTCCCATAGGTGTCCAGGGCAAAGGTTGCTAACGGCAGCAGATTAATACCGTAGCCATCCTCCAGGATATCCAGATTGCCGTATCTGGCACAGATGCGGATTACATTTGCAATACATCCCTTCTGTCCGGCAGCCGCCCCCATCCACAGCACATCGTGGTTTCCCCACTGGATGTCCAGGGAATGGTAGGTCATCAGCTTGTCCATAATCATGTGGGGCCCCGGACCTCTGTCATAAATATCTCCCAGTATATGTAAATGGTCCACAATAAGGCGCTGTATCAGTTCACAGAGAGCCACGATAAACTCCCCAGCTCTTCCCACCCGGATAATGGTCTGTATGATGGCGTTGTAATAGGACTCTTTGTCTCTCACATCCACCTTTTCCGTAATCAGTTCCTCAATCACATAGGCAAACTCCTGGGGCAGAGCCTTTCGCACCTTGGACCTGGTGTATTTGCTGGCAGCTCGCTTGCTCACCTCGATCAGGCGGTACAGGGTAATCTTGTACCAGTCCTCCCGGTTCTTTACATGCTCCAGTATCTGGGCCATCTTCTCCCTGGGATAATAAATCAGGGTGGCCAGGGTCTGCTTGTCCTGGCTGCTCAGGGTGTTGCCGAACACATCGTTGACCTTGCGCCGCACGGCCCCGGATCCGTTTCGCAGCACATGGGAAAACGCCTCGTACTCGCCGTGGATATCCGTGAGGAAATGTTCGGTCCCCTTGGGCAGGTTAAGAATTGCCTCCAGATTAATCACCTCTGTGGAAGCGGCTGCTATGGTTGGATATAATTCAGCAAGCCGTTCCAGATACCTTGTCTGCAAATCACTCATTGCTTTCCTCCCTCAATACTTATATGTTGTTTTTACTCCTCCCTCTCTCTGTCAACATAATGCCTGTTTTCTTCGTCAATATAATCCAGGCTCAGGTAATCCTCTGTCCTGGCGGATAAATCCTTCTTTCTCAGCGCGCTGCTCACATAGGTGGCGGTCAGCCTGTAAATAACCGCAAACAATGGCACCGCGATAATCATTCCCACGAATCCGAACAGGCCGCCGAACAGCAGGATGGAAAACAGCACCCAGAAGCTGGGAAGCCCCGTGGAATCCCCCAGGATTTTAGGCCCCAGGATGTTGCCGTCAAACTGCTGGAGCACCAGGATGAAGATAAGGAAATACAGGCATTTCATAGGGCTCACCAGCAGTATGAGAAATGCGCTGGGCACGGCTCCGATAAAGGGGCCGAAAAAGGGGATCACGTTGGTCACTCCGATAATCACGCTCACCAGAAGCACATAGGGCATTTTTAAAAACTGCATGGCAAAAAAGCACATAATGCCAATAATCAGGGAATCCAAAAGCTTTCCGGTTATAAAACCTCCAAATACAGAGTGGGCAAAACGCACCTCGCTCACCAGCCGGTTGGCATCCTTAAGCTTTAACAGGCTGTAGACGATCTTCTTGCTCTGGGCGGACAGGGTATCCTTGATGTTGAGAAAATAAACCATGACAATGACGCCAATCAGTATGTTCTTGACAACGGTGACCACACTTAAGAGGCCCGTGGAAAGCTCACCGATGATTTTAGACATATTGGGCACCAGGTCCGTGGTCAGCCAGTTCTGGAACTCCGTGGCAGCCTGCTCATAAAAGGGCATGATGGTCTGTTCTATGGTGGGATTGTCCTCAAACATCTTCATAAGCCAGAGGCTCAGGTTATTGATGTTCTCTCCCAGACTCTCCTGGAGGCCGATGATACTGGTGTAAATCTGGGGAATCACCATCCAGAACAATCCGCAGACAATGGCAATGAGTAACAGCAGGCTCACCAGCGTCCCGGCCGCCTTTGCCAGGCTGTCTGCCGTGTGTCCGTCCTTGATGCAACGTTTCAGTTTTTCTGCTGTATAGACCCTGGTCTTGTTATAGATGGGCAGCATCAGGTAGGCCAGCACAGCCCCGTAGATAATGGGCATCAGTATGGATACGATTTTTCCCACGGCCCTTGATACAATCTCAAACCGGGACAGGAAAAATCCAAAGGCAACACTGCAGGCCACCACGGCCAGCGCAGTGGTGCCCCAGTATATATAATTTTTAAATCTTGGGTTTTTCATACATCTTTACTCCTATGTCTTAAGTATTCCGTCATTTCGGCAAGTCATTCACCCATATATCATATCATAAGCTGAAACTAACAGCAATTAGGTTTTATATATATTACAGTGTGTGTCCCATGAAGATTTTCACGAAATCTTAACAGAGAGGACAAAGCAGGATTTTTGTGGTATGATATTTCTATCTTTGAAAAGAGGTGTTGAGACATGTCTTATATCATAAAAATGGCCCTGGACATCAAAGCCGGTTTTGAGCCCCCGGCGCCCATGACATCCCCCTTAGAAGCCTACTGCGCCGTCGGCACCATTGCCAGGGCCATGAAGTTAGGAATGCCGGAGAGAAAGGATACGCTTTTTGAGATGCGTGACCAGCTGGATGGGGATATGGGGGGCAATGAGCCTGAGGACAGCCGGATAGCCAGGATACACGCTATCCTGAAAGACTTCATACGAAATGAGGATACCACAGACCAGATGATGGAATATGTGGCATATGGATATGAAAATGAAAGGTGACAGAACAGGCCACAAAGTGCCGGGGTAATGGAGCTTAAAAGAATGCACCGGCCGGAAAGACGAATATGAAAAGCGAACGGGGTAATGCCGTAATGGCACTGCCCCGTTTGTTCTATAAGATATGTCCCTAATTTTCCCCTTCTCACATTCCCAATATGGAATCCGTATCAGGGCGGATGATATTCCAGGCGGAAACCAGTGCCTCTTTCAGCTTTTCCTCACCTGCAAACTCTTTTTGTCTCTTTAAAGCATATGCTGTCTTTTCATCCGGGGACAGTATATAGTACTCACTGTCGTCCCGGTATGTATCGCTCAAAAAGATATAGTTTCTCGAAGGCGGCCTCCGGTAGGCAATATCGGCTATAGACCATTGTACATGATATCCCTCGCTGTACACCTCATTATAATCCACAAAAATAATGATGTCCTCCTTCTTGTCGGTCTGGTACTTTAACGCCTCTATTCTCATAAATCCCACCCTTCCTTGCAGCAGCCGGCCCTTGCTCATCCATTGCCCGTGCAGATGTATTAATTAAAATTTACCATATCACCCGAGATTTTTCAATACAATTTACAAGGTTAGGATTAAAGTTACAGAAAACGGTTATTCTCTGCGGCTCCGGTCTATGGTACAGCTGTATTATGTAAGCCAGATCCGTTTCGCGCTGCTGGCTTCTGCCAGCCTAAGAGCAGCTTCCCATGTGGAATGTCCCCATCCCTTGTGGAAGATATAGTCTTCCGGTGCGTACTGGACATCACAAATCAGAAGTCCGGCATTCTCAGCATAGTTTGACAGCACATCCGTCATCTCCTGGTTTAATTCACAGTCAAGTCCATAGAATACCATGGTTTCTTCTAACTGTATCCGGTACAGCACCGTCTGGTCCGGGTGGTTGGAACGGATGGGGAGAATCTGTACGGACTGCGGCAGCGACAATGTGCGGGAATTATGGAAGACAAACTATTATCCGAAAGACTTGTAGTAAACAAATAGTAGCCAAAATATTTTATGTGAACTATCTTATAAAATGGCAAAAAGAAAAACCCTTGAATTCACAAGGGTTTTAATAAGCCACTGGCCGGACTCGAACCGGCGACCCACGCATTACGAATTTTAAAAATCGGTATTTTTAACACGTTTTCTTGAGTTGCGATATTCAAAAAAGTACGTATTTAGGCCATTTCAAGGCTATATTCTATTTTCTCCCAATTTTTCTTAATACAACTTTGTTAGTCAAATGTTAGTCAAAAAAATGCCCCAGTCTGCCATATATAAATGACATCCTGGGACTTTGGTTAGTTCGGTTTTTCTCCTATTCGCCTCACCTTTCGGCCTGTTCTTTTGGCAAGAGGGATAATCTCTTTAACCGTCACTTGCTGCGGTCCATAAAATGTTTCCACTACCACCCTATCCCCCGGAGCTATCTTATCTATCAATTTCAAGGGAATTTCCCACTGATATGCTTTACCCCCTTCATTGAACACCGCTGTAATTCCTTGCCGCTTTATTCGTCTTGCTGAAACCATATCCTTACCTTGTTCACACATAAGTAGATATGTGGTATATCCATCCATCAATACCCCGTGTTCATCAATCACAATTTCCCTTTTATATACGCCGTACTTTTCATAGAACCTCCTAGCCTGTTCCATCTTCTTTTTTGTTGGCCTTGAACCGGAATTTCTTCTGGAAATAGATATACTGGATAACCTGACAGTATGTTTATCATTAGCTGCACCTGCCTGAAACGCATCGTTTCCCCATTCAGATAATAATTCATAGAATTGCTGGTCTGCTTCTTCATTCGTTAAAAGCTTACCATATACCCTCTGGTGCGCTTCCCTTACGATTTCGGGCGTGAAAACAAAATCCTCGGTTGAATACTCCATACCCATCTTATATATATTATTTAACGCCCTTGCCATCTGCCCTAAAAGCTTCTTTGACAGGTCACTTATTCCGGCTGTCTGGGCCATCCCCATAAGCATCTCTATATTAATTGGATAGTGCATTTACTTTGCCCTCCTTGCCCGTTCAGTCCTTTTACCCATGATAACGCCATACTGGAATATCTTAAAAAACTGCTGCTCCTGCATCAAGTGATTATATGTACGCCAGTCCATTAAGTTATATTCCTTCCCAGGCTTCTGATGGGAAAGCATATCCATATTGTCTTTAAAGTCCATCATCCCTCTTGCTTCCAGCAGCACACGACAAACCAGCTCCCATGTGTTTCCTTCAAGGTTGCTCGCTTCAACATCTTCCAATGTTTCTGCATCTGCATCCAAAAAGCCCCGGCATAACTTAACAATACTATTAAAATCCTTGCAATTCTCATTTATAACAACTGCGTTCTGTGTCACGGAATAGAATACCACTACCTCTGATAGCGAATGCTCACCACCCCATGACTGCAATATACAATACGAATCCTCCAGTGTAATTTCTGCCACGTTGCAAGCGTATAATCTTCTTTTTTCATCAATTAAATGATACATTTTCAATTTACCTCTTTCTTTTTATTAGGGGCCATGCTAATATACCTATGTGATTAGGAACGGCCCCGGCTGTTTCGTTGGCCCCTGTCAGTGTTGGTAGCACTGGCAGAGGCTTTTTCTTATGCTATTGCAATTTCCTGTACCTGTGAGCGCCCAAAGAATCTGGCCTTATAAGCTTTCCCATCTCCCCGGCTTCCCCATATCAGTTCAGTACCAAACAGGGCCTTGCTTCCATGAATGACTTCATATCCTAACTGCTTCCAGCCGTTCCAGGTATTTGTTTCTTCCTCAACTCCTGCCGTGGCCTTTGCTTCTTCAATTCTCTTTGCGTTGATTGCCTCTGCCTTTGCAGATAACCATGCCCTGTGTAAACACTCTGCAAAAGAAAGTTCTTTTTTCTCCCGGTAAAGCCTCCATGCTCTCAGCATGATTTTTTGAAGATTGTACTTCATGATTTCTGTCTCCTTTACTTCCTTAATAATATGGTTGATTCTCACCGGGCTATTGTTCGCCATCCTTGGTACATCCTCACCGGGATTGAATCCGCAGCCCCTATCAGTCTTGCGTGTCTATTGCTTTCGGCTCACAGGTACGATTGATAGGTTTGTGGGGAATTGTCCGCCCCGGCTGCTCTGTTTTCTTAACCTTGTAACTACATTATAACCCATTTTGGGTTATTTGTCAACCATTTTGCAATATATTATTTATTATTTTTACCCCAATCCAGTTGACTTATAACCATATTTTTATTATAATGATATATAGAAAGAGGGGTGTCTAAATGTCAATTATTTATAAAGATAATGAGCAAATTTTAATTGAAATTAAAAAACTTATGTTAGATTCTAAAATAACGCAAAGAGAAATAGCAGAGAAACTAAGCATTAAGCCACAAGGACTTACCAAATTATTAAACAAAAAGAATTTCGGATTTGAGGATGCAAAGAAAATACTTGACGCTATGGGGTATAATCTTATAATTGATTTTAAAGAATCGAGACTATAATAATTGTGTATTTTAAAATTTAAATAACAAGGAGAACGGAGCGCATGACTAAGCTACAAAAATCACAAATAATATACGCTGACCTTGTATATGTCCTTAATAAGTTTGGAATTGATATTACAAGTAAAGGGATGGAGTCTGTAATAAAAGGGACTATACACAGCAGTCTGGAAAAAATAGAACAAAGTACCAACAAGTATTAGACAATGAAAGAAGGTACAAAATGCCCATAAGCTATGAAAAACTATTCAAACTATTAGAAGAGAAAAACATAACAACCTATTATCTACGTCAAAATAAGATAATCGGCCAACAAACTTACTACAATTTAAAAAACGGTAAAGGAAACTTAGGAACAGAATCCCTTGAAAAGCTATGTAAACTTCTCAGTTGTCAGCCCGGGGACCTAATGGAGTATATACCAGAACAACCACATCCACAGGAAGGAGTGTGACCCTATGCCATTACCAAAAGAAAGAATCTATACCATTGATGATATTTACAATCTGCCAGAAGGTGACCGGGCTGAACTAATTAACGGACAGATTTATTACATGGCCCCGCCCAGCACAGCCCATCAAAGAACATTGTCATTCCTGCATCTGGAGATAGGAAACCATATCCGCAACAATGATGGTTCCTGCGAGGTATTCCCGGCTCCGTTTGCCGTGTTCCTCCAGGCAGAAGATGAAAAGAGTAATACAAACTACCTGGAGCCAGATATATCCGTTATTTGCGACAAAGACAAATTGAACAGTAAGGGCTGCAACGGTGCGCCGGATTGGATTATAGAAATTGTATCCCCTTCCAGCCGCCAGATGGACTATTATAAAAAGCTGGCCCTCTATCAGGGCGCGGGGGTACGGGAATACTGGATTGTAGACCCAGCTAGGGAAATTATTGTGGTCTATGATTTTCCGAATGAAACACCGCCTACCATTTATCGTTTTACTGATTCTGTTAAAGTCAATATGTATGAGAACTTCTCCATTGACTTTAGCCAATTAAAACTTTGATATCATTGCAGAAAGGAGCTTAAAACCATGAGTAATAGAGACTTAGCCAAAAGCTTAATTGACCAGATTCCTGAAGGTAAGCTTGTTTTCATAATCCCATATCTCCAAGGAGCTGCTATCCCGGATGAAATACCCAATACTGAAACATTGGAAGCATTTGCAGAGCTAGAGAACGGGGGAGGCCATCTTTTTACCGGAAGCACCGAGGACCTTATAAACGAACTGATGGAGGACTGACCATGTTAGATGTGCGGTATTCTACCAGATTCAAGAAAGATTTCAAAACTTGTGTGAAACGCGGCCTTGATGTATCCATATTTCAGAATGCAGTTGACACATTAAGAATCCCGGCCCCATTGCCAGAAAAGAATAAGGACCATAATTTATCAGGAAACTATGTCGGTTACAGAGAATGCCATTTGCAGCCCGATTGGTTATTGATTTACCAGCAAACCGAAACAGAATTGCTGTTGCAGCGAACCGGAACCCATGCGGATTTATTTGGAATGTAACTTAAACGAATGCAGCATAGGGTACTGTAGAACGCCGTACCCCCGTAGGGTGTCGCGAAACACGACACCTAATAGAAACATGAGCACCAGCGTAAACCAAAACATAACCAGCGGATTGGGGTCTCCTCAAAATTGGGCAGACCTTTTTATAGAATCTAGCTATATTCAAGAACAAAGTAAACATATAGTTCATAATGTAAAGGATATTTTAAATGAGAAAAAATAATAAAATGGAGCGGCAACTTGATGATATTCGCGTTCTTGTTGCTGAAGCAAAAATTAGAAACAATTTCAATGACGATGAATTAGCAGCATATATTGGATTAAGTAAGGCATCTCTAGCAGAACGAAAAAGTGACCCAAGACGATTTACTCTCAATCAGCTATATGTAATTTTGGAATTATGCGGAAAAGAACTAAAGTTTGTAGAAAAAGCTGTGCTATAATTTGCTTTATATTGTCACAGAGATATAAAGGTCTGGCTGCTGTGTTTCCCCAGATATTTTGTTTTACACCACAAAGGGATTCTAAGCAGAATTAGGGTATACGGTAAAATACCGTATACCCTAAGAGAGTAAAAGTCGTTTCATTCTATAAATCCATATTCCGTTCTCTATTACGACCGCTTTTCAAATTTGGAAAGCACTTTTATAGTCGTTTTCAACTCATTTTTCGCTTCCCTAATTTGGGTGGCAAGTATTGTAATCAACATCCTCCAGAAGAACGGTGTTTTCGCCCTTCAGCATGTCAATGGTCTGACCATTGCTTGCCTTTTTCTGTGCGGCTAATAAGGCAGATATGCTTTGCTGTGTCAACAGAAACAATATAGTCTTGAAGCTCTCTAATCTGCACACCGCCGTTGTTTTGAACCTCCGGAGGTGTAAGTACGCTGGTCATTTCATCACTTCCAAAGTAAATCATATAAATCTGTTGCTGCCTACCGCCTTTTGAGTTTTTGTCATTTTTGACGATAACCTCTAAAATAGTCCATTTTATTGAAAAAACCGTACTTACACATCCTTGAAAACCACTTTGCGAATTCAGTTCTAATCTCCAATCCCTCATGCAAATCTGTTTTGCCATGTCTACTGAAATCTGATAGTCAGTAAATTCCGTCACCGGATTCTTTGGATTATTGGTTTCTTTTTTTTGAGTAACCAATATGTAATCCGCATTTTCTCAAACTCTACAGCGTTTCCATTTTTGGAATCGCTCCACATAACCGTATAATCGTTTTCAGTTAAACCATTCTCACACATACGGTCAAACCATGTCGTGAAGTTGCTCTTGATTTCCAGTCCATCATGTAACTCTCTTACTTGTCTCTTTATTCCATTTTGGGAAAAAAGTATTTTTTGGCTGCCGAATTTTCGGCCGTGAAATCCGTCAGGTATGCCCGGAGATATAGCCACCATTTTTGCGGATAGAGGGGAGGACTTCACTTGTTACCCAACGCTTAAATTTTTTCGCATTTGGCAACTTACTAGAAAGCACCAGGGAATAAAGCCCGGATTCGTTAATGATAATAGTTTCCTTATCCTGATTCCCGTCAAAAAACATAACTTTGCGCCTGTCATCTTCGTCTACATGGCGGTTAATATCTCGACTACCGTTTTGGTACCCGAGGATGCCAGCTATATCCTTTCCAACGAAGTAAACCTCATTCTCAGTCTCTACTGTCCTAACTCATTCCAGTATTGTCCAGGCCTAACAAATCGTTTTCCACCTACTCTAGCCCCCTTGACTCACACTCATCTAAGGTAGGACTGTTTCACTGCCCCCTCGGATTGTCATAAAATTATACCTCATTTTTGACCTGGGCTTTTTTTGTATGCATTTTAGTGCATTTTGTGCATTCGTCAACGTATATGTGCCTATAGTTGATACCGGCAGAGGGATAGCGTTTAGTTTAGTCTATTCTTTTTTTGTGCGCACTTTTGCGCAGTTTCAAACTATGATATCATAAAGCATTATCTGATTGTCCTGGGGTAGAAAAATACTGACCCGGTATTTCACCGCCCCAGGCCAGTACCATTATCTTAATCAGCTTTGCATAACCCAGCGACAAGAGTAATTCTAACGTGCCTGTCCCACCGACACGTTACGATAAGTTGGTGATATCACTGTTTTTCTTGCTCTAATGCTTTAAGAATAAGATTAGCCGAATAGAATATAGCATTCGCCTCCTTTGCCGTTATTTCTCCATTGACGACCCAATTATTGACGCGGGCCAGTGAGCGCCGTACCTCTGCCGGGGTATTCCATCGTAATTTCTTCTTTACTCCCGCCTCCTGTTGTTTCATAAGATGGGCGAGTCGATACCTCTCTGCAATGTTATTCATGCCTTGTTTTCCTCCAGGTCTAAAATATGTATATCCTCTTTTGGTGGGTACAACTCTGCAATTTGTCGCAATTGCTTATATACCGTTTCTTTACTCTTTGACAGTACTCGAATATCGCTTGCTTCATACCTTGCGCGCTCCTTTCCTTTCTGTCTCAGCAGCAACATACCCTCATATTTATCTTGTTCTTCCAGGCGGGTGACTGTTGCCAGTATAGTAAAATATTGTACTGTTTTCCCGGCCTTTATCAAATTATTTTGCATGTTATCACCTCGAATTTTGCTATATAGTTTTCTCTCTTATCCGCACATAATAAGGTATTCCCATTGAGTGACCCCCCGCCAACACCGATAAGCCTATTACAGCATCCATTCATAATATAAGAATTACCCTATACAACGAACCAGAATGCCCTTTCCTTCTATTTTAACTAACTATGCGGGAATTTCTCCGTATCCTCCTATCCCTCGGTATTATAGGCGCTTTCCCTTCCAGCAGCAGACTAAACAATGCTAATGTCTTTCTGCGATATGCGTAAAAATCATCACGTTTAGCGGAAATATACGATTTAATATAAATACGGTCATACCCTCTTTTTTGTGTGAGAGATTCAATAATAAATGTAGAAAGTCCTGGATTACTTAAATCAGCCGCCTTGCATATTAAGCCTTTATTTTCTTCCCGTCTGGCAAGTTCCATTAATTCAGCCGCCCGGCTGCAATCTATTCCGTAATCGCTTAAACTCTTGTCCCTTGTCCTCATTGCTTATACACCATCCTTCTGATATAATTAAAGCAATGTGACTTTCCCGCTGCCATCACCCATTTAAAAACGACAGCGGGATTTTTTATACACTTCCTTCCGTTACCATTCTTACGCCAACACGATTCTTTTCGTTGTTTCCGAATTTGACCACAAGCTGACCAAATCTTGTACCATCAAGTATTAGCTCTGCTTTAGCAATTTGGTTTCCACTGGATATATTGCTCTCTGCCAGTGCTTCCTTAAGAGCTTGCTTCATAGTTGATAGCGGAGATACAACTTCTGTTTCACGGTTGTTATCTCCCAGGATAGCAGCAAACATTCCGGCCCGTGGTGGCACTACTGTACCAGTTGCAAGCATTGGCATTTTATATGGGACTGCTGCATAGGCAGACATGGGGTAGGCACTTCTTCCTCCATACCCACCAGAATATCCGGCAGATGCAGCACGCTTACCAGCATTAATTGCTATTGTAGCAGCAGCTATTCCAGCAGCTAATGAAGCAGCTACAACACCAGCGCCTACACCACCAGCCAAAGCGCCCAAAGCAACCGCCAAGATTCCTACTGCTGAAGCCGCTGCCAGTATACTTGCTATGACTTTTTCTGTTGGGGACATGTTGTTCCAGTTTTTGGCCAATACAGCAATCAGCGATATTATGCCTGATATAGCAAGGACAAGTGGATTTATATTTGATACAGTTCTTGCTAAAAGTGAAATAACACGTTCTCCAATTGCTAAAAATCCTCCAAGATTGCTTATTAATTGTCCTATTCCCAATACAAATTCTGAAAACTTCCACGCTGCAAAAAATGCCAGCACTGCAAGTGTAATATTTTCCACCAATGTCTGGTTTTGACTTACCCAATCCGAAAATTTAGTCAACCATTCAACAACTTTTTCTAATGCAGCTATGATAACTGCTCCGGTCCACTCTCCTAATGGCTGTAAAAATTCTTCCCATAACCATATTCCCAATGGCTTCAGTGCATCAATCACACTATGTATTGCTTTCAGGGCTGCTGCAATTAAATCAAATACGGTTGGCAACGCTTGTTCTACTCCCCATTTTGCAATCGGAAGTAGTACATTGTTAAGAAACCACAATAGCAAGTTTCCAACATCTGATACAATAGGTTTTACAGCAATCAAAATCCTGTCAAAGCTTTCCAGTAAAGGTGAAAAATCCAAATCCGCAGACCATTCTTTTAAACTTTCTGATGCTTGACGGAAAAATCCTGTTATTTCAAGAATAATATCCCCAAGGTGCCTTAAAATGTTTGTTCCAGTATCGCCAGATACCCACGCCTTATCAAAGTTTGTAACTAGATTACCAACTGTATCAACCAGATTTGCAAAAGTAATTAGTAAATCATCCGTGATTGCTTTCCCATATCCTTCTACATTCCACACCTGCATAAACGATGCGCCTACATCACTTGCAAGCTGTTTAATAGCAGAAAATGTATTTTGCAACGAACTCATTACCTGTGGGCCATTTTCAAGCCATGATTCTTTAAGCGGGTCGAACAGTTTCCCAAGCGTATTCTTTATAGCCTCTGCCTGTAGCTTAATATCATTGGATACTTCTTCCGTGGTAAACATATCCTCTGGTTTAAGCTCGTTCTTATCTTCGCTTTTTTTCTTTCCTGTTGTTATCTGTATCAGCTTATCAAATGGTGCTAATGCCTTTTCTGTTTCTTTGGCTGCATCTTTTGTTTCATCTTTGGTTTTGTCCAGACTGTCCGCGTAATCCTGCTGGACCTTAACCGCTTTAACAAATGTATCCTTGCCGGTTAATGCCGCCAGCAGTTGCGCCGTCCAGGTAACGGCTTGGGATAGCAAATTGATAAACTGTGCTAGGGCCGGAGCTGCGTATTCCACCAACGGAGAAAAGGCTGTGCCAAAAGAGTTTTTAAGCTGGGTCATACTGGACATCAGCATGGATAACGCTTTATTGGTATCATCTGAATACTGGGCCAGATTATCCATACCTTCTTTTAATCCGCCCGTTACTGCGGAAATGGCACGGAATACAGTGCTAAATAAGATAGATGTTGCAAGCATTCGGCCCAATCCCATTCGTGCACCTCGGGATGCTTTCTCAGTACCTTTTAATGATTTATTGAGCTTACTTCCACTTTTGCTTGCCTTCTTTTGTTCATTATCAACACCGAGCAACTTTTTCTTGTAATCCTGCATTGCTTTTTTAGCCCGCTGCAATCCTGCTAATGCCTTGTCATATGGCGCATCGCCAAGTCCATAACCAGCCTTTTCAGCGTAATACAATGCATCTTTATATTGGTCCACCTCATCTTGCAAATTGCGTACACTTGGAGCAAGACTTTGTATGGATTTAGAAGCAGATGAAAATGTATGTTTCATAATGCCTGGAATATCCTTAAAAGCCTGAGGTAGCAATTTTATATAATCCATTGTGCCGGATAGCGTTCTTTTGATATCTTCGCTTCCTGTTTTTGCACCATCCGTTTTGATTTTAGTATCTATTAATACAGTTCCATCAGGTTGCAAAGATATCACCTCACTTTAGCAACTCTGCAAAATAATCAAATTCTTCTTTAGATTTGTCAGTGGATTTTTCAAGTTCACATAGCTTTTTATTGTTCTGTAAAAACTCCTGCTCCCACTTTTCTAAGCGCTTCCCTTTTGACAGTTTCTGCCGGATAGAAAGGACCTGAGAAAACAATCCGTCCCCAATTTCCATGAACCATCCGTAGAAAGTCCACCAATGGATTATCTGGCATCCGCGTGTTTCAAACCCCGCAATCCTGTTAACCGCCGGGAAAATAATTCCTGCGTCCTGTTCCCAGTCAATTACACGCGGTGATGGAGTATCTTCATGCATCACACCACAGTCGATAAACCATAATGCTTTTTCTGCCGCTTCTGTTAAATCCTGCGGAGGCGGAATAACGGGCCAGTAAAGAATTTCAAGCATTGCTTGTGTTTTCTCTGGGTCAGATAATTCTTCATCTGCAAAGGCTGATAAAATATCTAATATTGCCCGGAAGTCCTCGCGAATTTCATAATTTACCCCATTAACAGAGAGAGAATATGGGAGGGACCACGCTGCACTCATTTTACAGGAAATGGATATTTACCAGGGCCGGCATTATACTGATGTGTGTATTTCCCGGCTTTACTTTCCATTTCCGTAAAATTCTTACCGGTTTCTTGCTCTATGATTTTTTTAACACTTTCGAGTATTACCAGCGCCCACGGGTCTCCGGTTTCCATTGGCGTGAATGGGCTGGCGATTTTAAAGAAGCCAGAAGTGTCCGCGTTAAATAGATAATCAAATTTATCCTGAAGAGACTTGGCGTATTTATTGATTGTCTCTAATGACAGTTCTTCTTTCTTTTTGCTATCAAGAGTTGCTTTTAATTCCATCCACATGTCCTCGAATGCTCTATACACATTCTGCTGGCGCTCGAATATGTCAAGGTCGGTTGGAACAAATTTTAAAGTTGCCAGCACATCACCATGTTGGTCCGTGAAATCGTAGTATTTAACAGGGCTTTCAATACTTATTGGAATGTTAGGCATGATTTAGTCTCCTTATTCAGACAATGAAGCAGGGCTTGCTCCATCAGCTGTAAAAGCCATTGTTGTAGGGTCTACCGCACCAAGAGTCCTATCGCCCACATAGTGCACCGTATGCGCTGCGGAAACACCTTTCAGGCCTCCTGCAAAGTCTCCCAACTCAACGACACCCTCCTGCACCCATGCGCGCATTTTTCCGGTACTATCGGTTTTGTATCGTTTTACACAGAGGTACTTCAACCGCAAATCTGACAGAGTTGCCCTTTCTTCCATGAGCGTATCTATCTTCTGGGCGTATTTACTTTCTCCCGATACATTGGTTGGGTCCACTGTCATGCTTTCTGCATAGCCGGTGATATCATAGTTATTATTTCCAAGCACATCCTGGCTTTCTTCTGTCTCTGGATTCATGGAAATTGGCATATCTTCAACGCCTTTTCCAATAATCTCAAGTTTATCTTTTGTGATATTTGTGGTGCTTCCATCCGTTATCCAAAAGACCATAAAGTCTTTTCTTTTTGCCTCTCCATCGGCATAAGTCCACGTTGCCACTGTTTTTCTCCTTTCAAATAAAAATAGAGCCATCACACAAGGCTCTGCGTCTCAGCGTCTGGCTCTATACAATCATACTGCTATGTAATTTTCATTCTGCCGGCATATAAAAGACCCTCTGCCCGGCTTGATATGCTAAATCCACCTCATAAAGAACACCTTTAGCCCTCGTCATATCCTCATAGGCTCCCGCAAACAATGCTCCGTTATGAAACCTGCTTCTGGCATATACCATTGCCCCTTTACCATCGTGGCTGTATTCTGCATATATTTCGCCATATTCAATGTATTGTCTTGCGTCCTGGGTTCTTATCTTCACCGCTTACCCCTCCTTTCGATTTCTGTCAACACCGCCATTGCTATATCCTTGCTGAATGAATCTGGATATTTTATCATGAAACACTTAACTGCATTTACGGTTTCCTCCCAGTATTCATCATCATCCGGTTTGCCTACTGGAAGCCGCTGTTTAAATAGCTTCCAAACGTCTGCGAACATTTCAAATTCCTGTTGTACCTCTGAATTTTTTACCACATCGGCCCCCCTGTTAATCAAATGGTGTTTTCTCCTTTGCGGGCTTGAAATCAAAATCTTCACCCTCTGCTTCCTTGAAACTCATTTCCTCACCAACAAATTCCATTTGAAATTTTGCTGTTTTCCCTTGTCGGTTTTTCTCTACCTTCACCCCTTTGTATCTTTCATTTTCTTCTGAAAGATTCCAAAGCAGCATAATAACTGATGCATCCTGCTCAATATCACCTGATTCCCTCAGCTCCGACATAGTGGGTTCTTTTGTCTGCCGTCCTTCTGATGCTCTGTTTAACTGCGATAAGACTATGATAGGCCGGTTCAACTCCATTGCTAATGATTTAATTGCCTTTGAAATATCGCCCACTTCTGACGCCCGGTTAGCGTAATGACGTTCGGTCTTTATAAGCTGCAAATAATCAATGATGATGCAATCAGCCCCCATGTGCTGGCATTCTCTGCGTATCTCACCCACGGATTTAACCCCGCTTGATATCCACACATCCAGCCTTTTCAGTTCCGTATTGGCCTTTTGGAACCGTTCTTTTTCATCCCCCAGGAAAGCCTTGCCCTGCCGGATACGGTTCATCATAATACCAGATTGCCGCGACACCAGTCGTTCATACATTTGCTTATTTGTCATTTCCAGATTATACAGCAGCACCCGCTTGCCCTGGATTCCCATATTGGTCAGTATTTGCGTAACAAAAGCAGATTTTCCAACTGCTGGGCGCGCTCCAATGACAATGATATCCCCACCCTCCAGACCTCCAAGGCATTCATCCAATCGTGTGAATCCCGTGTAAAGAAAATCCCGTTCCCTGTCCACAAAACATCCTGGGGCCATTTCGTCAACAATCTCACTTAAGCTTTTTGCCTTTGGTCTATCATCCTCCTGCAATGCCTCCAGAGCGTTCACAGTCTCCCCTATTTGCTTTTCTACGGCAGAGGGGTGGAATTGTACTGCATTGATAATTTGCGTGGCTGTACGGGCCTTATATGCGTTTTTAATCACATCTGCATATTCCCCAGCCGCAGTGCTTGTCACACTTGAATCACTGCACTTTTTTAATTTGCTCAGTAATTCAGATTGGGAAACATCAGCAATGTTTGCTGCAAGGGTAACAAGATTGGCCTGATATCCAAAATCATGCGCTCTCAAAAATTCCAGATATAGCCGCCCTAACAGCGCATCAACAAACATATCAGGGCGAATGCTCCCACAATCCTTGATTGCCCGTGGTTCCATCATCAAGGCACCAATAAGCGCTTGCTCTGCATTGACAATCATAAATCACCCTCCTCCGGCAGATAATCAATAATGGCCTTTGACATAAATGTATCGAAATTTTTATAATAATCTAACTCTGTTCCCTCTTCCTCCCGTTCACGGGTATAGGCTCGAACCGCCAAATAAACTTGCTTGTTAGTCAGCCGATAACGAACTTTGTTGATACAGCGCCCCTTTTTCACATAAGCACAATAGTATTCAAATGCTTTTGAACGCCCCCTCTTTTTGGGATATATGGCATAAATCTTTTCAAAGTCTGTTTTCAGTTGCTCAAGGTCGGAATTATTATCTCCCGTCTTATCTGGTTCGGCTCCAGGCGAACATAATATATTATTATCTAACTCTATACTAACCTGTGCTTCCATTTTGGATACATCATGGATACGTCCTGTATCCAGTTTGTATACGCCATTATTAACAGTCAGTTGAGATAACTGTTCTTGATAAAGAGTGCGCTTATATCTGTCTGCCTGTATGTAGTTATTTTGTTTCCAATGAGTAATAACCATGATTCCATCATCGAATGGAATAACAAATCCCCTGGAAATCAAAACATTTAAGTCATCACTTCCACAATTTACTAACTTAGTGATTTTTTTAGGAGAAGATACAAAACCATCATCATCCGCCCTCAGTCCTAAATGGAAATACAAATTTTGTGAAGTAGCAGGCATATCAAGAAACTTGTCCGTATCAATAACATCAAGTGAGAACATCCTTCTATTCGCCATCGGTTGATACTCCTTCAATCTCTCTTAACAACGCTTTTGCGCTGTCTAATGCTTTCAAAGTTCTGCCTCCACGATTTTCTAGCGTTTTTATAAAGCGCCTAATTTCGTTTGCCGTTGAAGCTCTATAATATCCACCTGATGTACTACTTAAAATCACATGCCTCTGCTCTCGTTCAACTTCAATCTGTTTCTGTAATGTCCTAATACTTGTAAATCCAAAGTGATTTTTTAAAAATGTCGGTGACAGCGCATTTTCTTCACCAGTTTGTAAAAATTCATAAACCATATTTACCCTTTCTACTTTTCTTTATCTACAGGCATTTCTAACTTTTTATTGCTCTTTATGGTCAGGATAAAACAGTCTCCTATTCTCCATCTATACACTGCTTGTCTTAAATATTTGCCCCCTGTCCATTCAGAAAATCTACCAGTTTGCCAAAATTGACTAAATATTTCGTTCCAACCATAACAAACGTTATTTTCTTCTGGAGGCATAATTTTCTTATGCAATCATAAGATAACCCGGTCCTCTCTGCTGCCTTACGGATGGTAAGCATTTCTGGAATAGCCTGTTCCTCCTGCACTGGAAGTTTAATCGCCGCTTCTAATGCCGCCATCTCATTAAGAATAGCCTTTTCCTGCCTTTCTGTGTCTGTATTCCAACAGGAACCAGATTGCAAGAAAAGTTCTGAACGCTGCCGCGCTAAGTCCGTATATCTGGAAACCATTTCCATTTTCGTCATATAACTAAACATCCTCCTTCCTTTAACCACTATACATATTCCGACTTATAATACTTACCCGGATATAGAATCCATATACCTATCCAAAATTGTAAAATTCACTCTTACTGACTTACCTATTTTAATAACTGCTCCGGCATCCTCTGCAACTTTTCTCATAGCATTACGACCAAATCCATATCTCATTCCCGCTTGTTCTAAAGTCCCGGATTTCTGCTCAATATCATTATTTTTTATTAAAGCTCTCATGACTCCACTCCTTTTGTCTTTATATGCTTGAACAATATGTAATTATTTGTTACAATATGATTATACAATGTAACAATTATAAATTCAATACAATTGTTACGTTATTTGTTATAGCGTAACAATAACGAACCTTCGGAGGAATGTAACATGTTGGATGTAACAAATATATTTTCAAATAGGTTAAAAGAATTGCGTGGAGAAAAGACTTTACAAGAAGTTGCAAGTGCAATAGGTATAACCAGAGTAGCAATGGGGTATTACGAAAAAGGAGAACGAAAACCTGATATTGAAATCCTTCACAAGATTGCAGATTATTACAAAGTATCCGCAGATTTTTTAATTGGTTTATCTAATGTAAAATCTCCTAATATGGATATTAAATGTATTGCTGATAAAACAGGATTATCAGAAAGCGCCATAGACAAAATAATAACAAAAGATAATAAATTTCTTAATCTTTTGATTAGTTCTGAAGATTTTTCAATGATAGATTATTTGTTTGATGAAATCTGTTCTAATTATAAACTGGCATTAGTCAAGGCTTACCGCCTAGTAGAATTAGAAATGGAATATGATAAATACACTGACAATCCCCAACATCAGCAAGATTTAAATAAACAATATGATATATATAGAGATATCATTACTCGTTCAGAGGAAAGATGCGATAGCGCATCTTATAGGATAGCACTTTTTTTGGGAAATATATTAGAAAATTTTAAAGCATTAAGGATTAAAGAGATAAAAGCTATTACCAACAAAGCAACATCCGATATTAATCCGGACTGAATGAAAGGAAGGATATTATGGCAAGTGTAAGAAAGCGCGGTAACTCTTATCAAGTCACGGTTAGCAATGGGCGCAGAGCCGATGGGACCC
>ERZ1036416.49-NODE-49-length-60864-cov-33.335690_pt1 | contig 60864 bp, 55 predicted proteins | sample MGYA00514219_ERZ1036416 | MGnify/ENA primary metagenome ERZ1036416 (study PRJEB33795, sample SAMN09464945) | human gut metagenome | host: Homo sapiens | place: USA: Stanford, California | collected 2016-11 | study: EMG produced TPA metagenomics assembly of the...
TGCCGTGTGCGGCAGTACCTTAAACTGCTTTGCACAACGCCCTATCTGGGCGCACTTCCACATTTTGCGTGATAGCGGTGGGATAAGCGCCGCGCTTGCGGAACTGACGCCACGCGGAGTTGAAGAACACGCCGCTTTGCTCGTTCTCAAACACCACATGGAACTCGTCAAGAAACACATGGGTGCGCTTGCCCCGTTTCCAGTTGAGGGTGACACGGTTGAGAATGGTGTCGGTGATGACCAGCAGGCCGGTAGGCTTTAATTGCTGCCCCAGGCCGCGAATATCGAATACCACCACGCGCTTATCCAGATCGACGGTACTTTCCCGTCCAAAGATGTCCAGCGAACCGGTTGTAAACAGCTCCAGAGAAAGGGCAATATCCTTTGCCTTTTCCTCCGGCTGCTCCAGCAGCTTTTCACGCAAATCGCAGAGCGTGGCGATGCTGCCGGTGCGCGCTGCATCCTGATACACCAGGGCGGTACAGCGGTCAATGATGGATTTATGCTGCGGCCCAACGCCGGTCTTGTCGATCTGCTCGATGAGGGACATGATGAACTGGGATTTTTCCACGATGGGATTCTGCTCGCCGTAGCCCTCTACCATATACATGGCGTTGAGCCGGTCTTTGCCGCCAGCGGCCATGTGGATCACGGAAGCCATATCCCGGCCCAGCGCCTGACACAGCGCCCCAAATTCATTTTCAGGATCACAGATGAGGATGTCATCGTTGGCGTAATCCGGGTGCAGCATCAAAAAGGCAATCAACTCTTTGGCGCTGAAGGATTTACCGGCCCCCGGTACGCCCAGCAGGAAGGCCGACTGGTTCAAGAGGTTTGCCTTGTTGCACAGGATGAGGTTGTGGGAAATGGCGTTCTCCCCAAAGTAGATACCGCCCTTGTCCTGAATCTCCTGCACCTTGAAGGGAATGAACACCGCAAGGCTCTCGGTGGTAAGGGTGCGGAACGCATTGATCTTGCGCGCCCCAATAGGCAGCGCGGTGTTCAGGCCGTCGAGCTGCTGGAACTTCAATATGGCAAGCTGGCACATATGCTTGCGGGCGACGGAAAGAACCGCCTCGGTATCGCTGTCAAGCTGTTCTTTGGTGTCGGCGGTAATGGCCAGCGTGATGACGGCGAACATCATCCTCTGATCGCGGGTGGTGAGGTCGTCCAGAAACTCCTTGCTCTCCTTGCGCTGCAATTCCATGTCATACGGCACCACCGCAGAGAAGTTGTTGTTGGCGTTCTGGCGACGCTGCCAGTTGGTGATGTTGGTTTCCACGCCCAGCAGCCGATTCTCAACCTCTCGGACGGCCTCATCGGTGGGAACCGGTACAACGTCGATGGAGAGCATCATGTTCCGGTTGAAGTCCGTCAGCTCCGTCACCATGTTGTCTTTGATATAGCTGGCGTAATCCTTGAGGAACAGAACACGGCAGTATTTTTCGCCCAGCTTCAGATAGTCGCTGTTCTTCTCGATCCCGTCCGGGCAGATATAATCGCGGAAGTCATGGCCGTGCTTCATCATCTCGCGGGCGTTGAACCGGAACTCGGCCTCCTCACCCTGGCGGTAGAAATCGTGCAGGATACGCAGGCGCTCGGTGGCGTCCAGTTCAACACATTTGGAACCCAGCGCCGCAAAGTGAGAAACAAGATCAGCTCCCACACGGGCAAAGTAGGCGCGGGCTTCTTCAATGTCCTTTTTCACCACAGAGATGGTGATATACTTCTCCTGCGTGATGCCGTTGGCACCGGTGGCCTTATCCAGCAGCATTTGATTGTACTCCCGGCGATACTCATCACGGAAATCCCCCTGCATGGGCATGAGGATGGACTGCTCAAAGTTGGCCTTATTCATACGGCGGTTGTTGACGGTGATCTTCGTCACCGCGCCGGAATCCAGAGAGTTCAGCAGCTCCGAATAGGTCAGGAACATGGATTCCTTGTCCTCACGGCTGGCTACAAGGTAATTGATGTCGCTAAATTTATACGTCTTGGTGAATTTCGGCCCCACAAGAAAAATGCCGTCCGGCCAGATACGGCGGACGGGGATCACATCCTGCACCTTGCGCGGGACGTTGTATCGTTCCTTTTCCTGTTTGGCCATAGTCTTGATGGTTTTAATCATGCTTTTCCTCCTTCCGTTTGCTCAGATGTTTCGGCTGCTTGTTGCGCTTCCTGCCGGAGCCGCCATTCTGCAATTCCTCGATAGTCCCTTTGAGGGCCGCATAGTAATAGTTGCTGTCCTCGAATTTGAGTTCCTTCGGCTCCAACATCTCCGAGCGCAGCCATGCCCAGATGAACTGCTCCGCCGTCATGCCGTGATAGGTGATGAACCCCAGCATGGCAAAGGGAGCCGCCCCCAAAATGCACATCCAGGAAAGGGTTTCCACACCAAAGTAAGGGCGCAGGATAAAATAAAGGCCCACGGCTACACCGCAGGCGAGAACAGAAAAGATGAACTGCCGCATACTCAGTCCAAAAAACATGGATTCGGTGTAATTACGGATTTCTCGATTGATCTTAACTTCCAAAATATCTTCCTCCTTTACAGGCCCATCATCTCGCGCACCACGCGATCTGCCATCTTGACCGCGCCCACAAGCACCAGCATATTAAACAGCAGCTCCCCGATATAGCTCCACACCTGTGTGACAGCCGCCGCATTGGGATCAACGGCTGGCGGAGATGCAGCGAACAGGGAAAAGATAATGCAGGCCAGCACAATGATGGCACCCTCCAGACAAACTGCCGCATAGCTTTTGATAAAGCTCTTGCCCACATTCTGGCTTGGTTCCCCGGCGAAGGTGGACAAAGGCACCGGCGCGATGGCGGTGTAAAGGTACAGTTTGAAAAAACGCCCGTAGACGGTCATAATCATCACGAAAGAAAGTACGGTGATGAACAGGCCACCGATAAGCGTTACCGCCCAGAGAGGGATGCTCTCAAAAAAGCCGCAGCTTTCTACCGCGTCGATGATCTCCTGCGGCAAAACCGTCTGTTGGGCGGAGCCGAAGCCGGAAGCATTCATAATAGTGCTGACCAGCCCCTGTGCGATGTTAAACAGGGCCATCATCAATTCCAGCCCATAGGTGACAACGCCTTTGGCAATGGCAAACCGGATGAACAGCTTGAGCGCGTGTTCCGGCTTTTTGACCTCGGCAAAGCTGCCGCAGGTTTTCATCACACCCACCACAAAGAACAGCACCAGCAGCGCCAGGCCGATGGCGCGCACCGCGTCGTGGATGTTGACGATGACGCTCCAGATGGTGCCGCCCTTGAATTGCTCCGGGCTTTGTGTGATAAGCTGCCAGATCTCCGTCAGGTACTTGTTCCAGGTATCCAGCGCATTTTGCAGATTTTGTATTACCCAGTTGTCGGACATTGAAAAACCTCCTTTCCGGCGAAGTCAGGGGCAGGCCGCAACCGGCCCGCCCCCGGACTGCCGTTTTGAATCAGCCGGTAATCAGGGTCAAAATCTCTTTGGCAAAGGTGATGATAACGCCGCCGGCCAGGGTGAGAAAGCCGTTGGCGCGCTGGCTGGGGTCGTGAGACTTGAGGGACAAGCCGATCTGCACGATACCGAAGCCCAGCAGGATCATACCAATGGCACGGATCAGGCCGAAGATAAAATCGGACAAATTGTTGATGACCGTCAAAGGGTCGCTGGCGGCAAAGGCCGTGGTGGTAAAGCAGCCAAACGTCAGCACCAACACCGCGTACATGGCGAGGGCGCGCTTGCTCTTTTTCCCCATAGGCAGGCGACGGGTTTCGTTGTTCTTCTTGTCGTTCTTGTTAAACAGTTTCATTTTGCGGTTCCTCCTTGAATTGAAAAATATTCTCCATGTCCTCATCGGACAGAAGCTCATAGGTTGTTTCCGGTTCCTGCACATTGGCAAGATCGGCGGGTGTCAGTCGGCTGACCGAAAGACCGGCCACGGCATATTCCGTACCGCCATGCATATAGGCAGGCGCGCCGCCATCCGTGGTGTATTTGACATTGGGGTGTTTCAACAGGTCGTATTTTTCATCCATCAGCGGCGCTTCGCCTCGGATAAAAAGCAACGCCAGATTGTTGTCCAGCATACGGACTTCATCTGGCGTCATCAGTTCACGGCCTGTCAGTTGGTTGTTCGTGGAGTAGCTGCCGGAATGCCCGGTGCTCTTGCCGTAGGTGTCCAGCCAGAGAGTGCTTTTCCCCAGGTAGTTTTCGGAGATCAGCTTGTGGGTGGACGTTTCATTGCCGCCCAGGTACAGAAATTCATCGCAGTTGCCGATGATGGATTCCCATTGTTTTTCAAACAATGCCTTTAACTGCGCGATGTTCTGGATGATGATGGACACCGAGATATTGCGGGAACGCATGGTGGCCAGCAGCTTGTCAAAGTCATCCGGAAGGCTCACATTGGCGAACTCGTCCATAAGAAAATGCACCGGTACGGGCAGGCTCCCACCGTGTTTCCGGTCAGCCGAGTAAAACAGTTCCTGAAAGGTGCTGGCATACAGAAGGCTCACCAGGAAGTTGAAGCTGACATCGTTGTCCGGGATCAGCGCAAAGAGCGCCACTTTTTTCTCGCCCAAGCTGGACAAATCCAGTTCATCCGTAGCAGTTAGCGACGCAACCGAGGAGAGGTTGAACTTCTCCAGCCTGGATGCCAGGGTGATCTGGATGGATTTCAGGGTCTTGGCCGAGCCGGAACGATAATCCTTGTAATACTTCACCGCGATGTGATCGGGCGAGCGCATTTCCAGCCGGTCAAACAGCTCATCCAGCGGTGATTGGTAGGAATCATCGTCCTCCCGCACCTCACCGGCCCGGAGCATTTCCATTATCATCGGAAAGTTTTTCTCATCCTCTGGCGCTTCGTACCAAAGGTAGAACGCCAGCGCCAGAAGGAGCATGGAAGCCGCCGTATCCCAAAACGGATCGTTGGACTGGCTCCCTTTTGGCGTAGTGGCCTTAAAGAGATTCGTCACCATCTTCTGCACGTCGTTGTCATTTTTCAGATAGGAGAAGGGATTGTAACAATGGCTTTTCTCCATGTTCAAAAGATCAACGATGCGGATTTCATAGCCCTGCCGTTCCAGCAAGGTGCCACAGTCCCGGAGCAGTTCGCCTTTGCAGTCCAAAATAAAAAAGGACGTATTGCATTGGCAGATGTTCACTTTGGCATAGAATCGGCTTTTCCCTGCGCCGCTGCCGCCCACCACCAGGGTGTTGAGGTTGCGGCGGTGCTTCCTGCCGTCCAGTCCCATGCGAACGTGCTGGGTGAAGATGCGGTTTTGAAACGGGTCTTTCGCCCGGTACTTCTTGTTCACGGCTCTGGCGTCGCCCCATTTGGCCGAACCGTGTTCTTCGCCCCGTCTGTAATTGCGCCGGGATGAGAGATAAATCCCGATTCCCAACCCATAGGCGGCAATAAAAATGAGGACAGTTTTTACACTGTCCTCACACCAAATCAGTTTGAATGGATTGTTCATTGCCACAGGCAGACCGTTCATAATCTCCGCAAGGCCACCGGAAACAGACGGCGCAATCAGAAGGGCAAACCAAATGACCAGGATCAGCCCCAACGCATAGAGCCAGGGGCCGCCCGTTCTGTTATCTGGCTTCATCCCGGCGCTTCGCTTTCTTGTCTTTTTGTGCAGGGGCGTCAATGGTTTTCAACAGCACATCCTCCACCGGGCCGGGGTCGCGCTGTTCCTCCAGCATATCGTTCCGCAGCTCATTGAGCGCGCGGATCATAATGCCATGCTCATAGCTGTCCAGTGTGAGTACGACTTTATCCTGTCTTTCCATCACTCAAACCTCCTTTACCGTTCCGGCTCCTTCTGCTTGGTGTCGCGGGTCAGCCCCATCGCTCTGGCCATGCGCCCGTTCAGCGACTTGAAGGTCTCCCGCATATCGCTGAGGGCTGCCGGAACATCCACTCTGGGGTCTTGGCCCTTGAAAACGTTGTTCAGACGGGCAATGTCATAGCCTTTGGCGTCAATGCCGTACCGCTTGCAGAGCATATAGCTGACAGCGTAGGCTTTGTAGCCGTCCGCTTCTCTGGAATACCCTTCGTTGTTTCTGGCAAGCTGGACATTGGCAATCTCCAGCGAAACACAGCGGAAGATGTCCGGCGCGTCCATTCCTTTCTTGACCAGGATGGCGTTCTGTTCCTCAGAGAACACAGCACCACGTCCCTGGGGAAGTTCGTCCACCGCCCGGATTTGCACCGGAGAGCTGGCGATCAGCCCTTTCAAAAGCAGCCGGTCATCATAGGTGACCTGGGGCTGGTGCTGGCCCTGCGCCGAAGTCTGGGAAATGTCATAGACCTCTTTGGCATAGAAGTTCTGGCCGATGGAGCCGTCGTCCCTCCGGTACGCTTTTCCCGGCTCCAGAATAATAATGGGCAGCCGCTTTTCCTCCTCCAGAATCTCAATGCCCTGGGCAGTCCATTCCTTGTAGCCGCCTACACGCTGCGCCTGGGAGCATTGTGCGCCGATCAGAAGGGCGTTGCGGGCAGAGTGGAAGGGAAACCGGCTCTGCACGTCCAGATACGCCTCCATGTTGCCGTTGCCTTCTGCGAACGCTCCAAAAATCTTATCCAGAGAAGCATAGGCTTCCTTGCGCTGCTTCTCCTCGCGGATCTGCCACCACTGGCGCTTGGGGCGCTCCTTCTGTCCCTCCGGCTTCTGGGGCGCAGCCTCCTTTTGAGGCTGCTGTTCAAACAGATCGTCAAAGTTGTTCATAAGCGTTTACCTCTCTTTCGTTTTGGGTTTCTTTTTGGGTTTGGGCGGCTGGTGCCGGGTGGTTTTCTGCGCCGGTTTCTTGGATACAGAAGGTTCCTCTGCCTTTGCCACTTCCGCCTCCTTCTTCCGCTGGGCCTGAATGTCCCGCAGCTCCTGGCGGACAGACGGTTTCTCCGGCCCGTCAGAAGTACCCCTTGCGGACTTGCTGCTGCTCTCGGAGATAGGCGCGGACGGATGGGATTTTTCCGCCGCCGGGGTAAAAGAATCCGTTTTCTCCGCCGCAGGATGTTCCGGCTCTGCCTTTTCCTTTTGGGCAGGCTTCTCCATCAGTTCGTCCAGCAGTTTGTCGTCCTTGCTCTTTTCCGGGGTGGCCTGTTCCGGCGCTGCCGGTTCGCTGCCGCGTTGTTCGCGGGATTTCTGGATGTCCTCCTTGATGGACGCCGTATCCACCACGGTGAGGTTGAACTTCTCCACGATCCGATTGGCTCTGGCCGCATCATCCTCGAACACCAAAATGTCGATGGTGTTGTCATCCTTTTTGACCGGGATGGGCGCATAGAGAATGCCGTAGCCTTTGGCCTGCCGCGCAAATTCCGGGGCATCTTCTTTCTTGATGGTGTAAACCGTCATAGGGCGCTTTTCCCGCAGCATGGTTTCAATGCGGGCTTTGCCTTTGGTCTTTTTTTGGTCTTTCAAAACCGTATACAGGGCGGCGGCAAGATTCTTCGCGGCAGAGCCGCTGATCTTGAGGGCAAATTCGGCACCCTCCAGGCTCATCCGTACAACCTGTTCCGCCGCATCGCCTGAGTTATACATAGAAAATCATCTCCTTCCTGGAGTACCCGCACGGCCTTGTTCCGGCCCCTGACGGGTTCCTTGTTCCGTCCGTGCTTCCTCGCGGGCGGCCTTGATCTTTTCCTTGATGGAAAGGGAGCGTACTGCTATATCCTCACATAATCTCACCTCCCTTCGCAGTTCCTTGATCCGCCCGGAAAGGACGGCAATTTCTGCTTTGATCTGCTCCTGCTGTTCAGGGGCAGACAGTACCTCTTTGGTACGCAGCCTGCGGTGCAGAGCTTTTCGTTGCTCGATGTCCGCGTTCATTTCCGACTCTGCACCTGTCCGATGAGCGGTAAGCTGTTCAAGTGTGTCAATGTGGTGACGGGACAGCAGCCGCGCCTCATCGGTTAATTCTTTCGCCCGGATCAAATCTTCCCGGCAAGCATGAGATACTCGTCGGGGCTGCCGGTTTTGCTTTTGAGGAAATACGCCCAGCAGATAGCAGTAATGAAAATAGAGGGCGCGAAAACCTGTCACTTTTCGGGCTTGCTTCAAATCACCGTGAAGTCTGCACCGCTGTGGCTGCGGCCTGTGTGTCCTTTGAGGATGGCTCTGTGCCAGTATCTGCCTGCGGATGCTTTCCAGGGAATATTCCTCTCCCAAATTGCGGCACAGCTTTCTGCCGTTCTCTCTGCCAGGTGCGCGCAGGGTAATGTCTTTGCCCACTTTGATGTCGTAGCCCATCTGTTTCAGATGATAAAAAAACTGCCGCTCCGTCATTGACTGACGAATGGCAGTATCCACATCTGCTTTGATAAGACTCAGGTAGGTGGGGCGGCCTTCTTGTTCGGCCCTCCACGCTCCATAGTGCTGGGACTTCCCACGCTGGGGATTTTCAATTACGGACAGCCCATACTCCCGGCACAACCGGTCAGATTCCTGCTGCATATCATAGTAGTCCTTCTCGGTGCGGTGATACTTGATGCCGTCCACAAAGGACACGGTGTTGACCACAAAATGATTGTGCAGATGATTGGACTTATCCAGATGGGTGGCAACCACTACCTGATATTTTTCACCCCACAGCTTTTTTGCCAGCTTCAGCCCGATCTCATGGGCAGTCTGTGGGTCAGCTTCTCCGGGGGCGAAGCTCTGATAGCCGTGATAGGCCACCGTGCCATCCTCCTTGCCGAACCGCTTTTTGACAGCGATCATCTCATCGCGGGCAGTAGTCGGGCTGCAATTCACCCCAGACACAAACCGCTGCATGATGGCGGTTCCTTCGTCATCGGCTGTAATCTTTTCCGTCTTTTGCTGTTGGACGGCGTATTCGATGACATCCGAGAGGCCCTGGGCATCGCGCCCCTCCATATCCGGCTTTTCATAGGCAGCGGGGTTCTCGGTCTTGTCCGGGTTCTCTACATAGATGACCACCTTTCCCAGCCAGCCGCCCACCCGCCAGATGGATGTTGTGGCCATAGCTTTACTCCATCGGCCTGGGCAGGATCATAGCTTTGGTGATGTCCCGGACGAGCTGATCGAACTTCCGCATTTCTTCATCATAGCGGCGCTCATCAACGACGCCCAGCACATGAGCTTTCTGGGCGATCTGATTGAGGTTGTTTCCCACGCCGTGCAGTTCCCGCATGAAATCGAAGTACGCCGGGGGCGGCGCATCCTGGGGAACCACACCGCTGATAAGGTGACGCAGATACGCCTCGCGGGAAAGCCTGCTCTTTTTCACACGCTTGTTCAGCGCCTCGGCCTCCTTGCGGTTGAGGCGCACCTTGATTTCGATATTACGCTTACTCATTGTTGTCCTCCTTTCCGACGCGGTTGATCTGCACCAGGCACATGAGGGTGACTCCGCTCAGGCTGCCCAGCAGAAAACCGATGACAAAAAACAATCCTTCCATGAAAACCTCCATTTTGCAAAAGGGGTATTAGGGGGCGTTCCCCCTAACAAGCTGCCGTTTGTCCCCAAACGGCGATGCTTGCTGGTACATACACATTCCATTCCCCTGCGGGGCATCCTTCACGGCTAAAAAAGAATCTCACCGCTCGCCCCGGTCACGTTTCCGGTCTTTGGTGCGGAATGTCACGTCTTTGAAGTGGTCGGCGTCCAGAATATAGTCGCCGTTTTTCCAGTTGTCCGAGGCGATCTGCTGCGCCTCCTCGCGGCTCTCCGCTTCCACCGCGACGGTCATCTCCAGCGTTTCGGTGATGGTCACATCATACTCTTTCATCGTTCAAGCTCCTTTCCGTTGCTGCACCGAATGGGAATCCCCAGCCGGTGACAAAGGGTGTCGTTCACGTCCTTGCCGGTGGGCGGCGGACGGTTTTTCACTTCGTATTCTTTGGGAATGACCGTCATGATTGCCTTCGTTGCCAGCCTGCCAGGGCCGTCATTGTCCAGATGCAGATAGATGGTTTTCACGGATGGATGATCCTCCAGAAACCGGGTGAGGGCAACGGGCAGCTTGCTTTCCGCCAGCACCTTTTTCGGCTGGTAAATTCCCGCCAGGGACAACAGGTTGTGCCGCCTCCAGTCGATGCCGTCCAGCTTGCAGAGGGTGGCATAGGACATGACATCAATGGCGGATTCACACAGGTGTACCGCTGGATTCTCCACGCAGGCGGGCAGGGCAAAGGAATAGTGTTTATCGCTGCCGCTCAGATCGCCATGGAAACGCCCTTCACCGATCCCGCGCAAGCAGCCGAACCGTGCTTTACCCTCTTTATCAAAGCCTACGAAAACGACATTGCTGTGGCCCTTGTTCCGGCTCTCATAAAGCCGCCCGGTCTGGACGCAGTAGTCGATCACCTCCGGGTCGATCCCTCTTTTTTTGAGGTAGTCCACCATAGCCTGATTATCGGGCGCGGCCTGCGGTAAAAGCAGATGCTTGGGCTTTTCCTCTTTGGGCGCAGGTACAAAAGAAGGCGGCCTGATTGCCGCCTTGCCGGTGATGGTTTCCATCGCGTCCATAAACGAATATCCATTGACCTTGATAAGATAGTCCAGGGCGCTGTATCCGCCAATTCCACGAGAGAACCAGCACCACTTGCCGTTGGAAATCCGCAGGCTGTCATGGGTCTTGGTACAGTAGACATTGCCGGACACATGGACAAGTTCCTGGGGTTCACAGGTTTGCAGATAGGTGAGCAAGTCCACCTGCCGCGCCCGTTCAATCGCTTCCGAGTCGTAGTAAGGCATAAAAATAGCCCCCTTTCCATAGCCGTAGATTTGCCGTCCGATTGGGATAGCTGACTATGTAAAGGGGGCTTGTATGAAAAAAAGCCGAGAGGCTTTCAAAACCTCTCGGCTATGTAGTAAACTATCTATTCTATAATGATACGCGGATTATAAGATTGTAAATACCAAGTCCCACCACGACATTCAAAATATAAGCCGACAATATTAGCAATTTTAGAAAAAGGTAAGTCTTTTGTGGATTCAACTTTCTCGCAAAAGTATCCATCGCTTGAAAGTAAATAATATTGTTTTTTCTGCTCTCTCAAATACAATCTATCCGGTAAATCATCTCTATTCCATGTGAAAGTCGGGAAAGATATTCGTTTGGGTGATTGCGATTGCGCTGTATTTGAGAAAAGGTCAATCCATACTTGTGCTGTATTTGAAATGTTTTTATCTGACACTTGAATGTCGGTAAGAATTTGTTTAATATCGGACACACTTTTTCCCGTGAAAATATCAATTGATGCAAGTTCTAAAGCGGCGCTTCTCGAGCGGACTCCTGCCATATATATATTTGAGCTTGTAAGGTTAGGTAGGCCCAATTCAACAAACATGGCAATTGAAGAATATGTTTGGACAATTGTTTCTTCCAATACTGAATCAAACAATTGAGAAATACCATGGATAATCCACGGTAATGTGAACCCGTAGTAATCTTTTGAGATTTTTTCTGCCATCGGCTCATTTTTTATTATTACGGAAAGTGGTACACCACTAATCCAATCACGACGTATATGATCAAGGCTGTCCTGCTCTGGCATATTCTCTATCAAATATTCTGCATTTAAGCTGCTCCATATTTCAATTTCTCGAACAATATTATTGATTTGATTTATCTGCTCATCAGCGGTTGATTGCGATGTAAAGGATAAAGCAAGTGCTCTAAAGTCTTCAACACTATCCAACATCCTCTGTGATACAGAAAGCGGAATTCCAGAAGCAATTATCTTTTGCCTTGAACTTTTATCCGGTATTTTTTTTAGGAGAGCTTTTGTGCGTGCTTGTAATAAACTTATATATTCATTTTTACGCGATGATTCAGCTTGAATGATTGCTAATGATTTTCTAAAGACCTCATCAACCCATGTTACATCGTTTTCATCCAAACTAAAATTCTCGTGCATTGCAAGAAGCTCATCATCCAAAAAATCAAAAACTTTATTTAACCATTTTGCAAATGGTTCATTGAGATCTGAATAAATGGAATCATTGGAAATAGCCTCAACAAGCAAATTAAAATCTGTATTGGTTCTCTTAGCAGTTATATAAATAGCTTTTAGAGCTATAAGTAAACCACTTTGGACTCTTTCCATCTGTCGGTTATCAAAATAATTTCGTGCAAGATTACGATTTTTGCTGACCTTCCATGCCTCTTCTGTAGTATCAATCGCGTATAAAATTTTACCTTCTACATCTGAAAAGGCACGACCTGCACGACCGCAAATATTCCAGAAATCCCGATTGCTAATACAGTTTTGGTCATAATATGGCGTTGAAACTATAATTGAAGAAATTCCTACATTTACACCTTGCCCCAATGTAGATGAAGCAATAATAATAAGCGGTGGTTTTGAACGCATCAACCTTTCCATAGCAATACGGACGAGAGTGGGCAAACGATTATTATGGCAAATTACCCCCTTTCTGGCAGCAATCAAAATAATATCATTCTCGTTTAGTTCTTCTTTGCAAACACTTTCAAATACATTCCAGAGCGAACAATCCCATAAAAAATCCTCTGGGTGTTCCCCCAATGCAAAAAGTACACTTTCAGCTAATCCCTCAATAGAATTTGCTCGCGCTGAATAAATCATGACCGTTCCCGTTTTTGCCAGACGAACCGCTGTCGCAGCAATAGCTTCTTTTTTATTATTGGGAAACATATTTCTTCTTTTTCCAAACCCTAAAGGTGCTTTTTGAACAAAGTTAGGATTAAATGGTTTTCCTTCGCTTTCCCACTCCAGCCTAACACGATTTCCATCCCACAATAATAGCCCTAACCTCTCTAATGCAGGTTTCCACTCTGACTTTGCGACTAAGCTGGTATCCGCAGCAACCCAATCAGCCAACTCATTTGCGTTAGGTAAAACAGCAGACAACAGTAACATTTTTATTTGATTTCGAGAGGCAAATTCATTTATATGTGTAAGGAAAATTTCATTTTTTATATATCTATCTTCTGCACCTAAAAGATGTCCCTCATCAATAACAATCAGCTTGAGTTCGGACTCAAGCTCTGAACCACATCGGATAAGAGCTTTTGCCTTTTCAGGCGTTGCAACGATAACTTGAGATTGCTTGATAAGTTCAAAGTCTGTTACATTTGCAGTAGAACCTCCATAAAGCTGAGAAACAGTAATTCCAAGAGGAGCAAATGTTTTACTAAGGCTTTGTTCGATTTCAAAAGCTAATGACCTAAACGGGGCGAGATATAAAGTTTTTGACATAATGTGCTTAGACAAGGTGTTTAGGATAGCAATCTCTGCAACTCTCGTTTTTCCACCGCTTGTGCGAAGATTAACAACACCTCCGTTATTTTCTCCAACTGCAAGCGGAATGGCCATTGTTTGCGATGGCCATAGCTCCGTAATGGCAGGCTTAAATCCACTAAGCAGCCGAATGTAATTCTCGGTTACATGTTGAGCAGGCAGCAAAGGCGGCAAAATTGTCCAAAGAGAAGCCTCTTGAAAAGTCGAAAGAATAATTTTTAACAGTCTTACTATTAACCAATAGGATATTAAATTGCTTTCAGTGGCAATCGATAACAACTTATCAAATATATTATCTATTGAAACAAAGTTACTTTGATTTCCTGTTTGAACAAAATCAACAACCATTAAGAAGATTCGTGCAATTTCGTGAGAAATAACCCATTCATCTAAGCTATGTATGTCAGATAATTCATTGGGCGGCTCAAAGAAAACTTGGCTTACATTTTGCAGCAAAGAATTAAAATCTTTTTTTATAAATTGAATAACTATTTGCCCAACAACAAAATCAAGATTTACGTTATTTAGCACAATAAAGGCACGCGAATATTGTTTAGCAGCATATAATGCCATCCCGGAAATCAGCAAATTGTAGTCTTTGCTATCGAATTCATCATCATTGTACTTATAAATATCCGATAATAACTTACCGGCCTTTTCTAATATTGATAAACTTTCTGTGGCGGTAAAATTGCTATTTGATTCTTCCATCAAAGAACAACCACAAGAAAGCAACACATAGGCGATGTGCGTTGCTTTTTCTGTAAGCAATGGATCAAAATCCGGATAGTTTTCTGGAATTTCTTTTACTTCTTGAAGAATTCTTCTTGCGTCTGCTTGCGTAATAAGATTTCCCAGACGACCTTGCGACAATTCATTTAGTAGATCGGAAATATAATCTGCTGGAATACTCATAATCTACTCTCCAATCTTTCAAAAGCTTTCTTTACTATAGTTTCAGGGCTTTGTATTCCCAGCGAGATCATCAACAAATTGTGAAGATTATCTGTGGTATGTCTGTTCACATGATTTTTTGCATTTTGATTGCTCATGAGAAATCCAACATAATCAATACGTAGTTTATTGGTCGCAAACAGTATGGCACAATTTTGAACTTTTCGGCCAAGTTCAGGTTTGTTTTCTTGAAACAATCTTTCAGCAACAAACATAAGAGAGATTGGCAATCCAGCCTTATGTGAGCGTACGAGCCCATCGACAATATCAATTACAGACTGCTTGTCTGGTGTACCTCTGAATTTTGATTCACCAACAATAATACGTACAGGATCTGAATCCAAATCAAACAATAGGACGTCATCGCCTTTCATAGACTGATCTGGATTAGTATTATATCTCAGCCTATATATGGGAAGCTCCATATCGGTTGTAGAAACCAAATATTCCGCCAAGAAAACTTCAGCAAAATTTCCTTTCTGGGTTGTTGAAGTCTGTGGGTAAGGGGATCGAAGGATTGGGAGATTTTCTATTTTTAATGTTGCAATCAAATCCATATGGCGTTGTAATGCCTCCGGACTAATATGATGCCTTTGTAAAGCATCTTCCATATACCGAAGCAGAATATCACTATGTCCATTGTCTTCTAAAACTCTATGCTCTATGCCGCTTGTAGTCGTGCAATCAGTTGATAGAAGACATGTAGCAAAAGGCTCTTTTTCATCTGAAAGTTGATTTATAAGGGACATAGTCTATCTGCTCCTTTCACGTCATAATTTGTTATTTAGTATTCATGACTCAACAAAAAATCCGCCAAGTGTACGATTTTTACACCATTGACATTTCCTGCGGCCAATTCGTCCAACGTCACAACATATTTAGGGTAGTGATCCTTGATTTCAAGGAGATTGGCGATTTCCCGATCAGATTCCTCCGGCAACCTACGGCATACCTGAACGTAGATACGCTCGTCGCGCTGCAATGCCACAAAGTCAATTTCTTTCGTTTCGTTTTTTCCGATATAGACCTCATAACCTCGACGCCGCAGCTCAAAATATACGATGTTCTCCAGCATAGCCGCGATGGACTTTGGATTAAATCCCATGATGCAGTATTTTAGGGACGCATCTGCCAGATAGAATTTTTCCTGGGTTTTCAGTACGGATTTTCCCTGCAAATCATACCGCTGGCAACGATAGATCACAAACGCCTTTTCCAGCCAGTTCAGATAGTTATAAACCGCCTCCACCGACAGGGAACGCCCCTCGCTCTTGAGAAACTTCGCGATGGCATTGGCCGAAAAGGTCTTGCCCACATTTTCCACGATATACTTTACAACACGGTTAAATAAATCAAAATTCGTAATGTTGTGCCGTTTTGTAATATCGTTCGTAATAACAGAGTTATAAATACCCTCCACGATCTGATAGGCGGAGCGTTCGTCAAAGTTACTCAGCGCCACAATGGGAAAACCGCCCAATCGCAGGTATTCGTTTAACAATTCCTTTGGAGAACGGGAATCTGATTTTTTGAATTCCAAATACTCAGCAAAAGATAACGTATAAACCGGAATGGAAATGTACCGCCCCGTCAAATAGGTGGATATTTCGCTGGACATCAGCTTGGAATTGGAGCCGGTCACATAAATATCGGTGTTGGCATTCTCCAACAGACTATTGACCGCTTTTTCCCAACCTTCGATTTCCTGTACTTCATCCAGCAAAAGGTAGTAGCGCCCTTCGTCGGTCATTTGCCCCTTTATACCGTTATACATATCTTTGTCGGTCATACCATCATCAAAATCCTCCGACGTATATCGCATACTGATAATATGGTCTGCGGCAATCCCACTTTCCAGCAGATCATCCCGCAGCATATCTAAAATTGTGGATTTGCCACAGCGCCGGATTCCCGCTAATATCTTCACAAGCGGAACATCCCGATAGGTTTTCAGCGTATTCATATAGTTTGACCGGATAATCATATCGCTCGCCTCCTTATTCCTTACTCATAGTATACCGAAAAATTTCGGAAATATCAATAGTTTTTACGTTCAATCCGTAAAAACTTATTATATTTCAAAACTTTTTTGCGTTGGATGGTTTAGATATGTAAAAGCGGCGTAGAATTTCTACGCCGCTCCCATAAATTATTCTTTTTTGAATGCTTCGATTTTCTCCAGATAGGAAAAACAATCCGTGTGGCCTCGGAAGTATATGTGCTTGCGCTCCATGTTGTCGGCCCGAAAATACAGCCGGAAATACTGATTTAAGATTTCATGTTCCTGAGCGGTAAGCTGTATCTCGCCGTCACCCTCCAGCAGTTTTTCAATGAAAGGATGCTGGTGTTTCAGTTCGCTCATCTGCTGCTTGAGGACGGCGTATTCCTGATCGGTGGCGGCCAGCTCAAGAACCATATTACTGTCGCTCTCGTCATATTCTTCTGAGATACGCTCAATCATCGGAGTATATTGATCGCTCATTCACGCTCACCTCGTTTCCGTTTTTATTATACTATACCCACCCACAAAAATAATATCAAATGTGCGATTTCATCCTTTCGGGGCAAGGTTTAGAACCAGCTTTCCCGTGCGATAAGCATATTTTACGGTGTCAAAGGCACCTCCGAAATCGCGGTAAATATAGGCCAGTATTTTATCCGCGCGGTCAACCATCCAGCGATTCCGCTTCTTGATGGCCGCCTTATAATGGACACCCATCAATTCCATCGGAACCACAATATCGTCATAACAGAATTCAAAATATTCTTTGTCGCGGTTAATCTCATGGGTCAGATAAGGAAGAACCAGCACAAGGCGGATTTTTTGTTCTGGATACTTACTTTTCATTCTTCGCACAGCAGATTCACATCTTTTATCAAAGTCCCCCATACCGCCAGAGTAAAAAATGAAGTCATTATCAGTCTGTATGATTTCTGACAGCGCGTGATCTATATCCACTTCAATCGAAGATGAAAACACCTCCCGATGACCGGCAAAGGTACAAACGGTCAAAATATCACCTGTTTTCTCAGCTTTTTGGCATATGTCCGTAGTCTACGGATATAAGTTATTATAATGCGTTCCCGCCGTGGTTACAATGTCATTGTGCAAATTATTGAAGCGAAGGGGGCGCGATATGGAACTTGATTATAAAGCAATCGGCAAACGAATCAAGATTGCCCGTATCAAGGCAGATTTAACGCAGGAGCGCCTTGCCGAACTCATTGACATCTCTCCGACACATCTGAGTAACATTGAAACCGGCACCACCCGCGTTAGCCTGAACACAATTATCAGTATTGCAAATGCACTATCTGTCACCGGTGATGACCTTCTCTGTGACAATATCATCAGGGCAAAAGTGCAGTTTGAAAAGGATATTGCGCTGTTGCTGGAAGATTGCGACGAGTATGAAATCCGTATCATCAAGGATATGATCGGTTCTTTGAAGGATACCCTGCGTCGGGATGCAAACCTCCGCACAGCAGACAGAAAAACGCACTAAAACAACAATGGCATCATAAAACCTCCTTATATAGCCAACAATTTGTTCCGACGGGAACCGGCTATGTAAGGGGGCTTTTTATTATGTACGCACCGATTGGGGTAGTTCCAATCGGTGCTGGGAGAGCTTATCGCTCCAGACCCACAACCTTTCTCATGGGCGGTGCCTCGCCCTCATCGGGAGCCTCGTCGATCAGCGTTTTGTCCTTCTCATCCATATTAAGCAGGATGTTCAGTTCTTTCAAACGTGCGGTTTTCTCGGCCAGCTCCTCCTCGCGGGCAAACGGTGTAGCCAGTTCGGTGCGGGCATTTTCAAGCTGCACTTTGGCTTCCTCCAGTTTGGCCCGTTCCCCGTCAAGGTTTCCTGCCAGATTCTCCAGCACGTTGTCCAGGCGGGTGATGTTGCCGAACACATCCGCACCCAGCGTCACCGTATGGGACAGGGTACCCTTCAGCGTGATACGGTACTCGTTGCTCATCCCATCATAGGCCAGCACCATAGAAAAGCCCCGGTACTGCCCCAGAAGGACAGCATCGGAGCCGGTCATCTTCGTGCAGACGTCGATGATCGCCTTGCCTGCATCCTCTTTTTCGACATAGTGTTTGCCCTCCACTTCCATGCCGCAGAAACCCTCCTGCGCTTTCGGATGGACTTTCGCCAGCTCCACATCTTTTTCATAGCCCGCAATTCTCTCTGTCAATCGGGTGATCTCTGCCGGATATTTGCGGTGTACCAGCTCCTCCAAAGCATACACCTGATTCAAGTGGCTGGCCTTGAGCATATTCAGCCTTGCCACCTCCATATCCAGATTGCACTTTTCGATAATAAGGGGGTTGCCGGTGGCCAGAGCCTTGATCTCGGAATAGCTCAGGGCGGTTTCGTCCACATCATCCGCCACGCGGACAGGGGTTTTGCTGGTCATGATTTGAGCGATAAATTTCTGCTTGTTCTCGACGAGCTGGTACAAATAAGCATCAAATGTTCCCTCGGTTACATAGCGGAAGATCTCCACCTCCTCATTTTCGTTGCCCTGACGGACAATTCTTCCAAGCCGCTGCTGAAGATCGCTGGGCCGCCAGGGGCAGTCCAAATCATGCAGGGCAATCAATCTGTCCTGGACGTTCGTGCCGGCACCCATTTTCTGCGTACTGCCCATGAGAATGCGTACCTGACCGGCGCGCACCTTCGCAAACAGCTCTTTCTTTTTGGCCTCCGAGTCTGCTGTGTGGATAAAGGCGATCTCGTCCTCCGGGATGCCTGCGTCCAACAGCTTCTTTTTTAGGTCGTCGTAAACGCTGAACGAGCCATCCGTGGTAGGGGTGGACAAGTCGCAGAACACAAGCTGGGTGGAGCGTTTTTCTGTCGTCTGCTCCCAGATATGGTAGACATTCCGGGCGCAGACAGCCACCTTGCCGTCCGGGTCATCCGGGGCAAGCGGTTGGATGAGCCGCATATCCAGAGCCAGCTTTCTGCCGTCATTGGTGATACGGAGCATATTGTCCACATGGGGATCGACGCCGCCGCCACGTATTTTTTCCGCTCGTTCTGCCAGCCCTTTTATCATCTCCTGTTGGATTTCCGAAGGCTTGATAACCTCGGTGTGGAAGTTTGCTTTTGGCACAGGCAGGTGCAGCATATCCGCTGTCTGAATATCGGCTACCTGTTTGAATACGCTCATAAGTTCCGGTAGGTTGTAAAACTTTGCGAACCGGGTTTTGGCACGGTAGCCGCTACCCTCCGGCGACAGCTCGATGGCGGTGACGGTTTCTCCAAAGTTGGACGCCCAATCATCAAAGTGGATCAGGCCCATTTCCTGCAAGGTGCGGTACTGCAAATACCGTTGGATGGTGTAAAGCTCCACCATGGAGTTTGAGATAGGGGTGCCGGTGGCGAATATCACACCGCGCCCGCCGGTCAGCTCGTCCAGGTACTGACACTTCATAAAGAGGTCAGAACTTTTCTGCGCCTCGGTCTGGGCGATGCCGCCCACATTCCGCATTTTTGTCATTAAAAAGAGGTTCTTAAAATAGTGGCTCTCGTCAATGAAGATGCGGTCAACTCCCAATTCCTCAAATGTCACAACATCATCTTTACGGCTTTGGTCGTTGAGTTTCGCCAGTTTCGCCTCCAGAGATTTGCGGGTATGCTCCATCTGTTTGATGGTGTAGCGTTCCGCTTTTTGTGACTTGGCCTGTTCAATGCCGAACAGAATCTCGTCAATCTGCTGTTGGAGAATAATCTGCTGGCGCTCGGCGCTCATGGGGATTTTCTCAAACTGGCTGTGACCGATGATGATGGCGTCATAATCTCCGGTTGAAATGCGGCTGCAAAACTTCTTCCTGTTCTGCTTCTCAAAGTCCTTCTTTGTGGCGACTAAGATATTGGCGCTGGGGTAAAGCTGCAAAAACTCAGCCGCCCATTGCTCTGTGATGTGGTTGGGAACTACAATCAGCGACTTGGTACAAAGGCCCAGCCGCTTCATCTCCATCGCCGCCGCCACCATCTCATACGTTTTTCCAGCGCCCACTTCGTGGGCGAGTAAGGTGTTTCCGCCATATAGCACATGAGCGATGGCATTGATCTGATGGGGCCGCAGGGAGATTTCCGGGTTCATTCCCTCAAAGTGAATATGCCGTCCGTCATACTCACGGGGGCGGATGCTGTTGAAGGTTTCGTTGTAGATGCGGCACAGGCGCTCTCTGCGGTCAATGTCCCGCCATATCCACTCAGAAAATTTCTGCTTGATGAGTTCCTGCCTGTCCTGGGCAATGGCGGTTTCCTTCTTGTTGAGGACAGCTTTTTTATTGCCGTTTTCATCCTCGATATAGTCGAATACCCGCACATCCTTCTGGTTCAGGGTCTGTTCCAGGATGTGATAGGCGCTCATGCGCTTGGTGCCGTAGGTGGTGAGTACCTTTACATTGCCCCGGTCAGAGTTTTTGTCCGTGATGGCCCACTGGCCGGTAACTTCAGAACGAAGGATTTTGATGCGGTTCCGGGTATAATATCCGGGGGTAAGCAGTTCCACCATGAACTGCTGGTAGATGTCGATAGGCACCCAGTTTGCCCCGATGCGGACGCCGATTTCCCCAGCGCCCAGATCTGCGGGCTGCACCGCTTCCAGCGCCTCCACCTGTCTGCGGGCCGCTTCCTTCTGGCTGTCCGGGGCTGTTTCCAAAAAGGCTTTTGCCATTCGCAATTTCCGGCGCACATTTCCTGAAAGGTACTCGTCCGCCGTTACGAGGGAAAAAGCTTGCAGGCTGAGGGAATTTCCCCGCAGCTCATCCGGGTTTTCCGGGCCTTCAATGTTTCGGAAGATCACACCGGCAAGCTCGCTCTCCAGCTCCTCCGGGGATTTGCCGGACAGCTCGGCCATATAGTCCATGTCCACACAGGCTTTTTCAGAGATAGACACCGCCAATGCTTCGCTGGCAGTATCCACGCTGGTGACGGCCACATGAGGACGAATGGTGCGCTTGGAGAACATATCGGCTTTTCTTTTTAGGTTGCCTTGCTCGTCCAGCACCTCCAGCGAACACAAGAGGCAGTAGCTGGAGTCTTCGGAAAAGGCCAGTTTGTTGCCCCGGCTGTTGATAAGCCCATATTTGGCCGTAAAGCTGTCATAAAGGGAGTTGAGCTTTTTCTGCTCCGCCTGGATGTCCTCGTCCGGGTATCCTTGGGTCTGATACTCAATCAGCCTGCGGACACATTCCCGCAGCTCGATCATACCCCGGATACGGTTTTCCGCCGTAACAGAAACCTCCATCGGGTACATCAGGCTGTTTTCCCGGTAGTACACCTGCCCGTCCACAATCGTGTAGCTGAAATTCCGAACAGTAGGGTCTGCGGGGATGGAGCGATCTTCCTCCTCCGGTTCCTCCAGTTCATAGGGCTTGATCTCGGCCTGAAGGAACTGGATGGCCTGGGCAAGCTGCTCCGACAGGTCAGCACCTTCGCGGGCTTTGCAGGCGCTATCCATTCCGAATCGGGTGGATTCCATCACCATATCGCCCAGAACCATTTCCGGGTGCTGCACAAAGTAGCGGTTCATGCGGATGCCGGTTTCGTCCGTGTCCAGTTGCACCCAATCCTGCTCCAGATCGGTGATGTGATCTCTTTTTTGTAGGAACAGAATATCGCTGGTGACTTCCGTTCCGGCGTTCTGCTTGAATGTGTTGTCGGGCAGGCGGATGGCTCCGATCAGGTCGGCGCGCTGGGCGAGATAGCGGCGGACAGCGGAGTTTTCCTTGTCCATCGTGCCTTTGGACGTGATGAACGCGACAATGCCGCCGGGTCTTACTTTGTCCAGGGCTTTCCCAAAGAAATAATCGTGAATCAGCCAATGGTGCTTGTCGTACCGCCTGTCTACTACCTTGAAATCCCCAAAGGGGACGTTGCCGATGGCTACATCGAAAAAACTGTCCGGCATCTGCACCGTTTCAAATCCATTGACGGAAATGCTGGCATTTTGATAGAGCTGCTGGGCAATCCTGCCGCTGATGCTGTCAATCTCCACGCCATAGGCTTTGCTGCCTGCCATATCAGTCGGAAGCAAACCGATAAAATTGCCGGTGCCGCAGGCCGGTTCCAGGATGTTGCCCTGCTGGAATCCCATCTGTGACAGCGCCTTGTAAATGCCTCGAATCACTACGGGTGGGGTATAGAAGGCAGTCAGAGAACTGGCTCTGGCCGCTGCATACTCGTCCTCATCCAACAGGGACTTGAGTTCCGCATATTTGCTGTGCGTTTCCTCAAAGCATTGCGGCAGCCCACCCCATCCCACATAGCGAGAAAGAATTTCCTGTTCCTCCGGTGTGGCAAGGCGTTCTTCCGCTTCGATCCGTTTCAAGCAGCGGATGGCTCTGACGTTGGCGGCAAACTTTTCGCCCGGTGTGCCGTGGCCCAGAGCATCGTCCGTGATGTGGAAATCATGGCGCTGTTCTCGTGGTATTTCCGGGTGCAGGGGCGCAAAGGTGACGCGCTCACGACGAACCCGTTTCGGAGCCAGCGGAGCCGCTTCTTCTTTTTGGGGATGTGGCAGCTCCGGGCCGCCTGTCATCTGGCTTTCATAGCGGTCAATGTCCTGCTCGGTAAGCCACTCCGGTTTTTCCGGCAAAGCGTCGTACAGTTCCCGCATTTTGGTGATCTGCGCTTCTACGCTTCCAGCCCACAGGTGTTTTTCCGCACGTCCGCCAGCGCCCAGATAGTAGTCGCAATCCGCTTTCAGGCGGCTGAGTAATCGGTAGTCATCCGCACTCTGCTCCGGCTCAACACCGATGGATTCCAATTCTTCCTCTGACACGGAAATGAGATCGTCAAAAGTGAGATCTGTCAATTCGTTTTGGATGAGCGCCTCCAGATTGTTATACTGCCTGCGCTCTAAAAACTGTCCGTCCAGATACCGCTCTACACGGTAATTCACCAAATCCACGTTCACCTGAATTGGGATTTCTCCGTCTATGACCGTGGTATAGGCAATCCCCACCTTTTCCAAATCGCTGAAATCGGCATAGCTGTCATATTCTTCTTGGCAGAACTGGTCGATCAGTTCTTTTGCCTGCTCCAAAAGGGGTTGGTCTTGGGTGAGGGGCTGGGGCAGCTCGTCGATCCGCTCCATACAGAGCGCAACATCTGCTGCAATTTCTTCTTCCGGGTCTGCATGGTCAAGGAAGGATTGCAGCAGCGCACGGATTTCATGCCTCTGTGCTGTATTGTGAAGCTGCTGGGCGATATTGGCCACCGCCTGAGCATCGTCCTCCCCGTAGTCCATACGGGAGCCGTCAAATTCCCCGATAAGGCGCAGCGCCTGAGCTGCCACTTCCGGGTAGGGGTCTGTCTGTTCTTCTTTTTGAGTCGGTTCTTGTTTGGGCGGCACCGAGAATACGGGCGCATTCTGCGTGGCAGAAACCGTCATTTCCGAAGTGTCGGCCACCTGTTGAATCCTGTCCCGAAGCTCCTGGGGCATTTCCTCGTCGTAGATCTGCACCGTGCGATCCGGCGCAATGTGGGCAACCGTGCGGTAGTCCCCGTCTACTTCTTCCAGCCGGTTCCAAACGGTTAGCCCATTTCCCAGATGCCCGAACCCTAAATCGTAGGCTTTCTGCGGTTCCTGCACGACTTGCGGCAGCACTGGCTCCTTTTTCTCTGCAAACAGAGTAAAAGTACCTTGCCGGTATGCGGTCAAATTATCAAATGCCCGTTGCCGCATCGCGTACATCCGGTCATCCTGCGGGGTGGCCTCCCAGACTGGAACCATCATCTGATAGATTTCTTCCACGCGGGTCGGGTCGTCGAGCTGCGGCTCCATGAGTTTTACCGCATCCCAATAATCAAAGCCATACGGATAGGGGTGGGGCTGCTCCTGGGGAACATTCTCAAAGAAGGTGCGGATGTCCCGCGCAAGCTGGTGTTTTTCGTATTGTGGCATGGCGGCCCGGTCATCATCACTCAGAAACCGGCCTTGCGCGATCATGGCACTGACACGCTTCTCCACCGCATTCCATTTCAGTTCCACTTTGGCATAGGGTTCTGTAATGCTGCCGTGGCTGAAATGAACGCCTTTACTGAGCTGATAGGTTACATCATCGTTTCCACCGCTGTGTCCACTGTATTCCCCGTGATAGTGCTTTAAGAAATCTTCTCGTTCCTTGCGGTCAGAGTGGTTTCGGTAAAAAGAGTACACCGCCAGCCGGTAGTCCGTGCTGCGCTTTCCACCGCGCAGGAGATTGTCGATCTCATCACCGGAGATAAAGAAACGCCGCTGGGGATCATATCCCTCGGCGGCGGTAAAATGCAGCGGCTCTCGTTGTAAGTCGGCAAGCTGTTCCTGGAGCTTCAGCGGGCGATAAAAACGAAACCGTAAAATATCAGGATCATTTTTGTAGGCGGCGGCAAATGCTTCATACTCGGAGAGGATCGTTTGCAGACCATCTTGCTGGCTCAGCAGCTCCGCAATTTTCTCCATTGCTTCCGGGAATCCACTTGACCTGTCATAAATGGTGTGCAGCGAAGGGAAAAACTGTTTTTCCGCATCCTCGATGTCACGGAACATCAAAAGTAGCTGGTCAGCAAGCTGGTGAACTTCATAGTCATCTACCCGGTCAAGTTCGCTCTGCGGCATATACCGGCCCAAATCCAGCAATTCCCGGATGCGCTTGGCTGCCTGTTCCCAGGGGATCAGCGTGGCTGCCGTGCGCTGCGCGGTTTCGCCCTCTGCCACATGGATACCTTCGGCGTTGTACCAAATGGAATATTTCCGGCTATCCAGATAAAAGCCAGCACCATTTTCACCATAGTGTTCCATCAGGAACCGGGCGTTGTCCTCCAGCGGCTTATCCTTCTTGAAATAGGCACAAATGATGAGGCGGCTGTTCTGATCGTTGGCTCCAATGCACAGTGCCTCGTCAATGACCTGCTGAGAAAGCGCCGGACGCGAAAAGAGAGAACGCTGCGGCTCGCCCTCGGATGGAGTAGAGCTGCCAAAGGACGGGAAATCAAAAAGGGACATCTGCTGGCTCTCCTGGGTCGGGAGCTTGCGGATGTCCGTCTGAATGAAATATTCCTTTTTGTCAATGAGCTGCGCCGTCCATCCGGCCACCAAATCCCACGAGAACACCGATTCTTTGGTGCGGGAAAGGTAGGAACCCTCCCACATGAGAAGCCCGTTCTCCTGCGGCTTATAGCCCAGACGCTGACCGTCTGCGATGATTTCGGTGTATCTGTCCTGATAGGCAGATTTGAGATAATCCGCCCGTTCCCGCTGGTCAGTGTGAACGGAGAAGAACAGCTCGATCTGCTGCTTTTTGTATTTGAGGTCGTCATCCTTGTTGGCGATGACAGCCATGATCTGCTTCTCATCCAAAAGCGCAGGGAGTTCTTCACCACCTGCGCTTTCTTCTGTTAGCTGTAAATCAGTTCCGCGAGGATCGTTTCTTCCGCTGCGTTCCGAAGGTTGTTCATGAGCTGCACCCACCTCATCGGATCGCGGGCTTTCAGTTCCTCCGTCACGCCCTCGGTTTTGGCCATCTGCTCCACCATCTGATCCATCCGGGAGAGTGCCGTCTGCTCGATCTCCGCCAGATGGCCGTTCAGCTTGCCGCTGGTCAGCAGATTGGTGTAGGTGATCCTGCGGTTCTCCTTCAGGAACTTCCGGCGAAGTAATGCGCATTTCCCAAGAGCCACTTCCGGCTCCTGCGGGGGCAGAAGATTCGGCAGGTTGTAGCTGCCCTGTCTGCTGTATGTGATCTCGGTCATATTCCATGCTCCTTTCCGGCTGCTTACTTTTCTGTTCAATTACAGGATACTGGTTTTCCTGTGCGGTTTCAAACGTGCGATTTTCTTTTTGAGGTTGTCTTTGCAGGGCAAGGGAAGTGCGGGCAATTTCAGAAAGACACATCTGAGAAATGTCCCCGGCCGCCACGCCCAGAGCGTTCAATGTTTCGGGTGTATTGAAGTTCAGCAAATCCCGAAAATCATCGTCCTCAAAGTATTCGGACGGATCAAGGCCGCAGCGCGCCACCAGCATATATCCGATGCTGGCCTGCAACGCCCTCCGGTACATCACTTCCACATTGTACTCGTCCAATTCCTCCAGAAAACTGCCTTCGGTCAGATGGGACAGCTCGGAAAGATAATCGTGGATATTGTCCTCTACCGCATTTTTTGCCGCAGAGAGAAGTGCCGCGCCCAGATCGTCCTTTTGCTCCAGTTCTCCGAAGCTGTTTTCCATCGCCTCGATGATGTCCGGCGCATATTCCGGGTGTACTGTCCACAGGGGAACAGGACGAGCAAATCGACCAGCGTGAGTATCGGAAACATCAAAATAGTATTTCAGCCGCTGTTTGCCGCTATGCTCACCGTCAAATACGGCAATCCCGTTTGCGCCCCGGTTCACCCAGCGTCCAAACCGCTTGTTCCATCGCTCGATCTCCAGGACGGCGGTAGCGTCCGGGCGCTGGGCGTATACAAGCAGTTGTTCATCAAATGAAAGCCGGTAGTTGCGGCAGGCGGACGTGAGAAATTGCTGCCATTCTGCCGGAGCTGTAACCTTGCGCTGTGTTTCCTGATACAGTTCCGTCAGGGCTTTATATCGAATCGCCATCCGGCGCACCTCCTTTTTTATTTTTCGATTGCTGCGGCCTGCCGCTGCCGGGGAATGGAAAACCCGTAGACTTTGGCGATGTCGTCGCCCAGCCTGCGGGTCACTCTCGTTATATCGGCGCGGGTTGCTGTGCCGCGATACAGTTTTTCTTTCAGAAGTTCAATCTGAGAATCAGTTGCTCCGTCTTTATAGACACGATAGAGATAATGGTTAGTGCCGTCATGGTGGATGGCGTCGCACCGCAGATCGCCCAGCCGATCCACATACCAGGTGGAGTAATCCGTGTCGGAATACAGGCAGTCCCGGATGTTGCCGCTGGGGATTTCCTTATACCCCATGCGCCGCCCATTCCACAGGCCCAGGTCGCCTACAACCAAAATGGGCTGGGAAAGCTGCACATTGAGGTTCATGCGCTCATCGTCCAGATAATGCCCGTTGATTTCATACATCAGAGAGATACGCTCATCCTCGGATAGTTCCGGGTATTCTGCTTCCAGATCACCGCGCCAGTCCTCATAGTCCAGATCATAGTTACTCCAGATAATGTGTTTGTCCTCGCTCATCGGGCATCACCCCGATCCCTTTGCTTCGGACGGATAGGCTGGCCCTGCTCATCGTAGTTCTTGGGATCGGCGGCGGGCGTCTGCCAGCCAAACATAGAGCCTGCCAGCATTGCGGCCTCCTGTGCTTTGGTAACGCCAGCAGCATGGTTCGCAATCTCCGCCACCTCCTGATTGGATTTCCCTTTGATTTGCATATCCGAAAGCAAATATCCTTTTTCGCCCCGTGTGATGACAATCAGCTCTCCGCTGGAAGGGAGAATGCTCAAACAGTTGGGCGGCAGAGAAGAACGCAGCGGAATGACACTTCCGTGGGTTTTCTCCAGACGTTCCGCAAACTCGCAGATATGATAGAGGGCGCTGGGATAGCCGCCGCTGGTTTCAAAGTGGGTTTCGTCAATAAACCGGCAGGTTCGGTCACGGGTTTCACCGCCGCCTGTGAAAATGCGGATGCTATCGCCGTCCGGGATGCGGAAGATTTCTTTGTAGCTGGGGGTGATAAATCGGATACCCTGCTTGGCCTTTTCCATATGGTGTTCCAGGAACCGGCCAACATAGGCATAGAGGTAAAAATTGTAGTCCCCGTAATTGGGATTGCACCGGAGCATATAGGTGTGCTGGTCGGTTTTCAGCTTGAAGCCGTACTCGGTACAGTAGTTGCCCACCATCTCGGCTTCCGGGCGCTGCCGGCAATAGCGGGTCATGCTGTCCCGGCTGAAAAGCAGTCCGTCTTTCTCCCGCAGGCTGTTGACCACTTCATCAAACTCTGCTTTGAACTCGTCGGTTTTATACTCCCCACGATGCTCAAACCATGAGGTGAAAAACTCTTGACCAGCGCCAAAATCACCGCGCAGGTGGCCGATACAGCCGGTCTGGGCCTCGATCTGGCTGCTCTGGCTGTAAGAGTACATCCGTTCCTGCGGGGTCATAGTGATGATTTCCAGTTCCATTATCGTTCACGCTCCTTCTTTTTTCGTTGGATAGAAGGCTGACCTTTTTCCTTCAAGTCCTTTTCCCGCGCCTACCAGTATTCGGGATGATAGGTCTGTAAACTGCGGTTGATGACTGCTTCATATTCACCGGGGCGGAAATACTGGTTGACGGGAGCCTGATACATCTTTTTGTCCATCAGCTCCCGCAGGGCTACCGGCCCGTCACAATCCTCCTCGTAGCAGAGCCACGCTCCCTCCACAAAGCCGCAATCCCGCGCTTCTTTTCGGAACGCCTTTTCCGCCAGTTCCTGACGTACCATAACACCGCCATGTCCCGCTGTGCTGACGGAATACGCTCCAGGGCAGAGGGTTTCGCAGGTCTGGATTTCTCCCCAGGGGGAATAATCCGGTGCTTCATACACACTGGTATTCTGCCGTTGTTCCTCCAGACATTGAACTTCCTCTGGCGCCCGTGCTACTAAATCTTTCTGTGCATCAAACAGGGTGCTGAAATAGTGACCCCAATAGTAATCTGTCTGATTATTGCATTTCCAGGTAACAAACTGCTGGGGTGCTGTTGAATGAACCCCCAGAACAAATTCACTATCACCTACATGACAGGAATCCGTGATGACATATCCTTGATTGATACGCACATCCATCGTTTATCGTGCCTCCTTTTCGCCTCTGTGCTGTTCTTTTTTCGCCCGTTCCTGCTGAACAGTCAGCAGCCCGTGCTTTGCCCATCCGGGCAGTTTCTCCGGTTCCATGACGCCGAGAATATCCATCCGCTCATACCGGCTCTCTTTTCCGGTATAGAGGTCGATGCAGAAGCAGGCTGAACCACGGCTGCGAGGGTAAGCACCAAAGCCGCCTGTGCAGAGCTTTAACTGGCAAGTGGCCCTGCGGTATTCCCGGCGCAGCACTTCCGGCTTGATGACCACGATCTTGTTATTCAAGTCGTCCTCGTGGGACACCACGGCGCAATCGCTGGCCGTGATGGGACGGTCATCAATGCCCTGTATTTTCGGCTTGTTCATTACCACACGGGTTTTCTCGGCCTGCTCGGTCACGCGCTCACCGAACATCTTTACCATCTCCGCATAGTTGTCGCTGCACATGACTTCACTGTATGCCGCAAACAACTCATTCTGCTGGCAGAAGGCACACATATATTTCTCAGCGCTTTCATCCTGTGGCTTTTCTCCCGGTCACCGATGTGAATAGACTGGATGATCTCATAGTCGCCAGCCATACGCTTATGTGTTTCATCTTTCATGACTTCACCTCATTTCGCAAAAACGCTTTGATTTCCTCAATGGATGCAAAGTCTTTCTCAATACCCGTCAGGTATCGCACAGAATCCTGCCATTGAGAAAGTGGGAATTTGTTTGTTTCCATCCTGCACAGGTCTAAAAGGGCCGCCCTCCGCAGGATAGGAGAAAGATTCAGGTCTGAGATAAAGCACCCTCGCCGGGCGGCAAGAATGTCCAGCAGATGCAGTTCAGTCATGGCAACACCCGCTTTCCTCGGCCTCCTTCAAAAGCGCCTCTATCAGCTTACCGCTGCAAACCTTGTTCCGATCCGCCAGCACTTTGTTCTGAACGCACAGCACCGCGCGGATATTGGGGACGGTGATACCGGGGATCTCCACCATTTCTTCCGGGGTGATCGTTAGAAGCTGCACCGGCGAATATCCCGCCTGGGCAAAGATACGGAATAACCGTTGTTCAAATCGTTCTCTCATCGCAACCACGCTCCTTTCGTTCTTTTTGGGATATGTAAAGGGGCGGCCCCGCAAAGCCGCCCCGCTGGATTACTTTTTCCGGCTTCTAATTTTCAGCAAAATTGGCCCAAAGAAAAAGCAGGAAACCATTTCTGATTTCCTGCTCGGTATGCCGCTCGTTTGCGGCTGATTATTCAGTTGTGCAACATATATCTAACATAAATCTGCAATCAAAAATGGAACCTACCATCTTCCTTAAAACTGCATCGCTTTGGATTACCTTCACTTCGGTAAATCTTATGCTGTTTCAAGTCATAAATCACTGACCAGACGGTATCCTTCCCGGTATTCCTATCATACTGGCACAGGAATCCATACTCACCACATAACAGTTTTTTTGCAAATGTAAGGCCCAAGTTGCGATGATCCTGAAAGGCCGAAGTCAAAGTTTGATACCTTGTTTCTGCAAACCAAGTATCAATTCCAGTACTGTTATACTTCTCCATTTTTGCAAGGTGAAAAGTATTTGTGGCGTAAACAACGGGCTGTCCTTTACTCGACGTTATAGATTCTATTCTTTCTGCATTGCATTCCACAAGTACTATTTCTCCAGAGGAATCCGCCAAAGTCAGTGTTTGTGCTGAGGCGATGGGCAACTGGTGCAGGCAGGAAACAGCTTCCATTACATTTTTACACTTTTCCAGTAAATATCTAAGAAGTAATCCTGCGTTGAACCCTGGCTTACACTGGATAGGGTAGACAGATGTTAGACCAACAGCTAAACCGTGTTCATTCACACCATCTTCCATCTCCACAAAAGCGGTTGTGTTCCCGGTAAAGGAGTATGTTCCATCCGTAAGTTTGTAGATGACATTTAGATCCAGCTTTTCAATCTCTGTCAGAAAATCACTATTCCGTCCCAGAAGCACTTCATGATCGTTAGCGAAGGCAAAGCAAGAGCAGTTACACGCTGGCGGCATCGAATACATACTGAACAACACCGCCTGCAAGATACGAACATCACATTGCTGCCCATCTGCCAGCCCCTGAATTTCCTCTACAATTTCAGGATAATACTTCTTATAAAGCGGCAGACAAGACAAGGCATAATCAATCCGATCCTGAGTGATTGCAAACGGGATATTCTCCAAAATTATATTTTTGTGTTTTAACAGTAGGGAACCCCACCGATAACCAGCTTCATAGTGTGTTCCCCTAAAATGTGCATGATACATTTTACACGCTCCTTATTAGTTCAATAAAGAGCTACCGGTAACTCTTATCTAAGGGTAATTGAATAAAAATTTTAAGTCAAGCTCTTTCATCAGCCAATAACCTTTTCTTTTTAATATGTAAAGGGCGGCTCCGCAAAGCCGCCCCCGCTGGATTACTTCTTCCGGCTTTTGATCTTGAGAAAGATCAGGCCGCCGAGAATAAAGAGTACCAAACCCACCGCAATGATCGTTTTCAATTCCATAGTCAATTCCTCCTATCACATATTTTGACCGCTGCATTATTCAGCGGATTCTTCGTCCTTCCGGCGCTTGCCCACATAGGCCGCAATACCCAGAACAGCAGCTCCGGCAGCAGATACGCCCATCAGAGTCATCCACAGCCACGGCTTGCTTTCATCGCCGGTTTTCGGCGTATCGCGCAGTTCGTTGTGCATCTGTGCGACGGTGGTCTTATCCGCAAAGATGGTCACCGTCTTATCAGCAGGCAGCACATAGTTGGCGCTTGCGCTGTCCGATACCTCCGATACGGTGTAATCGCCCACGCGCAGGCCGGTGATCTCAATCTTGCCGGTGCTGTCGGTTTTGAAGGTCTGGTCATAACCATTGGCACCCGTTACGCGGAAGGAGAACCCTTCCACCTTGCCGTCGCTGGATGTCTTTTCAATCCGCAGGGAGCCGGTCTGTGCCGCATTGACAAAGCCCTTTCCGGCTTCATTTTCCACTTCGTAGATTTTGCCGTTCTCGGTAATCTCCACATAGTAGGCGTTTTCATCCAACAGGTAGCCCTCCGGCGCTTTGGTTTCCTTCACGAACACGCCGCCGTAGAGGATATGGGACATCTCATAGATACCGGTGCTGGTTTCCTCCAGCTTGCCCAGCAGCTCATCGCCGTCATCCAGCTCCTTGTTGCCGTTGGTATCCCGATACACCTCAAACTCGGCCCCGGTCAGCTTGTTGTCCGGGTAATCCTTATCCACTTTGGTAAGGCGCAGGTCGCCGTAAACCTGTTCATTAGCGAGAGAGATTTCCACAACCTGTCCATCTTCCTCAATGGTAACGGAGATGATCTCATCAGAGAGGACAAACCCTTCCGGGCTTTCCAGCTCTTTCAGCACCCAATTTCCATACGGCACACCGGAGAAGGAGAAGCTGCCATCATCCGCAGAGGTTGCGGTTGCAATGGCATTTTCTGCGGTGAATTCGCTTTCATCAGACTTGAACAGGCCAATCACAGCCCCACCCAGGCCAGCGCCGTTCTCGTCTGTTTTGAGGCCGTGGATTTCACCACGGATCAGCTCGTTGGTGATAGCCTCACCATTGTTTGCAGCAATCTCCACCACAGCAACGGACGGCCCGCCGTATTCAAAGGTGAACGGGAAGGTTTCACCATTCAGCAGATAACGGCTGTCCGTGGACAGTTCCTTCAGATAGAAGCTGCCAAAGGGCAGGTCAGTAGCACAAGTGGCCTGACCGTTCTCACCCACAGAAACGATCTCCAGAAGCCCGTCTGCCGGAATAACGGAACCATCCGCTGCGGTAATATCCTCCTGAGCGTACAGGCCAAAGGTGACGGCGGAAATCTCGCCATTCATACCGATGCCGAAGGCTTCATCCTGCTCCAGCAGCTTATTCAGAGTGACCTGTACTTTCTGGCGCTGGTTGTAGAAGCTGGCGGAAGTTTCGGTGATCTCTACCTCCTGACCTGCGTACACCAGCTCCACGTTGGTGACATTCTCGCCGGTATCCACCATGCCGTGAGGGAACTCGATTTCCTTGACCTGGAACTTGCCCAGATAGAGAGGCTGGCTCTGCGCTGTTCCATCCTCGCCGGTGGTGATTGTGTCAACTACTTCGCCCGCAGAATAACGCAGCGTACCGTCCAGCGTGTAAACGTCCTCCAGCGCCGTGATCTCAAACACCGCACCAGACAGTCCGTTTACGTCATACACGGGCTGATATACCCCGTTGGATTCCGTGACGGTGGAGAACACCTCGCCGGTCTTGCTGACCTTGATGACGCCTTTCTGCGCCATATTGGGCTTGGTGACTTCAATGACCGTCACGCCGCCTTCCTCGCTGGAAGCGTCCTCGGTCACATCAAAATACACCGGTGTGCTGTCCAGCACATAGCCATAGGGGGCCTGTACCTCAACCAAAGAGTAGCCGGAACCATACTCCAGCTTTTCGGGCGTTACCAGGTAGCCCTCAGAATTGGTGTAGAACGTATCAATCGTGGTCGGGGTCGGATAGGTGAAGGTCATTTCCACCTTGCTGCCATCGGGACGATAAATCTGGAACCCGGCTCCTGCATAGGGGATGGTAACGCCAGTTTCCGCATCCACCTTGACCACCTTGATGAAGCTCTCAAAGTTGGCGTTGTTGATGAGATAGCGGTAGGTCTGGCCGTCCTGAGCGATATACACTTCAAAATCGTCCATCAGCTCTCGGCCTTCCCAGCCTTTCGTCTGGTGAACGATATAGGTGCCATAGGGCAGCATCTTGGACTGTGCAAAGCCATTCTCGTCACAGGTGAGAACGTCGCGCTCAGATTCCTTTGCAACATCATAGCTGCCTGCGGCTTTGAGATAAATCTGGAACTCCGCACCGGTTTCCGGGGTTTCAATCTGGGTTTCCCCGTCGTCGGTGTGCTTGATGATAGCGATGTTGCCTTTGATAACCTGCTCGGTCACATCATTGGCGGTGTCGTTCAGCTCGATCTCATACAGTTCCGGCTCCGCACCTACCTTGTGAATGGTGGGATCCAGCAAATACCCCTCGCTGGGGTTGATTTCACAAATTGTCCAGTCGGAATCACAGACATAATAATCCGTGGTGAACTGACCGTTCTCATCGGTGGTATAGCTGTCGATAAGAGTGTCGCCCTTATAAAGCCCATAGGTTGCTCCGGCAAGAGAACCGTCGCCCTGGGGCGCGCCGGTTTCCACATCACTCTTAGTTACTGTGACACGGAACTTTTTCAGCACATTGTTCACGCTCTTGTGGGTGACTTCGTTCCAGGCAATCGTGGCGCTCTGGGCCTCCAGCACCACATAGCGGATCGGCGTATCAACCTCCTCCAGCACGAAGTCGGAGCCGATGAGGACGTTTTCAAACCTCGCCACACCGCTGGAGTCGGTCACAGCGTATTCATCCACCGGCAGGCCGGAAAGAGAAGTCCCATAGAGATGGAAGGTCATTCCCTCCACCAAACCGTCCTCGCTGGTCTTTGTGACCTCCAGACTGCCGCGCTTCAGCACGTTGTTAAAGTTCACGGTGGCCGTCTGGCCGCTTACGATGGTCACGCGCTGAGTAGCCTGGGGTTCATATTTGTCGATGGACTGCTCGGTTACGGTGTAAACGCCGGGATTGAGGTCGGTGATGTCGATCTCGCCTGCCGAATTGGTGGTCTTGGTGGCGCTGTATCCCTCGCCGGTGATCGTGAAGGAGATGCCCTCTACCTTTCCGTCCTCGGAAGTCTTGACCAGCTTCATGTTGCCGGTTTTGACTTCCAGATTGAGATAGCCCACCATCTGATCGGAAACGGTAGCTCCATAGGTGGCGAAGTCCTGCGTACCACCACCGGTTACACCATCCGTCCAGACCACAACGCCGCTGCGCTGGGCGGTGATCTTCTCCGCTTTCACCGTCACAGAACCTTTGATGGCCTGATTGGATGTGATGGTAAGCTGGTTGCCGTCCACCGAAAAGTTCAGGCCGGTGGTGCTGCTGGTAAAGGTGTAATCACCCAGCACATGGTTGGTATCCGTCAGGGTGACGGAATACTTCTCGCCATCCCATTTCAGTTCATAAGCTCCAGCATCCGGGGAACCGCTGAAAAAGCTGGGCAGCATGGTGTGGCGCTTCACGGCACTCTCAATGGCAGAATACTGGCTGAAAATCTGGCTGCGCAGCGGATGACTGGCGCTGATATATTCCGCCACGTTGTTTTTTCCCTGAGCATTGGCATCCACATGGTTAAACTGGCTGTCACGCTCACCGACAACCGTTTCCCAAACCAGAAGCTGGGTAGCAATATAGCCTGCCATCTCATTGGCATCAGTAGGATTGTTGCTGTTCCATGACGTGCTGGCGTTGCCCTGCCAGCCGTAGGTCATGATCCGTCCGATATATTCCTTGATGGTGCTGGGTGAAATAGTCGGGTTCAGACTGGACGGGTAGTTGTCCCAGAAATCCTCGCCCCGTCCCGTGTATCGGTCGCCGGACTCCACACCGATACCAGGCTCAATGCAATAGATGGCTTTTCCAGTGAAAGAATCCTGAGTATGAACCGAAAAATGATCTGCTGCACCAGTAGACCAGCCGCCCAGGAAATTAAAGGCAGGATGTCCCCGTCCGGCCTTGTTGGGATCGCTGGCACGGGGAATATCCACCATATAGGTGGTCATGGTTTCGCCTGCGGCAAAGGCCGTAACACCCGTCCCAGCGAACACTCCAAAACACATCAGAAACGCCAGGAACAGGGACAAAGGCTTTTTCAATGCTTTCATCTTGTTACCTCCTGAAAATTGGCCGAAAAAAAACAGCACATCGTTTCCTGACGTGCTGCCGTTCGGCTGATGATTGTTGGTTACTGTCGAAAAAAGAGTGGCGCGCCTTTTTTCTCTATCACGGCTTTTCCCCAACGCAGCCTGTATCGTTCTGAAAAAGGCTGCCTCTATATCTTCTTTTTGGGGTTGTTTAGGCTGTTTGTGGGGGGTGAGGTGTGGAGAGGGGGGCCGGAAAATTCGTTTCCTGGCAAATGGGCGCACTTCTCCCTTGCGAGTGGGATTATCGTTCTAAACTGCGTTGACGCCTGCGGTAAAGTTCCAGAGCCTGAACGATGGTATCCTCGATCTTCTGCGCGGGCGTCCCCGGCGCAAAATACTTGCTGATCCGCTCTTTCGGAATTTTGATTTGTTCTTTTTGATTGGGCTTTTCCTCCTTCATAATGGCAACAAGGGCATCTTTGGCAAGCCGCTCATCGCCGGTCTTGGCTTCGGACATCTGCCGCATTTTGATTGCCTGGGCATGGGACGGAGTGCAATCCATTTCATCCATGATAGCAAACAGATCTGCCTGTTCTTCTTTTCGCAGGTAAGACAGTTCCACCGCAGGGCGCATGGCGATTTGCAGCACTTCCGGCTCCCGCAGAACAGAATTGTCCACCAGTTCCAGAATATCCGGGATAAGGTGGGTAAGACGGATATATCGTCTGACTTGTGTTTGACTATCCCCACCTTCTTTTCCAACAATACCCGCAGATTCTTTCCCGTTTAACTTCCAACCCACTGGGTCGGAAGTTAGATCTGTCCGCTGGCCCTGACGTTTCATGGCGTCCAGCTTCATTTTGTAGGCAAATGCCTTTTCCGAGGGCAAAATCTGCTCTCGTTGCAGGTTGGAATCCACCATGATGATCGTTGCTTCATCATCGGTAAGGTTTCGCACAATACAGGGGATTTCCGGGAGCTGCGCCAGCTCTGCCGCCATTTTCCTGCGGTGTCCGGCTACCATTTCATAGCCGCCGCCCTGCTTGGGGCGCACCAGCGCAGGAACCAACACCCCGTATTGCTTGACGCTCTCCGCCATTTCCTGCATAGCTGCATCCATCCGCACTTTGAAAGGATGGTCGGGGAAATCGCTGATCTCTGAGGGGTTCAGGTTGACGACTTTCTCCAATCTGGCCTCCGCACGGCTTTCCTCGGTGGAAAAGAGGTCATCTACTGAGGGCAGATTGAAGTTTAGCGCGTTGTTTCTCGCCATCCGCCTGCACCTCCTTTGAAAATTCCGCATAAGCCTGAGCTACCTTGCTGCCATTATCATAGGCATAGATGCTCTTGCCAGCGGCGCTGATTTCTGCGGCTTTGATGGCAACGGGAATCTCGGAACGATAGATTTTCAAAACGCTCCCGTAGCTCTGCCGCAAGGTTTCCGCTGTCTGCTTGGCCAGATTGGTGCGCCCATCCACAAGGGTCAGCAGCACGCCGTCCACCTTGAGGGACGGATTGATCTGCCGCTTGACCTTGCCAATGGTTCGCATGAGCTGGGTCATTCCTTTGGCCGGGAGATAGTGGGCCTGCACCGGGATAATCACGCTGTCTGCCGCCGCAAGCGCATTGATCGTAATCATACCGAGGGACGGCATACAGTCAATCAGAACCGTGTCATAGTTCTTCTTGACTTCATTGACATAGGTTCGCAGCGTGAACTCCCGGCTCATGGCGTTTACCAAGCTCATTTCCATAGCCGACAGCTCAATGTTGGCTGGCATGAGGTCAACACCCTCTTTGTGGTGCAGGATGCCCTCATCCACAGAAAACGGCTCGTCGCGGATCACCTTCTCTATGATGGTAGCGAGGGTGGTCTGCAAGCTATCCTGATCCTGCCAGCCCAGGCAAGTAGTGAGGTCGCCCTGGGGGTCTGCGTCAATAAGCAGAACCTTTTGCCCCAGGCGGGCCAAACCGATGCCCAGATTCACCGTTGTGGTGGTTTTGCCTGTTCCGCCTTTCTGGTTGGCCAATGCGATGACACGGCCATCCTTCGGGCGGCTTCTCTGTTCCGGCATTTTCATGTCCTCCTTTTTGATAGATTTAGCTGCCCGTTGGCAAGACGGACAGCTATGTATGTGGCAAAATGGGCATGAAAAAAAGCCGCCTATTCTATGAAAAGAATAAACGGCTTGATTCAGTCGGCACAATATGTAATTTTCAGATTCTCTTGACAGGGGCGCACATGACTTTAAGCAAAAGATCATCCACGCAGCCGGTGTCCCGATTTTCCCGCAGAAGGATGTTCCGCAGATGATTGAGGCTCTGGATCACAATGCTGTTTTCAGCAGGGGTGAGGGTTATCTTAAACTTCTGTTTTCTCATCATGCAATCCTCCTTTCCGCCTTCATTGTAGCTGGCCATAGATGTGCAGCGCAAATGTGCGAGTATTCACCACCTTCAAAGGGTTCGGATGGTATGAGGAAAGAAAAGATAAACCGGATTCGGTTTGGTCAAATCCTGACAAATCAGGCCAGCCCTTTCAAAAGTAAAAACCATAAAGAAAGGCTTGTAAACGATGGGGAAACGACAGGACAAAAGCACCTCGAAAATGCTTCGATTTTGCTTTCCAGTTGCCCCATTTTTTAATCATAATGGGGGCAAAAAAGGCCGGTTGCCCCATTTTTAATCAAGAAAAACAGGGTCAGAACAGTTCAAATCCTGCCAGAATCAGACAAGCTGCAACAGAAGATGTGAAATAGAAAAGCCCCGAAAAACCGCAGTTTTTCGGGGTTTTTGAGCCTCTTTGAACCAGTTTGAACAGCAGATTATCTCTTGGAGAACTGCGGAGCGCGACGGGCGGCCTTGAGGCCGTACTGAAATTCTTTAATTGCCGTTTTCCCTTGATATTCCGGGCTTTTCCGGCTTTCTGCTTCTCAGTTATCCGGTGTGCGGACCATAAAAAGCGACCCTTTTTCATTCAGCGATAGCCTGATGAAACGCACCATTTACTACCCCAAACAGCTCCTCTGGTTTATTGTACTTCACTTTTGCATAGATGTCCATAGTTGTTTTGCTGTTTTCGTGTCCGGCAAGGTATTGCACTGTCTTTGGATCGACACCCGCATAGAGAAGATTGGTGATGTAAGTGTGCCGTAGCTGATGGGGTGTCACATCGAAGTCCAGCGTATATTTGATTTTGGGTTGATTCTTCTGAGTCATACCCAGCGTTGGAGTAACCGTATATTTGATACTCTCCCCATTTACATACTTATAATAGTTCCGGGGCTTGGTGGAACGAACAACTACATACTGCCACACTCTTTGAAACTGCGAAGCAGCCAGCGGCTCCCCTTTGCTGTCAGCAATCACATAATCTGATATGGAGTTTTCTTTCGCTTCTCTCAGACACTCTACCAAACACTTTGGTATCGGAACATCCCTTTTTGCCGCCGGAGTTTTTAGCACCGTAGAAATCACGGGTCTGTTATGCTCTGTACGCCATGCCCGCCTCACCGATAGATAAGGTGTATCCTCGTCCAGAAATACACAATCCCATTGCAGTGCAAGAATTTCTTCCCGACGCAGACCGGAATACAAACCGAGCATAATAAACAAATATGGAGGAAGCCCCTTGACTGTATCCAGAAGCACGGCTACCTGCTGATCTGTCAATGCCTCCTTCTTTTTTGTCGGTTTTCCGCCTTTACCGGATATTCCTGCACAGGGGTTGTGTTCAAGGATTTTGTTTCGCTCTGCCGTATAAAAAATGCACTTGAGCAGCATATTGACCTTATTATATAAGCCTTCCGATTTCTTTGACAATGGAACAAGCGCCAGCCGAATATCGTCAGCGGTCACTTCTTCCATATACATCTCTCCCAGAGGTTTTATGATATAGTTTGTCATATCCCTCGTATAACCTCTGAGTGTAGACGCAGACACCTTTGCCGACTGCATCAGCAGCCACTTCTCTCCATACTCAGCTACTGTCGGGTGCTGCCGGTGAAAGATAATTTCTTCCACCTGCTTCCGGGCCTCTAACTGCTTCTCATACAATTCTTCACAAGTAGCGGCATACAAACTCAACTCTTTGCCATCTGCATCCGTAATCCTGGTTCTGTAATACTGGATTCCTTTCAATGTAATGGTCCCATACTTCGGGATCTGTGTTTTCTTTTTTGCCATCTTTGATCGTCCTTTCTTGATAATGTGTAGTCTCCGTATCTACACTCTCTTTTTATCAGAAAGCCTCGATTTAATCAAAGATACGGCTGATGTAAAACAAAGAGCGAGACATCCTTGCCTCGCTCCTGCTTCATTTCCTATTTGTTATTACTGTGCTGCATCCCAGCTTGCAAACGCACAGCTCATTGATCTGACCAGCTCATCTGGTCTGTTGTACTTAACCTTTGCATAAATGTCCATGGTAATCTTGCTGCTTTCATGGCCTGCCAGGTATTGAACCGTTTTGGGATCTACCGACGCATGAATAAGATTGGTGATGTAAGTATGCCGCAGCTGATGGGGTGTTACCTCAAAGTCCAGACTGTAAACCACTTTTCCGTTATGAGCAGCCTTTTCTCCCAAGACAGGTGTGACAGTATGCTTTACTCTTTTTCCATCTTCATACCGATAATAGCTCCGCTCCTTGACCGTTCTCGTAACAATATACTGCCACAGCCGCTTAAACTGCGTGTAAGACAGCGGTTCGCCATCCCGGTTTGAAACTACATACTCCGAAGTCGAGGCTTCCTTTGCTGCTTTCAAGCACTCAGCCAAACAAACAGGGAGGGGGATATTTCTTTCCGCAGCCTTGGTTTTCAATTCATCCGAAATCACCGGTCTGTTATGTTCTGTGTGCCATGCCCGCCTTACCGTCAGATATGGAGTATCCGTATCCAGATATACTGAATCCCATTGCAGTGCAAGAATTTCTTCCCGGCGCAGCCCTGCATATAAACCAATCATGACAAAGACATAAGGCGGCAAATCTCGGATAGCATCCAAAAGGCGCTCTGCCTGTTCATCTGTCAAAGCCTGACGATCCTCTTGTGGAACACCGCCACCTTTTGTTGTCAGATAAATCGTCGGGTTATGATCAATGACCCTGCTTTCCATCGCTGCACGAAAAATAGACTTATAAAGGATCACCACTGATTTATAAACCGATGCGGATTTCTTGGAAACCGGAACAAGGGCAAGCTGAATATCATCCAGGCTAACCTCTCCCATCCGTTTATCTCCCAATTCCGCTATAATATGTCGCCTGACCTTTGAAGTGTAATCCGTCAAGGTAGTGGCTCGTACATGAACCGACTGCATCAGCAACCACTTTTCACAATACTCTGCAACTGTGGGCGTTTTCCGATGAAAAGTAGCATTCTCAATCTGTTCCAACGCAAGCGTTTCTTTGTTATATAGTTCTTCAGGTGTTTTTGCGTAGAGAGCTACGAGCTTTCCATTCGCATCTTTGATTCTGGTCCTATAATATAGGACACCTCTTTTCATAACTGTGCCATATTGAGGAAGTATTATTTTTCTATTTGCCAATTCCGCCACCTCCTAAAAAAGATCTCCAGCGCTGTACCTTTGTTTTATCAAACATCTCTGATTTCATCAAGGATACGGACCGGCTCACGATCTTCCGCTTCGAGGCTTACGGTAAGTTGTGCTTCTCTCAACAGGCTTTGCCCTGTGCGTACATTTTGCGATATACTCCTGAAGACCCGCCGCAGTAAAATACACACAGCCATTCTGAACATACTGCACATAAGAGATCAAGCCGTTGTTACGAGCGGCATCCAGCGTTGCTATGCTGATTCCTAAGATTTCAGCAGCTTCTTTTCGTGTAATGAGCTTTTCCATAGACCATATTCCCTCCAATCTGTCAAGGTTATCATCGTGCTTTCAAAATCACATGAATACGCTGGCAGCCGAAACTGCCAGCGCATGGTATCTGATTTTGAATAGAAAACGACCACCTAAGAAAGTAATCGCTTCCTATTTTAATGTAACTCAATTCTCGCCACATTTGCCACGCAACCCTGACGATGGGAACATAGCAGGTCTCCGCTGGCGCGGTTGTCATAACTCCGCAGCGTCGTTTTACTCGTGCGCCGCAGGGTTCCCCCCAAGTCTTTAGGAGGCCGTGAGGAAGTATCTTTAAGCCCCCGTGCAGTCCTCGCGCCGGATCTGCCACCATCCGTTTTGTGGAATCGTAGATCGCTCCAAAGCAGCTTTGTTCATCACCTCCCTGGCTGCTCTATCTTCGCGGCGTTCCACACTCGCTCGTACACGGGTTATGTACCTGTTATGCTGTCTATGAAATTGTCAAAGTGCTGTTGAAGGGGGAAAACTTGTCCTTCTTATTAACTCTGACAAAAAGAGCAAAAAACGAGCGCACCAAACGAAACTTTTTCAAAAATACTTTGCCAGCTGCTTCAGACCACGCCGGATGCTGTCACGGACACGGCTTGGGTCTACATCCTCCGATGCCGCAATCTCGCTCACACGCATACCCAGGTAATACCGGGCATAGATTCGCTTAGCCTGCTTCTCCGGCAGAGCCATCACAGCGGCATAGAGCTGCTCCCGCAGCTGCTTTTCTTCCAGGAGCATTTCCGGCGTCTGGGGCTTCAGCAGGATCGCATTTTCAATGCCGTTGTCGCAGTCCAGGGAGTAGTGCGCCTTATAGCGATACATCCTCCGGTCATAGGCAGCCTCTGCACGCTCTGCGGCTCGGATCGTCTCCAGCACATCTTCGGTTACTTCTACAAAGTGATCGGTTTTATAAACATCGGGATACAATTCCCGGAGATTGACTTTCTTCATTATGTACCTCCATTTCGATTCACGGGCGGTTGACGAGTGAATCGAAAGGAGGCGGGGATCGACAGCGACATACTTCGCACGCCTTCCCGAAAAATCGACAGCAAAAAACGCCAACTCCCCGTAACGGGAAATTGGCGCGACAAAAATACCTACTATTCTGCTGATTTAAATAGAATGATAATGCTGATTGGTAATCATACTTTCCCGGAGGAGGGGCAAGGCTTTTTTTAACTGATGTAACTCACGACTATTATGAATGACGAAAACTGACATGGCGGTATTCTCCTATGTGCCGCCGTGCCACATTGTCAGGTATCGGATCGTCGTTAGCCTTTACACAAAAAGAAACGGCGGCTCTGATTTTCTCAAAGCCACCGTTGCAAAGTGCATAACAATATGGTCGCTGTACGATGGCTTTTTTTCTTTTGCCATCGTGCGGCAACTTTTCCACTTTTCTTTTATCTTAACAGGCAATCCTCACAGAAATGTCACGGGCCTACTCCATTTCGACAAAATAACAGGCTGAAATATCACAAACCAATGACATTTGAAAATTTGTTGTCTTTCTATTATCGGATGTCCTTTTTCTGAAACAGGATAATCCCTAAAATAGAAATGAGGAATGTTACCAACAGTGAATATCCCATCCACTTGTAGGGGGAGTTTGCTATGTTTTCATCTGTCATGCCATCGGTGTCAAAGGCATCTGCAAGCTGCATGGCCTGCCCAGAGGGCAGCAAGTCATTGAGGACTTCAAGAATAACCCGCGGTGTGCCGTCAATGTATTGGGGATTAGGAAGCTGCTCAACCTGCGTCGGGATACCCATTTCATTGACGCTCACATAGTTATCATATATTTTCGGTTCATTAAGTCTCTGGTGAATAAAAGCACCTGACACCAGTAGCACCAAAGCCAGCACCATGCTTATAACTACATTGCCTGCCTTATTGGTGTTTAAGATAGCAAGCAAGGTCATAATGCTTGTAAAGGTCACAGAAATCAAAAGACCGCATATCATACACATGGTAATTACACCTGTTTCTGTTATAAATTCGCCACCTTTCATGTTGCCGATAACAAAAACACCCGCAGTATAGGCCAGCGAAATCAATATGCTGGCAATCGAACACACAATAAGGTTTGCTAAGTAAATCCGCATACGGGAATGTCCAACTACCAGCTTGTTGCGAATTGTACCATCGCTGTACTCGGAACCGATAAACAGGCTTGTAAAAACTGCAGATACAAGGCCCATCAGTGGCACCCCCTCAAATAGGCATCCATCAAGCACAACTCCTGCACAAACCTCTGAAGCTATGTTAGATGCACTATACACTCCGTATGAAAACATACAGAGCATGAAAAACCAAAACACAACTTTTTTCAGCATACGAAACAATGTTGATACCAACAGTCTACTCATGGCTAACACCTCCGATTAAATCAACATAGTAGCTTTCCAAATTTTCTTCCTGTTCCTGAATGGACAGCAGATCACAATGGTACTTCTCCAGGGCAGAGGTAAGCTGGGAAATGTTTATCCTGTGATAAATCTCTGCCACATTGGGAGCAGGCATTTTGTAAGGTTGGCCTGTCTGCTTCAAAACGGCGGCCAACGCTTTGCCATCTGTTACTTCAATTCGGATAGACTTTCGGAACGAGTTTTCCAAATCATCCGCACTGATTTCTTTGACCATTTTTCCGTTGTCGATAAAGCCGTAATGCGTAGCAAGACGGGACAGCTCATCGAGAATGTGGCTGGATACCAAAATGGTAATACCATACTGCTGATTGAGGTTCAAAAGAAGCTGGCGCATTTCAATGATGCCCTGCGGGTCGAGTCCGTTGATCGGTTCATCTAATACCAAAAATCGAGGATTTCCAACAAGTGCAATCGCAATGCCCAATCGTTGTCTCATACCAAGACTGAAATTTCTTGCCTTTTTCCAGCCTGTGTTTTCCAGACCAACCATTTTTAGCAGGCAAGGAATGGTATCGAATGATCGTAGTCCCAACACACGATACTGTTCCTTTAAGTTTCCGGTGGCCGACATATCCAGATAGATAGCAGGTGTTTCAATCACGGCCCCCATTTCTTTTCTTGCGTTCAGGATTTCGTGTTTTCGGCTGCTAATTCCATATAGGGAATAATCCCCGGAAGTAGCTTCTTGCAGTCCGCAAATTATCCGAAGCAAGGTTGTTTTGCCAGCACCATTTTTTCCTACCAGCCCATAAATAGCTCCCTGTGGAATGTGCATGGAAAAGTTGTCCAACACCTTATGATGGCCGTAAATCTTTGTCAAAGCCTCTGTCTTGAGAACATAATCCAAAATATTACCTCCTTTTGCTGATACTCGCTATATGTGAGTTGCTTTGTCTTACAGCAACCATCATAAAATAGAAATCTCACAGAAATGTCACAGACAGGTTCCTTTTATCGGCTGAAATCTCACAATTTTGTGACATTTGAAAACGGTCACCCTTTCGGATGACCGTTTCTCGTCTGTGTATCTTATTCAGCAATACGTAGCCGTTCTACAACTGTTTTCTGTGCCATTTTGTTATAGCAGACCAAAGGTACAAAGGCGGTAATGAGAACTAACGGTATTACACAGAGGAACACAGGAAGCAGAGTAAAATGCCATGTAAAATAACTTAACTCTGCCCCCATCATCCGAACCACTGTCAGGCTCCCCACGATAGAGAGGAGCAGGGAACATATAAGCCCCAATGCGGAATACCCAATCCCCTCAATCATTAGCATCTGTTTGACTTGTCGGCCTGTCATACCAACCGATTGCAGCATGGCCAGTTCTTTGTATCTAGATAAAATAGAGGTCATCATGGAATTGATAAAGTTCAGTATGCCAATCAACGCCAGAATCGCACAAAGAGCACCGCCCACAAGACGGTACATGTTAATCATCCCATCAAAGGTCTGCCGCAGGGTCACTTTTGACAGATAATCCAAAGTTGTGTCCGTATTTGTAGTGTAGTTTTTCAGCCAGTTTTCCGTGGCAAGCTGGTATTCATTATCTACATTGAAGATGGTTTTCATGGCCGACTGGTCGGCGGATACCATATTTCCCAGCAGCTCATTTGTCGGGAAAATATAATCCAGTCCCATATCTACCTGTAAAGGTGTTTCTAACGCTTTCGGTATATCTACCACAGCCAATACATCATATATTTTGTTTGTTCCATCAAGCTGCTGCACACTGATCTTGTCTCCCGGTTGATACAAACAGAGAGAACCGTCACCCATCATCCGCAGCGGTGTTACATACACGCCGGTTCCAGCTCTCCATTTTTCCATGTTCAGCTCTCCATCCAAAACCTGCACATACTCTGCCGAAAAGTCGTCTAACCCGTACACATTGACACCATGTTCCTGCCGCACCATATAATTTCCCAGCTCATTTGCTATATCACGGGAAGAAACCGCAAGTTCCTGCAACCTTGCAAGATCATGTTCGGAAAGCGGCTGTTTGGAAGTCCACAGGTACACATTGCCCATATCTTCAAGACCATTCAAACTTTCAGCCTCACGAATGAAATCCTGGCTCACATTCGCCGTGTTATACGGGGCATAGCTGTTGATTACCGTTGTATCGGACACTGTAAAATCCGTAAGACTAAAATCAGCCACAAACTTATCGAAGTCAAAGGAAGTCACATAGGTATAGACACTGTTCAAAAGAACGATGCTGAGTGCAAAGGACAAGGTAACAATCATTACTTTTTTCTTATTGCGGCCAAGATTGCTTTTTGCCATCATAACTGTGCTAATGCGTTTACTGCGACGGTCTTTCTTTTTTCCTCCTGCCTGCTCGACATAGTGTAGCGCCTCCATCGGGGAAACCTTGGCTGCCATCGCAGCAGGTTTTTGACAGCTAATCAAAACAGTAATCAGAGAAAAAACAATCGCCACCAAAAAGATCAACGGATTTACCGTAGTGACAACTCGCATATCATCGGTCAGCATATTCACAATTACAGGCAGAAGCAATCGGCCAATAGGCCAGCCCAAAAGTAATCCAAGAGGAATACCCACAAGGGACAGCTTGATGGCTTTCTTATAGACAATCTTTCTGATCTGCCTTGCAGTAGTTCCCAGGGTTTTCAGCATTCCGTAAAAACGGATGTCCTGAGCAATGGAGATATAGAAAACATTGTAGATCAGAAGATACCCTGCGATAAAGATTGTTGCAATGCCGGCCAGAAGAGGCAACATGGAGGAAAGGCTGACCGTTGCTGTTCCGTAAGCGTCGTTGATACTGATCCGTTCATCCAGTCCATATTGAGATGTTACTTTCAATGCCTGCTTTTCAATATCCCATGCCGTAGGCATCATCATAACACTGTCAACATAACCGGTTCCCACAGGAGGGGTCGTTCCGTCTGTTTCCCCATGAATGACCGGAGCCACCTGCTCCGTGTATTCCTTGGATAATAGCATCGTTTGACGATAAGCCACCGCATCTCCGTCCCAAATGCCACAAAGCGTAAAGGTATCGGTAAATGTATCCGTATCAGTTATAAAGGTCAGTTCCATCTGTGTACCAACCTCATCAGGTAATCCCATCGCCGCCAGAACAATACGGCTGGTGGCAATCTCATTTTTCTGTTCCGGCAGGTGCCCGGTGTCGGGGTTGTTAAAAGTTAGTTCTGCATAGGTTTCATCACCATATCGCAGTTCCGTGGGTGTCTTGTTGAACTTATCGCCCACAGCATTTCCTATGATAATCGAGTATCCGCTGTCCTTTACCCCTGTATCTGATGACAGCCGTTCATATTCTTCCCAAGATAAACGCTTGATACCTGCATGGGCAGAAGTGCCGGTTGTCCTCATATTGCTTTCCTGCATAGCGGTCTGCAAGCTAATAGCAATCGTAAACAGACTGGTAAAAAGCAAAGTAGCAAGCATGATTGCCAACACTGCAATCGTGTTTTTCTGAGCTTTCAAAGAACGCTTTGCCAGAAGTTTTAGGACAGGTCTGTTGTTGTTCCCAAATAAAATATCTGTCATGTTTTCGCCCCCCTTTTACTCGGAAATCCTGCCGTCCTCAATACGAATAATGCGGTCGGCAAGCTGGGCGATCTCATTGTTATGAGTAATCATCACAATGGTCTGATGGAATTTCTGGCTGGTAACTTTCAAAAGTCCCAATACATCACTGCTTGTCCTGCTATCGAGGTTTCCGGTAGGTTCGTCAGCAAGGACAATGGCTGGTTTGGAAACAAGGGCGCGGGCAATCGCCACACGCTGCTGTTGACCGCCGGACAGATTATTAGGCATACTGTTGAGCTTTTCTTCAAGCGCCAGCATCCGCACAACCTCACTCATAAACCGTTTATCCACGGTGTTACCGTCCAGTTCTACGGGCAGGACAATATTCTCATAGACATTCAGCACAGGGACAAGATTATAGTTTTGGAAGATAAAACCAATGTTGCGTCTGCGGAAGATGGTAAGCTGTTCATCTTTGAATTTAGAGAGTTCTTTCCCTTTCACTTGAATGCTGCCGGAAGTCGGTGTATCCAAACCGCCCATCATGTTCAGCAAGGTGGACTTACCGCTGCCGGAAGTACCAACGATGGCAACAAACTCTCCCTCCTCAATGGAGAGAGTCACACCATCCAATGCTTTTGTGATGTTCGGCTCGGTGCCATAATATTTTTTCAGTTCAGTCGTTTGCAAAATGCTCATAAAGAACACCATCCTTTCTTTTTGATAAACCCATTGTAACGACCAAACCTCACAGAAATGTCACGAGCCACAAAAAATTTCTGCTAAATTCGGCCCCAAATGTCACGAACCTGTGACATTTCATTTTTTCGGGGCGTGCCTGCTCTACTTTCGGAGCAGGAAAACAGAAAAGGTTGAGCCTTTCCCAACTTCCGATACCACCCGGATATAACCGCCCTGCAAGGTCACAATCTCACGAGCCAGATACAGGCCAATCCCAATACCGTCCACATCATGCACCGCATCTTCACGGTAAAACCGCTTGAAAATCGTCCCCTGGTGCTGCTCTGAAATACCGATGCCGGTATCAGCAATGTCGATCTTCACATACATTTCCCAGCCTTCCACCGACACATGGATCTGCCCGCCTGCCGGGGTGTACTTCACTGCGTTATCCAGAATGTTAAACAGGGCTTCGCTTGTCCATTTTCTATCATGGCGTGCATCCAAATGCTCCGGGCATTCCACCTGCACATCTATTTGTTTCTTTTCGGCATTGAGCAAAATCCCGCCCAGGGCAGCGGCAAGGGTATCATAAACCGGCTGCTGTTTTTGCTCCAGTGAAATGACTCCTGTTTCCAGGCGGGAGGTTTTAATCATGGCTTGCATGAGGAAGTCCAGCTTATCAAGCTGGCTGGCCTGGGCTGTCAGAAATTCCTTTTGCTTCTGCGGGGGAACCTCGTTTTCAAGCAGCGTGTTGTTGATCATCTTCAAGTTGGCAATCGGGGTCTTGACCTGATGGGAGATGTCAGAAATCAGCTCTTGCAGGTCAGCCCGTTCCTTTGCGATGCTGTTTTTATTTTCCTGCATGACCTCGTACAGTCGCCCCAGCCGGTAGTTGATTTTATAGAACAGGTTTTCTTCTTCAACCGTCTGCTTGGGCTGCATATTTTCGGAGAGCATATCATCCATCTGACCACAAAAGGCATCGGAGAACCGGACCAGCTTCCGACGAATCAGCGCCACAAAGCAGATGACGCAGAGCAGCACAAAAAGACTGAACAGGAACACACACCGGACAGCGGTTATATTCTGGGTCAGCAGATGAACAGCGGTGCAGACTGCACCAACCGCCAGCAGCAAAAGCGTTCCCAAAAGGACGCAGGCTTTGTTGATGGAGAGTTTTCGCATATTCATTTCGATGCCCCTCCGATCCACATATAGCCCATACCGTACACCGTCTTGATGTACTGGCGTCCATCCGTTTCAATTTTATTCCGCACCCGGCTGATGGCCGCAGTCAGGGCGTGTTCATCCACAAAGTTCCCATCGGCATCCCACAGCTTTTCAAGCAGCACCTGCCTGGTCAAAACATTCTGCGGATTTTTGGTCAGGATTTTCAACAGCCGGTATTCCAACGGAGTGAACACCAGCGCCTTACCGGACAGGGAAGCAGTCATCTCCGAGAAATTGATGGATAGTGCGCTATCCTCATAACAATCCCCGCCGCCAGATTGTTTTGCCAGCCGCCCCAGCACCACGGACAGCTTTTTTTGAAAGACGCTCATAGGAAATGGCTTGGTCACATAGTCCTCTGCGCCCAACTCATATCCTTTGAGCATATCGCTCTCCATATCATTTGCGGTCAGGAAGATCACCGCCGTATCCGGCCGGCGCTCTTTTACCTCCCGGCAGAAATCAAAGCCATTCCCATCTGGCAGGTTTACATCCAGCACGATCAGGTCATAATCCTGCTTAGTCAGAAAGTTGCTAGCTGCTGATTTTGTCAATACAGAGTCCACGACATAGCCCGCAGTATACAGGTTATAGCACAAAGTATTATTCAAAAGCCGGTCATCCTCGACTACTAAAATTCGCAATTGTATCACACTCCTTCATTCTTAGTGTAACATCCAAATGTCACAGAAACCTCACGAGAGGATTATTTTTTTGTATTTTTGAAACGACGGTCTGCCGGTTTCTCCGCATCCTTGGGAATCAGCCAAATGGTAGCCATCTTTACAGCGCCGGGGATACGCCCACCAGCGCAATAATAATTTACTCTACGAGGTGTCACACCCCACTTTTCAGCAGCCTCTTTTAATGTCATATAATCCATCTTGCACCTCCACAAAACACATTATAGTTCTCTTACTCGAACAATACAAGTATATCAAAATATCACTCTCAAAAAATCAGCATAATCAAGCCTTTTAACCGGCATAATAAGGTTATTCCTTTGTGCAAATCGGCACGATAGAATATACTTGAGGTGAATGATTATGCCGATTGATAATTTGACTGCTTTGGGGCAAAAAATGCGGGAAGCCCGAAAGAAAAAAAACCTGACACAGCAGGAGCTTGCGGATCTGAGCCATGTATCTGTCAAGCAGATCGCCAGCATTGAAAAGGGACAAATCAATCCGTCCTATTTGATTTTGAAGGCATTAGCAAAGGTACTTCCGCTCTCCCTGGACACTCTGATTAATCCAAATGTTTCTCCAGAAGATGAGGGAGCCAATCAGATGAAGATGCTTTATTGCAGCTGTCCGTCAGAAATGCGTGAAACCCTCTTGCACCATACGCAGGAGACTGCGAAAGAACTAACAGAATTATCCGAGAAATTTGAAACGAATTGAGCCGGTGAGTGAAATTTGACTGTTTCCTCACTGGCTCCTTTCATTTCCGGGTAAAAAGAGGCAAGCAATGCCGGTGTTAATACACACCGACCCGCAGAGCGCAAAATCCCTCCGTGATTTTCCTCTCCGCTTGCTTGTTGAGGGCAGCGCCCCCAATCCCCTTTGAACACAGAATTTCATTCTGTGGCTGCGCGTTCTGCGAACGCTTTTGACCAGGACCAGCTTACCGCTGGCCGTGGTCTTTTTCTTTTTCAACATCCTGTTCTACCTCCATTTTCAGCACTCGATCTACATTGGCCTTTGCTGTCAAAAGCTCCCGCATTTCCTCACGAGAACGCCGGTACTCGGCATAGGTCTTTTTCTTTTCTTCCAGCAATTTCGCGTACTCCGTCTGCAACTCCTTGACCTTGGGCAGCTTCTTGACGCCCATCTCATCAAAGGCATTCTTAGCAGCCTGGTGGAGCAGAATTTCTTCCTCATGCTCCTCCCGGAATTTCTTAGAGTAGCCCGCCTTGCGGTATGCCACATAAACCTCACGGGTCTTGGCATAATTTACGATGTGAGTACGCAGAACAGAAATCTCTGCCATGCGCTTTTCAGCCGTTTTGATCTGCGCCGAAAGCTCATTGTGATGTGCCGTGGCAGCCGCAGCCTTTTCTTCCAAAACCGCATACTCCAGAAGACTGTTCTCTGACAGGTAATTCATGGTCTGTGCCATTTGTTTCAGATTGAAAACCTTAGCCCATCGAGCATAGCCGGCACCTTTTCCTGCCTGCAATTTTGCCTGAATGTCCACCAGCAGATTGACCTTCGGCGGCTCTGCCTGTGTAACTGTTTTCTTTCGTGGGGTATGCGCTTTCTTCCCGGAGAGAACTGCCTGCAAATCTTCCAATCCATATCCTTCGCCCAGGCTGTCCATGCGGGCGGCTTTCTCCCAACCGGGGAGCTTCAGGCGATACGATTTTCCGCGCTTTGATACTTCACAGCCGGACTCTTGCAGCAACTTCAGCAGTTCTTCAAAGTCAACAGGACTTTGTGATAATGCGTTGTCAATCGCCACACGAAGCAGCTCTCGGTGAGAGGGCTTTGCCTGATCGCCCAGCCATTTGTTATAGCTCTTTCCATGAGGGTTCGGATTCTCTACAATGGACAGTCCATTCTCAATGCAGATGGTGTCACTTAGCCGACGAACCGCCTTGGTGCTGCCCCAAAAGTTTCGGAATTTCCGGTCATATTCTAAGCTGACCGATGACCAGATAATGTGATTATGAATGTGCGACTTGTCTATGTGAGTACAGACCACAAAGGCATGATTACCCTTAGTGAATCGCTTGGCAAATTCCACACCCAGCTGGTTAGCTTCTTCCGGGGTAATCTCGCCGGGACGGAAGGACTGGCGCACATGATAGGCGATCACATCATCCGCACCGCGCACTCGTCCGGTAGCGGCAATGTACTGTCGCTTTGCCAGAAGAAACTCTGCATCCGCAGTCCGGCTGTCACACGCATAGCCGGTAATGAGCCTACCGTTATCTGTTTTCTTTGGATTGGCCACATAGTCGATGATGTCACTGATCGCCCGACTTTCTGTGCGGCCTTTGCCGACATGAAGCGGCATGATTCTTGTGGTTGCCATAGGTCAAACCTCCTTCCCGAAAAAGAAAACGGCCTGCCGCAGCAGACCGCGTTCTTTTAACCTTTTTGACTTCCGAAAATATTAAATTTTTACTTCCGACTTTATTTCCATTTTACTTCCGAAAATATTGCAGTTTCACTTCCGATTTTATAGAAACAAGATGTCAAACATCCCGTTTCTTTATCCATACACCCAATCCTGAATGGCAAATTTCAAACTCTGCACCTTGCCCAGCAGCCAGATTGCAGCCAGCGGTAGCCCCATAGGGCTAATCAAAAATGCCATAACCAGCAAAATGAATGTGCGACTTGTCTATGTGAGTACAGACCACAAAGGCATGATTTCCCTTGGTAAAACGCTTGGCAAATTCTACGCCAGCCTGTTTGCTTCTTCCGGGGTGATTTCGCCGGGGCGGAAAGACTGGCGCACATGATAGGCAATCACATCATCCGCACCTCGTACTCGCCCGGTAGCGGCAATATACTGCCTCTTTGCCTGAAGAAACGCTGCATCCGCAGTCCTGTTATCACAAGCATAGCCGGTAATGAGTCTGCCGTTATCTGTTTTCTTTGAATTGGCCACATAGTCGATGATGTCACTGATCGCCCGACTTTCTGTGCGGCCCTTGCCGACATGAAGCGGCATGATTTTTGTGGTTGCCATAGGTCAGACCTCCTTTCCGAAAAGAAAGCGGCCTGCCGTAGCAGACCGCTTTCGCTATTCTATAAAACTTTCTTCATCGAAAAAATTGAACTCATCATCTTCTAAGTGTCTTGGTGGAAATCTCATTTCATATTGCTCTTGCGCCAATGCACGGACATTAGGCCGCCTATCCTTTAGTCGATTTTTCAGCCAGGACAATTGCTCTTTCGATAGCCTCCATGGAAGATTCAAAAGACGATTCAGTGTCATCAGTTCCGCCTGCTTTTCTGCTGGTAGCGAAGCACAGGATTTACAAATGTGGGCTGCATGACCTTTGCCTGAAAATTTTTCGTTGGCTTTGTATTCGCCACAAATTTTACAATAGTGTCCATGCTTTTTCATAAGCTGATGCCCTTCTCGCAAAGAACATATAACCTGCGAATTGCTTTCATAATCACATCCCATTCCAAATCAGAAGCATAAGAAAACTTTTTACGGTATGCCTCCCAAAGTTTTTGCATAACTGAATCATTTTCCACTTCGTCAAAAACTTCTTCAGCCTGGTTAAGATACTTCTCCGATCCCCGTTTATGAGCAGTTGCCAGAAGCGCATCATGTAAAATTTTCGGGTTCAGCGTAGTTCCATGCAGCTGTTCTAAAATGTAAATATCGTAGAAATCTCTCATGCGGGTATTGGTTGTGGCTCTGGTAATAATGGTTTCCAGTTTTTCTGCCAGCACAGTTTCTAAATTATAAGCCCAAATATCAATGGAGCGATCTTCCAACATAAGTTTGAATGAATACCGGACCTCTCTTGGAGTAATTGCATCTCCCGTAGAAATATCAATTTTCAAAGGGGTCACTACACCATCGAATGTTGTACTCATGCTGACACGAATACCTGGATACTCTGCTTCATCCATAATCTCCGAAATACTTTTTAGCTGAAATTTAACACCATCATCAATCGGAACAGTTACGATTGATGAAATTAGATTCTCAATATCCTCCACATTGACATTGGCTCCTTTTATGGTTGCATCCAAATCCATCGTAGAACGAGCATCCAATCCAACCATAGCTGCTACCAACATACCACCCTTCAAGATAAACTTATCACGATATTCAGAAAGAGAAATACGCTCCAAAAAACGCTCCATCATGTAGTTCCTCATTAAAATCTGAGCATCTGCGGATTTTTCTCTGGAAAGGTTTCGTATTAAATCTTTAAGCTGCCTTGCTGTTTTTATCATAAAAGTACCTCCAAATACTGTCGTAAAATTTTTTCCACCTTGAACAACCCAGCATATTGCATTAAAGCACGCAGGTTCTTATCTTTTCTACGGGCATAAGATTTTAGCGCTCCCTGAAAGGTCTGAATTTCAATTCTGCTGCGGCTTCTGAGCAAATCACAGATCGTTCGCTCCATATCATAAACCGGCACAGTATGCCCGAACGGAGTTTTCGCTGTTGTAAGTCCTACATCATGTAAGTCTGCTTTAATCGTAAAAACTTGAATGCCTTCTGCTTTCATTTTGCTTGGATTGCATCCAGTTTTGACCGTAACTGTATATTCTATTGGCTCACGGTCTGTCAGATCGTGAAAAAATAAAGCTGTTTCATGTGAAAATACTGCTTGTTCAAATCGCAAATGAAGCAGATACATGGCATCCACCCAGGAATCTTTGGACAGATAAATCCCATGTGCGACTCTATCCAAATCTCGTGAACGCACATAATCATAAAATACCGGCTTTGAAATTCCAGAAGATACGACCTGTGATGTTCGTAGCATTCCTTCTTGTGCTGTTAGCATCTGATCCAGCTGTTCAAATTGTCCCATCATATCACTTCCTTTCGCACTAATATTATACGCGATATTAGTTCAAAAGTAAAGTCGTGGATATATAGTTCCTCTTCCCAAATTTAACAGACGGTGTTTGGCATTTTGTGGCTTTGCGTATTTTTTATCCATAAACCCAATCCTGAATGGCAAATTTCAAACTCTGCACCTTGCCCAGCAGCCAGATTGCAGCCAGCGGCAGCCCCATAGGGCTAATCAAAAATGCCATAACCAGCAAAATCGCGCCATTCTGCGGGGAATAGGTAAGCAGCACAGCCACGCCAAGCAGAGCAATTACCGTGCTGAGCAGACCAAGCACCAGACCGGATATGTAGATCAGCCCCATGCAGAGCCAGACAAAAAGCGTCAGCACCAAAATGACCGGTGCAGTTACAATCATCAGCAGGTATTTCAAAATCTTCATTCCAGTTCCTCCTTCCAGCGGTCCAGATACCGTTTGCACAGGGCATCCGCTTCTCTCTCATCATCTTCCGTCACTTCCCGTTTGCCTTTGGTCAGTTCAATCTCCAGATAAGTCCGGTAATCATCGGCTAAGAGGTCGAACAGTTCCTTGGAAGTATGGCATACTTCGCCGGTGCAATAATGAAAGTCTTGGTCAAATTCAACCCTTACACACCCATGACGGCTGATATAAACTTCGATAGTCTCATCTGCGGCCAGGTAGTCTGCAAAAATCTCCAACACTTTTTCAAAGGTCAGCATCTGTTTTCACTCCTTTGTTTCACTTCTTATTCTACTCATATTATCCGGTACAGACAGGCAAAAGACAAGGATACCGGCAAAAAGAAAAAGCGGAGGGAGGTGCGGCGAAGAAACGCCGTTCCTCCCTCCGCAAATGGAGTACCTATCCCTGTTATGAGAGTTTAGAAAGATGGGTAAGGATTTCCTTCACACCCTCCCATAACTGTTCCTGCCGCTGGGATATATCCTCCAAGTCAGCATCATAAACCCGCCCCGTCTCATGCACTTTGCGGGTCAGCTGATTCAAGTTGTTGCTGCTTCGGCGCATTAGGGAGACCAGCTCTTTCAGCTCCGGCAGATCCAGTTTGACCACATACCCATCCAGCGCCATTTTCCGCAGATAAGCACTCAAATTTTCTGTCCCGTATTGCTGCATCTTTTGATGGATCAGCTCCAGTTCCTCTGCGGACACCCAAAACAAAACCGGAACATCCCGCTTACGCTTTGCCATGGTTATCGTTCCGGCTCCCGTTTCTTCGGGGCGGCAGGCTTGTGGGCAGGCAGTTCCTGCTTGAGCTTATCCCGTACAGAGGGACGGGACGGTTGTATCTTTTCTCCCTGAGTACGACTGCGCTGCTGTTCTTCTCGCACCAAATCAATAAAACCATCCAGTACAGCAGGGTGGCTGTTCAGGACATAACCACAACGGACAGTTTCGGGATTATCGTTGGGAATGGTCTTGACCCATTCCTTATTGCGTCGGGAGTAACGCCCATCCCAGTCCTGAAGCTGGACGGTGTTGGCAAGGACCAGCGCCACACGCTCCATGCCATAGTTCTCGATCACACCCTTTGCCGCATCGTGACTGAGATACATTCCGTCGAAGTGTTCCCGCACCGCCGCCTCAATGGACTCCTTGCATTGGAGATTTGCATTGTTGGAAGCTCGGTACTGCTCCAGCTCCCCATGTTCTCTCGCATAGGCGGCAGAGTGGGGATAGACCGGTGTTGTTCGCAGTTCCTCTTTGGCTCTGCACACAACATTGGCACGGTTCTCAATACTGTCCCGAATCAGATCCATGTGACCGGTCTCCAGCTTTTCAAAATAGCGGTACACATCCGCCAGCGGCGAGGGAGATTCCAAAAGCGCCTGAGCCTGGGCGTCGGTAAGCTCCAGTTCCTCCATCGCCATCACAATGTCCTCACGAACCGTGTACTCATAGGTGTGGTGCAGGATTTCTTCCGGTGGCTGGCTTTTCAGCCAGTCCCTGTATTTGTCCTGCTCAGCGGCCATCTTTTCATAAAGAGCCGTATTCAGATCGTTGGTATTCATGTTATCGCACCTCCTCATGCTGTTTTGGTTTCTTGTCGGTACTGCGGGGCGGCATCGGGCGTTTCAGATGATCCAATACCGAAGGCCGTGTGCTTTTAGCAACGACAGCTTCAGCGTGTGCCTGTCCCTTTCCGTCGATGTTGAGCAGGGTATCCAGCTCCACCAGACGGGCGTTTTTGCTTTTCAGTTCTTCTTCATAAAGGAATGGCTTTCCAACTTCCTCCTTTGCGGCAGCCTGCTGCTGATAGAGGTTATCCAGCTGGGCCTTTGCCGCCTCCAGACGCTGCGGCATCTGGGCGAGGGCATTGTCGATACGGGTAAGATTTCCGCGAGGGTCTGTACCAAGGGTTGCCCTGTGGGTCATCTGGCCTTTCAGCAGGAGCGTATATTCCTGTTTCCAAGCGGAAAATTCCATGGACATGGCATAGCCCCGGTAGCTGCCGATCTGCACCGGATCGGAGGTTTTGACCTCCTTGCAGGCATCCAAAAGGGCTGCACCGGCGTTCTCCTTATCAGTCAGCAGATCTCCACGGATCTCCATACCGGCAAAGCCGTCCTCCGGGTGCGGGTGAGCTGCCAAAACCTCCAGGTCAGATTCAAAGCCCTTGATAAAGCCCTTGTGTTTTTCAATCTCCTCCGGGAAGTATTTGAGCAGCTGATCCTCCAGACGATACTGCTTGCTCTGGTGGTCGGCTTTCATCAGCTTCAGGCGGGATACTTCCACATCCAAATCCATACGCTCTTTGATACGGGGGTCTCCGGCGCACAGAGCCTTGATCTCGGCAAAACTGAGGGCTGTTTCATCCACATCATCGCAGGAGCGCACCGGCGATTTAGAAGTCATGATCTGGCTGATGAATTTCTGCTTATTCTCCACCGTCTGCCAGAGATATGCGTCGAAAGTTCCTTCGGTCACATAGCGGTACACATGAACAAGGGGATTCTGGTTGCCCTGGCGCTCGATACGCCCCTTTCTCTGGGCAAGGTCTCCCGGTCTCCACGGACAGTCCAGGTCATGAAGTGCCACCAGACGGTCCTATAGTGATAGGTAATCCTTTGAAGTCATCTCCAGATTTTCCCCCACTCCAAACCGTGCATGAGAGTTTCCCCTCACACGGCTTTCCATCATTTACAAATCGTCATTCTAATCAGCAACAGGTTTCAAGGTCTGCTCAACCGTAATCGCTTCGTTACCGGCTTGCTTTCTCAGCTTATTTAGCTTTTTAAGCTGTGCCGGTTTTAACTGTAATGTCTGCAAAATCGCAGAAATTGTCTCACTGTTAGTCGCGTGAATCAGCCTGTGGACACGTTCGTGGATGATTATCAAGTTTGCGTATTCATCACCACCGCCCAGCGACACAGGCGTTTTGTGGTGACAATGAATTTGCTCTAAAGCCAAGGGTTCTTTTGTAATTGCGCATACGCCTTTCTGAGCCACATACAAGGAAATGCGGTTATCATTATATTCAATCGTGGCATTAGCGATGGGATTGCGCATGAGAAAGTGCAGAATTCCCATGTCCACACTCTCCAGATTCTTATGGATTTCCGCCCGTCCTTCCGGGGTGTATTTATTGATTGTTTTCTTCTTGTGGATGGGCGGATGGTGCTGAATGTAGCCAATGGGCAATAGGATGGTCTGTCCAATAAAGCGAATTTCTTTGCTCTTGGCATACCGTTCAGCATACTGGGGAATAGCTTGGTCTGTTCGTCGCTTTACTCGCTCTTGTAAACGGTTTTTGATAGAAATCTTTATTTCATACGCCAGCGTCTGCATGTCGGGATTGGCGGCAGTTGCCATGCCATAGTAATTATGGAGACCCATAACATAACTGTTGTAGTTGTTGACAGCGGCATATTCTGCCTTATCATCAGATGAGTGCTGGATTGCCTTGACTTTCCCTTTTGCGGTATCCTTTATTTTTTGCAGGGCTTTGGGAGCAATATGAGAAATCACCACATACTGATTTTTCTTGCCTTTGCGGACTCTGATTCTAAACCCAAGAAAATCCGAGTAATCATGCTTGAGATTCACAATTTTGGACTTCTCTGGGCTTATATCCAGGTTCAATCGCTCTTTCAGCCATGCTTTCACAGCGGCAAATAACCGTACTGCGTCACTGTGCTTTCTGCAAAAGATTTTGAAGTCATCAGCGTACCTGACGATATAGCACTCTTTCAGCTTAGTTTTTCTGAGTTCCCGATACTTTTTCGACTGGTCTTTCGTGCCTGTAGCGTGTATCCTGCCGCTATATTCGTGACGGGTAGGCATATCGACCCACTGGCTGGTAATCCACCAATCTAACTCGTTCAGCACGATGTTGGAGAGCAAGGGTGAAATGATACCGCCCTGTGGTGTACCCTTTTCAGGGAATCCAATACCAGCTACTTCCGCTTTCAGCATGGCCGAGATAATGGACAGCAATTTCTTATCATGAATTCCCATTGCCCATATCTGGCGCAGCAGTTTTCCATGATGCACATTGTCAAAGAATCCTTTAACATCAATATCTATAACAATGTGCAGATTGCTTTTCTGCATATGCTTTTCGGCCTGAGCCAGCGCATTTTCCACGCCGCGATTTGGACGGAAACCATTACTCGTTTCGCAGAATTTTGCTTCACAGATTGGCTCCATCACTTGCAGGACACATTGTTGAATCAGCCTGTCCATAATCGTGGGAATACCGAGGGGGCGCATTTCCCCATTTCCTTTGGGAATTTCCTTTCGCCTGACGGCCTGTGGCTGATACCAGTCAAATTTTCTCTGTACAACTTGAATCAGTTCCGCTTCACTCATTTTCGCCAGGTCCGCAATCGTCTTGCCATCTGTCCCCGGCGTTTTGCTGCCAGCGTTCTTTTTCAGATTTCTATATGCTAACTTGATATTTTCTTCTGTTGTTATAATACTGATGAGATTTCTAAATTCACGCTTTGCAAGACTATTTTCATACAGTTTGTCGAATACCGATTGCATATCATAGTATTCGTTGTTCCTCAGCTTTTGCCGTTTGAGCAGTTTCTTTTTCCCTGTCAAAGTTGGCTTTCGCCTTTCTTAGTCTTACTCGAACCTTTGATAAATTGCTTCTTAGATGATTGTTTTGCAAATGACTGGCGGCTGTTCCTCCACGGCTTATTATCCCCGCTTCGCTGGTCATGCCGCCGCTCTCAGCCGGATAAAGACTGCTTGTTTCATTGCTGATGTTTTCACAGTCACCGCTTCATCGTGTGCAGACACTCAGCGTCCCAAGCCTTTCCTCGTTCCGATATTCCTATCTGTTCATAATCCCCTTAGGTTGTCCTATGAGCCTGTGCGCTGGGAAGTGCCTGTAACACTTCAAGGATTTTCATAACGTACATTTTTACTCACCCTCACGCACGCCGTAGATTTACGACTATGACATTTCTATCATATCACGCTTTAGACCCTAACACTCGGACTTCGTCGGTCATTGCTGACATCCTCACCATAGGGACTTTATAGACCTCCGGCATATAGGCGGCACCATCCACCTCTGGACAGCTTTCGTGGGGCTGGTAGTTATCCAGCAGTCCTTACGGCCGCTCTCTGCCGACTTCAGCGGGCTTTGCACGGTTCGGCTTCTGCAAACCTCCCCGCACACCGCAGTATCAAGGCAGGCGTTTCCGGGCGTTACTCCTTCATTCCACCTGTCGGAATATCAGTTCTTCAAATCCTATGCTTTTTAAGCTCCTTTCAATCTTATTAAATTCTTAGTTAATTGCGAAACTCTATAACCCGCATAAATGCGGGTTTTTTTTTAATAA